>Ga0099824_1001577_pt1 | contig 32288 bp, 17 predicted proteins | sample SiratrowhiteBW_FD_76837 | JGI IMG/M metagenome (GOLD analysis project Ga0099824, IMG submission 76837) | Root nodule microbial communities of legume samples collected from California, USA - Siratro white BW | ecosystem: Host-associated > Plants > Roots > Nodule | place: USA: California... | reverse complement strand
TATATATATATTAATTGAAGTCATTTTACGCGACACAATTTTAGTATAAAACTTTTTTTAACTGAGATCATCGTACTTAATAATTTTTTGCATTTCAAAATCATTATCCTCAATACGACTTATCCATCTGTGTGAAAATAAAAAATTTTACCCACTTTTGTAAATCTTGAAAAAACTTACACCAAATCTGTAAAAACGTCAAAAGGAAAAACTTTTATTCTCGCATGTAATACAGTGCTGATACATTATCCCTACTCTTCATTTTATACATTTACTCTACAACTATATATACATTATTATTATTATTATTATTTTATACAATATTTTATTAAAAAATCAGTTCTTAAATAGATGGAATTAATATTTGTGTCAAAAAGATAATTTCCGCATTTGACATTTGGGTGCTTTCTACATCACTGTTCCAGGAAGAGCAGTCGTCTTTATCTTTCAAAATAAATTGTCGTTTTCAATAAATAATTTATGTCATTTTTTTCTTTTGGTTCGGAACCATATTTCAGTACACACTGTGTTGTATCTTGAAAATGAGAGTAACTTCAATAACGGAGTCATATAGAGTATGTATCTAATTTAGATAGATCTACTTATCACAAAATTTATAAAGTTTAGAAACCATGCAGAAAATGGTATTAAACAAGTTATTTGACAATAAATTAAAATAACACTTGGTAATAAATTCGTATATAACATAATCATTGAAGAGGAAAAAAATTATGATGTGTATTAATTGTTTAATAGTTGGAGGCACATTATTTTCCTGATATACAGGTTGCAATTATATAATACAGTTTTTAAATAGTTATTTTATTTTTATAAAATAGTAAAAGTATTTTTCTATAAAAAAGATAACGTGAAAGAAAAGCTCTTTAGGAAACATACTTATTAATTGGAAAATATAGATATATTTATTTTTAATATACAAAATACAAGTACATGTCATAGCAATATCAAAACATCCATATTATGTTTTCCTCTCCGTTACGATCGATTCCTCCTATTTCTGAAATATGCATTTAAAATTTTGTCCGGATGGCTACAACATGAAAAAAGGAGTAAAATTAATAATTAGGATGAAAAATTAATATAAAACATTAATGAAAATATTGTATGATATTATACAAAAACTCTAACAATCTACATTTTTGTAGATTAATAATTACTTTTTAAATGTTGCTATTATTTAATAAATTCGCATTAAATTTATTTTAAAATACAAAAAATATGTTACACCAACAAAATGTGGGTTGTCGAAACTACTTCAAAAAAAAATATTTACTTATTTAATATATATTGGATCTCTATTAATATATCCAGTGTCAAAAGAAATAGGTAAAATAAAAATAAGTAAATAGAATAAAAATAAATTACGAAATGGTGGTGTTTAATTTTTTTAATTAAAAAGAACAATAATAAGGAATTTGAAGCAGAACACTTTTCAGCCACCCTAAGTAGAAGCTACGCCGCACTGCTGTCGGAAATTTGATGGCACCCGCACTTATTATTTTGTTTTATCGTCAAGTTGTGGTAAATGGTAACTGTACCACCGCTATTACTATATGCACCGCTCCTACAATTTCATTATTTTCCCTATCTTTTTCATTATTCATCATCAACCTGCGCCACACACCATTCAACGCAATCATCATTTCATCATTTTTACTCACCCCTCATTATTATTCTTCCTTTTACTCACCACTGAATCAACTTTCAAACCTTTATTCATTTACTACAAAAAATTTGTCTACACCTTTTAAACTAAGGAAACTAGCTAGATTAATTAATCTAATTATCAATGTTATTGAATTAAAATAATTTTGAAAATTTTGTAGAATCGAATAATTTAAGTGGCGATAATATTTATGACATTTGAGGGGTCATTTTTCTCAGCCATAAGTGTAACTTGTAAGATTAATAAATCAATTAATATGTTTATTTACGTAAATAATAACTCACTATTTCATTAATACACTTCGCAATAAATCATGGCACTAAAAATATTAAAACATTAACATCTAATACTGATTTAGTGTTTTGGATTACTGCCGATTTGAATGATATCCATAAACTTCTACTTCTTCCTACATCGTCTATACTTTCAAAAAAATAAATTGGCGTGATAAAATATTTTTCCTTGATAAGAATTTTCGTATTGGAATAATTACAAATATTTTAATAATTTATATTTTTCGATCAAATATAATAAGAACGTTTCTAAAATAATAATTTTTTTTTCTATATAAAAATGAGAATAATGTAATAAGCGACAAATAACGTGACAAAATAAAACAAACTGAAACAAAATAAAACATAACCATCACGGTGATATCAATAAATATTATGCAATACATTCATGATTATAGTATATGTATGAAAGGTAAAACAACAAAAATAAAGATAAATAATATGATAGTACATTTTTATCAATGAAAAAATATAGATTATTTAGTTTAAGAATGTTATTTTCATTTTTTTAAATATCAATTATAAGAATGTTATTTTCTAATCTTAAAATTTCTTATAAAAAAAGTAAAAATGAAATCAGTTATTTAACTATTTTGCAAGTAGATTGTTGAAAAATAAAACATAAACAAAAGGGAAAAAAAACCAACAAGGTAACGTGTTCTGGTTAAAAACAAAGAAAAAAAAAACATTGAACCTCTTAACTTTCTTTTGTTCTTAATTGTAGAAATGAATTTTAAATAACATGTCTTTGACCTTTGTGTTGGGCCTATAATGTAGAGAAGAGAATGTAAAAAAGCAAAAAGGAGTGAGGAAGGGAAGAGTTGTCTCAATTGTTTTGTCTTGTGAGATTTGACCATCAACAAATTCTTCAAAGAAAAAGTTGATTGCTCGTTGAAACATGTGATGTGAGTGAAGTGTGAATAATTGCCTAACAATTACTAGACTCAATTATTTAATAGAGAAGCATGGTTACTTAGCAATCATGTTCAAAGCTTCTAATGTCTACTACAACACTAGGTTTCAGAGCAATAAAATGAGGTGTCCATTATTATCATCATATGGTTAAAGACATTTTGAATTGTTATTATTTTACTGGTTCTTTTACAATTCTTTTACTCTATTCTAAGTTACATTAATTATGATGTTTTAAAATATAGTGAAAATATTTTTAATATACTAAAAACAGTATAACTTGGAAGCATAACAGAGAAATAGTACAAAAAAATTAATACAGAATCTAAAGTCTAATATTTATAACATTGTTTTAAAGAATTGTGAGAAGGTGAAAATGGAAAACTTGTGACTTAGGAGATGGTGGAGTGGACTGGTAGGGAGGTTTTTGAGAAGAGAAAGATTAGTAACACATTCTCTTATATATTATCTACTTTTGAGTAAAATTTATTAAAAATGATAATTTTCCTATTCAATAATTAGCTCTCATAAATTTATTTTTTTCAATAAATTATAATTGATGATAAAATACATTATAAATTTCAGTAAAAACCAAATGAAGGAATGAAAGGGTAAAACGAAAAAAAATTTCACAAAATAAACTGAAAAAAAGGCCCAGATTTTGATTTTTTGGTCGGGCCTTATAATTCTCAACAGTGACGGATTCTTCCTGCACCTCCATAGTATCTTCTTGCACCTCCATAATTTTGAATATTATAATTTTAGTTATGAAAAAAAGATCAAAATATTTTTAATGTTACATAAATAGATTAAAGGTCAATGAAAGTTTAGCGGATGAGAAGATAGAAAGTAGAGGTGCAAGGTTTGTGGAGGTGTAAGGTTGCAACTATCATAATAGTGGAATGACTTATTGGTATAGAAGGGTGGTTTTATCAAGGGAGAATTTCCTTTTTTTTTTGCAGATTGTACAATCTGCAATGATATAATTTTTTTAATTGAATTGCAGAATGTATAATTTGCAAGTCTGAAATTAAATATTCTAAAGTTGTGGATAGTATAATCCACAATATTTTTTCTTACACCTTCATCGTTATGGACTGTACAATTCAATTATTGAAATCTTTTCAATGAATTATAGATTAATTTACAAGTTCGAAATCAAAATTTCATGACTTAAAGATTGTAGAATCCGCAATTCATATAATTTTTTTTCAAAAAATACTAATTATACAATCAGTAAGTCATCAAATTTTGATTTTAAAATTGCTGATACAATATGCAAGTCAGAAAAAAATTCAATAATTGCGAACTAAAAATGACTCTCTCTTTCAAACTTTTAATATAACATTTCGATCCGTGTGACAACAAGTGTATAACTTTAATGTGGTATCCAAATGCAAAGTACAGTAGATATGTAAGAAGTGCAACAAGTGACGGAAACAAGACACAATAACGACAAAGGAAGTGGATAAGATAAAAGGTGAATGAAAGAGATGAAAAGTAAGATTGGATTAAAATATATTTTTAAAAGAATAAATTTGTAATTTTACATGAAAGTTTCAAAATGGTCTATTCTCATGGATATGATAGGCTAATTTTTATTGCACCCCCAATATTACTAAAGACAACCCATTCTAACTGAAAAGACGCAAAATACCCTCCCTCACTGTACTATGTTATCGTCATCGTCACAGCCTGTCATTCCTGCCACTGAACAATCGTGACTGCACCTATGATCTTCAATGCATTCTTCGAGAGAAAGAAAGTTCATGCTGAAAAAGAAAAAAACCTGTTTCAGAATGCTCGTTCCAAAAACTATTATATATAATTTTTGAAAAACTTATTTTAAAAAGCTAATTTCGGAACAAAATATTTTAGAATGGAAAACTTATTCTGAAAAGTATTATGTATGTTCTGAAACCTTTTTTCAGAAATTCTTTTTTAGAAACTTCATTTCAAAATGCATTTCATGTATTCTATACAGGGTATTCCAGAATTTTGTTCAAAAAATTCTATTTTAAAAATACTGTTCCATATATTCCAGAAAAAAACTTGTTTTGAATTTTTTTTAGAACAGGTAACCTATAAGTCACTTTTACAGAGTGTAAAATATTGATTTTAAAAATTATGTAGGTGGAATTAGAAATTATGAAGATGCAGGAAAGAAAAAGCCATCATGATAGCTTGCAGCAAGAGAACAAGAAAAATCCATTCCCATGTTTGTTTTTTTTTTCACCAGCGGTGGAGATAATATTTTTTTTTTCTTGCGACATTGTTTACTTGGGTTTTATTACTTGTTTCAAGTTTTTTTTAAAAAAAAAAATGGGAAGAGGAAAATAAATATTTCTGTGTTTCTAAGGTATTATAAAATAATATTTTTAGGCATCTCAATGGTAAGGAAATTGATCTTTTTATATTTTAAATTGTTTCTATTATCATGAGAAAGAAGCAAATATCTGATATTTTCATGGGAACGAAAGTCGTTGCCTATAAAGTAATATATATTACAGCTATATCCTTCTCCCTTCTTCTTCTTTTTCTTAAAATAACATTATTTTAAGGGTTTATATTTAAGCAATTTAAGACCAATACTACTAATAATTACAGTTTGACACAAATGAGAAGCTCCCATGAAAAACTAGTTGACCCTCGTGCGTTTCTGTTAATAATCCTCCTAAAATGCCCTTTACAGAAGCCAATATGCAAGAACAAATAGATCACGTGCAAAGCTAAAGTAGCAAGGTTTAAGTACTATTTCAGCAGCGCAATATTAATGTCAATGAGACAAACCCTCAACTCCACAAAACAGGTTTTCATAAGTTCATCAGCAAGTTTCAGTCCCCAACTTCGCTCTCTGTAAACCCCTATAAAATTCATCACAAACATAATATACAGATGCTCCAAACGTGATACATGCTACAAAAAGCATACGGTATTCCCTTAATAGACACTTTTTTTCTTTTTTGGTAAAATGAAATCCAATTACAATAAATCACAATAACAATCTTAAGAAACCAAAACTAATTACACACTCTCTAAATATCAGAAAAGAACATATCCAGAGGGTGGCTGTGTTGCTGAAACACCAGAATTGTATGTATCACCTATGCATAGAGCCTATGCAGCCAAGCAGATCTGCATAGCAGTTTTTCTCTTCTAGGGATATCCCCACTTCCACCGTTTGAGGCTAGTTAATAAGGCCACTGTGGATTGATGTGTTGATCTAACCGTACCATACCTTGCATCCACAACAAAAGAGTGGGTCATACAAACACCAGACGAGTCAAGCATTTATCTCTGAATTGCATTGGTGCTCCCTGCTGCAACTTCTTCTACCCCAAAACATGCTAGAGCAAGTCGTTTTATCCAATCTTGGCCCTTCAATCTTATCCTGGTCCATTGTTGATGCTTGAGAGTGATGAGGTGATTCATCTCGTGTTTCTACTTCTCGGGGTTCAAATGATGGACATGGACCATCATTGCAGGTACATAGGGGAATTGCCATAGATGGGAATGGACTACAAGTGACGGGGCAGAGTATTTCTGAAGGAACAGAAGCTACACGATTTCTTCCAATATCAGGTGTATGAGAGAGGGATGGCTGAACTAGGTCACGTGGATGTAGCATGCAAGGGGTACACAGGCCCAGAGACACGTGTAACTTATTTTCTTTTGCTTGGGAACCTGGTAACTTCACAAAAGAGACAACTCCATGTCTACAAAGAGGGCAAGGGATACAGCCCGGAGGGCCAACCATTTCAGAAGAAGCATTGCTTGTTGAGCAAAGATAAAGAGCACATCTTACACAAAGCTCGTGCCCACATCCTGCAAGTATGATCTAATGATATCACTTAAGCTGTTGCGCAAAAGGGAATACGTTTCTCAAACACCAATACCAGAATCTTGAAAATTTGTCAAGGAAAAAGGAAGAAAATACGGTGTCAGAGGATGAGAACCCGTTACACACAGAGGTATGGTAGCTTATTATACTCTGAATGATATTTCTGAATGTAGTTTTTGGGTTCTGGAAAGTAGTTCTTACTTCCTCGCATAATCACTGGGTTAGGAATTAGGAACTGAGTTCACTTTTAACTGATGCAGTTTATTAGATATTTAGAAACAGAAGGCATGCAACATATATTCAAAAGATAAAGAATATAGTACCTTCAGCAGCCACTGAACAAGGTCTCTCCAGACATACAGCACAAAAGTCAATCTCATCAGAAGAGGTTGTAGATGATTGTAATCCATACTCTCTGCAGTTATTTCAAACCAATCTTAGCCATTTTTTCATTATAGGAACGAGTCTTCCACTATAGTTAATATTTAACAACAAAAATATCCTTGAGCTAACATAAATTAACAAATCCGTCAGGCTAGGTTAGACAAAAATTTAGATTTAGTTGCAGCAGATTCAATAAATAAACTTTTGCAGTAAACACAAAATGCAAGATAACATTTACTTTCAAAATATTGCTCATGCCAATAAACATTTCAAATTTTCATTCCACTTACATAATCAACATAGAAGGTGCATCAAATGCCAACTATAGCAGTCTACACAGTTCTGATGTAATATTCAACTTCTCATAATTACGCTCTTTTACTGTTCAAAATTCACCATTGTCATTTACATTATATAGCCATTCCAACATTCCTTTATTTTCAAATACTTCCATCGACCCTTCAATTTCCATTTCAGTAGAATCCCCTTTGCTAACTACAGAAAAATCTACAACGTTCTTTTCTCTGCAACTTTTAGAATCTAAATCCTTTCCCATCAACATTAATTACACCTGACTTCACTCGTTTATCATTTTTAATGATAATTCGAGAATCTAAATTTTCTGGGCTATTTACACAAAGTTGAACATTGACATTGGACAGAAACGGATAAAAGAGCAAATATAGATGCCCATTCATAATTTGAAGTAGTCCATTCATAATTTGAAGTAGTCGTGGATATTCAAAAGGCGTGGTTTCCCTTTGTCTAATCTTACAAAGTGAACCAAAGTTCAAGGTTGTCTTGTAATATATAATTCATTTATTAATTACGTGTAAATTAAGGTCACAAGTTCTCCTTTTCTTATCTAATTGAGGGATGATCGAACTTATACAAGCCTACTTGCATGTCTTACCTAAATTACTTTACTTTTTTTTTTCAATGGAATTATGGTCCAAAATATTCTGCAAAAAATATACACAAATATTTCACTAGCTGTCTGTTATTTTCATTACCTATACAGGTTTCCACATGAAAAAAGTTGGGTTGACTTGGAGAAACAGAAACAGAGGATTGCAAAATACCTAGCTATGTTGAGCACACTCATAAGAGGCAAGGACAAGTAATTTGAATGAGAGAATGTAGGTACAGTGGCATCAGAACTGGGTGCCAGTAATTGTTCAAGCCAATGACGCCCCCACATTCTAGCAATATCAAGAGGAAGCCACCTAGGGGAAAAGGTTCGAATTTGTATCAATATGATATCAAGCAAGTGAAAGTTTGCACTAAATAAACATTTACAATATCTTACCCATTGCAATTTAAAGCCAGCCGACTTGCACCTCGTGCAACAAGGATCTGAAAAGAATAATATTAGTTCCAGTTTCAAAGGAAAAGGCCACAATGCATATTAGAATCGAAGCTAAATCAAATCTTGCCTGACAGCATTTTAAATTGCCTCCACAAGCAGCATAATGCAATGGAGTACTTCCAGCCCCTAGATCAAATCACATTAGTTATGTTGAAGGGGGAAAGCAACCTTAAGAGATATCTACCACATTAAGGAAAAGACATACCGATTAAATCCATTGATGTTCCGTAATGAAATGTCACGGCAGACACATTTGCGTTAAGGTCAAGCAGAAGTTGTACACAATCAAAGTACCCATTTAACGCAGCCATGTGAAGGGCAGTGATACCACCATCAGCAGTCTTATTTACAAACTTGGACAGGGCACTGCACTGGAATAAAGTAAATAAATTGCACGAATATAACAAGTCTAAAAGAAAACTCTTGTAAAGTCAGGCCTTAAATCACTCATAACAGCAAGCACCAAACGCAATGTCATTGTCATCATTCCCCCAATAAATGCATAGTTTTTGCAACTAATTTTTGTGTCTAAGATATGTTTATTCTTGTAGAACTAATCATGTACTTGCATATGAGAGACACTTAGAGAAAAATTAAACTAATAAATGAAATATACAAAGAAAATTTAAATAAAAGCATATTACATACTGTAAAAGCATACCAGTCATTCAATCCTATTAGCCAAATGGAAATTATACCATACAAAATTCACTACAATGACATCTTGTTTTGGGTTTAGGGTTTCAAAAAACAAAAAGACATCTTGTTTTTGGAAATAGATAATAATGAAATGAAAAGGAAACGGTACCCATGCTCATGTTTGCCTTTCACATTTGATCCACCATCCTTGTCAATATTTGTGCAAGCATGTATAGCTTGATAAGGTGCACTTGGTACAAAGTCAGCCACAACAAGTCTAATACATCTTACATGCCCATGCACAGCTGCAAAGTGAAGAGCTGTCCTCCCACTAAGGTAATCAGCCCTCATAACCTGTTATGTAGTATACAACAACCCAGTGATTTTGAAATAAACTTTTACCATGTATCCCACTTAGCTGGTAGTTTCTTAAATCAACCCTATGCCTAGCTATCTCAGTGCTATAGTAAATACAAACATATGGCGTGTAACCTAGAAATTTTCAGAGGGGAAAAATAAAATAAAATGGGACTCACATTGCATCTGAAGAGTAGAAGTGTCTGTACAACTTCCCAGTGCCCATATCTACAAGCTTGCATCAAGGCCGTCTTCAAATCAAGAACCAAGGTAAACCATACTATCAAATTAGTAAAGATATATATGTAAACATATAGGGGGAGGGTGAACATATCCAAAGAAATTATGGTAAAAAGCTTAATGTTATCATTCTTCTGTTGCATTGACACCAGATCCATCGATCTAATTGCTTATCACAATGAACACTCTATCTATGCTTCCTTACAGACAGCAACTCGCCTCAGGGAACAGAATCCTACCCAAAATGGAATACTCCAATATCGAAAAATTCAACATTAAACTAAGTATAACCATCTCACCAATCTGTAATCACATGATGCATTTTTATTTATTTATTGTTTGCAAATCAAAACCAATATTCATAAAATTAAGAAAATCTCACCTGGCCACAATAATTTCTGGAATTCACGTCAGCTCCATTCTCCAACAACAATGCCACAATCTAACGGAACCCCAACAGAGAATAATAAACAAACAATTAAAGAGAAAACAAAATTCAATAAATAAATGAAATTAAAAGGGTCGGATACGTGTGGATAGTGAAAGTAAGAAACCTCGTTATGGCCTTTGGCTGCTGCAAAATGGAGAGGGGAATTGAGGCCACCGAATGTTGAATACTTGGCGAGACAGGGGTTGCATTTCAAAAGCATCTTGGCCTCCACCAAGTCGCCGTCCCTCGCCGCCGACACCAGCCTCTCGCCGGAGGCCGAACAGCCGAACGAATTTCCCATCTCTCAACGAACACGCAACGTTTCACTAAGCTGACGCGTAAGGTCCAACCAACTTGTGTTGTGTTGTTGTGGTCGCTGTTGTGTTCGTGCTTCTTTCTTGTTCTTGCTTTTGTTTTGTCTCAAAACCCAAATCAGCAAAAAATAAATAAATATGAACGTATATAGTTTGCAATCAATACGCTTGCCTCAAAACTTTACCTTCTCTTCCTCTCTACTTTTCTTTTACATTGTTGGATCCACAACCACCCTTGTTCTCCTTTTTATCTTTAACCAAATTATTACAATTGGATGGTTCCTGATTAAGAAATTTGAAATTTACCACCAAATGGTTAATTTGTTTTATTTAATAGAGTAAATAAAGTTTAACAATATTGGTTCTCCACACAAAACAAAAAAATCATTTTTTTTTTAAATTGAAACTGTTAGAGTTCTGGTTTCTGGGGACTTAAAATGGATGGCCCATCACACTCATAAATGATAATATGTGACCCTTTTTCTGTGCTCAATCATATTTTTCTCTTTATTCTGATTGCTTTCATTTTCTAAAGGAATTATCTTCTCAGCTTAAAGTTGCGGGTCAATTATAGAGACAAGGATTTATGTAATTTGAATGTTGTGAAATTACCGTATATCCTCTTGGTTCGCAAGCTTAATTATTATTATTATCATGTTGTTGTTGAGCTAACAAGAACTACTTATGCCAATCAATTTGAAAGTTCTGTAATTCCAAAGTTTTTTCATTATATGGGGTTTCAAATGTTTCATCATATTTCAATGTTTTGTCCAATTTCTAAATATTTGAACCTAACCATTATTCAATTATGCCACTTTCTTCTTCTTTTTGTTGGTTAAGAATTCTTCGAGAGCATTAGGCAAAAAGTGAGCGGAGAAAAACACTTAGGCTCTGCCAAAACTACCTCTTGTCTTGCTTGTATTTTATTTATATTTGATTCATTCACTGCATCAGAGGCTATAATTGCATTTCGTGAAAGGAATTTGTCTCTTAACTTTAAACAAACATGGTATTAAACCTGTTAAAGCTTCACATGCTTTAATAATTTGAAATAATTATATAGACAATGTGATTTGTCCATGTAATACACAAGTCAAATTAATTATATCAGTTTTTCCTTTACAATTAATTTACTTAATTTTGGTACTAAATTATCCTATTTTGTAGTTGTTACCATGCATCAAGAGTCAGAGCCATTATCGAAAAATAATACTTGAATTCTGATTTACAAACCACCTATCAAGAACTTTAAATCTACAAAATCGAGCATAAAGAGAATGAAACAATCTAATAAGGCTGGTTATAAAGAGTTACCCAACAATATTGACTTCATAGATATCTTTTTTCTTCTAGCAAAGATGACAATTTTAAGAGTTTTTTTGACTTAAGCATTATCTATAAATTGTTTTTTACAACAATTAGTTGGATAATATCATTTTACATCACAATCAGAAATAAGAAATATATATGATTTTTTTTTTTAAGTTTATCACCTTCTTAGTCGAATTAAGTATGTTTATTAAAGAAATTTCTTTATGGATTGGACAATAGCTCAGTACTATCTTATCTCAAGTTTTTTTGAAAGGTTTTGACTATTCTTAAAGTCAAACAGATCATATATTGTATACAAAGAAAATCGGAAATCTCTTTCACAACTCTCCTTATATACATTAATGATGTGTTTGTCACTAGGCAATAACCTCTCTAAAATCAATAAAGTCAAATATTCTCTTCATACACAATTTTTTATTAAGGATATTGGTGAAACTAAATTCTTTCTAGGTTTAGAAATTGCATGATCATCTAAAGGCATAATAAGTAACTAGTGCAAATATACCTTGATCCTCAATTGTAAAATCACAACCACGCTTATGGATACCTTAGTAAAACTAGGAGCTACATATAAACTACACATGCTCATACAAAAGATTAATAGAAAGACTCCTTTATCTTACAACTACAAATACTAAATATAACTTGATGAATCAACTTAGTCAATTCTTATATACTCTTAGAGAACCCTATCTAGTAGCTACTCATTGAGTCCTACAATATATCAAAGGTTCACCTAAGTGTGACCTCTTCTACCCGTCATCAAATTCTCACTAAATCATCACATATCGTAACTCTGATTGGTTTGACTATCTTGACTCTAGGAAATCAATTACTAGGTATTGTTTATACATTAGTTTCTTTCTAATATCATGATGATCCAATAAATAAATTACTATAACAAAATTCTCGTATAAAGCTGAGTATCAAACACTTGCTACAACAATATATAAAATACAATGGATTTCTTGCTACAACTTGTTGAGTCATTGCCTGTGGCACTTTAAAGACTAATTCATCTCTTATCTGTCTCTCTAGCACAATAATTAGTTGACACTTATACAAAACCTCTAATTTTTTACACCATTTTAAATATTTTTTTCCAAATTAAAAATAATTACTATTTATTCTTCAATTTGAGGGAGTTAATATTCAGGGTCAAACTAATACAAACATAAAATTTATTATATTAGTTTTTTCTTACCAATTAATGAGTCACTTATTTTAACTAATATATTATTTTGTTTTGATAGCTATTACTTTGATAGTAGCTCTCGTACTTTTTTTTCCTAAAGTCATATTTAATTATACATTTTCTTGGTTTTTTAGAATGAATAAGATTGTTCCTTTCATATATTTAATTTTTAATTATTATTTTGTTACAATATGTAATTATCTAATATATAGAATTTGGACCAAATCTCATCTTCTAATAATATATAATTCAATTATTAATATTTTTTTTCTTTTTTAGAATTAAATAAGTAAAGTATTATTTGTTTTTATACACATATATAATGTTTAAATTGTGCAAATTTTCATATAAATGATCATCACAGTTTAAATAGTTGAATTAAAAAAATTACTTGTAACAAAAGTTCTAATTATGTGACATTGAATTAATTTGCATCAACATAATATTCTAAAAAAATAATTTTCAAGTATAGATTATGTGAGTAAACACTTATAGTGTGACACATTAACACATACAATTATTTTTTTTATCACAACACAGTTTCAATATAATATGTGATAAAAAAATCACAAATAAAAGATAATATATATAATTTATTTATAAAAAATATAAGAAAACATAATAAAGAATGGAGACATACAGAGGTCTATTCACAATCCTTACATTTTTTTATTTTTTTAAGTTTTGTAACTTATTTTTTAAACTTAATTGACTAATCACAATAAAAGGAATTACTCATAATAAAATTATTGAAATTGATTTATTTTTATAATTATTTTTTTAAATAAATTTCTATAAGTTTATTAATTATTATAAATAATTTATTTTTTATTCTATTAACATAAACAAAGTGAACCCCATATACACGTGTATTTTCAGTCAAGTTTAAAATATGGGGATATCAAGATAGATCTATAGACACCGTTGATTGAACTGAAGACAGAAAAAAAGAATCCAACGGTGAAATCAAAGCGCGCGTGCGGCCATTGTGTCAGTGTATCTGGTAAATAAAAGGAGATCTGCTACTCCTCGGACCACAAAAGAAAAAGTGTTCTCTGGATCCCATGGAAAACATAGCCATTATACTATTAAATCTGATCATGTGTGGACCCAATCATGTGAATAAAGGGCTCAGATTTCATTTACTTTCTCAGTACTCCCACCAAAAGCAAAAATCCCTTATCAACTTTGCTTTTTAATATAAATTAAATCTCAAAACATTTTTTCTCAATTTGATAGCTCTGTCATGTTCCAATTGTCCCTTTCTGTATTATTTCTTCTAATCTTTTAAAGGCAAAGGCAACTGTGATAAGCACAAGAAGGATCTCGTGAGTCATGCCTAAAAAACCTAATCATGTTAATTTATATAATTAATTAAGCACTAAAGAAATTGAAGATATTTTAGCAATGGCTGATTTTGGTCTTCTTGTTAGGTATGGTGACCTCACCAATTTTTCAAAAGAAGACTCTTTGAAAGAAAATATGGTGTGTTCTCATACTCAAAACATTGATACATTAGTTGTTTCCCATCTTTCTCTTTCAGCTTTCACACGTAATGAATAAACATGTCAGTCCACAATTATAGCAATCAGATATCTAATCATTTCTTTATTTAACTGATAATACCAAAGAAATAGTAATGTCTCTGTTATCGCTTGCGTAACCAAGCAAAACGTGTGTTCACACTTGTTTCAAAGTTATTAGAGGATTTAATCGGTTAAATACCAGTCGTTAGATTCTAGATTATGGTCCGTTTATTACGTGTTAACAAATAATTGTTATGTTAAACAATGATTTAGAGTTATTATTGAGAGTGTCTTCTACGTCTTATAATATTAACTCTGAATAATAATTTGATTTTGTTTGATGACCTATCTAAAATAGTTTTATTTTATTTATAATTTTTTTAACACGCAGAAGAAATATATTTTGACACTTAATAACTAGAATTGTATATAACCTAAACCTCATGATATTTGAGTTGCAAGAAGTACCATAAAATCGAACCTTATCTTAATGGGTAAGGTTTTAAATTAGTAATTAGATTATATAATTCAAAAGTTAATTTTATTATTTAGGAATGTTACGAGTATCAAATGCGTGGAGCTTTAGTTGGAGCAAGACTTTTGAAAAATATAGCTATAGAAGCAGTAAAATGACCAGTGTGAACTATATTCAAGTCAATCATTCACACACATCTTCACTTCGTATGAACACACTTCTGATGTCCCTTGCAATTAAATTCTTCAACCAGACTTTTCTTATGAATACAGTGGTTGGTATCGGAAAGTAATAATCACTGAAACATTATTTCCCAAACTACTATTGCATTCAATTTTCCAAGATCATATGAATAGCGTTTCACTAAAGAAATCATCTAGTTGCTTTTGCCTACTAGGATTTTTTTTTTTCTCCTACGTATGATTCTATGGGAAAAGGGACTCCATAGTTGTCTGCTATCTCAACTGCTACATAGTGCCCAGCAAATGGGTGTTTAAGAATACATCTTTCCAATTATAAAAGCTTAATTTTTTTAAGTCTGACTTAGGAAAAAAATGATTTTAAACTGTATTTTAAGTACAACTCGAAACATGGGTTATGTTGGTTTAGTTTGAGTTTAAAGCGCGTTGAATTCTGCTATACATTTCACACATTCTTATTAAAGTGGCTTGCATTTGACATTAAAATGACCACAAATTTAATTGACACTGTATCAAAATACAGTGAAAACAATAAATAGCATCATAATATGGAGTCTGAGTAAAAAGACGTAGATAGGAGTGTGCAGTGTATATATAAGAAGTTATAAACAATAAGTTGTATCAGATGCCAAAGCAGGCCACAACTATAAGCCCAGTCTGAGTAATTTGTGGGGTATTTATTCAAGATGCATATACTACAATCTGCATTGTCATATAGTTAATTTTCACTTAAATTTTGTACTTGTAATGTCCATTCTCCTTGAATCTGCAAGTGGTACCTGTGAAGAGTTTCCACCCTTAAATCAGTAACAAAATAATAAATCATAAATGTAAACTTTATATGTAGACATTATGAAAAGATATCATGGACAAATATATCAGCACACCAATCAAGATTAGAGAATATTTATTAAGATCATCTGTCATAATCCGATATACTAGAATATGGAAACTAACATTATGATGTTATGACAGTAATCTTTAGGTGCAATGGAATGTTACTTGACATTAAGATTAGGCAATGAAAGATGATGATGAAGGCAATGAATTGAAAACACAAAGCACACGGGGTAGCTGGGTTTTAGATGACAGGTAATTAGTGCATTTAAGGATCATAATATCTCAGCGCCCCAACAAATAAAGCTATGGTTCCATCCCTTTGAATGCTAACGTTCAAGTTGTTGCAGATTATATGGTCCACATGAAAGACAACAGAAGAGACTTTTCAAAGGACAATCAAATCAACCACTCAAACACATTATTTGTTGCAGATGGAAACTTGATGCCCCTTCCATGGGTTACTATTCAATTGCAACAGCATGTCAGTCAGGGTGTAGGAAAAGCATTAATCCTCTTATCTCAAGTGGGAAAAATTATTCAACAAGGGTAGTGAATAGTGATGATTGCAAACAGTTCACAGTCTTTCATCTCTGTCTAATGGGACAGATTTTTATTTTGTGTACCTGTGAAGCCATCTACCCATAATCAAATCTTTCACACTTCAATTTGTGACGTCGTGATTGCTATGCTATGACTCCTAGAACAGTTGCCCCTTAAACAAATCCATGAAAAACAGCTATCATGTTGGTCCAACTCAAGTTTGTACCAAGTGAAAAGCTTGTCATATTTAAATGGAAAACTCAGAAAGGGTTCTATTCTATTACTCACTCTCACCCAAAATAAAGACAAAAGCTAAATAAAAATTATATTTTTTTCCAAGTTACACTAAGATGTGGACACCCAAATGCAACTTTTTAATCAGGAAACCAAGAAAATAAGTTACACTAAATTTTGATTATTTTATTCATGTACAGTGCCTTTACAGTTTATACCACGTCAAAATTTCGATGAAATGATACTCCTTTGTTTTAACCAGTGCTTTTCTTCAGAAACAGATGAAGCTGATTCACTTAAAGTAGACTCGATGTTGTATTATACTTATACCTTTTTGGGAACTTCAATGTCACAAACAGCTAAATAAGTTCCCTGACGCGACTAATTCACCAACCCTTCAAAATATTTTAACATCAACCATAGTAGTTACTTGTACTTTGTTCACCTGTAGTTCAATGGAACATCATCAATGTCAAATCTGCATGTCTGCATCTTTTTGTGATTGCATATCTCTTAATATGTCAAGTTGTACATCACAAGCACTATAGTGTGTTCGGTAGGAATTAAAATAGGCAGGTAATAGAGAGAATAAATGATCATATTATTCATATCATTTCCATTTTCCAGCTCTCATATTTTGGCATATACCGAACACACCCAATATCATTCAAGAGTGTATAAGTCTGCTACTAGTGAGTTCATCACATGACAGCTTTATATGCTTGTGTTGAATCAATTTTACTGTCTCGGCTGGCAAAAGCAGCACGAGTTTGGGTCAACTGAAATAAATATGTCAACCAATCTGGAAGATGGATCAATTTATACAAGAAAAAAGACATCTATTGACAGGACCAAGTGCAATAAACTCTGGTTTTTTTATCGACCAAAAAGAGCAATATTTAAAAGGTTAACACCCTGAACAATTGATTTAGCAATGACCAGAAGGGTTGGTTGTGGTACAGATTTTCCACCCAACATATTTCAGACAATAGTATTTTTTTGTATGAGATTGAAATACGGTTCAAGAGTTCAAATATTAAGTATACAGATGTGTTGTGTTAAGAAGATACAATAAAGAGAGCATTGCCGAGTCAATTATAACAGCTGCACTGAATAAAAAAACCAAACAGCTACTGCATGAAACAAAACAATATTTTGAGCATTGAAATTTATTACCATTTCCATTTACACAGTAACTTTAGCCTTCTACAGGAAAAAGAAAGTATAATAGTGTAGATGCATCTATAAAATTTCATCTGTAGAAAAAATTGGTGATATTGGAATCAGGTGGAAACAAGATTCGTACTTTGGGTTTGCTGCTAAACTTGGTCGTTGTCTACGCTCTACGGGGAAGAATTAAATGGAAGGGGGAGTTGGGTAAATAAGCACAAATAGATGGACAATTAATAAATTAAATGAATTTTGGTGGTGTATTTATAAATATACATCATGGGCTTGAGTTTTATGTGAGTATATTTGGAGGCCCTATCAATGAGTAGGAGCAAATACTTGGCCCAAATACAATGTTGCAAAGGACTCCGATTAATTTGGATGAATTTAATTGTTTTAAAATATGGTATTTTGTTTTGAAAATTAATACAACGGTATGCCAATTTTAAATGATGCATCTTATGATTTTTGTTTGTTGAAACCTGAAACCTATAAATATTACTGGGCAAAGATCAAAGTAAAAAGTAGATTGAATGAATATGAGCACTTGTGGTTTTGAGTATAACCTTTCCTGAATTTTCTATAGTAATACTTCGGATAGAGAATTTTATCACTTTTAGACACACACTCTGTTTATTTTTACCATATTAAGTTTATTTTTAACCAAATACTGTTTGTTTGTTCAGGTTACGATTAATTTTTTTATAAGAGTTGTGTATTTTATTATTGAAAATGAATAAAAATAAAATTGTTTTTCTTCATATATCTTCACTTTACAACTATATTATTAATGGTGACTCCTTCTAATATGTAGAATCAATTGTTCTTATAATTATTATGAATATTTCCTTTGCCTGTTAATTTTCTTTTATAAAGAGTCATAAGAATTTCTTTCATTATTTCAAAAAGTTTTTAGGATGTTCATATTTCTCAAAATAATTTTGCTGAGTGTAATTATTCCTATCACAATAATTACATGACACTAGAAACGGATGAATTAAAGTGGTTGCAATAATCATACTCATGTTTTCTAATAAATTTGTCGTCATTCTTATTGAAATGCATAAGAAAAAACTTTGGCAAATGATTCATCACAAGAATGTTTCATCTAACATTATCTATTGGTCATTTAAATTTATCAAGAATTGATACACATGATCTTACTCCTTTTATTTTCATTACACGAGTGAGAGCATTACATGAACATTTTGAAGTGCATGTACAAATCAATGATAGAATTGTTAACTTACTTGATTAAGATCATATCTTCATTCTTTACAAATTCCATTGGGAATATTACGACTTCATATTTCCATATATTATAAGCATCATCCTTCATAAAATGTCATGTCAAAGTAAAAGTGAAACAAAGGGTACAAATACAACTATATTCTTGCATCTTTTTTAAACTAAATGAAGAGCATGGTTTGAAAGTGGTCTCCAAATTGTTACTGTGACAAATTTTGTTTTATTCTTCATAGTCAATCTTGCGAGCGTAGATTTATCCCGTGAATTACATTTGATTGGATCAAGACCTAGAGAGATAAATCTAATAATAAGACTTTTTCCAAGTTAGAGATAGTATTTATTATGCACATTAAATGCTTGATCTTGAATATGCAATTCAATCGTGATGAAACTAATAAAAAAGTAAACCAAAATTAGGAAAAAAAGCATATAAAGAAGAAAAACAAATAAAGTAGTCTTTCAAAGCTCATCAATTTAAGAGTTTCTCAAACCATAATGAAACTTGCAAAACCCATAAAAGACAAGAAAAGATTTAACAACTCAAAAGAAAAATAACCAAAAACTCATAAAAGATATACGAAGGAAAACATCATTACAAACTTTATATAAAACCATCAATAGCTAACTAGTTGATAATATTTAGTTAAATAAATAAATAAATAAATATAAATATACCAAAAATGAAAATGATTAAATAGATTTTTAGATTTTTTTACCAATAATTCAATTTATTTTCTTCAAGTAAAAACTTTTGTTATAAATGCTTTGAGTCTAAAAGTTTTATTTATGCTGCATTGATGCATCATCTGTCGTCCTACAAATCTGATTGTGAGAAAAATACAAAAATAGTTCTCCCAATCAGAATAATTCTCAGAGCAAATACTAGCATTTACCTGTATGATATAATTTATTGTATCCTCCATTATTTCCTACTTTCGCCTTTTTTTTTTAAGTACATTTGTTTGAAATGTACATAGCAGTCGGCAACACGTTTTGATTATTATCCATAACGTAAAATCTTTTTGCAATGTTTATGTTAATGATCATAGATTTTTCATACTGATTTGAGAAGATATAACCTTCACAACGACGCCTTAATATTTAAGTAACAAATAAACGTCTGTTTGTACCAAGTTGACAATCTACTTATAATAATTCTACGACTTAAGTATCTTTTATGAATTGAGAAAAACTTATACATCATTCAATCAGAAATAATGCCAAATAGCAAGTTTATCATTTTTTACCATAACCATGCTGTAACAATTAGATGATAATGAAAACACAACCCAATTGGCCCAAAATAATTATAAGAAAAGGAAATGAGGAGCCAAAATATGAAAACGTGAAGATGCATTCGGAAGTAAAATAGACTAGTTCAGCAATTTAAAAGTGTATATAGGGGACGTGGGAGGGCACTAGTAATATAATTAAATAGAAACAAACACGAACATTTTTTTTATCGAAAGAAGACGCTGAGACTAACTCGCAGGTCAACGAGTCAATACCCGAACCACTATGAGCAGAAAACGCACAAACGGTTAGTGCAGTGCATGCAATGCAGCAGCGGAATGAAGTTCCTCCATCGCGGTTCGTTCTTGACTCGAAACCTTCCTTGCGCGACCCTTCTGCCTCAGCCTCGTCCACTACTCTATATAATTTAAATCCTATACACCCAAATATAAATAATATAACCCCTCCCTCTCCTTAGAAGAAAAGATTACCACAAAATATAAAGGTAAGGTAACTTAACTTGCATTAACAAAATGGCTGTCATGTTTATGCAACTCTCAGAGCACCTTTGATCTTCTGAATGGTGCATGAAATGAGGTTATTCACAGTGTCCACTGACTCCACTGTGAGTTTTGCTGTGGGGAGACTGTTCACCAGAATTTGGAACCCAACTGTCAGAAGGCTTCCCCCGCTGTCTTCGCCGCCGCCACCCTTCTGCATGCTCCCATTGCAGGTGCTGCTGTTGTTGCAGTGACCATCGGGGAGAATGGCGAAGCCTGAAGGCAAGAGTGCCACGTATGCAGAATCTCCCCCACTCATCACCACGTTCAGTGATTGCACGTCAACTGGGGCATACACCACCACCGAGCACGAAGCGTCCATCCATGTCTCTTGCAGAATCAGCATGCTGCTATCGTTCGCATTAACAGCCTGCAAACGAGAAAAAAAAACAAGTTACGATGATTATTGTTGTTTCCTTAAGCCTTAACCCGTGTTAAGGATACTATAATGCTTGAAGGAGACAAAGTACTTGTGTTTCACAATGTTTCATCTTGTTGAAACTTGTGTGCCTTACATTAGCACGGAGAAGGGAAACACAGTTTCCATGTCCTTGTCCTTTGGCAATATGTACCATCTCCTGCATGGGTCCACCATTGGACAAGATGTCCCACTCACTTCTCAGCCGTTCATCACGCAGAAAATCAAACACCCTTTGCCGTGACACTGGCATCCAAACAGAAGTTGCAGCACTGAGCACGATCCCTGGAGGCTCCCCAGGGTCATCCACGTTTTTCCTTGTCATCACTTTCATGTCATCACCAAGAGTCCCTATGTGAAGCATGTCCCACTTACGAGCAGACGAAGCACAAACCCCCGAACAGAAGTTACTGGTCATGCGTTGTGCCAATTTCAACATGCTCCTCCGACCAGCTTGGCTCAATGCTGCAAAACCATAGTGCCAAAGTTTACACAATGATAGTGTGACATCATTACATTACACTACATGTGATTAAACAAAACGTGGCATGCATGTGTACCTGTGTGATCATCACTTGAAATGGAAGAGGACATGAGGATGGCCAAGCATTCACATTGCCTTTGGAGAGTGGCGATCCATCTATGAGCACCGAATCCAACACCAGAACTAAGCAATGGGCGATATAGTTGGTGAACAACACTCTCATCATACTCCCAATGCTCAAGCCAAGTAACCTACAAAGAGTGCAACTTATATTATATCAAACAAACAAACAAAAAAAGAAGTATTTTAGAACTAGCAGAGGTAGTTATGTAAAGAATCCCCAGGCAATGTAGTAAATGTTTGCATGCTAGTCGAGGAGTACAAAATAAAAAATAACCATAAAAATGTGCATTCAATCATAAAAATACGTTTCTAACTTGTATCCGAACATAACTAGAATAATCAAAGTTTTGTTTACGTGGTCAAGGCTAAAACTAGAAGGGTTATTATTGAATTTACGTAAAACTCCACATACATAAAAAATGTTTGACATAAAACCCTAGGCTAATTATAAATTAATACTTCAACTAAGAAGTCTGTAGAGGATTATGCAAAATGTCAAAATCGGAGCAGATGTCAACGCGAAAGAGGCGAATCCCAACACAGTTAGCAGATTATGGAATTATTTTAATAGTACAAAGCCTATATCAATATATTAAAGGGCACGGATTAACACATCACCTGACAACATTATAATATAGCAGCATATGACTGGATCCAGGTCATTATGGTCTCGTATGCAGTAAAAAAAGTAGTACGTTCTTTATCAAAGGAGATAGGAATAGAAGCATCAAGTGTATTTGTTTATACGACAAAGACTGAAGAATCCAAGATTTAAAATTTTCATGCACTTTTAAATAGTAAAAGATGCGAAACAGAAACGAAGTTTCAAAATATTGCTAAACAATATAAGCCTTGATTCACTATTCTCTAGGAGTAGCACTGGACAAATTAAATACAGACAACAAGAAACCCTTTCTCTGAAGTTTGAACATTATAATACAATTTAACAGGAAGCATCTCCTAAATTAAAAAACTACTCAACGTGACTGATTTCTCAGGCAAAGTTCAACCTTATTCTATTTATACCAGTACAAACAAAGTTCACTTGACAAAGAAGTCAAGTGAAACTTCTTGCAAAACTATTACATCAGATACATCAAAGATATCCTCAATTTTTATAAAAATAGGAGCACTTACCTTGGAGTAACCATTGGGCATATCCTGCACAATACAGCCAGAAGGAAGCCTCCTACAGCTCATGAATGGCTGTGCATTAGCAGCATCATGAACAATATCAATAGAAACATCAACCACAGCCCATACACCTTCTGCATGCTGCTTACAGAACCGGATGAATCTCACTTGACGAACAGGGACTAGTGGTGAAAGCAATTGTACCTCAGCATGCATCTGAAATGCATAATCCTAGTCATCAGTTCCACCAACTACTAAGACAAAGTGAAGCAAATATAAAAGCAAAGAAACTCACCACTTGAAGAGCACCATTACGTGTTCCACCCATGCCATTGGATATAACATCGAGGTTGATAGCTCTAGCAATCATAGAAGGAAACATCTCTGCCCATCGATTCTATTCAAAGAAATAACAAATTAAAACAAGATATTAAACATACCTGCATCAATTCTAGATTAAATAATCATTAATTAATATCAAAAGCACTAAATCAAAGTGTTATCCTAAAAAGTAATATTGCTTTGATCCCTGCATCACTGGCAATTCACAACAGAAAACAACAATTGGTTAAACTTCACTGAGGCCTAGCTAGGAAGTTGATCATCATAGACATACCGCGTCCATCAAAGTCTCCACGAGGGCTAAACTGTTGATGATTACTATCCCAGTTTCTCTTGTAGCTTCAGTTACATAACCAGTGGGTTTTGGACCAATACAAGGAGAAAACAACCTTGCATACTCCTCATGGTTAAACACTTCCTTCTCACCATCCAAACTCTTAATCCAAAGAGGGCTCTCTGCCTGAGTCATCTTTAGCAATTCCTCCATAGCAGCCAATGCAAGATCTATAAGCATAGATCGCTCAAGCTGAACTTCATTTCCCATCAACCCCAATGATGGTCTAATCCCAGGCATTGCAGTTTGAGTGCCCAACACTCCATCTCCCAAGTCAAGTCCCATTGGCAAGGGAGTGCCAAGAGTGCTTGAACCACCAAGCCCGTTCCTTCCGATACCAAGTTCAAGACCAGAATTTGAGGTTGGTAGAGCCATGGGATTGGTCATTGACGAGATTGGCTTGCCAAGGAACTTGTTTGCTAAGGCACATATACGGTTCAACTCATCTTTTAGTCTAGCATTCTCGATTCTAATCTGGTGCTCCTCAAATGAAATCTGGCCAGGAATCGCTGGGCCACCACAGCTGTTGCACACTGGATTTGACATGGCTTCCTTCATCAGACTGTTCTCGGCTCTGAGCTTATCATTCTCCTGCCTAAGCATTATGTTCTCATGGCGTTCCAGTTGGGTCTGATTCAGCAAAAATCACTTCAATTAGCACAGCATCTAAATTGAATCACCAAACTGCATTCAAGTGCAATAATTCTATATTATTGTCCTTAAATTCACCTTCATTTGGGTTCGCCGATTCTGAAACCAGAACTTCACTTGCTTATTCTCCAAGCCAAGCCTCTTACTGAGATCCAACCTTTGCTTCTCATCAGGATGAGGACACTCCTTGAAGAAACTAAAAACCAATAAAAGCAAACCACAAAAACCTCAAACCAATCTTACCACGTAACTGAATCACAGAAGAAAATTCGCAAAAAGTAAATAAATTATAAAGCCACTAAGTTTCATAAAGTCATACGACTCGAGCTCTTGAATTTGGTGAGGAGTATGTCTGTGGTATCTTTTCTTCCTCTGTGGCTGATCATCACCTCCATCCTGATCATCACCAGATACACCATCGAAGTTATCACTTCCAGAACGGCTTTCATACTCATCGTCCCTCATCCTCCCCATCAAACCAGCATCAAAATTTTCCCCAATGAGACCCATCTCACTGGGGCCCTCCATTTTCCTTTGCTGCACAACATAATAATAGCTTCATCAGCAACAAGAGATGAAGAGGGATGGACAATAAGATGCATAAATGAAATTCAATGCCAACAGAGAAATAAACAATAAAATAAGATGTCTAGAGATAGAGACCAAAACCATACATTTGAGTAGGAGAAGGAAGATGAATTTTGCATTGAACAGGAAACGGATTGAGAAATAATTATCAGTCACAACAACTCTTGCACCCCAACTGCAACTGTTAATCAAACCCTCAAGGCTCAATCCCCACAAAAAGGTTTTAAAAAAATGGATTGACCCTTTTCCTTTTATCTCCCAAAAATTTCTGTGCTTCTATTCCTCCCACGCTGACTCTCATGTTCTTCCCTTTTTTTATTTCTATTTTATACCCGAAATTGTCACTGTCACTTTTGTCAAGGAGCTTTTTGAGTTTTTTGACTCCTCAATACGCTTAACTTTTTGACCTTTAAAACAGATTGAGCTAAGCACTGACAAGATTGAATTTTTTTTTTTGTGAAAAAGTAGACAAGGCCAAAAAGTTGTTTCCTTGTCGACACCCCTTTCTCTCTCCAGCAGAAAGCTAAAAGGGTATTCCTAAAAGAGATGGAAAGAGCAACAAGACAAAGAAAAATCCCCTTCCTTTCTGATCCAAGGTTCACACCTGCATCTCATGTCTGCAACCCCAACAGCAGAAAAAACACAAAACAGTGACATGAGAAGGAGAACCCTTGTTTTTCTATATTTCACACTTGACCGATTCTTTGTCAGTATCGAGAATTTTGAAAAAGACCCCAGCAAGAAGAAAATCCAAAGAAGTCTAAGCCAAAACGTCCCTCAGGAAAAAAAGAATAAAAAACAAAGATTGAGAATCTTTTCACACAAATATAAAAAGGACAACAACAAATACCAAAACCTTCTCTCATAAGTATCTTATCTCAGTCATATTCACATACCACCCTGACTTTTCAAATGCATCAAACCAAATCTAAGCTAAAAAAACAGGTTGACACCACCCCCGCCATTCTCTCTCTCTCTCTTCTCTCTCAACCCCGGCACTGATGATATAAGTGAGAAACTGAGAAATGGAGAAAGTTAGATGGTATACAAACCAACCATGGTACGGAGAAAACGATACCTTTTAATTTGACAGTGTGCAAAGTAAAAGAGCCAAAAAAACAAACAAAGCCGCTGGGTTCCACAGCCTAGAAAGTTATGATTTCTCTTTTAGATTAAATAATCCAATTCGTGGTTGATAAATTTGACAGCAAAAACATTAAATCTTAAAAGGTAAAAATCTCTTTCTCTTGCTGTTATTTTTCTTTCTTTTTCTTAAAGATTGATACATGCTGCGTCTATTGAGATTGGTGGAAGAGAAAGGGACAATTAAAATAAAATAAATTCTTCATATTTATATAAAATGTTGATTGATTAACAATAATAAAAAAAGATGGAGCTGACTTACAGTGACTATGGGGGTAATGAGAAAGTCAATGGTTTTCTGCTCTTAAGATAATTGTGTTTTCCCTAAATGAAACAAACCCTTTGGGCTTTTGCTTTGAAATGGAATCCAAGTTAGATTTCAAACCCCTTTGTGCTTGTTCCTGTTAATAACATAGCTGCTTCTTCAACCAGATCTTTCTCTCTGGTTACTCTCTGCACACACTTATTATTTTTCCATCTTCAATGTATAGCACAAGAGTGTGGGGTCCATGCTAGAAAGAGGGGTTCGTGATGTCCGCCACCAATCACAACTCAGCATGGAGCGCGTGTACACGCGCCCTTCCCCCGCTATTACTGTTGTCAACTACAATCTACTCGCTTTGTCCTTTTGAATGGTTTTTTTAAAGTGTGTGCCCCTCCACCGTAAGACCAGAACAGCTAATAAGAGTGTCTAGGATTAACGACTGTAAGGTCGTTTCAGGAAAATTAAGGCTGTTTCTGGATACATGTGTTAGAATTCCTCCCATGAAACATTTGTCATGAAAAAGTAATGTATATTTCTGAAGAGTTATCTTTCTTAATAAGAATTTTCATCTTTTATGAATAAATAAGGAAACTATTTTATTTGATATATATAGTTTAAGATTTTTCTTTTAAAAAATAGAAAAGTGTACTTTTACTACAATTCATGAAAAGTGGGAAATGATTGGTAATTTAAGATATCTAAAGACAAAATATTTGTATTCTCATTTTCACACTGCTTCTTTTTACTAAATTAGATGTTGTAATTATTTTTTGCTTATATGTTAAATTGTTGATGGTAGTAGTCTTATTATTTTGTTTTCCCATAATGACCACTTTACATTCATAAAAGTGAGAATTTGTTATACTAATTTTTTATCTCACAACTTTCTAGTGTATGTAACTAAACAGAGCAAGTAATCAATATGATAAAAAAATGTTAAAGCTAAATGCAAAAAAATATTCTTATGAAAAGTGAATGATAGAAAATTATCAATTCTAAATGTCGATTATAAATCAAAACAACAATGTGAAAAGGATTGATAAAGATTATTAACTTCTAAATCACAAAATTATTGTAAGACTTAAGATATAATGTAGAGTTATGGACAAAATCTTGAATATATGATTTCATTTTGTTATAAAGTTGATAAAGTTGAAGTGTTCAAAAGGTTGAAATATGATAAAAAAAATTAACACTTTCAAAATTCTTATGAATTAGTTCTTAATACATAGAAATAAAAATTGACGATGAGTTTGAAACATATATATTTTCTGGTTCTCTTCTTAAAAGTTGAGAAATTTGTTATCACTCAAAAAAATTTCGTTCTATAAAACAAACAATTTAACTTGAATGTTGTTCCATATTATTTGTTAAATGAAAAAAACAATATTCAAATAACTATTTTGAAGCCAAAATTATTAGAAAAATAAATAAAGTGATGCAAAGAAGAAGGAATGCATATACATTAAATTATTAAGAGATGAATTTGGTTGCATATGGAATATTGCAAATGTATAATTGTTTGAAAGAGAAATGTAGTATTATTTGAGGATAAACAATCTAATATATAAAATTTGAAAAGCTAGTTTCAAGGTGGATTGTGATGAAAGACTTATTAAGTTAAGAAAATTCCCAAATGAAAACAATAGATAATAACTCGATGAAATAAGAAATTAACCACTCAATCAGACAATTAGATCAATGAGGAACAAGCCATAAATAATATTTAGATAGAATAAAAATCTAAAGTAAGACAATTCATGTAAATTAGAAACCCATTAAAAATTACTTATCAAATAAAACATGTCATCCTTACCTGTGAAGGAGAACCTTCAAGTTTTGAAGAAACCTTTGAGTTGAATAAAAAAAATTAGCAGTTACATACTATAACTTAAATCCTTCTAGAAAAATCAAACTTACAATTTTGTTATAAGACACTGCTAAATCTCTTCACAAACCAACACAAATTAAAATAATACTTCACATGATTTTATTATGCATGTACATAACTATGAAAATGGTAATTTCATTATACTTTTATTGTATATTAATAATATGTTAGTTGTAAAAAAGAATAAAATAAAATATTTTTTCTAAAAAGGACTTTGAGCTAGTCTTTAACCATGAAGAGTCTAGATGCACTGAAAATAATTTTTAAAATATAGATTCTTACAAGTCATTGTAAAAATATTTCTTATGAAAATTCATAGTCTTTCATAAAAAATTACATACTTTTATAAATAGTCAAATACCATCATCAAAAATCATATCTTTTTGTAAAGAATTATGTTTCATTAGGTATGAATTTAATTCTTTATAGAAAACAATATTTAATTTCATTGTATATAGTTAAAAATCATCTTTAAAAAATAGAAAAAAAGTAAAAGAGTAATAATAATATCTTTTTAGAGAAAAAATTATATTTCCAAAACACTTTATAAGAATTGGAAAATAATTACCTGTAATAATTAGATTATACAAGATATCATAAAAACTACTTACATTCACATTTTCATATTTTTTACAATAAGCATTTCCACATTAATATTACCATTATTATTCTTGTATTATACTCTTATTAATTTGCTTCTATATTGTAAGTGTTTTGCAACCCGAAGATTTAAGGGATTGGATTTTGTGTCACACCAAATCTAACATTTTATCCATTCTTAAATTGGATTTGCCTCTTTCCGCTTTTTACCTAGTTTAAAACCTTCAAAAATATATGTAAATGAATTAATCGAATTAATGATATTGATTTTGAAGATTCAGTATGTAATAATGTTATATATTCAAAGACTTTTTATTTATAAAATCTTCAGGTGATTTTTATAAAAAAAAAATAAATACAATGAATGTGAAAAGAAGAATGGGGCTATTGGTAGCTTATTTTTGTGGTTGCCTCAAATACAATTTTAGACAATCACGGCATTAACAAGATTCAAGAGTTGGGAAGACTGTATTTATTTTTGGGAGCATGCCTTCAACGGAAATATAAACATTGGGTATTTCTTTTAACTAATACGAAAAGGATAAACAAATATATATGTGAAAATTAATTGAGTGCACTAAAATTATAAAAGTTTGTTTATTCACTAATAATATAAAAGTATTTTTATTATATATTCCAAATCAATAAAACATTTTTAATAAAGTCTCACAGAATGGGTTTAATGATGGAACTGATATCAATTGTCTCATTCTCAAGATTAAATAAATTAAAAGTTACAATCTGTAATGTAATTTTGACTCTGAGCTATATTGTAATTTTTTTTATATATATTTAATATTTATTAATTTTGTGTTTAGCAGTTACAACTGAAACCTGGACTGTTGAAAAAAGTAAACATAAGAAGACAAAAATAATTAAGTAAATAATTAATTATAACTATTATAAACTCTTTTTCTTGAAAAATTACCATACATGTCACAACAATACATCTAGAGATGATCACTTACAGTACAAGGGGGAAAGATTACTTACGATATAACTATAAGTTTCGTTCAAAATAAATTTATTTTATTATCCCTTTCATCATTGATTACTTATCAGTTTAAAGCTAGCTAGATAGATTATTTTGTATATTTGTGGGTGATATCTTTGAGACATCTCACTCAATAAATTGTAAGATTAATAAATAAATAAAATGAAATTAGGAACATGAGAATAAAAATAATTATAAAATTAACAATAAACAAATACAATGAGATTAAAGATACATTATTTAACAAAAATAATTATAAAATAAACCCTCAACCCTAAATATCTCCTTATCTTATCTTACCTTATAGTTTTATTCAAACGGTTTTAAACTATTAATTAGTACTAATTAAAAGTAATCAAATCCTTATCTATTTAACAAATGTTTTATATTTTATCTAGAGTTCAGTTCATACGTGTAAAATCTCTTATTTTTATGTAACATACTTTGATGAGCATTGATTGAAAAAACGTTATAACAGTTTTCCTTTTTCCTTTTACATAAATTTATTTAGTTTTATTTTTAAATTAAATAAACCGATTCAATCCAAACTAAACTAAATCAAATTCAACCTGAACTAAATATAATATTATATTAGGATCAATCTATCACGGAAATTATCTCCTTCAATATATTTAAGTTCGTAAATGTAACTACCGTAAAAACTCACAAAAAAAAAAATTAAACAAGTAGTTATATGTTTTTAGAAAAAAATATGTTTATTTTTAATAAATAATTAAAAACATGTTTTTAATTTTTATTTATTTTCATAGTTAAGGATTTAGAAACATTCTCACAAAATTTCGCAAAACTGATTTTTCATTTTATAAAAAATGTGAAAAAAAAAATATCCTGAAAAATCGTGAAAATCATTTCCATGAAAATTTTCATGTGAATTAAGGTATTTTCTGGCCAAGTACAAAAAAAAGGCAATCTCCATAGAACATAAAAATAAAAACAAAAAACTGCCTCTTTTTATTAAGCACGTATTTAACGAGTTTATTTATTTATATCTATTTACATAAAAACTTTTACTTTTACTTAAATGTTTGTTTTATTCCAATAAATATATATTCGAATTATTTAACTTTGAAAACAAAACAACTCATACGATCAACATTCCACAAGAAACATGTTCATCACCCTTTTGATTTTTTTTCCCTTTTTACTCTGCAGAAATTTTCCATCAAGTCAATATTTACAAACTGATATGTGTGAAGTAGTTGATAATTAAAAAGTTAGCTAAAGAATAAGAACTTTTAGTTAGTTAATTCTATTGCACTATATTTAGTGCATTTTCTAAAGAGAGGCTTGCACAGTAGATTGTAGAAGTAGAAAATTATTGTCACTTTCCACAATGGACATAAGTGAGACAATAAGGAATTAAAGTTTGAAGAAGAGGGGTTTTTGATTATTAATTAATGGGGTTAAATGATAGATATGTGATGATTAAATAGCTTTCATTTCACAGGTGAGATATTATTAAGAAACCAGTACAGTATATAATGTAGTTCATGAGCCGACACGACTTTTTAATTTATTTGCACAATCCAACTAAAAATACATATACATTAATTATTTTTATTCATACATTAATTGATTTTTTTTAATTTTATGGCCAACATTAGACATAAATAATCACCATACATACATTGAACACTTTCAGTGATATCATCATAGAAAAGCAATGAAATATAATTAATGTATGATTATGTACATCCATTTGTGTCTTCAAGTCTTTTTATTATATTTTTTACCTTTTAAGTTTATTCAACTTTCACCTTTTAGAAATACAGTGTTTCAAGAATATTGGTGCTGGTGAGAGTTTGGCAATACCAGACCAATCACAATCTCTACCTATCTAACATACAATTTGAGAAAATAAATAAATTTTACGAGTTAAAAGTGCTTTTCTTTTACAGAAAAAATAGATAATAACAATAAATTTAACCGTGCAATAGCCATGAAGTTATAACATAAATTATTTTAAAAATTATATGCTTAAAAAATCGTTTTTTGTTTCAATTAATTTTAAATAATTATAATTTTTTATTTTCTAGATTTTTCATGTTTAAAAAATAGGAAATATACGAGGTGTCTCCAAGAGGAGGGGCAAAATTCATTAAATCTCAAAGGTGGTTGGACATAAAAAGATTTAAATGAAATTTAAATATTTACTTTAAAATTGACATAATTTAATTCTTGTATTTTCAAATTTTAATACAGATACATTATATATATATATATATATATATATATATATATATATATAATAATTATTTTTTAAATTATATTTAAATAATCT
>Ga0099824_1001573_pt1 | contig 32335 bp, 15 predicted proteins | sample SiratrowhiteBW_FD_76837 | JGI IMG/M metagenome (GOLD analysis project Ga0099824, IMG submission 76837) | Root nodule microbial communities of legume samples collected from California, USA - Siratro white BW | ecosystem: Host-associated > Plants > Roots > Nodule | place: USA: California... | reverse complement strand
ATTTTTTTTTTTTTTTATTTTTTTTTTTTTTTTTTTTTTTTTTTTTTTTTTTTTTTTTTTTTTTTTTTTTTTATGTTTTATGTGAAGATGGACTCATATAAACTACACAAATTCCAATATAGATGAGATGAAAACTCCTTGTGTGGACAAGAATGTTAGGTTTTATTCAATGGTTTGTGTAAAGTGATGAACTGATGTATGAGTGGTTTGTGTAAAGTGATGAACTGATATATGAGTTCCCTGCTTTCCCAGACTTCTTCAGCAACCAATATTCATGAAAAGGACATTCTAAATCCCAATAGAGTTGGTTTCGTTTGGATCATTTAAATATATAAAATTCTGCTTGATGAAAAGAAAAATAAATACAATTTTAATAAAAACATCAGATATAATTTCATCATTAGAAAAATAAACAACACTTTGTATTATATAATTGACTTATATCAACTAAATGATAATAAGAAAATTATGACAAATATACAATTATATCAAGAAACTTTATATATAATAAGAAGTATACTGGATTGATCACAAATTTGATACTCAAATTAAAGACTTATTTAACTAAAAGTTCAACTTAACTAATTAATTCAATTAGTTTGAAATAGAAGTATTTTGTACCACTTATTTGTGTGAGGGTGTTAAATTTTATAAAATCTATGTTAAATTCAAATTAATTTAAACCTATAATATTTTTTTTAACTGTCGTTAAATTTAACTCAATCTAATTTTTTTAACTAAAATGCAAACACATGTTACAACTTCAATGGGTGATGAGTATCCCTATTTTGACATGAAAAGGTGGGAAAATTTAGTGGTTGATAAGATAAGAAAAGTTGGAAAGTAAAATGCAATAATATACTAAGATGAAATCTCCCAAAGGTAGAGAATATCTCCTCAAAGCCATGAGGTGTTGCAAAAAGTGTTTCTTTCTGCATCTTTTTTGTTTATAAAATTGAAAAAAAATAATTGCAGGAAAAGAGTTTGAGACAATAGATCCAAGAACAGGAGAAGTGATTACGAAGATCGCAGAAGGAAGAAAAGAAGACATTGATATTGCTGTGAAAGCGGCACGTGTTGCTTTCGACGATGGTCCATGGCCTCGTATGCCCGGCGCGGTACGTTATCATTTCTCTTCTTCTTCTTTCTCTAAAGCTACGAAGAACTGTTATGTTGCGTTATCTTATCATTATTATTATGTGGGTCTCATATATCTCATCACGTGTGTTGTTTAATATAAGTAAAATATTTAATTTTTCATTGATAAAAAATAGTAAAAATAGTTTCTATGGCAATTTCATTAAAAATGGAAAATATACATTAGTTAGAAGCCTAAATACAAAGAATGTCCAATCACACTTGTATTAACAAGTTTGGTTGCATCCAAAATTATGGAAACTGATAACTAATTCTTTGACTTTTTTTTCATAATTAGTTTTTTGAACTGAGTTCATGAAGTTTCTTGCGGGCCTTTAATGTTTTTGACTTTTTCTTTTCACCAACAATAACTTATCTGATGCATTAATTGTTAGTTTTTGGTTTTGATGCTAGAGGTGGCCATTGTCCTACCTTCAGTCACGGGTCACTGTCTTTTGGCACATATATAATTCAATTTACTATGAAATCGAGTTTGTATACTGTTAATTTACTCTAACTAAAGTACAATAAATAAAGTTTGTATAAATTCTATAAAATTTTACTATAACAACTTTAAAATTAATTTTAAAGATTAATATAGTTGAGCAGAATCACATCGTACATGAGTGTTTAATTAATTAGTACAAATAATTGATTGGTTATTAATTAATTGTTTTGATCCATAAATTTAGTTTGGTGACATGGGAAGAAACAAAGGAAAAAACAAGAACAGAAGAAAATTACAAAATATGTATCAATATTAAAAGTATACCAACTCATGTTAAAATTGAATCATAGCTAACATCGAAATAATTATTCATTTCTTAAGGAATTTAATCCTCGGATCGAGAAATCCTTTGGACTTTGGAGATAGATTTTTTTGAATATAATATAAGCTTTGTCGTACTCATGGTGCATTGGATTGGACCTATCAAGTAAAGTATTCGACACAGTTTTGGTTTATTTGAGTTTTGGTTTTCATATTTTAAATTTTATTTCTATCTTTACCATTGAGTATAAATAATTTAAGTAGCAAAAAGTAGAGTAGAAGATTATTCAAAATAGGCATGTGGTTTTAAACCGTGCACGACATCAACATTGAACAAATATTTTGAGTTTAAGGAACATGAGTCTCCAACGTTTTTGGTTTGACTTCAAACATGTGAACAAATAGTGTAATACTTGTTAAAATCCAATTCAGCATAACACGTAACATATATTTTTTTTTTTTTTTTTCATGTTGACGAATCCCACAGAGAGTCATGGGTTGATGGCGGTGATGTGTGTTATCTTGATTTGTTAAAAGTAGTTAGCCAATGTTGACAAAAATGTATCTTGTCTAGATAGGTCTTTACTATATAAGTGCTTGCCTATAAACTGTTTGTAAAAAAGAAATTAAGTTAAATTATTTTCAAATAAATTGCAAACTACATGGTAGTATATTATAAGCTCATCTTAATTTTAGTCCATGACATAAGTATTCATCACTTTTGCAATATAATAGTAAACTTTGACATGTTTTGCATATCAGGAAAGAGCAAGAATTATGTTGAAATGGGCGGAGTTAATTGAACAAAACATAGATGAAATAGCAGCATTGGATGCTGTGGATGCTGGGAAGTTGTACCACTTTTGTAAGGTTGTTGACATTCCTGGAGCAGCAAGTACTATACGTTACTATGCTGGTGCTGCAGATAAAATCCATGGGGAGGTCTTAAAAGCTTCTAGGGAGTTCCATGCATATACTTTACTAGAACCAATTGGTGTTGTGGGGCACATTATTCCCTGGAACTTCCCTACCACCATGTTTGTTGCCAAGGTTAGTCCTGCCTTGGCTGCCGGCTGCACAATGGTCCTCAAGCCTGCTGAACAAACACCTCTCTCAGCCTTGTTTTATGCTCATCTGTCTAAATTGGTATGTGTCTTTTACAAATGGCATTGACAAGTTGATTGGCAAAGGTTGAGTTATTGATTTTCCTTACTTCTATGTTTTGAAGGCTGGAATTCCAGATGGAGTACTTAATGTAGTACCTGGATTTGGTCCAACTGCAGGTGCTGCAATAAGCTCACACATGGACATTGATAAGGTAACTACTTCAAAGTAAAAAATGTGGACATTATGAGTCTCACATCAAATAGAATAAAAAGGTTAATTTGATACTTAAAGTTATTGTAAGATTTTGTAAGATTGAATTAAATTTAAAGTTCATTTCTTAAAACGTTATCAAAATCTATCTTAACAAAATTGTTTAATTCATGTAATGTATAGTAAACACTAATAGATAAACCAATATTTTGAGTTTGTCTCATTTGTTCTCAAGTAATAATAAAAGGATAACATAATTTAAATACAGTGAAACCAATATAATTGGCTTGATTGTGAATTGGTGATTTCTGCTTGTGTAGGTAAGCTTTACAGGTTCAACAGAAGTGGGGCGTGAAGTAATGCGTGCTGCAGCTAGTAGTAATTTGAAACCAGTTTCACTTGAATTAGGAGGCAAGTCACCCGTCATAGTTTTTGATGATGCTGATGTAAATAAAGCTGCTGAGCTTGCTCTGTTGGGAATCTTATACAATAAGGTGATTTTCCATCTTGAAATCTAAATCCTTTTTACACAGTTCAGTTGAAAATATTCTAACTTCTTCTTTGTCGATTCCAGGGAGAAATCTGTGTAGCAGGTTCCCGTGTGTTCGTTCAAGAAGGAATTTATGATGAATTTGAGAAGAAATTGGTGGAGAAAGCAAAAGCTTGGGTGGTTGGTGATCCTTTTGATCCTAAAGTTCAACAAGGGCCTCAGGTTTGAATGTAGTAGCAAGGCTATATCTACATTAGTTCTAAAAATATACCGAATTTGTTTTCTAATAACTCTGATTATTGGAACAAAAATTAGAGTAATTGAACAGTTGTTTTCTTGTTATAGGTTGACAAGAACCAATTTGAAAAGGTCCTTTCCTATATTGATCTTGGAAAGAGAGAAGGGGCCACCCTTTTGACAGGAGGAAAAAGAGTGGGAAACAAGGGTTACTACATTGAACCTACAATTTTCTCCAATGTTAAGGTGAATTTTTCACTCCACCCAAGTATGAAACGAGGTTATTTTAGAATAAACGGATAACTAACCATCACATTGTATTTTTCATAACATCTTGTTTAGGAGGACATGCGAATAGTACAGGAGGAGATATTTGGTCCTGTGATGGTTTTGAAGAAGTTCAAGTAAGTTATTGTAATTCCATTTACTTACTGCTATAATTGATTGAATGTATTCCTAGTAATGTCTTTGAATTTGTTGATGAATACTGAATTGAAAAGTGATATGTGAATGAATAACAGGACTATTGAGGAGGCAATTAGGAGTGCCAATAATACAAGGTATGGTCTAGCAGCAGGCATTGTGACCAAGAGTTTGGACACAGCCAACACTGTGTCAAGGTCCATTCGTGCAGGCATTGTTTGGATCAACTGCTACTTTGCCTTTGGGAATGACATTCCTTATGGAGGGTACAAGATGAGTGGATTTGGAAGAGATTTTGGATTGGAAGCCCTACACAAGTATCTGCAAGTTAAATCTGTTGTAACTCCCATTTACAATTCTCCTTGGCTTTGAATATCTCCTTTCTGCTTTCAGTTTAAACACTACAGCAGATTTAACCTATGTACTTTATCCAATTAATAAAATCACATGCTCAAGTGTGTGTATTTTAAGTTTATATGTGAAAGTTTTTATATTGTTGATGAATTCAAAATTATGGTAAGTATGATTTTTATTATGATTTACTTTCTTAAGTTGTCACAGGATGTATACATTGTTCAATTTGAAACAAACAAGAGTCTCTTTCTATTATCTATGTATGACTTTCTTTATGTTAATTTCTTTATAAAGTCAATCCACTGTTAAAACTTAGTTTTTTAACTGAGCCATTTTCTGCAATCACATAGCCGATTTTCTTTAGTTGTAGTAAATTTTAATGTGATGAACTTCAGAGGGATGTGTTGCCCTCCAAGAACTGCATAAGCTTAAGACCCCTAACAGTGACTAATAATTTACTACTAACCAATTGGTATTGTGGGACATATCATTCCTCAATAGTGACAAACATTTGAAGGTACCATGATTTAAATAAAGTAAAACTAATAAAATTGGCTTGATAGTGATATATGCTTAAACCTGATCTGCCTAATCCAATTTTAATCAAACTTAATAGGATGTAGTAACACTTGGATAAGAAATATTAAAATAAAGATAAGAGACTCCTTGGTAGTAGACTATGCAAATGTCTTTAGCTTTTTCCTCCCAAGATAATCTCCTATCATATAAAAGATTATTATATGTAATTTTGTGTAACCCAGTTAGTTATCTTATATTTGCAGATACTTCAGTGGAAATAAATATGTAAATTTATTATTTTGAGATTAATAACGCTAAAATATTCAATTTAAATGAATATACATGTACCAATTAAATTATGAAAAATTATATAAAATAGTAAGTTAGTATAATAATCACATTTTAAAAAAATAATATATTTATATTAATTTTAATGAACACTTTATTCTATTTTTTTAGGATTTAAAAAAAAATTATAGTGATTTTAAATATTGATGCTTAAATGCTCATATAAATTTATTAACATTAGGCTTAAATGCTCACTCATATATATATATATATTATTTTCATGTTATATGATTTTCTTTTTATACAAATTTATACAAAATAAATTACTTGTATCTTATATAAAATCAAGATTTTAAATAAAATTCATTTCTCCAATATCTTATAAATTGTAATATTTTTTCTTTAAATTCCTTAAAACCCATGTTAACAAAGTTTTTTAAAAAGTCCATAGGTCTAAGATGTAAGTAATACTACTAAATTAACCATATGTGAATTAATTAAGTCAGAGGAGAGAATAATTATAATCTTCATATATCTAAAATATAATAGTTATCATACCTTACCAAACCATATACTTTGATATTATATTTGATATTACAGTCATCCAATCCAAAATATTAAAAGAATAGTTATAATTTAAGAAACTCAGATCAGTTTTCACTAAATCCTTCTAGAAACATAGTTTCCTTTCAAATTATGTCCAATTCAATTGAATATTATTTTAGTTAAAAACACAAACTATGCAATGAAATTTACAAATGTTAGGGACTCAAGTCTTAATTACAGGAAACTGTGATCAAGAAAAAAAAGAAAGTCTATTTGCAGCTCAAGAAAATCATAATATTAATAACAATATTAATTTTTCTTACACCAATATCTCATTACAGTTATCCTAATTTTTCTACTCTTACAAATCTTCAACCCTCAAAATTCCAAATCATACATATATTCAATGAAACACATACACACAAATCCTGAACATAGATGATGATGATGAATAGATAACAGAGCTAATAACACCTAGAGTTAAAACCTCACTTTCCGATTTTGCCCCTTAGCTTGACACCAAGAACCCTCTCCATCTTGGCCAGCACGGCCTGGTTAGGCACCGCTTTGCCGTTTTCGTATTCCTGCACCACCTGAGTTCTTTCGTTGATCTGCTTAGCAAGCTCTGCCTGGCTCATCTTCTTCTCCAAACGCGCCTTCTGGATTGCATGCCGGACCTCCCCCGCCACGCGCTCCAACGCCGCTGGCTCAGTCCCCTCATCCAGCTTCCTCACATTCACAGCCGGACCGCCGGCCTTCCGGTTCGAACCGGCGTCGAACTTCTTGACGGTGAGAACCTCCGTGCCGGATCGGAGCGCCTGATTGACAGCCTTGGGGTTGCGGAGGTCCTGCGCCTTGGGCTTGGCCTTGTGCAGAACCACAGGGTCCCAGTCTTGGGTTATGGCTCCCGTAGATCGAGTCGGCATTGTGCAAGAAACAGAACTGGGATAACGGATTACTATCTGGTTGAAGAAATGAAAGTAGCCTTATGAAGACGGGTCGAGTAATGGCAGGCTTTTATAAGGGTGGCGAAGTGAGTCTCTCGAACGTTCCATTTGCATGTTTCTTGATGAAGCAAAACGAATTTGATCTTATGTCCTCATCTCGAATGTTCTACGGATAATCTATTATATAATAAAAAAATAATAATTTATAACAGTGTTAAAGTATAATAAGTTTTGTTAGAATACATATAAAATAGTTTTTTACATTTTATATATTTTCTGATATAATATGTTTCATTTTAAATTCATAATTAGAAATGAGAATAACTGTCCAACCCAGCATGTATGGGCTAGTACATCAACAACAACAACATGTCGGTGCCAATAGAAAATGGGCTAAAAGATTGGTCCATCCTAGCAACTGTAAAAAAAACATACATTTAATTTTTTTATATATTAAAATCTATAAAAATTACAGAATTTTAAACATAATTTTGTAATATAGTTTTTATTCCTAAGAAGGATAAGCAAGGGACCTAGTCTGATTTAACCATCAATAAACCACAATGCACCATTAAGCTGAAATGAAAAATCTTTTTCAAATTTACAACAGTGCAAACATCTTATAATTAAAACTATGGCTAAATATTTTAACGTATAATTATATCTTAATTAGATGATATACAAGTTACCCTACTATATAAGATTATTTTTAATTATGGATAACTTTTTTTATAAATGTTAAATTTAATTTAAATAAAAATAAAAACAAAAAAAGATATAATAGAAAATAGGATGAAAAACTTCCAAAAATTTTCACATTTAAAATTTTTAAAAAACTATCACTAAAATCAATTATTATAAAAAAATTAGCACATTTTATTGAATATATTTTATTAAATAACTACCAGAAAGTTAACTATTCACTCACATTTTATTTACATTTTTATTCTTTCCTTATAAAATGAATGCAACTAAATATTTCCCGCCAAAAGGCTAAAAGAAGCACTCAAGTATATAAGTCCCGGTAAGTGTAAAAGTCTCTTCTTCAAGCTCTCAAGAATATTTTTGGCTCCAAAAATTTCCACATTATGCATAGATATTTTCAACGTATCACCGGTGACCGAGCTTCCACCGCTCCTAAGGTTCAGCAACTCAACCGCCACGGTACTGCTGCCACTAGTCAACCGCCGCCGGCCGACGATGTCAGAGGAACTGATACACCGCCAGAGAAGGTGCCGCGTCGCGTTTTGCCGGCGAATTTCGCGCCAAAAGAGAACAACTCCGGTCCCTCCTTGTTTGATAGCATCATGCACAAATTCGTCAAGGTCGACGATGACGAAAGAATTGCTAAGAGGTAGGCTTCGTTCTTTTCCTTCTCCGAGTGGTTTAGCTTAGGGTTTTATGGAAGTGCGAGAAAGAAGCAGAATGCATCTCGTTCTTCGCTAGATTTTGATGTTTCCTTTTTACTGTTTTGGTATTCGTTTGCGTCAAAGTTAAAGCACTGGTGCATTTTGTTTCAATAGTTAATTTCGTAATAATGTTGATGGAATATCGTTGAACTATTCAAGTGAAATTGATGGACCACATTGTAGGTTGAATAGTAGCACTATTAGGCATTTTTCAAATTTGAAATACTCAAACATAATTTCCGTTTCTTAGCAATTTAGAGATTACTGAACGGAAGACACAGTTGGAATTGAAGCAGTTTCTGCTTCATAAAGGAAAGTGCTGTTTATTGGATGCTACAAATGTTTAAAATCACACTCTCGGTCGTGGTACTTGATGTTATAGCAGAGTCAGGGAAAACGTGTTGGTACTTGTGGTGGCTCAAATATTTTTGATGTTGCCTATAACTCACATGCATTATTTTTTGCAGGAGCCGCCCATTGAATGGCAGTTTGTCTAAATCTCCTCAACCAGCGGGAATAGATACTGATAGTGAAGGGGTGCACAAGGTAGAAACAGTTCTTCAACCTTTTGTGAAAGCAAACAATAATGCTGGGAATTTCAAGGAAAAGGCTAATCAGGAGAACTTGGCTGTGGTTGTAACTGATGATGATGTCAATGGACCAGAAACCCCAGGGATGAAGCCTCTTGCTTCTCAGGTAAAGCGCAGTCGTGAGGCTGGGTCCAAGTTTGGTTCCTTGCTGGATTCTGGCAAACGAGTCAGATTTCTTGATGATTCAATGGCATTGGACATGACTAAGAAGGAAGTAGAAATGGCCAGCAAGTTTGAATGGCTTGATCCTTCTCGAATCAGGGATGCTAATGGAAGAAGGCTGAATAATCCTTTGTACGACAGGACGACACTTTATATTCCTCCAGAAGTTTTGTCAAAATTGTCAGCATCACAAAAACAGTATTGGAGTGTCAAATGTAAATATATGGATGTTGTGCTATTTTTTAAAGTGGTTAGTTTATCAAGCTCTTTGAAGATTGGTTTCTTAATTCCTCTGGATCCTGTAGTTTATCTGCTGTTATATGCATAACCTTTGGTTAATAATAGTATGCCACAATTAATGATCAATGTAGGGAAAATTTTATGAGCTTTATGAAATGGATGCTGACATTGGCCATAAGGAGCTTGATTGGAAAATAACTTTAAGTGGTGTTGGAAAATGTCGACAGGTGATTTCAAAGTTATATTTTTATTGGTTCATTGTCACTCAGGTGATTTGTCTAATTTTCTGTTAGTTGATGACTGGATTTTACTTGTTGGTTCAGGTTGGTATATCTGAAAGTGGGATTGATGATGCCATTCAAAAGCTGGTTGCACGTGGGTAAGGAATGCATGGATTTGATGTGATAGTTGATAGTGATACCACATTTATCATATGCTCAATTTAGATATTTGAATTTTGTGCAACATAAGATCATTATACCTAATTTCGGTTAGGATGGACTGTGTTAAATCTCAGTAATTCCTAGTTACGTTGTTGTAGACTTAGTATGCTGCTTTCATTGTGAAGGTACAAGGTTGGACGAGTGGAGCAACTAGAGACATCTGAAGCAGCAAAAGCTAGGGGTGCTAACTCTGTAAGTTTTCCCATCCTTGCAGTTGTATGGCTATGCAGCTTCAGAAGTTTTATGTAAACATTTTCAATATTTGGCTTTGCTTGATGAGTTATGCTTCAGCAAGCCTTATTTTTTATAAACTCACATTCTGTAGCTTACTGTAACTAGAAGACGGATTAGTCTGAGTCTATCTTTTCAGTTAATGTTTGGAATATCTCGTATTTTAGTTTTATTTTATCCAATATGATGATGCAAGGAACTGTGTGAAGTTTCTAATTGATATTGGGGACTGTAAAGTGGACAGGACACACAGCTGTCTTTTGAAAATGTTCCTTTTTTTGTAGATTACATTTTGTAAGACTTCATAAGTCTGTATAATATCCTATCCAGTATGCTTTATGCTTTTGCAGCTGTCAAATCTTCCCATGATGGGTTCTTCGACATCTGATGCCAAAATTTGAAAATGGTTGGCATTTCCTTCCATGCAAATGAGAGTTTTTCCTTTTGAGAGACATTCCGTACTTCAATTTTTTTTCCCACTCTTGCTATCCATCCTAACGGATCGTTCTCTTCAAAAGTGGGCAATTCCATCCTTTTAGTCCAAGGCCTCAGCAGTTCTTCTCCCTCTTCATTTGATCTATTACCTTGGACAGATCTTTCTTCCTTCTTTTCTTCATCATTAACTGAATTCTCCCTCCTTTAGACAACTTCTCATTTTTCTTGATTTTATGTAGAACTTTTTTTATTTTTTCATGTCTAGAAGGCTCTCTTTCATAATAGCCATATATTCTTTAAATTTTGCAACAACCTTTCCTTGTTCACTGGCCCATCTTTCCAACGTAGATACCCCAACTAACTTCTTAACTACTTATATTTTTAAATTTCTTTCTATAATACACTTTCCATTCCCTCTCGTTACTTCCTTGCCTAACACCTTCACTGCTGGATGGATTTCAGGTTGTTCGGAGAAAATTAGTTCAAGTTGTCACTCCATCAACTAATGTTGATGGTAACATTGGTCCTGATGCTGTTCACCTCCTCGCAATAAAAGAGGTTCTTATTTGTCACTGATAGTTTCATTTTTTCTGTGCTATTATTGTTTTGTACAATGGTGAATTAAATGTTTTCTACAGGAAAACAATGGCTTGGATAATGGTTCAGTTGTGTATGGATTTGCTTTTGTTGATTGTGCTCGGCTTAGATTTTGGGTTGGCTCCATAGACGATGATACATCCTGTTCGGCTTTAGGGGCCTTATTGATGCAAGTATGCTTCCAATACCCTTTCTTTTTCTATTCCTGATTTTGTATTTAGTTTATGTGAATGATCATTCCGTTTTGCCAAATTGTTAGCTAATTTGGTTTTGGGAATTGGATTGTAGGTATCACCCAAGGAAGTTATATATGATAGCAAAGGTGAAGGCCATAAAATATCACTTTACCTTTAAATTGAACCAAAATGCTGACACTTTTTTTTTGACACAAAAAGGGTGAAGTTTTTATGAATTTAATTGTACTAAGGAGTGCAGTCACGATTCCTCTTGACGTGAATGCACTTCAATTCTAATTGTTATATGCTCATGTTAAAATATGATGTTGTTTCACAGGGTTGTCCAAAGAAGCTCAGAAAGCACTTAGAAAATTCTCATTAATTGGTGAGATGGGATCCTTCATTGTGGTTTATTAGAAATTATTAGGTAGTCCTGATCACTACTTGTTCATGGTTCTAACGAATCTTTATGTGATTTGTAATTAATATCATTATTTATTATCTTAAATATAATAACTTTATTGTGTCACTTAAAGATTAATTGGAAACATAGAATGGGTGGTAGTCCAAGCATACCTAATAATTTCTTATGGTTTAGGGGTACACTACCGAAAACGTTCCAGCATTTTAAATGGGCGTTTCTGCAACTTTATTATTATTTCCTTGGAAGCTGTAGGTGAAGAGAAATGTTAGCAATGCATTTTCTTACACAGTCTTTGAACACACTTCATACTGTTGGTTAAAATTAATTGGAGATCACAAATTTTTGTGTCTCAGTTTCTTTTTATGGATTTTTTTGATTTTGTAGTTTTCAATAAATTTTAACTAATAGTTGACATGTTAGAGTGTTATTAGAACAATTTGTATGTGAATTACAAACACTAGCTGGAAAATAATCATTTTGCATATTCCTTGGTGAATCTAGTTTTGCTTTGCCTTATAGACAAGCGTTGATTTAACATTCACACTGTCAGGTTTACTACCTATTCTCTTTTGGAATTAAGCTGGTATGGACACTACCTTTGTGGTACGGCGAATGGTTTTATTAGGACGTTTCATATTTTGTGTCATATGCTAAATTTCTCATAATTTGTTTGAGGTAACAAAAGATTACGCTCGTAGTATACAATCCTTTATATTTATGACAGTGTGAATAATTTAACGTATGTTGCATTAGGAATAATTTGGAGTTCTCAAATTTTGCATTTTGTATATTTTAGCATAACATCAACTTGTTAAATCATGAAGTTTTCAAATTATTATTATTTTTGATTTTTCAAAGTTGAATTTATTCATTTTAGATTTTGAAAAGTATCTTGGAATCTCAGTATTGATTTTGTTCCTCTTGTAGGTTCAGCAGCACTGCAGTTCACTCCAGTTCACTCAATCACAGACTTGGTGAACTCTGAAGTTAGGGATTTAATTCACTCAAAGGGATACTTCAAAGGCTCATCTCATTCATTGGATCATGTGCTGAGCAATGTGATTCATCGTGAAATCGCCTTGTCTGCTCTGGGTGGATTGATTGGTCATCTGGATAGATTGATGGTACACTTTTATATAATACAATGATACCTCTCTTGAGGGGGTTAGCACTAAATGTATCTGTGTGCTTGTTGTTTAAAATAATTAATTTGTTACGCTTTTCATACAGTTAGACGATGTTCTACAGAGCGGGGATCTGTATCCATACCACGTTTACAGGGGTTGCCTGAAAATGGATGGTCCAACAATGATAAATCTAGAACTCTTTGTTAATAATGAGGATGGTAGCAAATCAGGCTAGTACTTGTCCTATTTCAGCACCCTCAAGTTTCCAATATAATTTTCATATAGAAATTTCTGTCAAATCATGACATATTCTGCTTGAGTTTCAGGTTCATTGTACAATTGTCTTGATAAGTGTGTAACTTCATCTGGAAAGCGGCTTCTTAGGAACTGGATCTGCTGTCCATTGATAGATGCTGAAATAATCAACAACAGGCTTGATGTAGTGGATGATCTAATGGCTAACCCGGAGATTGTATCACACATTGCTCAACATCTTCGCAAGCTTCCAGACTTGGAACATTTGCTTGGCCGAATTAAGTCCAGCCTTCAATTATCAGGCCCTCTCTTACTACCCTTGTTAGGAAAGAAAATATTGAAGCAGAGGGTAATTTTCTGCTACTGTTTTTTTGTGCCAATTTTGTTAAGGATATACTTACTATTTGTTAGTATGATATCTGATCAATTTTCTTCACTCATTTAGAAGCTAAATGCTCATTTTAGTCTGAAAGAAAGACTTGTTGGCAACATCTCATTTCAACATCGTTATACTAGTGTCCCTCATGTCTAAATTACTTAGTCACATATTTCATGCCATGGAGATGGGGAGACTGCACTGCTTAAAAGGAAAAAAGAAGTGGCTAATAAACATTGAAATTGGTATTGGAAGAATTTATCTAAAGCTGTATATTGTTTGTTGTCCATGCTGGATAACTGATATATACATGTATGGGATTTTATACGAATAGTAATTTTTGATAATATGTATAAGATCTAACTTTAAGGTTATATATGATATTTGATTCACTAATTTTCTATTGTTATGTGCACATAATTTTTAATTAATGCAGGTGAAAGTGTTTGGATCACTAGTGAATGGCCTTCGGACTGCTTTGAGTTTGTTGCTTCTTTTAATGAAAGAGCAACCTCTAATATCTTCTTTGACCAAAGTTTTTAAGCTACCAATTCTGACTGGTAGTGAGGGCCTTGATCAATTTCTTATTCAGTTTGAAGCAGCTGTGCACAGTGACTTCCCAAATTACCAGGTATACTCTCTGCCTTATTAGGCTTTCAAATAATATTAACTTTCCTCGACATATTCTTCGCAGCTCGGGAACTTTGCCTCATAGTTCATTTAATTTAAATTGTTAATTTGGAATATTGAATTTGTTAAAAAGGGTGTGCTTTTATTGTTCTTGGAAATTAGAATATAAATCGTATGCTGCTGCTGTTATTTGGATTAATATTCACTGAGAAGTTTTCTTATTCACCTGTCACTTCTACTAATGGTAATGGAAATATTTCTAGTTTGAAACTATTGTATATATGATTGAAATGGAGGTACCTTAGAGTGCATAACCCTAAGAACCCAAGTAGGAAATTGTGATTTTGCTCCAGGAAACTTTGAGGCTATAGGCCTAAATGTTGAGGAGGCTAAAAATCATAAAGGGTAGTGAATTTGAGTGGAGGCATGATACTTGAATTTGTGGCTTAGGCATTTGGGTTTGCCTGGCTTTACTCGGGTCATACTCTAATTTCACGCGAGGCCAGTTCAGGCCAAACGAAAATTACTAAATCTATATTTTGCCAAGTCAATTAATCCATGTTTTCAGGTTCCTTGGACTACTTTATTACGTTCATTTGGACACCTTTTCTGATAACCCTTTTAGCAAGTTCAATATATTATACCCAAGACCTTTCCGAATAAAATTTGCATCGTCATCATAATTATCAAATCCACTTCTGCTTATTTTTTGTTTAGAAGATAAAAGGTTAGCAGCACTTTTGGTTCTTACTGCGTTGCCTTTTACAGTAGATATTTAGCTTTTAGCAGTTTGATGTATGGCAAATGTTGATTTTCTGTTTCATCAATTATATGTTAATGTTTGTGAACATATGCAGTGGCATATTATCATTGAGTGTATGTATATCTAACGGTATGGTTTGTTCTAGAATCATGACGTTACAGATTCGGATGCTGAAACACTCACAATACTTGCTGAATTATTTTTGGAGAAAGCTGTTCAGTGGTTTGAAGTGGTTCATGCCATCAATTGCATTGATGTATTACGATCTTTTGCTGTTACTTCTAGCTTTTCTTGTGGAACTATGTCTAGGCCGGTCATAGTGGCATCAAAAGGAGCAAGTGTTGACAGTGGAGGGACTGTGCTCAAGATGAAGGGACTATGGCATCCATTTGCCCTTGGAGACAGTGGATGTTTGCCTGTCCCAAACGACTTAGTCCTTGGTGAGAGTGAAGATGGGTCTCATCCTCGCACTTTGCTGCTTACTGGACCAAACATGGGAGGAAAGTCAACACTTCTCCGTTCCACCTGTCTAGCTGTTATTATGGCCCAGGTTTTCTCTCTTCACCCCCTTTTACCGGTTTGATTAAGCTAAAAATGATTGTTACGTTATTAATTTTTAAATTAAACTACTTTAATCTCACTGGCTGGCTAAGTATTTAAACGAAGAAAAACTGCAGCACATCCTTTTCCTCATTGGGATAAATACTGACCAATTTGAGAACAGGATGGCCATTTTATTTAAACTGATATTTCAAGGTGATACTTGTTACTGTAAAACCTCAAAGAAAATGCATGTGTTTGACATGGTGTACTCTGTCAGATTGTTCTGACGCGTCTTTTATTAATATATGATGTCTTTGCAGTTAGGTTGTTATGTGCCATGTGAAAGTTGTGTTCTCTCTGTTGTGGATATTATCTTCACACGTCTAGGAGCCAAAGATAGAATCATGACAGGCGAGAGTAAGTACTCTAACAAAAACAGATGTGCTTTACGGTTTTTTGACATGCTTGAGCATCGGAGATATTGCATACCTAAGCAAATTGATAACTATGTTGACATTAATGGGTTTTTTTTAGAACTTGGAAAATGTAGCATTGTGGTCTCAAAATTTTCATGTGTCCAGACAGTTTCGCTGACTTTATTGATTGCCGATACCAACAAACTTCTTATTTTTTAGGTACCTTCTTTATTGAGTGTACCGAAACTGCTTCGGTGCTTCAGAATGCTACTCAAGATTCTCTTGTTATCCTTGATGAATTGGGTCGTGGAACAAGCACTTTTGATGGCTATGCCATTGCATATGCTGTGAGACTCTACTCTCCACTATATTTTTTTTGTCTTTTTCTTGGATGAAAACTTTTGGATCTGTTTTTAAGTACCGCATTTCTATACTTTATCGACTGGAAGTACTAAATTTAACACTAAAGGCGAAGAAAGAAAAACTGTAACAGTGATACCATGTTTCGTAGTAGTGGGGTTATCCATGAAAGAAAAAGGCCTACCACGTATGATCGTGTTAAATTTTGGTCCGAGCATTGATAAAACCTTTATGTTGCTATGCCTACCACCTTTAGTAATTTATGACTTTGATAATGTTTCGGTATTCTGTCTCCTGTCTCTTTCATAATTGTGGATGTGCACAGGTATTCCGGCATCTGATTGAGAAGGTTAACTGCCGTATGCTATTTGCCACACATTACCATCCGCTCACGAAAGAGTTTGCCTCTCATCCGCGCGTTACAATGCAACACATGGCTTGTGCTTTCAAGTCAAAATCTGACACCTATTCCATGCGTGATCAAGAACTAGTTTTCCTTTATCGGCTTGCCTCCGGAGCATGTCCAGAGAGCTACGGGTTGCAGGTTGCCCTCATGGCTGGAATCCCAGAAAAAACGGTAAACATTGCTTCTAAGGCTAGCCAACGGATGAAAAAATCAATTGGACAAAGTTTTAGGTCAAGCGAACAGAGATCAGAGTTCTCAACCCTTCATGAAGAATGGTTGAAAACCTTGGTGTCTATCTCACGAATAGAGGATTGTAACTCGCTGGATGAAGATGTTTTGGATACATTAATCTGTGTGTGGTATGAACTGAAAACTTCATCTCTGTCATGCAAGAGATGATCTATGGGACGCGATAGGTTGGGGCAGCAGTCTGTCATGTAAAATTATTCTTATTTTGGAAAATGACGTAAAGTGTTAGATTGAATTTATTACTTTTTTGATAATTATCTTTTTTACAGTCTCTCAAGAATGAAATATGAAGAAGATTGAGCTAGAAAGACGTAAATAAATGGAGAAATTAAAAAAATATGAAAAGAAATGAAAGATATAGTGAATGTAAGTAAAATATAAGAAAAGGGATGAGGTAAAAAACTAGATTTATAATTTTAGTTATTTTCATGTTCATTTTTGCAAAAAAGTAATTATTTCACATTAGTTAGACGTCTTATTGAATCGGTGCTATTTATATGTTCTGATAATTATGTTTGAAAGACAGTGTGAAGTTTTTAACTCTAAAAGCAAGGTTAAAGCTTAAACATTATAAAGTCGCCAATTTGGTTTCACTTTTTTCTTTTTTAAATTCATTCCTAACAATTTAATTTTACAAAAATATCAAATCAATACCTGATAAGAATGAATAATTAAGAATGACTGACGGCAATGATACTATGGCAATTCATAAAAGTAAAAATAATCATTTAACGGTTAATTATATTAATATTTTAACCATATTTTTTCTTTCCCTTTTTAAATTAAATTATTAATGTATATTATTATATTGTTAAAACAGTTAGAAAACGATTGTTTTATTCTGATGGGTTATAAAGTATGACTATTATTCTACTGTTAAACTATTTATACGGGTAGCACAGAAAAGATAATTGCAACCTTTCTCAATAAACATTACTCCAAAACAAAATGCTACATCTCCTCATAAAATATTAATTCCCAACCACAGAAAAACTGCACCAAAGACCATACAACAAAAAGCAAATTAATTCTACCACTTCTTTACCAAACATTTCGGCAATATTTTTTCCCATCATTCCCTGTGTCCTCACACTAACACGAAACTCTCTCCCTAACTCCCTCTCCTTTCCTTCGTACTCGGTCTTCTCCACTCTCACTACAACCTAAGCCAAAACAAAAAAAAAAAAAAAAAGTGAGTTTCATTATCACCATGTAGAAACAGAGTAAAACTAGAGTACGTCCTTACATGCAAGGTCAATTATTTAACCTTCTTTGAACGACCCTTTTGCGCGTAGCTCATGCATGCTATGGATAACGTAGAAGACTTCATGCACGACGATGAAACCAAGAAGGGCACAAGCAAATCGAAAAGAAGACAATTAGGACTCTCGTGCATGCTAAACACCGAAGTTAGCGCAGTTATAGCAGTGGTTCGTCGTCCAGAATGCCTTCCTCTCTACAACCTATCTTCCCCAGACGAAACCTACGACTCTTCCCTCATCACTTCCTTAAGATCCCTTCGTTCTCTCATCTTCAACCCTCAGCAAGAGTGGCGCACCATCGACCCTTCCATCTACCTCACCCCCTTCCTTGATGTTGTTCAAAGCGACGACGTTCCGGCCGCCGCCACCGGCGTTGCGCTCTCCGCCGTTCTCAAGATTCTCAAGTTCGAAGTTTTCGATGAGAAGTCGCCGGGTGCGAAAGAGGGTATTGAGTCTGTTGTGTCCGGGATCACCAGCTGCAGGCTCGAGAAGACCGACCCGGCTTCGGAGGATGCGGTGATGATGAAGATATTGCAGGTTTTAACCGGGATAATGAACCACAGGGCTTCAACTTTGCTCTCCGATCAATCTGTTTGCACCCTCATCAACACTTGCTTTCAGGTGGATCAAGATAAAGATACTCTTGTCTCGGGTTTTCTCATTTATTACAGAGGGTAAATGGTTGAAGAAACCTAGCTAACTAACTAACTACCTCATTACCAACATGTTCCAACACAAATAATTGATGTAGTATGGTAGAAAATGTAGTCACTTTGGAAAGATATCATATCATAGTAGAAAGCAAAAGCTAAGTTCTTTAGGTACATATGGAAAAATGACACTATCAACATGGAGGGTATACTAATTGTTAGGAGTAGAGGAACCCACAAAAATTATAGTAAAAACCGAAAAATAACACCACTATATAGTATTGTTTGATTCATGTAAGCTTTTAGTGGTTATTAAGGTTTTGGAAGACAGTCTGAGAACATCATTTCTTAATGCAATGTCAAGGTTTTGGAGTTTTCTCTGCTATAATGCAATTGTTGCTGCATTGGTATTTGTTCACGGTTTTCCACAATATCAAGGAACACAGTGAAACTGTGGCCAGGTTTTAAATTAAGGTGGTGGTTGTGATTTTGTCACGATCTTTAATAGTGTAAGAAATTTTAGAAAAAGGCAACCCAAGTGTCTGCAATCCTGGTCGTTTGTGGTCACAAAAATGCTAAAGTTCTTCACATAAACCTCAGTTGTTATTGTAGTATCAAAGACACAAATAAAACATTTACAATAAGACCCCAATATTTATGCAGGCTTTTCATGTATGTTTTCTTTCATAAATGACATTCTGGTGCTACTTAGTAACGTAAGAGGATCTAAATCCTGCTTTCAGGTTGTTCAACAATCCGCGAGTAGAGGAGATTTACTGCAGAGGAGTGCGAGGTACACCATGCATGAGCTTATACAAGCCGTGTTTAAAAGGTTACCAGAGATTGAGGCCAACGAAAGAGAAGGGGACTCAGAATCTGACATGGAGGATGGTGATGAGGGTGGTGGTTTGGAATCTGGCTACGGTGTTCGTTGTGCCATTGACATATTTCACTTCTTGTGCTCTTTGTTGAATGTTGTGTCCATAGTTGAGGCAGATGGGTCTACTTCTCACACTGCTGATGAAGATGTTCAGATTTTTGCTTTGGTTTTGATAAACTCAGCGATAGAACTGAGTGGGGATGAGATAGGAAAGCACCCAAAGCTCTTGAGAATGATCCAAGATGACTTGTTTCACCATTTGATCTACTATGGCACATGGTCCAGCTCCTTTGTGCTGTCCATGATTTGCAGTACTGTGTTGAATGCCTTTCACTTTCTTCGCAGGTTAGAGATCATTTCAACGAAAGAACTAACAAGCTTCTCAACTTTTTATCATTTACATTTGTTTTTGGTTTTTGTAGGTCTATCAGGTTCCAACTTGAAGCGTTCTTTTCATATGTGCTGTTTAGAGTTGCAAGTTTTGGGAGCACAATTGCACTTCAAGAAGTAGCAATTGAAGGAATAATAAATTTCTGCAGACAGCCAACATTCATAGTTGAAGCTTATGCAAACTTTGATTGTGATCCATGTTGTTGGAATGTGTTTGAGGAGATTGGGAGGTTGCTTTGCAAACACTCATTTGCACTGAATGGCCATGTCACCAGTTTGCACATTCAAGCCTTTGAAGGACTATTGATCATGATTCACAACATTGCAGATAACATTGATAAAGATGGTTCAACTGGTTCTTTAGGTGCATACTCATTTCAGTTGCCTGAGTATAGACCCTTTTGGGAGGAGATGGATAGAGAAGAGGACTTGGAAGCTTGGGTGGAACATGTGAGGCTGAGAAGACTTCAGAAGAAGAAACTGCTCATTGCTGCAAACCATTTCAACAGAGATAACAAAAAGGGTCTTGAGTACTTGAAACATGCCAAGTTAATCTCTGATCCTCCTGATCCAAAGGCTCATGCTCACTTCTTTCGCTACACTCCAGGCATAGACAAGAAAACAATAGGGGAATTTCTTGGAGACCCTGACGCTTTCTACCTCCAAGTTCTCAAAGAATTCACTGACACCTTCCATTTCCAAGGCATGTCTCTTGACACTGCCCTTAGATTTTATCTAGAAAGTTTCTTGCTACCAGGAGAGTCACAAAAGATTCAACGTATACTAGAAGCGTTTGCTGAGAGATTCTATGATCATCAATCCTCAGACATGTTTGCAAGCAAGGACACTGTTCTCATCTTGTGCTACTCCCTCATCATGCTCAACACTGATCAGCACAACCCCCAAGTTAAGAAGAAGATGACAGAAGAGGAATTCATCAGGAACAATAGAGCAATCAATGCAGGCCAGGATTTGCCTAGGGAGTATCTTTCTGAGCTTTTCCAATCCATTTCCACTTGTGCATTTTCCCTTTCTCAAACCACAGTGTCACTAGACATGAGTCCAAGTAGGTGGATTCAGCTCATAAACCGATCCAAAGTGGCACAACCTTTCACAACATGTGACTATGACCGCAGAATATGCAGAGACATGTTTGCCTGCATTGCTGGTCCATCAGTGGCTGCTCTTTCATCCTTCTTTGAGCATGCTGATGAAGAGGAGTTACTCCATGAGTGCATTGAAGGGTTATTCTCAGTTGCAAGGATTTGTCAGTATGGACTAGAAGATACTCTTGACGAGCTCATAACATCCTTCTGCAGATTCACAACACTACTAAATCCTTATGCTTCTATAGAAGAAACCATGTTCTCCTTTAGTCACGATATAAAGCCAAGAATGGCAACAGTTGCTGTTTTCACCGTAGCAAACTACTTTAGAGACTCAATTCAAGGAGGTTGGAAGAACGTAGTAGATTGCTTGTTAAAACTCAAAAGGCTTAAACTGTTACCCCCATCTGTCATTGATTTTGAGGCATCAGTGGATGTCTCAACAACACCTGAATCAGGTGCCATGTCTCCAACAGAGGATCATAAAGTTGGCTGCCAGAGAATTGCTAGCATGATCACTCGTTTCTCCCATCTTTCATCAGAGGGAATGGATGATGGTTTGACCCTTGGTAGTGAATTTGAACAGAACACTAAAATGATCAAATTGTGCAAAATTGGTAGCATCTTCAGCAACTGTTCAAACATCCCCAAAGAATGCTTGCAAAGCCTTGGAAGATCTTTGATATTTGCAGCAGCTGGAAAAGGCCAAAAGTTTAGCACACCAGTGGAGGAAGAGGAAACAGTTGAGTTCTGTTGGGATTTGATAGGTGCAATATCATTAGCCAATGTACACAGATTCCAAATATTCTGGCCAAGCTTCCATGATTATCTTCTATCAGTTGCTCAATTTCCCATGTTCTCACCAATCCCATTTGCAGAAAAAGCTCTTCTAGTCCTTCTCAAGGTCTGTCTCAAGCTCTTTTCTGCACCAAGAGAGGACAAACAAGTTGAGGAACTTATATTCAAGTCCATAACCTTAATGTGGAAGCTTGACAAAGAAATCCTAGACACATGTCACGATGTCATATCACAAACAATTAGCAAAATACTCATTGAATACCCTGCAAATGTGCAGACACAAATCGGATGGAAGTCAGTGCTGAATCTGTTATCAGTTGCATGGAGGCATCCTGATACGTATGATGCAGGAATTGAGGCTTTGATAGCATTATTCTCTGATGGCACCAACATATCACGCACAAACTATGCATTTTGCATAGATTGTGCCTTTGGCTGTTTCTTAGCCAAGAACAGTCCAATAGACAAAAAGAAAAAGATACTTGACCTGTTAGCTGATTCAGTAAACTTGTTGATTCAATGGCACAGAAGCCAATATTCGGATCCTGGAAGTAATGCTAGTGCAGCAAGCTACACAAGCAATTCCTCCGTTGAGGACAATTCAAGAGGTCCTAATTCTGGAAACTACAACATGAACCTTTTTGTTAAACTTGGAGAAGCATTTAGAAGGACAAGTTTATCAAGACAGGAGGAGATAAGAAACCATGCAGTTTATTCTCTCCAAAAGAGTTTCAATCTAGCAGAGGATCTTCTTTTCATCTCATCAAACTGCATCAACTACTTCAACCTTGTGATTTTTGCCATGGTTGATGAGCTTCATGAGAAGATGTTGGAGTACTCAAGGAGGGAAAATGCAGAGAGGGAAACAAGGAGTATGGAAGGTACCCTTAAGCTTGCAATGGAGCTTTTGTCAGACATGTACTTGCAATCATTGAAACAAATAACTGAGTCCCCAGGATTTAGGACATTCTGGTTAGGCATATTGAGAAGAATGGACACATGCATGAAGGTTGATTTGGGACAGTATAGTCCTTCAACTTTGAAAGAAATAATCCCTGATTTGTTGAGAAAGATCATCACACAAATGAAGGATGAGGGAATTTTAGAGCCAAGAGAAGAAGATGATATGTGGGAGATTACATACATTCAGATTCAGTGGATATGCCCTCTTCTCAAGGATGAATTGTTTCCATTGTAGAGTAAATTTTTTACACTTTTTCTGTGTCATTTTTTACACCATTCATTGGTTTTTGTAGCACACTTTCTCTATTGTTCGACTTCTGTTATGTAAAAACAGTAGTATTTTATACCCTCAACCTTAGTGCATAGTTCTTTAACATGAGGCATGCATATTCTTGTCTCAATGGGTAGCAAATCTAATGTATTTAGCATTTCTTACTTTACGGAAAAATAGGTTTGCATAAATCTATGACAACATGGGCCATGCATGTCTGTTTCAATCCACACCCTTTTAAATTTCTGCAATGCCTTTAGTTATCTAAAGATTTTTGACATAAATTTTCTTTTAAATATAAAAATCGATATCGGTTTATTCCTTCAAAATTTCGACAAAATTTTAATCCCTGGACCATCATTAGTATCATTAATTTATTCGTTCAATTCTAAAAAATTAACATCAATTTAATTCGTCAATGATAGAATTCACACGATTATAAATCTCGCGTTCCGCATATGGTGATGAACTACAATAACGAGCATCAAAATATTTTCGAAGACCTAAAAGGATTAACTCCATATTTTAATAAATTTTGGCCTTGGGCAAATAAATTTAATACTTACTCCAACGAATGAAAATCTGAACTAAAATTATATGTTTAAAATCAAAATAATCATTAAACTGACAATTCAATAATTTAAAATTTAAATATACTTTTAATTTCTATAAAATGAGTAGGTATAAATTTGTTTATTTTACAAGAATAAAGAAAATATTTAACTCCTAATTCAATTGTGATTAACTGAAATTGAGAAATAGTAAATTATATCTTAAAATTATGAATAGAACAATATTTTTTTAAATGAAACGACATAGAAAATAATATAATATATAATATATTTAATAAAAGGAAAATGATTCGTAGTAAAAGACGTTAATTTGATGCATTAACATGTAAAAATTTATACTCAAACGTCTAAAAATCACCTTAACTATGACTGTTATGGGAGTTATTAAAAAATTAACAACCTTCCATAGACAAAAATTAAATAAAAATATAAAAAACTTTTACATCGTTTTCAAAATAAATTTTTAACTTATAAAAGAATGACAATCTATACATAAACTTTTCAAATATTTTAGCAGAAAAAAATAATATAAAATAAAATCCATTTTTTAAAACTAGTTTCTCCAACAAAATTTATCAAATTCTGACTGATTTTACTAATTCTCAACAAACTGTTTGCTGTTTACAATTTTCAGAAAACTCCAACTCTGTAATTCATGTTTTAGCAACTACTTGAAAAATAAAAATAGAACCATCTGCTCCATGAAGAGTGCACAAGACATTCTGTTCAATGGTGGTAATGCCATCTCTCTCTCCCCCTTTCATTCAGTTCTATAATGACGGGAGAAAATAATCAAATTTTTTATTTGGGTAAAAATGTGGTTTTAAAATAATCTTTCAAGACTTGGTCAAAGTTATTTTGATTCTGCACTATAAAAACAGTGGTTGTAAGGCTCTTATTCTAAAATGCTATAAAAATTTTATCATTGATAGTATAAACACTTTGACCAAGGGCGAAATCCACTATTCTTAAAATATAAGGACAAAAAACTAACTTTTCTAAATCACAGGAGATTCAAACCAATTTTTTTTATATCAAATCTTGAATTGTCATCGGTGAATTTGCTATTTAGGTTGTAATAAAAATAAAATTTTTAAAAATGTTATAAAGGAAATGTGAATTAGCATAGCCTTAGCAGGCTATTACCGATCAAAGGCTCTTGTATACAATGGAATACAAAAAAAGACAGTAAACAAAACTCTTATATTGAAATAACAAATGGGCAACAAACCCTTGCTAACATTATTTTAAAGCTAATTTATATTTTTTGATCGGTTCTGTCTAATAGACACATTATGCAAGAGTTGTTCTCCAGCTCCACTGCCATAACAAAACATTCCACATAGTGACATCAAGATTCTTAATTCAGTGGAGGTGTATTTAAGTTTAATACTATTAACATTTAATTTCCATTCAAAGACAGATAAGTTACAGAAATGTGCTACAGATTATTTAATGGTGCACCAAAATTATTGTTAGTCACCCATACAAAAATATTACCCTTCCTAATCAACTTCCCCATTATAAGGGAACAGAGGTCAAAAACCTTACTAGGTGCATCTCTTTTTCAGCGTGTAGACGATGTTCCCTCCAAAACTGGTGCACTCTATCAAGATATCACCACCTTTCCAGGATTATCTACTAAAACAGAAAAAATAATAAAACATTGCAATATCATTTTCAAATATTATGGAATAATCAGATACCCTGCACTGTTTAAAATAAACAATCAAACGTGTAAATATATAACAAATCCAAACTGATAGAGTATGAAAGCACACCTCTTTCGGATAAGGAATCAATGCAACACAAACTACCCCAAAACTAGATTTCAATGTAACTAACTATATTACACTGTCCAACTTTATAATGAAGTTTGTTGGCATTCTAAAGCATGGATATTGAACCATCACACATTCCAACATACAATCTGATTAAACAACAGTATCAGTCACACCTCCTTCTGCTACTCATCAAAACAAATGTATGTTAAATTGACAATACCTGACTCTGTCATTCTTTAGCCTGAAAATGTTATACATTCATTATTCTCCAAAAATTACAAATTTTGGTCTGAATTGTCCTTATGCAGGGGACACACTATACATTGAAAAGGATAGAAAAATGTGGGCAACATTTGAGATTTCCAGGGACTAATGTCAGCATTTTACATTCTTGTGGACAGATGAGTCTGCTGCTAAATTTTAGTCCCTGTTTCTCTCTCTAACAAACACAAGTTTTTCTTAATTTTATGGCATGGTGAAACAGACTCTAATCTAATTTATACGAAATCCCTATCACTACTTCGTAGCAAGCAAGTCAATCACTAAGTTTTTGTTATCATATAGAATATAAGTGCAATTCCAATTTCCTTTGACTGCATGATCTGAGGACTCAATATGAACAGTCTAACCAAATCAAGGTAATGATTCTTATACGTTGTGCATAGGTACATGAACTATTCAAAAAGCTAAAAGAGTGAGCTGCCCATCCATTAAAAATGCTAATTTCTTCGATTACCAATCACCAGATACCATTTGCTCCATTGAAAAGAAAATCACGGACAAAATTGACAGGACTACAGTCTATGAATGCTTGTGACTACATCAGCCTTAAGAAAATAATAAAATCATGTTCACGGTTGGTTGCCTCCCAAAATCCAAATCAATTAATATAAAGTGAAGCCTATATAAACCCTTCATGACGGAATATTCCTATCTGGAACTAAACTCTATATATTATTCACAAGCAGTGTTTTTGTTAGAAATAAACATTTATTGAACACCTTAGGATATTAATTTGACAATAGTTATGTTCCTATAAGTATAACATCTTAATCCAGAAGTACATTCTTGAACTTATAGGAAATATTCAAAATGTTTTTTAATATTTTCATTTCATAGCAAACAAATTCGGTCATCACATTCAAGAACAAAAAGGAAATCAAAATATCTGGATCCAAATCACAGTGACACGCAGTAAAATATGCCAGAACAAAAAAAAAATTATTGGCAACAAAATAATATATACACACACACTTGCTGTGCTCTAACCCGTATACATACAAAATTTTGTACAGATTTATGTAAAAGATAGTTATTTTATATTTATACTATTAAGAGTACAAATAATTAATAACCACAAAACCAACTAACAAGCGTATTCCTACATTTATACTATGGCAGCACAAGGTCCCCAAACATACATATCAATCACATTACAAAATAATATACTGTGTACTAAAAGCATAAGCTATACAAAAAAAATATAATCAGGGGTGCATCCCGGTAAGCAGCTTAATTATGCACTTATCATGCTAGTTTTTATGTATTAGTTGTTTCTATAATTGAAGTATTAACAAGTTCAAACTATTTCCATATAAGCCGTAGCCTATCCTGAGAGCTTACAGAAATAACCTGAAATGTTAAAACAATTTACAGAGGAAATCATGTGCTATCTTCATTAGCTTACTCAAACACTCACATAAACATTATATCATAATTCCTGGTAAACTATAAAAAAGTTCAAATATTCCAAACACACCCTTAATCATTAACCAACCTACCTACCTACATCATTCACTGAGATTCTCCGTGGAAGTGTCGGTATCCTCCTCATCCCCTTCCTGAATCTTGGCAATCTCAGCCTGCGCCCTCTCGAGAATCTGCTTCTTCTGCAGCTCCAACTCCCTGTTAAAATCCAGCCTCATTTTCTCCAACTCCATCATCTGCTGCCTCTTGCTGTTCTCAATCTTCTCATAAATCTTCCCAAACTTCTGAATCGAATCCGCCAACACACGGAACGATGTCTCATCCTCCTCATCCTCAGCAGCACCACCACCGACGCCGCCGCCAAATTCCTCTTCCTCCTCATCATCATCATCACTCTCAGACTCCCCTGGACTGTCCCTCATCTCATCAAATCCATTGGACCTGTTCAAGTAAACCCTAGTGTTCATAAACACATACTCCCCAGAATCCACCCCACATGCAAGGCCATACTCTTGCCTTGCAGAAAATGCCATCAACATGTCCATCTTCTTGAAGTAGGCCCATTTGCAAGACCCCATTCCCATTTCATCCATTTTCGTTTTCTCCTTCTTGTACTTTCTCTTCAGCTTGTCCAGCACGCTCCTACACTGCGCCACGCTCCTCTCTGTCTTCAATTCCTCCGACACCTTTTCGGCAACCTCGTGCCATTCCTCGGACCTCAAACTGTTCCTCCCGAGCTGGAGGAACTTGTCCCCCCACACCTCCAGCAGCACGAAAGTCTCGTGCTCGCTCCACTCCTCGCCGGAAGAACCCGAACCGCGCGAACCGTACGACAATTTGAAACGTGGCGCGAATTCGTAGGAGCTTGGCGCGACTACCACCTTGCGCTTCTTCGGGATCCGGGGATACCCGACGACGTCGTTATCGTCGTAGCCGTTTTCGCCTTCGTCGTTGTCGTCGTTGAAATCTTCGGGTTCGTTTTCTTCATCGTCGTCGTCGTCGTCGACGATGGACTGATCGTAGCGCGTGGGCATTGGGCGGTGGTAAGGGGCGGCGCGTACGGGGTGTTTGTGTCGGTGGGAGGGGTTCTGACGGTTGAGAGAGAAGGACTTGGGAGGGTACCTTGCATCGTCTTCCATGTCGTCCATGGGAGTGTGTGATTATTGGATTGCAGAGATTGCACGAAGCAAAATCGCGATTGTAGGTAAGGGATTTGAGGAATGATGGGAGAATTTAACTGGTGAAGGGTGAAATTGGGTTAGGGTTTTTATGTGGTGACAAATTTGGGGAATGTTTCGATCCTCAGACACTTTTTCTCTTTCCTTGTTTTGTGTTTGTGAAGGAACAGTGTTTGGGCTGAAAACAGAGGTCTTTTGGTATGGATCAGAATTTTAATCGGCCTAATAGGAGTGCTTCTTCCTGCACCTCCATAGTATAGTATCTTCCTGCACTTCCATCCTAAAAAGTGAAAATACTTTTTTTTTCTTAAAATAAAACTTTTCAGATTTTACAATCCAAAAGTAGTTATAAATATAATTATGTCATAATCCGAAAATATAAAACTTAGAACATTGACTTTTGGATTTCACAATTCAAAAGTCAATTTTGTAAAATCAAAACTTCAAATTATACAATCTAGAAGTCAATGTTCTTAATTTTATTGCATAATCCAAAAATCAATTGCCTTAAAAATATATCTCTGGAATACAAAATTCAGAAGTCATTTCATTTCAGTAAAATCTGTTATATTGGAGGTGCATATTTCAATCTGAAAGTCATTTTTTAAAAAAAATTACATTTTGGATTATATAATATGAAAGTTATATCAACTTTTATTTAATTTCCGAATTCTATAATCTAAAAAGGTATATCCTTTATTAGATTTTATAATCCGTAAGTCAAATAATTTTGTTATGACTTCCGAATTACACAGAAGACAAATCAGCACTTATGTCAAACTGTTATATTTTGTTATGACTTCCGAATTACACAGAAGACAAATCAGCACTTATGTCAAACTGTTATATTTCATTATATGGGTAATTATGTTTTTTTGGAGAGTCAAACTTGGAATTCTAAAAAGTATGGAGGTGTTGAAAGATTATGGAGGTGCAGGAAGAAGCACTCGCCTAATAGATATGCTAGTTTTTTTTTTTTTTTTTCTAGACGAGTTTCTTTTAACATTTTTTTCTTCTTCACAAATTTATTTTCTAAAAATACCAAAAATTTCTCATCTCTTCACACAACATTTAAAGAAGACAATTAATACTTATACATCCTAATTTTTACTATTATTGTTAGGGATGCAAATGTTACGAAGTAATAAGAGGGACAAGAGAAAAATCTTTATTATCATGTATTGAAAATAAACATCATATTCTAATTCTTTAAAAAAAATATTGAAAAGACTAATTTTAATTCTAACTCATAATAATAAAACGTTGCTTCCATAATATTATTCCTGATTTCTTTTCTTTTTATGAGTTTTTAGAAATAAATATCATTTACCTTTTTATATGTGTTATTATTTTTTAAGTGAATTTCGTTCGGCTCTCACCTTTTTTTTTATGTTTTCTTTTTCTTTATTTTTGTAGATAATTGAGAACCAGTGGAGATTAGAAGTATGTTTTCAGGCTTACCTTTTATTAAAAGAAATCAATTCAGTTATAGATTTTCTACACATTTTGTCTATCTAGGTTTCCTAAAATTAAGGTGCATTATGCAACACAAGTCTTCTAAAAGAATAAATAGGGGTACAATAGCACCTACCAATGCATAATATACATTTATTTGTTAGAAGACATATATATTTTAATTAATTATATGTTTAGTTTTATCATAAAATAATTTTTTAATATGTTAAAATATATTTTTTAAATCAAGAGTACACTATTTCTTCACCAGCCATAATTTATTTTTTTCAATTGAGTAATTGTCAGCCAATATGATTTGTAGTTATAACTTCACTAATCTCTTCTCCAAACTAACAATGATAAATGCAGCACTAATGACACTAGCTAATCAAATATAATTTCTTCTTCTTCTTCTCCATTATTGAGTTTGAAATGGAGTTGAAGGCAACACTTTTGGGCTTTGTTTCTTTAAGTTGGAGTCTCTCTCTTGGTTTCCCATTATGATTTAAAATGCTGTGTGACATATAACACAGTTATGATAAATTGTGGCCATTGAGTGGAACAGTGGTTGGGTTGCATAATTTTAATGCTTGTTTAAGAATAAGAAATCAAATAAAATTCGAAATCAAAATGAGACCAATCAAACTATTTCTTTTCCTACCTACAATCATGTCAACAGTAATTATCAATGGTCCAAGCCATTCATTGCTCTACCAAAGCCATTGAGAAAAGAGAGATTCTTCTATGTAAACACCACACTACCTCTTTAAAACCCAATGAAAAATTAAAGCCATATCTCTCTGCACACACTCAACAGATATTTAGCAGTATTTACATTATCAGTCACGTGTTTTAAGATATTTCAAATACCTTAGTTTACCTTTTTTCATAGCACAGTAAGGTAATTTGAAATGCATGCAAACCAAAAGCCAGCTACACACCATAAAGAAAAAAACATGACCAAAACTAGAAACAAAGAGTAATGATAAAGTACTAAGCATAAACTACCACATACTATAATGTTTTTAACATCATGCAAACTTGAAAGTAAATTACGTACGTAAATTTTCCAACACTAAGCCCCCAATGTAGGTGTATAACCGTGTCTAAGTGAATGTATATAGATTTATTTGTATCCAGATTTTGTGTCCTTTTCTAGCTTTTTCTTCAACTTGAAGTTTTGCACCAACAGATAAGACACACCACAGTGTAGCCAACACAGATTGTCCAGGTAGATGATGCAGACTGGTCCTGTTTACATTTATGGCTTGTTTAAATTAGTTGTGAAGCCTATGCTTCTTCCTCTCTCTCTATATATATATGTATATATATAATTAAGACAATCTTTGTTTTTCAAGTAATACTGAATTCAATTTTTTTTAAGTATTATGAGTTGGAATAATGAAAATGATTGAAAAAAACAGACTCCATTAAAATGATTAATAATGTTTCATAGTATACTATTAGTGATAATAACATGATTATGAAAAATAGTGAAGTTAAGGTTGCCATGAAAATATCTCAGAATTAATCTACATGGTCCATATTCAGCTCCCCATCACCATCTACCACCAAGAAATATTGTATGCCAGTGTGTCACCATTCCGACAAAATAATTTCAATATACTGCAACAGTGTTGCACAATATTGAGGTGTCTGTATTGTGGTGTATCTCATGCAGATCAAGTGATGAGGCGCTTGTCAGAATAGGCCTGTGCACTTGGTGTATAGGTACTTCACTGTACAATTTATGACTACATAACCACCAAGAACTTTGTTCTCCATACTTCTTTAATATCATTTACTAAAACAATAAATTGTTAACACTTATCATATAGTGTAAAGTTTAAGTCTGAATGTGGAATATATTCATATATTAAATAATTCTTCTAAAGTGTTTAATATATGTATGGTTTTAATTGGAAGATTAGATTAATTGTATAATTTTATAATTCTAATTTTGGTTAAAAAATTCTGTTGAATTACGAATTGAAAAAGATAACCAACTATTTTTATGTACAGGAATAGAATAAAGAGAAATGGTCATCATTAAGACATATGTTTACTTAAAACGAATACCTTAATTATACTAATTTAAGAGATTAATAATGTAAAATCAAGGAATTTAGATTTTTTTCACTTAAAGAATTAAAACTTTAATAATTTCGTAAATGGATGATAATTAATAATATAATCATAAATGAATTGAATAATGAGTGATAATTCCATGTTAGGAAGTACAATTAAGTTAAACTATAATATTCTTATCCATTCAATTTATATTCGTCGTACTTCATATGATAATGGTTTGATTATTTTTACATTTAGTTACTTTCGTTAATAAAATCAATGGTGTCTTAAAAGTATACTTTATTTCATTGATCCTGTTATTACACAAATATATATATATATATATATATATATATATATATATATATATATATATATATATATATATAT
>Ga0099824_1001569_pt1 | contig 32388 bp, 8 predicted proteins | sample SiratrowhiteBW_FD_76837 | JGI IMG/M metagenome (GOLD analysis project Ga0099824, IMG submission 76837) | Root nodule microbial communities of legume samples collected from California, USA - Siratro white BW | ecosystem: Host-associated > Plants > Roots > Nodule | place: USA: California... | reverse complement strand
TTTTTTTTTTTTTTTATTTATATATATATATATATATATATATATATATATATATATATATATATATATATATAATTTTTTTTTTCTTCTTCTTACATTTTGGATTGTTATAATTCGAAATATAATTATTATATTTTATGTTATACAATCTAAAACATAAAAAAAATATATTATAAATTGTATAACCCAAAATATAAAAATGATATAATCTAAAATATAAAAAATTATATTTAGATTATATAATTTAAAATAAAAAATTATTTTAAAATATATAATATCAAATATAAAGTTTAGAAATCAAAATATTTTTCTAAAATATGAAGTGTAGGTAGGAAGTAAAGCATGATAATGCAGGAAGAAAGGTGAGTCCAAATATATGCAGGAAAAAGAAAGAGAGAGAGATTTGATCACTTTTAAAATTAGAGTGGACCCAAGATGGAGACAAACAAATGGGTTTGTCTTACAAAGTAAAATCCTAGCTTCAAAATGACAAAGCAAATCAACTAACTCTTCCCATGTCATTCTATTATGTGATCATTATTCTTTTTAAAGCCTCTTTGTGAAGTGATTTAAAGTAAACCAAGTGTAAAAATGAGTTGAAGTTTAAAAGTAGCTCCATTGAACTAAGTTATATAATTGTTTGGATGAATTTAATTAAATTACAGTTTAATTTGTGTGAACTGAATTAAATAGGTCAATTATTTAATTTTTTTAATTATTATGAACATATAAATTATTTATTTTTTTAATTTTATAAATTATGGTTCAAGTTAGTTTTAACATTTCCTTATAGAAGCAATTTGATTTCTAAACTAAATTAAAATAATAATTTAGTTAAGTTTTCTTTTAAAGCCTTTTATACAATTCAATTTATTGTAAATTTGGTTTAACTAAAATATATAAATTTTTATTTAAAAAAAAAACTAAATTTAAAAGGAATTTTAAAAGATAAATTAGAAATGTAAAGAAAAAAGTTAATCTTAAAGAAACATTATATGTGATATAGAACTCAAAAGAAAATAAAGAAAAAATAAGAAAAGTGCTTGAAATGAGTGAAGTTAAGCCACCACTGGTCTTACCACAAAAATCGTGTTAGAATATACTCAAGAAAATCAATCTACATAAACTTTTTGGAGACAAAACCTACCTAAGAGAAGTGATTCAATCTGACAATTCTTAAAGAATATTGAATTAGATGTTAAGACATGCAAACTTTGATAACTTTATTTTTAACACTCTTAACAAAGTTTTATTTTACTTTCTTTTCTACCTTTTGAGCTTACACGATCTCAACAATTTCAATATCAATTATTTTTAATAATTGTTTTTTTATTTATAATTTTTAAAACTTAAATTCTAATGGCAATCTAACCAAGTTTAGGAATTACAACACTTAAATTTAATTGTTTGTAAATCTCAAATTAATTCAATAACATTTTATTTCAAAAATTCTGCTATCGAGATTGTAACACCTCTAAACTTTAAAAAACTAAAAAATCAAGTATATGGACTCAAAGTAATAAAAGTAAGCCTCTAAACTAAATCAATCAAGCATCAAATTTTTATCCATTTAAACTAGTTATGACCAAATGACATCAAAATAGATACAAAAGCTTGATTCATGTATTAGTATGTAATACAAAGCAAAAATATGTATAGAATTATTAAACACTAATTTGGCCTAATAAATTTACAAAGAAAATTAGAAAATCACATTGTCGTAAAAATGGATTTGGAAGACAGAGAACAAACAATTTGAAAGAATTAATTACTTGAAGTGATGTAACATTTTCTAACTTTGAGTTGAATGCATATCTCTAATGATCAAATTGATATAAGATTCCCTTGGAGTAGGAAGATTTATCAATTCAATAAGGCTTTGAAAGCAACACACTCCATCAAAGACATAAAAGCTTGTGATAGTCACACAAGTTACAATTGAAAAAACAAAAGTTGATGGAAAGAACATGTTACCTTACCTTAGTTAGAGAACCAGTGATAAGTGCATTAAAGATTATCATTTGAAGAAACTTTCCAACATAAGAAGTCATTTAAAAGAGTATTATATTTTTAAGACACTTATAACTCTCAAACTAGTTATAGTTCATTAACCATATGTAATTTATATAAGAGGGGGAACCCTTATTTATAGATGTACGTATTATACTACTGTGTTATAAAAATAGATAAAAAAGCAATGTGAACATAAAAATTAATGATTACCTTACTGTGAACAAAAAATGTAATGATAAAAGAAATAAATAAGAACGCAAAACTAATTATTACACTAATGTTAATACAAATATAATGATTATTCTATTGTAAACACAAAACTAATGATTATGATAATGTAAATGAAAGTGAGATATTATGACTAATTTTAATTACGTAGTCAAGCTTGTATATTATTTAAAGATTTATTAAATTTAAATTTTGATTTAATATTTTACATTATTTCTTTATTTTAATTTTACATGTATTACTGGTGTCACATAATATGTAATTACTTTTCAATCGAATATCCAAATTGTAATAAGAATATTCTATCTAGTCAAATGCAAGTAGTAAATATAAAGACTTTATCAACATTAATTATAAATTCTTTTAACATAAAGGTAAAATAGTAATATTACAAATTCATCATTTAAAAATATTTAATTTATTACATCAATCAAATTAATTACAATTTTTTTAATTTGTACTCTTTTCCCTTTTAAGTTAAAAGAACATCATTTTTCACTTTTTTTCCTTTTATTACTTTCTATTTTTACTTTCACTTATATTTAAACACACCTTTTAATTTAACATTATTAATTGAAATCCATGCAATTACAACAATATAATTTTTCTTTAAATATTTGTGAGAGAAAACTTAAATATCATGAATCCATGTTTTTTAAAGTGATGTTTATTGTTTAAATAAAATAGTAAATGTGTATTATATATATATATATATATATATATATATCGTTATTAAATGTTTTAAATAATTAATTAGGTATTGGAGGGAAAAATTCAAACATTAGAAGAAATGAATACAACCATTAGAGAAGTAAGTGTTGACAATGACATTTACACATGCAAGAAACCTAACGGTACAATTATTCAGTTCCACGTGTGGAATTTTTTTATTTTATTTTTATCTCGAATTTATAAGACTAAACACTAACATGCAGAAATTGTGGCATTGGCAACCAAACCAGTTTTGGGCATTAGCCACTTTCAATGTCCCTTTTCACCATTGCTGAAAGCACATCCTTTTTTTTTTTTTTTCTAGCCATTTTTGTTTTTCTTTTTTCACAAAAACACTTCACATGATAATGTATTTCCATTGATTATTATGAGCTACAATTAAATTATGTCCCCCTTTATATCTTTTCTAATCATAATATATATCATTTATCATCGGAACTTTGAACGTGCATAAAATACATATTTATCTTTTAATATAATTTATTCTATACTCAAAGGGATATTGCCGTGATTTACCTTTAACTACTTGGCTAAGAAACACAAATATATATTATTTAAGTTTTATATAAGAAAATAAAATAAAATGAAAGTACATTTCGTTTTTGTATTTTCTAAATGTACTGTTTTTTTTTAAAAAAAAATTGTAAATCTAATCCTTAATCAAGTCTAACATAATATAATAATATAAAAAAAATATTATAATAAAATAAAAATTATGACGATTTTTGTCCCTTTATAGCTAAATTGGGTTTGCACTGATTGAATTTGTTCGGTAAAGAATAATTAATAATTGGACCCCAAGGGTATCGGCCTGGTAAACCACCCAAATATGGGCTTACATTAAAATACCTTGCCAAGCTTAGGTTTTTAACTTACAATTAAATCCAACTGTAGATTATTTCTATCCGTACTCCCACGTTTTTTCTGCACCTTCATAGGAATAGGTATGGAAAAGTCCAAATTATTAATAAATCATTAACAAATGCATTTTAAATTTTAAATTATGCAATTTAAAATTTTATGTTGGATTACACGGTCCAAAAATTTATTGAATTGTATAAATATATTTTTCAATCTAAAAATATATTTTAAATTATATAATTTAAATATACATTGATCTAAAATATATTTTAGATTACATCATCAGAATACATTTTAAAATTAAAATGTGTTTTTATATTATAAAAAAATTAAAATTACAGATAAAGCAAATCCTTCCAAAATACTTAAAATCAGTCAGTAAATCAATTGTATGTAAATTTACTGACGAATTGTTTGAATCTGTCAATAAATTAGAAAATATTAATTATATTATAAAAATCAACAAATATTTATTAAATCCATTGATAAATTCGTCAATAAATCTGTCAGTAATTAATGACAAATAATATCTGTCAGTAAAATCTATTAGTAATAATATTTTACCAACGAATAAGATTCCGTTAATAATGGTCCTTCAGTATTTTAAATTTTTCTTGTATGGTTAATTATGTAATACAAAAGTTTATAATATATTTCCAAATTAAAAATAGGTTTCACATTTATAATTAAAAGTTCAAAACTCATTTTCGAATCAAGAAATATATTTTTGATTATAAAAAACGAATAATAAATTATGTAATTCAGAAACTTAAGACATGTTTTCAGATTAAAAAATATACTGTGAATTTTGTTTAAAAAATATACTGTGAATTTTGTAACCAATAGTATGATTCAAGATTTAAATATATATTTTAGAATCTGAAATAATTTAGACTATATTTTTAAATTATATAATCTAAAAATTATACTCATGAACAATTTAGATTTTCAACACTCCATAAAAATTCATGAAAAACTATGAAGTAGACTAAGAAATAGTCCAATTATAATGTGCATTGCCCCCACAAAGTTTGAACAGTTCTCGTTGGACAGACATGGTAGGGAAGATGGTACAGATTTGCTTCTTAATAAAGTTACCCAATTGTTGTTGTTACTAGCAATATTCTAGAACTACATAGGCATCAATCAAATACTGGTTTAAAACTTAATAATATATTAATAATAAATAATTTATAAAATTATATAATTAAACATAAAATACATAAATTTGAACACTAAATTCTATAATTTTTACGAGATTTTAACATTCAATATTATATATATATATATATATATATATATATATATATATATATATATCACTTAAATTAAAAGTTTAATAAATTACAACAACACTAATTGACCATAACAAGCTCACTTCTAGAAAAAAAATAAACTAATAAAATTTAGAATTTAAAAAGAATGAAGATGTTAAAATTTAAGAAATAATATAAATGTATGTTTTATAGGAAAAAATAATAAGAATTAACAAAATAATTTAGACCTAATTGTATTCGTTATTAAATATGTTATTTGATTTTGTTTTTTTTTTTCATAAAAATTTTAAAAAGTTAAAGGAATTTTGAATTTCTAGATTGGTTATTTACCGGTTTTGGTTGGTTTCGTATCGATTTGATCGATTATGAAACCTTCAATTTTTGTTAAGTTAACAGATCAATCAATACATTTGTTTCTGTTTAGATTCCATTGTTCTATTTTACTTTTAATAATTATGATTTCATGAGAGTTGCAATTATCCCCTCAAAATCATTTTCCTAGCTTTGGTAAGGTTTCTTGTCAATTTTAGTATGATTTCAAATATTTTTTCTATCGACTCTGGCTTGTATCTAATATCAAATTTGTTATTAGGTTTGGAAGAATGAGATAGTACAAAGATGAAGAAGGTTACACAAAGGTAATTGCAAAAATATAAAGTGAAGTTTGTCATGCAGAGTAAAACTATATTAGAATAATTAGTAGTATTAATAGGGCATTTTACATTTTTGTCAAGTTCTGATTGTATGCTTTATAATTTTTTATACTATAAAATAAGGTATGATTTTTCGTCTCTATATTTGTAATCACCTTAAAATTACTATACAAAATGTATGAATTGTGAATATAAAATTAGTTATAGGCTTATGTTCCTTCATTCAATCATTGAGTTAGTTAGTTTATGGACTCATGATCTAGTTTTTGGACAAAATTTATGTACACTAAGATGAAACTTTTAGAACTTAAATGGTGTTGCCTAACTTCTCTATATGTATTGACATCTACCATGTTAACTAATTTTCTCTTTCCTGCATTGGTATAATGATTCAACGAAAAAGAAATAGTTGTGGGCTTCATTAAAGAATTAATTTATTTGGCACTTGGCTAGGTGTTAAGGTTTGTGTGCATGCTGAATATTAGCATATTATTTTTGGTTTGTTTAAGTTGACCTTTAATATGTGTGTTTCAATTTGTTGGTATAAGAACAAGTATTATCTCAATATGGTAGCACTTAAGTATTAAGTTGAGAAATGCAACACGTCACAAATAATTTATTTTCTTTAACAATTGCCTAATTTATTTGTTAATGATTTGAGACAAAACTACAATTAATAATCATATTATTGAAAAAAAATAATATTTAAGATTACAATTTCAGTTGTCGAAAATTCTAAGAATCTTATAAGTGGATTGTGTGCTAGATTTGGTGATATCTTTTCTTCTAGGAATAACAATAACCAAAAGGTTGGTAATAGTCTAATATGAGTATCATGTTGTTTCAATTGATGATTATTATATGAACTTTTTAAAAATTATCTTAACAAGTTGATACTAATTGAGACATTAAGTCTTTTCTTAAATTATGGATGAAGTTTAGAGTTTAGGATTTAGGTATGATATGTTTTTTTTTATATGTTCAAATTTTATGATTATAAAATTGTTAAAAAGTATATTTTATTTGGATATTAAAAACTTGAAATTAAAATTATTTACTTTAGTTTTTTTTTTATGAGAAATCATGTTAAAAAGTACATAATTGTAAGTAAATCAAGTTTATTCTTTTAATATAAATATGTCTTATAAAACTTGTTATTTTAAAAAATAAATATAAATATGGTTGTATATATTTTTAATATCAAGAGTGTTGTATATCTTCGTGAAGGGGTTCAAGAGTTTATTATCGTATAACTTTTGAAAAAGTTAGTGAAACCAATAATTTGCAGGTTGAATTGTTGGGACTGAAGTAAGATCAAAAGGATCTGAACCAGTATAAAATGCTTGCATGCTTTATTTCTTGTATTTTCTATTTTTTATATTGTTGTTCATTTTCTTGTATCAATTTAGATTCCACTTAAAAATGTATTATATTTTTTCGTCTTCAAGGTTTTGAAAAAGGATTCCAAGAAAGTGAAAGTTTTCAGAAAATACTTTTAAAACTAATTCTTGATTTAACTAAGTCATTCTCTTTTTATAATATTAATGTTATCACAATATGCAAGTATATTATTTTGAAAAATAGAGTAATCTTTGATTTGATATTTAACTCACAAAAGTTGAAAGCAACAACCTACAAAAGACATGTATTATGCTTTAGTGGTGGATAAAGTAATTGAATTTTGTTTCTTAATTAACCATGATATAAGACATGGTGCAAGGAATTGACATCCTCCACTTGTGCTTTTTCTCTCAACTTTGTTCCCAACATAGTTTGCGTCACACAATCCTTCTAATCTAAAAGTATTTTTTTTTTAAAACACAAGCATAAATTAGTGGACTTTACAAAAATATACTTCTTACGACTCTTAAGTGATACCTTTTTTTTATTTGACTAAAACCTTGCACATAGATAAACATTATGCATAATATCATATATGTTGGAAGTAAGCTAAAGTAGAGAACCAATCATACCTCAGATAGATCATTTGATATACTTTCTTATTATTTTCATCCTTTACAAGAACTTCATATGTATGCATGGGAGTTTTCATGGACTTTGCATTTGACATGTTGAACTTTTCAGTGTTTTTGTTGATGAATTATGATGTCTTTCTCCCTTTTGTCGGATTCTTGAGCTCAAGAAAAAACTTGAACTCATGTATCATACTTATCTTAGATTCTTCTTGCATTAACTTAAAAAACTCCTTGCAGAAGGATTCATTAGTAGCTTCGAAAATGATATCATCTACATAAATTTGAATAAGGTTGTGCTCTTTTTTGAATAAGGTTGTGTCAACCTTACCCCTTTTAAAGTTTTTTTTTTTCTTAAATAAAGTTACTTAACATGTCATACCAAGCTTTTGGAGCTTGTTTAAGACTATAGAGAGTTTTTTTTTTAAGTTTAAGAACATGGTTGAGCTTAAAAATTTCTCTTCAAAGTCATGAGGTTGTTTGATAAATACTTCATCTTAAAGGCACTTTTAATATCCATTTGATAAAGTTTTATAATTTTGAAAGTGGTCATAACTAATAAGATTCTTATTGCCCTTAGACATGTAATAGGAATAAAGGTTTTAGTAAAATAATACTTTTCTATTGATTTTGCTTATTTAAGTCCAAAACATCAATCTCATAAAGTTTTGTTTAGCTATAAATATAGTTTGTCCACCAGAGGATGATACTATGCATTTGTCCTTATTAAATGAGACTATATAACCACTCTCACATAATGAACTGATGTTTGACATATTATACTTAGTCCTTTAACATACAAAACATTTTTAATATAGATAATAAAAGATTTACTTATAAACCCAATACTAGAAATCTTACCTTTTTCGGCTCCACCTAATGCTACTTTACTACTTTCACGTTTTTGGAGGTCTAGAAATGTAGACTATATGTACGTCATGTTTAAGGGAGTTAACTCTAGGATTAGTAAAATTAACTCAATCTTATTGTCTTTTCCCCTTCTTGGTCGAGTTTCCTTTCCATATAAGAAAGACTTGGTTCTTTGGAAAATCACACTTGAATATTGAATGAAAATCTCTTTGTGAGTATATATTTGAGAGTCTCAAGAGTTTTTTTTCTTGCTTTGGTTCTTATTTTAAGAAGCTTTCTCGAGTGACGAATTTTCATGCACTTATACTTTGATTTTTAATTGAAGGTGACATGTCCTTACTTCCCTATCTTGTCTTGATCCATTTTTACTTTCATATGTTTACTTGTTATTATTTTTCCTTTCATTTTGGTTGAATGTCACAAGCCATACCCATGGCTACTCATGCTTCTTTTATGGGCTTTATGTTTTCTACACCTTCTTGAGTTAATAAATATCCTTCTAACCTCTTAAGGTTTACATAAAAAACATGACCCTTTTATTAATTTGGATGAAATAGCGTTATGATGCTTTTAACCATGCAATCATATCAAATTCAGACAAAGGTTTTTCAACTAATTCATTTCCAACAACATGCTTAGGAATAAAAAGATCATTTATAATTGCATCCCATGTTCCTCTATCAATGGATTCAATAAAAATTTCCATTCTAACTTTTCAAAATTGATAGTTAAGCCTCAAAAAATTGGTGTTATATTAATAAATGCATTTTAAAAAAAAGGAAACTTGGTTTCAGCCATTTTGAAAAACATGACTAAAAATCTTGAGTAAATTTCAAGAACCAACTCTGATAGCAATTGTTAGTATAAAGGTTAAGTTCAAGATGGAAAGAGGGTGGTTGAGTTAAACTAAGAATAATTATCACAATTTTTTGAAATGAAAAACTTATTAAGTTTTTGAATAACAAAATTTGGTTTACAATAAGTAATGGAAACATGAGAAGATCAACATAACAAATTTTTTACTATTTCACTCTATATCAAGAGTTACATCTAGTTGCTCAACCACATCAACCAAACTTACACTATAGAGTTTTACAAATACATAATCTCAGAAGTGAAAGTGAAAGTAAACTACACGAGAATCAAAATCTTAAACCTTATAAGAATTGATTCAATACTTAGTAACACCTTATTATAGTACAAAGCTAGAACCCTATTGAGATACAATATAAACACTAAAAAGTGAATTAAAATAATGAAAATATCACTTGAAATGAATTAAGCACAATAGGAAAGATAAACTAGTTGAGAAACTATGTTTTCTCTTTCAAGCAAGAAATTATCATATATTTGCTCAAATAAAGTTCCAAGAAAAGATTTTTAGCTTAGTTTAAACTCTCTTTCAAAAGGTAAATTGATTTTGAAAAGAATAGTTTCATGTAATTTGGTTTTAAAAGATGAGAGAGATATATAGAATCTTATCTAATAGTTTTAACGTATTAAAAGACTTACAATCGATTAAAAATATAGAGTCTTTTAAGGAAAGTAATAAGAGTTTTAATAGATTTAAACTATGTTTCAATATGTTAATATCATTAATAAGGTGAAATTAATCAATTAATACCTCGTTTTAACATTTTAAAGCAAACTGGTTTAATATGCAATCTAAGATTAAGTGATTTTAATCCATCATAAACTCAATTTAACATGTTAAAACAGAAGATTTAAAATTACTAAGTGATTGTAATATATCAAAATAATAATCTAATTGATGAAAATATTTGTTTGGATCATTCCAAACTAGCTCAGAATATTTAAACATATTAAAAACACATTTTAATAACACCTTTTAATAAGTTTAAAAACTGTCTACCACTATTGAACTTAGATCCAACAACAATTACATCATACAATGGAAAATTCTCTTTTAAAAAAAATCTAAAAGTTCTTTCAATAACATTTTCTAGAAATAATGAAGGTTTAATAATTATTTTAGTATTTATAACCTTCTAAATGAATACTCCTATCAATGATAATACATTATTTAGTTTGAGTATACATAGTTTTAGTATAAATTGTATATCTCTAATATAAAATTTTCGTACACCATTAAGTTAACATAATAATTAAGTATATAACTTAGTGAAATCTTAAATTATAACAATGATTTGTATTGCTTCACATTAAGTAAATACCAACTTTAGAATTTTAGTGAATATTTCTTATTTAAACATGTTTTAAAATCCTAAAGTCAACTTTACATAGGCAAAATGTGTGTGATTTTTTTTTATCAAAATTACAATATATTAAAAAATATTTTTGGTGAGATAATATTTTATTTAAAAAATCATGAGATATTAGTACTTAATATCTTCATTGGAGTGTGTATTCCATAATTACTCCAATGCAATTCTTTATTAAAAATACATTAATATATTAATTAATTTTATAACTATATAAGTAACTTCAAATAACTATAACCTGCTAATTAATTAGTATTTTATGTTAAAAAAGTAGAATATATTATTGTTAAATATTTTAGGTGGTATAACTCTTCCTATAGGTTGCATAAGAAACTCTTTCAATGATTGGTAAAACATTCACAAAATCTTGCAATTTTTAAAAAAATTGCAAAAGCATAAAAAAATAACAAATATACATGAAAAAAATAATCTAGACCATCTTGTATTACCTAGAAGAAAGAGAGATATATTCAAAAATACTGATAAAAATAAAAATTATAAATTTCTTAACTTACATGTGTTATAAAAATAACCATAAAAAATATTTTTCTAAAAAGAGTGAGATTATGAGAGAACCCAATCTGGTTAGTTGAAAGTCTTTATAAAGCAGAAAAATTAACACAAAGTCTCTTACATAGCAATTTGAAGTATGTGAAACCAAATGCATGATTAAGTGAGACTACTTATTCAACTAATTTTTAGACTAAATTTATACAAGACCTCGTCCTAGTAATTACTTAATCAATAAAAAAAATATAATATTATGATGCTTTAATAAAATCAACAAAGAATAACCCTCACATATTTCTTTAGTATATATAATTTAATATGATTTTGTTTACACATTTTTTACAGTGATAGACTAATTTACTGTGTCTCAACTTACTATCTTGAATTAGTTGATAATTCATCCAATTCTAATAATACTAACATAAACATTGGTGTAATAATAAGACGATTAAGATTAAAAGTGATATGAATTTAAAATAAAAACTCATCTAATTTAGTAAAATGAAGGATGTATAAAATGTAAAATAAAAATATATAACAAGAATACTTATTTTAAATCTGGATAATGCAATCTAACCTTTGATCATTTCCTTCTTTCTAAAGAAGAACTCTTTTCTCCTCATTATCTGTCTTCTCAATCTCCATTGAATCAAAAGAAAAAAAAAACATGAATAAATGCAATCTATTCTTGATAAAGTTAAGAAGCTCTCATTGGTGATTACAATTTCTTTTGTGAAATTTCTTATCTCGGTTATCTCGGTCTCGAGAGGCTTAAGCTCGTGTATTGGCTGAGGCATGAATAGGTGGAAAGGGAGTATCATGAAATTTCATGGGACAAACACAATAAAAAATATATTTCTCGCGGTAACAGTTGTTGGAACATCCGAAGACAACCTTAACCTGCCATCATATGCTTCCATGTGGACTGTAGCACGCCAAATTACACTTCTATCCTTCACAACGGACCAATAACAGCGCATTCAGTAACCACTAGGGATAAATTAAAAAAAAAGAAAAAAAATTGAAAAAGAAAGGAAAGAAAGAAACAAACAAAGAAACTGCATTTGTCAGCGAGAGAGATCAGAGAGAGAGAAAGTAAAAGTCAAATAAAAAGCAGCATATGGACCAGTCAATGCTGGTGACTCACTTCCCAAGGCACCAATCTCCAGTCTCATTCTCCACACGTCGCCTCACCATCCTGTGACGTTATCATTCTCCCTGCCCGCACTGCCCATTCTGCCCGTTCTGCCCGTCCCCTATTAGGTAAGTACCCAAGTACACCCCTCACCCCTTTACCCACACGCTTTCTTTCTATCTCTCTCTTCAATTTTCTTTCTCTCTCTAGATTCTCGCACTCTCTCCCTCTTCCCACATCCAAAGGCGGCTCCAATTCGTGCCTTCTTTCCTTCGATTCTTCCTCTTTCGCATTTTTCTTCGGCTGGATCTGATTCTCCCAATTCCAATTTTCAGAGCTCAGTCCTCGCTAGGGTTTCGCGGAAGCATGGTGGTAGAGCTAGGGTTTTGCGCGGATCTAGGGTTTCACTGGCTCTGAGGGCTTCGGGTGTGGAATTAGGAGGGGATTTGATGGTACGCGTTGGGGAAAATGCAAGGCTATGCATGGACGTGGAGGTGAGAAGGGAACTCGGCACATGTGGAAAGCCCCCACACGTGGCGACTCGTCTCTGAACGCGGATGTTTCTTCGTCGTCTTCGTCGTCGTCGTCAACTGTGAAGTCGTTCTTTAAGGTATTCTAATCGGGGTCACGATTGTGTTTTGAGTTTTTGATTTCTTCGCTGTAAGGAAAAAACCGTACATGATTTTGTATGTCTGACAGCGCTTTGTGAACTGATGTGGAAATACATTGTAGGGTTTTTGATGAGTGTGTTTTGTGTAAGTATGTGTCTGCGGCTGGGATTAAGATGGAAACTGCTGAATTCGGAACCAAAATGCGTTTGACGAGTCCCTTTTTGAATAATCAAGAATTTAGGATTAGGGTTCTATTTATTTATTGGAAGATATGCACTTCTCAACCAGTATTGTTAAATGGAATAGATAATATTTCTTGCCATTACTGCAATAGGTTGATTTTAATTGTTCTAATTTCTAATTGACAAGGGTGGGGTGGGGGTACAATTCCGATTTATTGGAAAAAAGCATTATGGGCAACAACAAAATTGCTTGATTTTCTGCCATTTAATGTTGTTACGTGACCACGCCGGATCTCACTTGGTAGGATGAGACTATTGTTATTTTTTAAACCGTATTTTTCTGTCTAGGAGTATCAAATCACCATGGCTTTATTATAGTAATTGATGTTTGGTTAACACGATTGTTCCCTCACTGTGTAGATTTGTGTGTGTATCCTGTTCTTTACTTCCCTCCATTTCGGTCTGTCATTATGCCCAAAGTTTTACTTTGTTTCAAATTTTTTACTTTTGTAAATCATAAAAGTGTTCTTATTATTGCTTTATTTTTTTTAACTTATATCATTGTCTTCTATTTTTTCTACTAATTAGAATGAGAGGGTAGCAATGGAGTAAAAGGATAAACTAATTTGATGGACTTATAATTCTGTAAAATTGAGGGTGTATAATGACATCCTTTAAACATCCACCACTACTTTGAAAGGATGAATGAACTGATTTCTGGGTTTTTGGCGGATTACTCTTTATGTGCTAAAATAAGCTGCTTTTACAAAGGGTAGTTAAATGAGAAATTATTAATTGATTCCATTTTTAAGGTTGTCTGTTTTGCTTTATTTTTTGGTGCTTCGTAAGTGGTTATAAGTGAACACTTTTACTGTTATGTTCTAGTCTCCATTTCCTGAATATGTGATAGAACACTCTATAGTGCTGATGCATTTAAGGATGTAGCAAGAGAAGAGGTCTAGATACTGGGCCAGGGATTGAGAGGACCTACAATGAGTTATGTAGTCAGGTGAGGTGGCTGGTGGTTTATTGTTGGGGGGAATGGTTCACGTGAGCAAGACTGGATTTGGGAGGCTGGGTGTGTGTGGGAGTATATATAGATTTAGGTACAGGTAGAAGGAGTATGAATCAACATTGTGGTTTGTTAGGCCTATAACTGGGCAGAGAACATATATCCCTGAAGAGTTTAGGCTCTGGCCTTTTTGTCCCTCTAAAAGTTCTTTGAGCTCCTTTTTAAATTTTAATTAAATTCTTTCAATTGAAATTCCATTCTTGATTGCAATCATACTGCTGTGCTTTGAACATACTTGAGACCCCCTTTCCCGCATGAAATTTTTGTGAAGTTTTACTTTAGGTGTTTAGTGGTGATTTTCTTGCGTCTTTAATTAAATTTATTTTAATTCTAATGCCAAAGACGAATGTGTACTTGTGAATATTCTTTTCAAGGGAGCTGCGGTTGGACAAGCGTCAAAAATAAAATGGGAATACCTAATACGAGTCACTCTAAATGCAAAACACTGATATATTCTGTTTCTGTTGATTGAATTTTAATAGTTCACTAAGGATTTCCTATCTTCTTAAATCATAGGACCGTCGCAAAATTAGTGTTGGGGAATGTGCTCTCTTCAAACCATCTGAAGATCGCCCACCATTTATTGGTATAATTCGTTATCTGACAATTGGCAAAGATAAGAAGTTGAAGTTTGGTGTTAATTGGCTCTATCGATCCATTGAAGTAAAACTCAGCAAGGGTGTGCCATTGGAGGCTGCTCCAAACGAAATCTTCTACACCTTCCATAAGGATGAGATTGATGCTGAAGCGCTGCTCCATCCTTGTAAAGTTGCATTTCTTCCTAAGGGGGGTGAACTTCAACCAGGGATTTCTTCATTTCTGTGCAGGAGGGTTTATGACATTGCAAACAAGTGTTTATGGTGGTTAAGTGATCAAGATTATATTAATGTAAGTTTCTGCACTCCAATGTTCCAGTCTGTTATGATTTTTTTATAGTGCTCAATTTTTTCTCAACTTATTTGTCCTCATCATCCCAGGATTGTCAAGAAGAAGTAGATAAACTATTATACAGGAATTGTGTAGAAATGCATGCTACAGTACAGCCAGGTGGCCGTTCTCCTAAGTCGATGAGTAGTCCAACATCAACATCACAGTTAAAATCTGCTTCAGATAGTGTCCAGAATAGTACTTCTTCCTTTCCATCTCACATTAAGGGGAGGAAAAGGGAAAGGGCAGATCAAGGCTCTGAGTCTGTCAAGCGAGAACGATCAATAAAAGCTGAGGATGGGGATTCCGGTAATTTCAGGCATGATAACGTTTTCAAGACAGAGATTGCAAAAATTACTGAGAAGGGAGGGCTTGTTGATGGTGAAGGAGTTGAAAAATTAGTGCAGCTGATGGTTCCTGATAGAAATGAGAAGAAGATAGATTTAGCTAGCCGGTCATTGCTTGCAGCTGTCATTGCAGCAACAGAAAAGTTAGATTGTCTTAGTCAGTTTGTGCAGCTAAGGGGTTTGTCTGTATTTGATGAATGGCTCCAAGAGGTCCATAAAGGGAAGATTGGTGATGGTGATAAATCTGCTGAGGATTTTCTGTTGGTATTGCTTCGGGCACTGGATAAACTTCCAGTAAATCTTCAGGCTTTACAAACATGCAACATTGGAAAATCTGTGAATCATTTGCGAACTCACAAAAACACTGAAATTCAGAGGAAAGCAAGAGGTTTAGTTGATACATGGAAGAAACGTGTTGAAGCAGAAATGAATATAAATGATGCAAAGTCTGGTTCAGGTCCCAATGTCCACTGGCCTGCCAAATCGCGCCCTTCTGATGTTGGTCAAGGTGGGAATAGACATTCAGGTGCATCATCAGATGTTGGCATGAAGAGTTCAGTTACACAGCTTTCTGCTTCCAAAACTGCCTCAGTGAAGATTGTCCAGGGAGAGAATGTTACTAGATCAGCATTGACATCTGCATTTCCAGGGCCTGCAAAATCAGTGCCGTCACCTGCAGCTGCAACTGCAAACTTAAAAGATGGGCAGCCTCGTATTGTTGCGGTCAATGGAGGTTCTGATGTTCCAATGGGAAATGCAAGGGATGAGAAAAGTTGTAGTTCTAGTCAATCTCACAACAATAGTCAATCTTGTTCTAGCGACCATGCCAAAACTGGAGGTCACTCAGTAAAGGAGGATGCCAGAAGCTCTACTGCAATGAGTGCAAATAAGATTTCTGGAGGCTCTTCACGACATCGAAAATCCATCAATGGATTTTCAGGTTCAACTCCATCTGGAGGGCAAAGGGAAACTGGATCTAGTAGGAATTCCTCCTTGCACAAAAATTTAAGTTCAGAGAAAATATCTCAACCTGGATTAATGGATAAGGCAGTTGATGGAACTTCTCTTGAGGGCAATATTCCGAAGCTGATTGTTAAGATTCCAAACCAAGGTAGAAGTCCTGCACAAAGTGTCAGTGCTGGTTCTTTTGATGATCCTACAATCAGGAATAGTCGAGCCTCATCTCCTGTTCTTCCTGAGAAGCATGATCAGTCTGATCACAGCCCAAAGGAAAAGAGCGACATTTATCGAGTGAATATTGGCTCAGATATTAATACTGAATCTTGGCAGAGTAATGATTTTAAAGACGTATTGACTGGTTCTGATGAGGGTGATGGATCACCTGCTGCAGTTACTGATGAAGAGCACTGTCGGACTGGCAATGATTGTAAGAAGGCATTGGAGGTATCAAAAGCTGCTTCATCATCATCTGGAAATGAACATAAAGCTGGCAATTTGCAGGATGCTTCTTACAGCTCAATAAATGCTTTGATTGAAGGTGTTAAGTACTCTGAAGCTGATGATGGTGGAATGAATCTTCTTGCTAGTGTGGCTGCAGGAGAGATATTGAAATCTGAATTGTTAACTCCGGCTGGATCTCCAGAAAGAAACGCAACTGCTGTCGAGCAGTCATGCACAGACAATGGTGTTAAGTCCTCTGAAGAAAATCTTGTTCGGGATGAATGCCACTCAAATAATGGTCTGGATGGTGAACATAAGAATCTTGGTTCTGTAACAGGTGATTTAGGGGCAAATGATGAAAGTGATTCTGATTTTCAAGCATCTGGAGGGAAAGCTGCAAGAGAGCAAAATAAGCGTGTTAATTCATGTAGTATGGATTTACAACAGGTTAATGAAACTACTTTGGAAAGCAAAGGAAAATTAAATGAAAAATCTGGACCTACTTCACTGGGTGGCCTTGCTGAAAATTCTGTACAAGAAGAAGCTGGAGATGGTGACAGAAGCAAGCAGCCCCAGGAGGTTGTTCAGGGAGTGATTGCTGGCGAAATTCATGGTAAGGTCAGTTGTGTTCCAGAAGTTGAGGCAGAAGCTGCTAAAAAATTGTCACATACAGCTGTGGAAGTGGATGTACAAAGTGATAACTGTGCTGCTGAAGGATCTAGTGGCAGTGGACAGATAGTTAAAAAGCCTATACTTGTGCAGCCTGATTTGGCAGGTGGAAAAGATGATAATGCACTCCATTCTTCTGGTTATAGTGCTGACAAGGTTCCTAAAGACTTAACTGAACGGGAATCTGAAAAAACTGATGATGTTGATGCTGAAAATCATGTCAGTCAGTCTAAAAATAAAAGAAATGAGTCTGAAAGTGATGCCTTGATGACGCCTGAGAATAGAGGTGTATGTTCTATTGTGACTGGTCTTGTTGCTGAACATGTAGAGGAGAATTTAGAAGCAAAAGAGGTTCGTGATCAACCTGCTAGAGAGGATCTTCCTGAAGATTCACCTAGCGTTCGTTCACAAGAAATAGATAAGCATCTTGATTCCAAAAGATTAAAGTTGACTTCCACAGAAGCTGAGGAGGCTGAGGAGGCTGAGGAGTGCACCTCTACCACTGCAGATGCTTCTTCCATGTCTGCTGCAGCTGTATCAGATGTGGATGCAAAGGTTGAATTTGATTTAAATGAAGGGCTCAATGCTGATGATGGAAGATGTGAGTTCAACAGCATTGCCACTTCTGGAGGTGCACCTGCTGGTCGATTGATCAGTCCTGTGCCATTTCCTGCTTCATCCATGTCTTGTGGTATTCTTGCTCCAGTCACTGTGGCGTCTGCTGCAAAGGGGCACTTTGTACCTCCTGAAGATTTAATGAGAAGTAAAGGGGAAATTGGTTGGAAGGGATCAGCTGCCACCAGTGCATTCAGGCCTGCCGAACCCAGGAAAGTTATGGAAATGCCTCTTGGTACATCAGCTACCGCTATTCCTGATGCTCCAGCTGGAAAGCAGAGTCGAGCACCATTGGATATTGACTTGAATGTGGCCGATGAAAGAATACTTGATGATATTTCTTGTGCTCGACACACAAATTCTACATCTCTTGCAACTGATTGTCATGATCCTGTATGCAGTAAGATATCTTCACCTGTTCGTAGCTCTGGAGGACTTGGTCTTGACTTGAACCAAGTGGACGATGCTTCTGACGTTGGCATTTGCTTGGGTAGTAATCATAAAATTGATGTGCCAAATATGCAGGGGAAGTCATCATTGGGTGGTCCACCAAATAGAGAAGTGAATGTCCACAGGGACTTTGATTTGAACAACGGACCTTCTGTTGATGAAGTCACCACTGAATCCTCTTTCTTCTCTCAGCACGCCAGGAGCACTGTGCCATCTCAGTTACCTGTTTCTGGACTTAGAGCGACTACTGCTGAGCCAAGCAACTTCTCTTGGCTTCCTTCCAGTGGCAACACCTATTCTGCGGTCACAATATCTTCAATTATGCCTGATAGAGGGGATCAGCCCTTTTCAATTGTTGCTCCAAATGGGCCGCAAAGGTTGTTGACTCCTGCTGGTGGTGGCAACCCATTTGGACCTGATATTTATAGGGCCCCAGTATTGTCATCTTCTCCTGCAGTGTCATATCCATCTGCTCCATTTGAATATCCTGTCTTCCCTTTTAACTCCAGCTTCCCTCTTCCATCAGCTTCTTTTTCTGCTGGATCAACTACTTATGTATATCCAACATCAGCCAATCGGCTTTGCTTCCCTGCAGTAAATTCACAGTTAATGGGGCCTGCTGGCACGGTTTCATCTCATTACCCCAGGCCTTATGTTGTTGGCCTTACAGAAGGTAGCAATAGTGGTAGTGCTGAGACCAGTAGAAAATGGACAAGGCAGGGTTTAGATCTTAATGCTGGACCTGGGTGTTCGGACATGGAGGGGAGAGATGAGAGTTCGCCTCTTCCATCTAGGCAACTTTCTGTTGCTAGTTCACAGGCCCTTGCTGAGGAGCAAGCAAGGATCCAGCTTGCTAGTAGTGTTCGCAAGAGGAAGGAGCCTGATGGTGGGTGGGATGGCTACAACCAATCCTCATGGCAATAGCAATCTATATAATCATACAATCTGATGACCACAAATGCTTGTAAGTGTTTAGTTTTGTATATTCAAATGTTTGTAACACTTGGTCACTTGTGGGAGAAGATCTGAAAATATATCCTGTGTCATGCTGATGTGATTCAGTGGAGGTTGTTACTTTTTTCGTTAAGAAATATATTTAAATGATAATGGAATAAAGGCTATTGCAATTTCTCTGTGGGCAGTCTTCTGTCCCATTTTCATTGAGAAATCCTGCTCCTTTGCAGCCTACTATGGCTCTCATCATATTTTTCCATTGTTCTTGCTAGTTTTCTTTTCACTTTCTTTTTTTATGTTTCTTTGGTGATTCTCAATTGAATGTTGTCATGCCGCTTAAGTAATTGTTTGTATGCTAAATGTGTTCTCTTCAGTGATTTTTGGATGGGCGATGGTCAATTTCCGGAGATCATTAAATTTTGCTTTTGGGAGAATTGGGTGGTAATGTTAGTATCCGGCACCCATTCCCTTAGTTTATCAAATATATTTCAAAGGAGTCTTTGGAAGGGGACTAGTTATTTGTCCCTTACATTTCTAGGTGGCCCCATCATTTTTTTCTTTGTAGATAGGGGACCGTACTTAGTTGTATTTATATCTAGTGGTCCAAAACTTTCTTATCTACGCACTTCCAGTAATGCAAGTTGGCTTGTAGAACTGCTTCAAGTAGAAATCCTTTTTTTGTTCAGATGATCACTGGATATTTTTTTTTTGTATTTAGTCGTGTAAATTTAGCGTTACTAATTATTTTGCTATCGCTGAATTTTTTTGTAGAGTCGTGCAAATTTAGCGCTAATAATTTTTTGTTCTATATATTAATCAAACCGAGAACACTAATTGTAATTCAGAAAACAAAAAGAAAGTATAGGAAGTCTAAGAGATAATGAGAAAATGCGAAACTGAATTTAGAGGATAATGTAAGATGTGATACGTTTGTCTTGTTTTTGCAACTGTATAATTCCGTGTCACGCGCTCTAGTCTGTATATCATTACTTAAAACGTTATGTGATGAACTGTTAAGAATGTTCGTTAGCATTTCGTTTCCGCTGTTAAGTCGGAAAGGGTTATAAGCGGAATGAGATTGACATGGTTCTAGTTTGTTTCAAAGATTGGATTAACCGTTGTTTCCAATAAAGTTTTCAATGAAATAATTAAAATGTAAAATAAATTTTAATAAAAACAAACAAGTTCATAATTATATATATATATATATATATATATATATATATATATATATATTTTTTTTTTTTATATATTTTTATATATAGAAATTTTATTTAAAAATATATATTTAAAATATAAAAAAAATATTAAAAAAAAAAAAAAAAAAAAAAAATATATATATATATATATATATATATATATATATATATATATAATTTCTTTTACTAGTTATTTGAATATAAAGAAATTTTACTTAAGAATATAAATTTAAAGTGTAACATGAATAATAAAATTAATAACAAGCTACGAGAAAATGAAGTGAAAGAGTAGAAATTATCAAAGAAATAATAATGATATAGTTTGCATATAGAACCATAAAAATCAGTATGAATATAAACACTTATTATTTTTGTTATTTCTTTTTTTACTTTTTAGAAATGTTTGTTACCACAAAATACATATAAACGAATTAGATAATAATAACAAGGTTTCTAAACTATATTTTGTCCAAGTTTTACTTACCATCAATTTTAGTAGACAATTGATTGGACGAGTAACTTTTCTCATTACATCCCAAACTTATCTCGTTGTAAACATTTTTAAAAATCCACTTCTCAATCTTTGAAAGGATTTATAAAAAAGGAATGCCTATACAGATCCATTGCAACCATTCATAACTGATTCAGATAATTGAGCATGTGAAGTTGGAGGCTCAGATTTTCTTAAAAGGTTGGGTCACAAACGTTATACCATTTTAGAAACAACTACAATAAAACCATAGCTTTCTCAAATAGCCGCCGATATTGGTCTAATGTGAATAATGGGGAATTTTTTTGGGAGACTGATATAGTTTTTAACATTATTTCTTCACATAATATTTTTCCAACATTATTTTTCAAACTAGCACCTTTTACTGTACAAGTGGAGAAAAAAAATTAAACTAACTAAAATTAAAAATAAATTGATTTAAAGATAATATAAAATATTAAAATTTTGTAAATGCTTATTGTTATTGATAAAATAAAAATTTGAAATAAAACTGAAAAAATAAAGTTATAAATGTTAAATAAAAATATAAATAGTGTAATTTATAGATTTAAAAATAGGTAAGAGTATTTTTTTAAGTAAAAACTTAATTAAAAATACAATTAGAGTTTGAAAGGATTTACTTTTAATTTACATGAGAGAAGGAGATAAATAAAAAAAATATGTAAGTGAAAAATCATTTATTTTTATTAAATTTGCATGAAAGAAAACTATTTATAGATGTTTTAAAAATTTTAATTAAATGTAATTTTTTAGAGAAAAAAAAATTAAACTATCTAAGTTAAATGTAATTTTATTTAAAGGTAAAAGAAAATATTAAAATTTTGTAGATGTTTATTAATATTTACGTTTAGAGTATACATGTCATGGCTTCCATTTGTCTACTTCTTTCTGTGAAAAACTTATTATAGCGGGTGTATGTTGACATCATCATTGAAGAGATTAAAAGATTTATTATTTTTTTCAACACAGAATTAATTGACTCACGTAAAGAAGTAGACGGACAAGTTTTAATTTACCATTATTAATAAACATCCACAAAATTTAAATATTTTATTTTATCTTTAAATAAAATTACATTTAACTTATATAATTTAATTTTTTTTCTCTAATAAATTCCATTTAATTAAAATTTTTAAAACATCTATAAATAGTTTTCTTTCATATAAATTTAATAAAAATAAATGATTTTTCACTTACATATTTTTCTTATTTATCTCCTCTCATATAAATTAAAAATAAATCCTTTCAAACTCTAATTGTATTTTTAATTAAGTTTTTACTGAAAAAAAAAATACTTTTACCTATTTTTAAATCTATAAATTACAGTACTTATATTTTTATTTCACATTTATAACTTATTTTTTCAGTTTCATTTCAAATTTTTATTTTATCAATAATAACAATAAACATTTACAAAATTTTAATATTTTATATTATCTTTAAAGTGTATTAGTTTGGAAAATAATGTTGAAAGAGTGCTATATGAAGAAATAACATCGTGTCACTCTAATAAAAATTCAAATAATAGAACCTACGTTGAAACGAGTATTTTTATATAAAGATTATCAATAGCAATCATCTGAAAAGCTAATTTAGGACGAGGCCCTTCAATCTCAGATATCAGCACCTCATATGTACACTGAAACTAGACCACGTTCAAAGAAAATAATATAAATAAATGGTAGCTACCCAACAAACTCACTTTGTGCTTTCTTTACAACCTATAGGAAGTGTTTCGTAGTTCCTCAATACATAAAAACCTATCCTGAACTCAAATTCAAAACAACCAAATGTAAGTACCTATACTTCTACAAGGAGGTAACAGACTTCTCCCCCTATCACGTCAAACCTTTGGATGAAGTACTAATGTACTCTTTCATTTAAGACGAACAATGTTCCTTCCACACAGTACGTTTCTGCATTTTCACCGAGATAGATTAAATCCAATAACCAAAAGTTATATCAACTAATATTATAACATTCAAAACAAACCAAACTATAGTACAATTTTATCATGTGAATATGTACATATTTTTTTCATACTAAAACTGCCACTACCCTTTGATAAACTAAGGCGGTTTAATGCGAGTTGCCACGTTATTCATTATTGTTTTCCTTAAGTATTGGTAACCTAACCTAACCAATTATTAAATATTTTATCAGTTGTTGATTCTCACAATAAATTTTTGGGTAAGTACAACCAACTAATAAAAATTTTTGACTATTAAAGTGGATAACTTTCCTAGAGGGACTGTCAGTGGGAGTTCAAAATACAAAATTGTTGAAATGGAAACAGTGAGGTGTCAAAGGAAAAGTGTTACGCACAACAGAAAAATATGGATGAAACTGTTAGAAATAATACAGAAAAAGTGTACTGACAGGAAACAGCCTCGTGGTTTTTTCTTCCTCTTCTCGTTTTGCTTTTGTGGAGGCTTGATCACCATTCTTATTGCAGCATCAAAAACTCCCTTCACATTCTGCAATGATATTGCGAATAAATTTGGTTTCAAGCACAATATTGTTAAAACATCAAACATCAAAGTAAGTATCTACAAAACTGATGAAAAATATCTGGCATACCAAATTTGAGGGACACCAATAATAGACCCTTTAACAACAAACATATCACATGAGCAAAACTAAATGATATTGCTCCATTTTACAATTTTTTACAACTGGGAAAGCATCTAATTGGAGTAATGGTGCACTGACACCTTTTGGATACTTTTACAAATTTTCACATTCTATACAAGGCCATCGCCATCCCAACAACTCATTTTTACATTTTGAGGTTCTTAAATTAATGGATCCCATAGTTAGATCTTATACAAGTTTACTTTTTATAATTTAAGTAAGTTTTTCTTCTTGCACCTCAGTTTTCTTTTAGCACGTTCCATGCATTTCAGAAAGTGCTACACATAAATTGAGTCCATTAAGTCACTCACTTCTCCAGCCCAACAATTCTAAACTTCATTATCTGGGTCCACAAGTAATCCACATCCTTCTTACGTTACATTTCATCAACATTTCTCCAAAAAGTCATAATTATTTGATATATAAACAAGATAATTAAAACATGCCCCAACTTCATGAATTAGATTTTATTTAAAGCTTACAAAAGTTGTTAAAAAGCTATATCTGTAACGCATGAGTGATTTACATTATTGCAAATCATCCACACATGACCCACCTACCATAATTTATTGTATTTTGTTTTAAATTGCATTCCTTGTGGAGTGTATAGTTTTCTACATATGATAATGTGTGGTATTTTTGCATATACAAACAATTGCAAGAATAAGATGGTTCTTAAATATACCTGCTGAGTTTTTGAGCTGCACTCGATATAATAGGTAGCTCCAATCTGTTTACGGAGTTCCTCACCCTAGTAATGAACAAAAAAGCCAACACTTCATAAAAATCATTGCGTGCTGAACTCTATACACATTTAGTGATGGAAGATTTGTACTTGCTCAGTAGTCACGGGCATCAAGCCTGGATGATCAGCCATATAGTGCTTGTCTTCCCGGAGATCTGCATGCCCATCATACACATAATGACAATGCATCTCAAACTACTACCACCATAAATTGAACATTGATATCCAAATTGTTTTCATTTTTCCTTTTACTTTTACAATCTAATTGCTGTGGCACAGCATATGCAAGAGAAATATTATCTGAAATAGAAGCTATGCCGCAGCAAAAGTTATGTTTCAGGATGTGATGAAGTCAAAAGTAGGAATATGTTCAACTAGCAGTTCATTATGTCTGCTGTATGGAACAAGAGACAGAAATTGTTTGATCAAAATACTAAATTATGCAGACTGTCAAATGAATCAAGAAAAGAAAAAAAGGAGAACAAGATTAATTGTTTACTAATCAATTGTGATTATGTCGCTCATTATTGCCATAATTTTTCAAATCTCGAATAAAGTTTTCTTCAATTCAACTGAGTAGTAGCAATATTAGAGTTGATGGAGAAGATTCTGCATTATGAAGTAATTATCATGAGGCTCCCGTATCAGGATCCAACTTCTTTATTATTACTTTTTAAATTTTGGTGGAAAAGATTAGGCTTCCTTTTGTGAGGGATGATCCAATATTGACCAATTAATAAAAGGCATTAGAACATTTAAGCTACACTATGAAAATAGCCTATAAAGCTTATAGCACCAAGTTCTTCTTTACTCCAATTAAAGTAGGTGCATCAATGATAAAAAAACATAGCATCGTTGCAGTGGAATGTCAAGCAATCTTCATTTGTAATATCTGAATACAATTTCCTTAGTGGATCACCAATAGGTGATGAGGGACATGTAAACTAAAATGTGTCATCACTATATAAACATTTAGGGACAAGTTAGGAGGTGCCATAAGCACTCACCAGATGAATGCCAACCTTCACAAATTTGTGATAAATGAGTTTGTTATGTTTAAAAATGTATACTTTAGGCACAACTTTGTGCATATTTTTTAATGAATTCTGTTGTTAAAAGAGATCAATAAATATGCTTTATGAAGAATTGATACACAAAAAGCATATAATTGGAAGACAAATTAGCATGAGACTAATACAAACATTAATACAAGTGAAGGATGACTTACCCAACTTGGTGCCAACTAATACCAATGGGATGCCAGGGGCAAAATGCTGGAGTTCAGGGATCCACTGGAGAGTGCATACAAATTAGAGAACAAAAGAGAAATCTGCAAGACATCAAAATACCAATTCAGAGATACAAGCACTGAAGCATACCTTCTTCAGCACATTCTCATAGCTTGCGCGACTAACTAAAGAAAAAGCCAAGACAAACACATCTGCCCCCCTGTAGCTCAAGGGCCTCAGCCTGTTGTAATCCTCTTGCCCTAAGGAAGGTATTGGAAACAAATACAATATAACAACCTTTGCCTTTCAACATACAAATCATCCCCTATTTCCCATTTGAGCCAATTAGACTCATACTTCTAGTGGTTTATTGAAATTGCACTCTAAACCACTACCTTTTTATGGTACCAGAAGTGTTTTAGAACAGCAGGTGTCAGTTTGATATACTCTAAATTAAAAAAAAAAAAGTATTGTGTGCAATCTCAAGAACGTATTCAATCTTTTCATTATTACATGAACCCTCCCCAGATAAAATAAAAACATTTTAACAAGTCTGAGTAAGTATACCAGCTGTATCCCAAAGGCCTAAATTGACAGTTATGCCTTCAACAACCACATTTGCACTGAAATTATCAAACACAGTGGGAATATAGTCCTGATGATCAACATAGGGAGAAAGCCAAATCAGATACACCCAATGGTGAAATTTTACAAGATAACACAAAAGGGTTACTTTTTCTATCTAATACACATACAAAAGAATTTTCTTTAGGCGAATTAAGATGATTTCAACTGAACTGAGCAGACTTCAGGATACGCACATACAGTTAACAATTACAACATAACAACATTAAATGGCAGCAATTCAGAAAATTGATATCTTAAAAGCATAAAAAATTTGGAAAAAAGCATGCACACCGTGGGGAATTTGTTGCTGGTGTAGCAAATGAGCATGCAGGTCTTCCCTACAGCTCCGTCCCCAACGGTCACACACTTGATGAATCTTGGGGCAGTAGCTGCCATTGGAACAAACACAAAGAACAACAAGAAGAAACTCTGAGAATAGCTTAAACAAGAGGAAACAGAAGGTGGGTGTATTGTTGGTTTGTAAAAGATTGAAGCTTTTGATTGACCCAGAGACAGATGGAGAGAGAGAGAGAGTGGCGGCACTTCACATGATTCTCACTCATTCCCTCTTTTTAGTACCTGCCAATTACTTTTCTTTTTTAATCTTAGTCGTTGTAATTTTAATTTTTTATCTTCGTTTTTACTTTAGTGCTTTATTTTTTTTTTAATGTCTGTACATTTTTTTGTCATGGTAGGTTGGAAGAGAAGCAAATGAGAGAGAGAAAAAAAATCATTTTTGAATTGAAGAGAAAGGAAAAGATGAAAAAAAGTTGAATTCTGAAAATGAAATTTTTTATTCTTCTTACTTTTTGATTAACTTTTTTTCCTTATTATCCCTTGTTTTTATTTTCCCTTTGGTTTTCTTGTTTTTATTTAATTGGATAATTTGCCAAAGTACACATTAAGATTGGTTTGAACAAACATTATTATGATTATATTAAACAATTTAAAATTAGTTTTATGAAATTAAAAAAAAAAACACTAACATATGCACAACAGCTATATTTTACTTTCTCTTGAATTCGTACTAAAACATTTCCAAATTGAAAGAATTATTTTTTTCCTAGATTTTAGAAACTGACTCTTTTAATGATCAGTTATAGCAAAATGGTACATCACATGACTTGTATGTATTTATTAACACACTAGTGTCTTTCATTACACTTGAGATTCTTTTCTATAAAATTTGAACAAATTAAGATATAAGTTTTGTTTTTATTAGTATAACTTTATAATCCGCGTATTAATATTACTTTTAAATAGCTTCTAAATTTAAAGGGATGTCGTAAGTGTTAATAAACCTTTACAAGTCACATGATCAATTTAGATTTGTTCACAGGCAAAATGATAGATGTGGGAAAAAATGAGAGAAGAAAAGTAAAAAGTAGTTATTATGAAAATGTCCTTAAAGTTTGCAAAGAACTTTCTTACGTAAAAATTTATTGCTGATTATTTCAAAGTTAACAAATTTTAAGAGAATATTTGTACACTGTTATTATTTTTTTCTTCTAATGGATTAGGTTGAGTAGCTTTAAACACATAGGTTGTTGTTGAAGATGATATTTTTTTTATGGAGACAATTGTTTATGGAAATAATAATATTCCATTCAAAATAAATTTTCAGTTCAATTATTGTATACAGAATTTTTTTTCCTCAAAAATGAACTCAATTATATCGATTGAATTTTTTTTTGAATAATATTTTTTCTTATTGTATATGCAAGTAGAGAAAAAAATTATCGATTATTTCAATATTATACTTAAAAACTTTATTCAACTTATTTAATTAAATTGTTATACAAAGAATTTTATGTAATCACTGTCAGTGTAAAAGAATAAGATTCCAAAACAATGTAAATTTTTTATTTTATTTTTTATTGAGAGTCACTTTAAAAATAGTATTTATAAAATTAAAATTAATAGTAAAAATAGTTATACTATTATTTTATTTCCTTTTAGGTTTAGTATTGGGTGTGAAGTTGGTGCATTTAGTATTCATACGCGTCATGGGCCCATAAAAAGAGAGTTTGGTGGTCCAACTCTCTGCAAGTTCTTAACAGCATTTGGTTTGGAGTTAATCTTAGTCCTTGGATTTATTATCATTATTATTGTTTAATTTTGATATGATATTAATATAAGAACTTATGTATCATTTCAATAGAAAATTTTTTAACAAATTATTTATATAAAAGTTGTCCATCTTATCATTTGTATTAATTTATAATTAGATGACTATGTTTTTTTTTTTCTGTTGTTGTGGGTGATACGTATCAAAATAATTAATAAAAGAGGTACTTACATTGATAATCACTTCTTTAAGAATATTAACATACTACTATCAATTAAAATATTTTTAATATTCACACATACAAAAAAATTAATAGGATTAATAAAAAAATCCTTTAACTTAAGTTTACTATACTATTATAAGATGCAAACCTTAAATATATTAATTAGTGTAATTTAATATTTAAGTGTTAATTATAACTATAATAAGACAAATACATAATTATGTATAGTATATTTAATGACCAACATGCCTACAATAAATGATATTTATTTATGATTAAAGAATAAATTTTTAGTAAGAGTATAAATCATAGTTAAAGTAAAAAAAATACATATAAAATAAACAAGTCCATATAAAACGTTTACATAAAGGAACAAATAAATGTTGCAAAAATAAAAAGTCTTTAACAAGTGATAGATGTTGCTATATGATGTTCTTTGATACTAGTCTTAATAACAAATAATAATATATGATGTTCTTTGATACTAGTCTCAATAACAAATAATAATATGGTTCATGACTTTAGAAGTTAAACCTTATTTAGAAGTTGAACCTTATGACATGAGAAACATGAGTCTTTTAGGTCAAGAAAAATGGAAGTTGCAAAAGTTTCAATAAGATAATCTTCCATTAAGAAATGTTAGGAGAATATAAGACAAATATGAAGATGATACATTTCAGTCAAAACTAAAAGATGTAACACTAGACATTAAGAACCTAAGAGTATCCTTAGATGATTAATACTTTATGTCAAAATCATCCTTAAGATGTGTTTTTTGACAACTTTTGTAACTCTCAAATATCTTATATTTTGTAATGCATATTACATTGAACATATGTATATCGCATCTAAGAGTTTAATGCATTATATATCTTCTTAATTTTTAACTAGTTCACATCTTTCATATTTTTCTAAAAGCTCACGTGAATTGCATCTTGTTCTATCTTCATTTTGAGATTCATTATAATGCACAAAACACTTTTAACATATTTTTTTCTCATAATTAAGGACTACTTCCAGACCTTTGTAATGTCTTATTTAAAGACTTTATTTAAATAGGTAAATATCTTATATTTTTATTCAATATTCAAAGTTTTTGTCTAAGTTTTATCCTTAAATTTTTATTTAATAGATTTTTTTTCACGCTTAAACAAATTGGTAAAAATACAATGTGTTATGATTGTTTATATATGACATAAAAGATTCAAATTTGCATCTTCTCATAAAAAATTGACTATACCTTAATATATTCTATCGGCTTTATCTATTGGAAATTGTGAATTATTATTTTGATGAAGTCTCTTATTCTAATCATGTTTTTTTATATATGTAAAATCTTAATTCAAGATTTTGTTTAAGGGAATGTAGTCCTTATTTATTGGCTGTAATATTTTAACTTGAATAAAAAAAAAGAAACATAAATAAAATTTTAAATTAATTTTAAAAAGTAATATAAAATAATAAAAGATAGCATATAATTATATAATACTATTTAAGAAAGACTTTTTTTTTTTTTGCATAAAATACCTAAAATTTATTCTAATTAATAGTATTGATAATTACTGGTCCTGACCATTAAAATAATAGTAGAAATGATAACACTATTAATAATAATAACAAATTCAAACACCTAACAAACCAACAATAATTGTACGTAAGATGAAATAAAATATACAATAACTGCATAGGAAATAAAGTAGGATATTATTCCATTGAACTATAGAAAGTTGAGTTTTTATATTTTTCTCTTCACTTAATTTGTGGCGTATCATATTTTTTTTCCTAAATTTAAGCATAAAATAATTATATAAATGCATTGCAATTAATTATAAAATATAAATAGGGTCTCTTTGGAATCTTTAGGAACGAGAAATGGCAAAAGATACCTCTTGCATAGCTGCCAAGGAAACATCCTCCTCTTGTTACCTTCCATTGTCGTTAACTGCGTCTATTCATGACCACCCAAAAAAGATAGGAAAAAAGTGTTGTAGACAACATTGGCAACTCATAATTATTAATTATTTTCTCATTTCCAATGTTGGCCTTTAAGGATGATGAAAGATCAGTCGTTTTCATCTTTCACTAATTTTTCGTCTCCTTAATTTTAGTGTAATACAGAACTGATCTTAATTTTTCAAAATTAATCTTGACTTTTGAATAACATTTGAAAGTATATTTAGGTCTGCAGAAAACGAAAACTCCCCTAATTGTAAGTATTCTTTAGATTTTGATCACGTTTTAAAAATTATATAATTTTTCTTTCCATTCTATTTGCAACATCAAATAGCTTAAGTTTGAAAGAAGAATTATTAATAATACATTATTTCAAGAAACGAATAATTGTGCCTGATATCTTTTCCTTCTAAATTTTAATTTGGATAGTGATTTTCTCAATTCTTATAAAGTGTTCTGAAAGAATGGTACTGTAAAAAGGATGGCCAATTTACAAGTTTTTTAAATTTTATTAATTATTATCTCTATAAAACAGATTTTTTTTTAAATTTTAAAATGACTAATGTTTTCAATTTTTATAAGAAGATTAATTATTTTATTCTTAGTTCATTTCAAAGTAATTACTTTTTTATGCCAATAACAGTAATGTATTGATTAAGAAAATGAAATTATTTTAGTTAAAATTTTAAAAATTACATGTTTATCACTGTTATTATCCGTTCTAAAAGAACTTTAATAAACTTGAGTAGATTTTATTGAATTAGAAAATGCTCTATATCTGACAAAATAATTACCGGCATTTGTTGAGGAAAATTCTCAGTAAACATTTTACACTAGATTTATTTATAACACAAATTCAATGTCGATTTGATGTAAAAGAAAAAAAAAAAAAAAGAAGCAATGGTGACATTTTCATAAGACAGTTTTTTTATGTTGCTTTTTTAATTTAAAATTCTCACCTTTTTTTTTTTTTCTTTTGGAGCCATCCAAAAGGGCATGTTTATCCTCTGATTTGTGTTATGTTATATATATTGACTTCTAGTAACTACATTGCTTTTAATATATATTATAAAGATTAAGATTTCACCGAACAAATCCACTTTTAAGTTTTCATCTTTTGCAATTCCAGTTCTTTACTATAAACGGAAACAAAAATTTTAAGATGATAAAAATATAGCATTTGCAAACAAAGTGGGCGACTTTCGTTGCTCCTATTGTTGCTGTCGAGAAGGTATATTATATTCTATCGTTCATCTTTCATGTTATGATATATATTATATCCTATAACTAGATTGCTTTTTAATCACATAATTTAGAGATTAATATTTCAAAAAATAAATCTATTGTTATTGTATTCATTTATGTAATTTTAGTTGCTTTAGCTAGACTGAAATTAAAAATTTAAGGTGAAATTAACTATAACATGCCCCCTACTGTCCCAATTAAGATGGTATGCATTATATATATATATATATA
>Ga0099824_1001568_pt1 | contig 32407 bp, 13 predicted proteins | sample SiratrowhiteBW_FD_76837 | JGI IMG/M metagenome (GOLD analysis project Ga0099824, IMG submission 76837) | Root nodule microbial communities of legume samples collected from California, USA - Siratro white BW | ecosystem: Host-associated > Plants > Roots > Nodule | place: USA: California... | reverse complement strand
TGCCATGGGTAGCTAAGTCTTCATATCTTGGGATTGAATGTAATCTTTTCGAAACTCATTTGTACCTTGGATCTTGATTTATAATATTCAGTTTCTATTCAGATTTGGTATTTCCCTCTTGTATTTCATGCTTGATTGTGTATTTTATGGAATCTTGTCTTTAATTCTTGAAAACTACTGGAAAGTGATTTTGAGTTTATGACCTAGAGGAAATACGCGGTAAATTGGGATTCTAGGAATAGGGTTCCGACTTATTGTATGCAAAACATCGTCTTTTAATGCTGGATAACCGATTAGATAGTTGAGGAATCCGCATATTTGAAGTTTTCTTTTGAATCTCAGATTTGAGGAATCAATCTGGGTGATTTTTGCATGTGCGTCAAAACTGAATACTTACCGGTATTATGTTTCATTATTCGATTAAGTTACAAATGAGTAAGATTAGATGAGTTCAATCCCAGGGTGTTTCTCTAATCATTTCAGACTCTTTTACTGTTTATAAATTTATTTTACATGTTCGTAGTAATTGTTAATCAAACTAAATCTCTCATCAAAACTGAACTCGCTTACTGAGCAGTGACGCTGAAATTCTAAAATAGAACTATTCCATGAGGAATCGACATCTTTACTAAAACCCACTTTACTTGTGATTCGGTACACTTGCCGAATAAAAGTCTTAACATTTATGTATCATTGATTAAATATATTGAATGACGGTAAACGGTGGTAAAGAAAGCCTTAATTTTAGTGTTTAACAGACTTTTAGATTGTACAATTGTAAAGCTAAAATGCTTTGGATTTAACTTCCAGATTGTGGAATCCTAAATATATTTAGTATTTGAAAATAACTTTTGGATTGTGTAACGTTTCCGAATTCTACAATTTGGAAGATAAAATATTTTTGGAATAACTACGGGATTGAATAATACGAAAAATATTTTATTTTAATTTAATCTTTGGATGAGAGGTGCACAATTCAATCCGGAAAATAATTCACCATTGCACACTGAAAGAAAGTCTGATATGGTTAGCCTATCTTGATTATTTTCTAGGATGCAAACAAGAAATGATGAACATAGGCTTGAACTTGGAATTTTAGCTTTAAATTCTTGCGCATTATTAAATTCTTGATCACCTCCTATTCTCGTTCCAGAAAGAACTGGAAGTGAAAAGGTGAAAAACCCTTATAGTTCCATACTTTCTGGGTCTTCCAGATTCTAATCATAAACAATGTAGCAACCACAAGGTTGGACGGTTCAGTGGGCCATCCAGATCATAATAGGCTCCATTATTCTTACTGCTCACAATTTCTTCTAATGAAGTGACACCAACACTAAGTACGTCAGATTTGTAGAGAAAATGATATACTCTACATATTCAAGTAACATCTAGAAACTATAAACTATTTTTTGGAAGACAATGGAACTCTTCTTTCTGGCAGCAACCAACCGTCCTTGAAAACATTGTCGAATATTGAAAGGACCAGGAATAAAATCAGTGAAGAAGATGTTGCATCATTTATTATTGATGTTTGTGAAGAGCTACTAGTGCTGGAAGACAGAAAGTATAGGCTGGCGTTGTCAATTGATGCAAATGATGTAAGAGCCGTGGATAGTTGGGGCTCTGCTCTTTCTTTCCGGGGCCAATTGGTAGCAGATACTGTGGTCCGGTTTGCATTATTCTTGACATCATTGAATTACCTTTTTCAGTTCCTATGTTAGATTGTTTTCATTGCTCATTAGAAACATGTTAGAAAGCTGCTAAAATAATTCTCAAATTGGTAATTTTTTTAATTTCATATTAAAGCTTCGGGACCTTAATGTTTCCTTGACATGAATTCTTATTCCTGTTTGCTCATGCATACCTTTGATGTACATCAAATTTTTATTTATCTCCAAACACCACAGGGTGTTGCATCCGAGACTGAAAGAGTATTGCGGACTGCAAATGGTATGTTGTTAAAGGACAGTGTTTATGCGCAACATGTAGTGCTTGTTTGACATGGCTTTCGTGAGTGAAAAAAAAGAAAAACTTCTGTTTGGTACATATACTCTCGTAAAGTGATATCTTCAGTTGCTAAAATGCATAAGCTGACAACCTGATAAGATTTGTTAGTTGAATCATAGACATTTAAGGCACCTCTGTGTTGTACTTATCCACTCCTTAACTTACACTTCTTCAAAAACTATTGTTCACTGCAACTTCATGCCCAAACGACATTCTGCACGCCAGACTACATCTCTATATTAGATATTTTATTTTCTTACACAATTTAACCTGAGAAATAATGTGTAAATAAAAAGCAACCCCCTTCTGCAAGCTATAACAAAAACGAAACATGAAAAATTATAACACACTTAAAGTTATAATTTTAAGCCAGAGATGCAAACCACTTTAACAGCAAATCAAGTTTAAAGTCCATCACCATCTCCAAACAGAGCATCGTCAAGTCACACCAAAAAAAAGTGCCCATGTTTCCCCATTTTTGTAGGTCAAGATTTATTACAGAACTATTGTCTAGCTCTTTATATTCTACTATTGGAAAGGAAATTCAATCAGCAGAAAAATGATGAATATGTGGAAACTCTCGGAACAAAATACTCTTGATCAAATCACTTGCTTAATATCATCCATCACATTCTAAAGGAACAAAATATATGCAGCACTATCCATCTCAAATCTCATAATAGTCACTCATAACTATCCATCTCAAATCTCATAATAGTCACTCGTAACCTTTTCCCAGACAGTTCAAACAACGTTGAACCCTGCAAAATTAAGAGGAAACATTACAAAACTACAATAGTCCAAAAATCATAATGCTTGATGAATGATGTTAACTCAAAACAAATCTCTGAATGAGCAATCTCCTTACAAACAATTCATCTTCAAGACAACCGAAATAATGAAATTATCTTCTTTGTTTTACATTTTCTCGGCAAGCATACCCCATACTTGAAATTCCCATAGAATATCGAACTAGGCATAACATTAAGCAGAACAAAACGAAACCTAACCTGTTTCCTTCGCAAGTAGGACACACGCAGGGGTTAATTGCAATAGGGTCGAACATGGGTGACCAAGCTATGGTGGCATTCCCACTGCATAGTTTGCATATATAAAATCCCTTCCCTCTACAAGCCCTACACGGCAACGCAACTTTTTCCTACATATAAACCCACGAAACATGTTCCATTACATCAATTTCGAAGAAAGAATAGGATAAAGCCACGAAGAAAAACTCATGCTTACCCGTTTCTTCTCAGACGCAAACCGAAGCAATTTGATGGTAACAGTAGAAGCCAAGTTCAAAGTGGCTACTCCACCAAAGATTACTGCAGCCATTCTAACCAATGGCCCCACTGGCCTTAGATTCATGCCTTTTCTTCCAATATCTATGCTTATTCCTTTTCTCACCCAATTTCACAAACAACTGATCGTCACAAAATACTGAAAATAAACTGTTTATGGGAAGGGAAAAATAATTGTCAATACGAAACGACTGCGTTTCGGACAGGAGTTTTGTTTACTTTTCACTGAGACACGTGACGACATGTCGTTTTGATGTTTTTAACATTGTCCTCTGTCGTTGCAGCAGAGTAGCACTGCACGGACTTCAGGGGTGAAATTGAGAAGAACGCTTCTTCGATGAAATAATGAAATTCGTAATAGCGAAGAATCCCGTTAATCTTATCAACTCTCAGGGTTCACTTGTTCTCTTTGGCGTTCCTTCCGTTCAGCGCAATTTTCTTCGCAGTTCGAGCGCCAAATGGACTCGCGGCTCCAAGCCCCTCATGCTTTCGTTTTCTTCCTTGAGAACTTGGTGCGCTTCTTCTTCCTCTTCTTCTTCTTCGAATATGTATGGAGGTTGGGACGATCTCGGCAGTTCAGACGCGCCTGGTGGGTCCCACGCCTTGCGCAATCTTCTCGTTTCTATTGGAATCGATGATAGGAAGAACGTTTTCGTGTTCCTCTTGGGCCTCGTTTGCGCGATGGCGATTTCTAGGGTTAAGGTTTCTTCTATTGTCGTTCTTCCGGCTTCCGCGTTGGTTTTCGCCGTTGGTTTCACGGTAGGGTTTTTCCGAAACGGAGCGTTCGGTGAGGTGAGGGCGAGTGGGAGTAAGAGGAGGGAGAAGGAGGACAGTTCGAATTCGAAGCTGTCTTCGGAAAAATTGCGAAGTTTGGTGGAATTTTTTGACGAGCTTGATCTTGTGGTCAATAACTTGAAGAGTGATGTACAAAGTGCTATTAGGAATAAAAAGATTCGAGTGGATGATTTTTATGGTTATGTTGTAGTCACAGATAAGATTAAAGCTTCACTTAAGAATGCTAGGAGTGTTGTTAGTTCTTTGACTGAGAATGAGGAAAACTCTGGTGGTGTTTTGGTTGAGAACCATAAGAGTGGTAGAAGAAAGAAACAAGTTGGAGAAGGTGGGTACCAGATGCTGCAGTCTTTTAGCAGTTTGTTTGGGGAAAATTTGTTTAGCTCCAATTCGACCAAAGTCAGGGAAAATGTCAAGCAAGAGGCAGTGGATAGAATATTGGATCAAACTACAGAAAATGGTACAGTGCCTGTTGTTGAAGACAGGGCTTTGAATTTTGTTGATGAACATAAGAGAAATCGTGAGTTGGATCTGAATACTACTCAAGGCTCGTCTACTAACTCAGTTTTGGATATGAACAAAAGTGGAAGAATAAGAACCACTCCAGAGGGAGACAATTTTGGCTTAGGGGACATACGGAGAAGGAAAAATAAATTCTTTGACGATAAAGAGCACAGTTACCGGAATAAAGGATTGAGATTCACAAATAATCGTAGCTTCTCTTTGAAGATGGATTCCAGCAGCATAACAGACATGTGGGAATCCCATGACAATCTGCTTGACTCTGAGAGCTTTAAAGTCCGAACGAAACGCATGGAAAGTGAGTCCTCTTTTAGGCGTGAGCAGCTTCTCAACCAAGGTCACAGTACCTTCAGGTCTTCTCATGACTTGAGAGAGGGTGGTTCTGACAGGTCTCAGTATCAAGATGATACAGAGAATTACGATGATCATCACCACGTTGCAGATGATTTGTCTGTGCATGAGAATGAATTCAATACCGCTTCATCTGCAAAGATTTCAGATGATATGATGTTCGATAGGTATCTTGATGAAGCATCGGACCTTTTAAAACAAGCAAAAGAGTTTATAAAAGTTAGGCAGGAAGAAGAGCAAGCTGAAATCATGTTATACAGGTCTGCAAACATACTAACCAAAGCTGTGGACTTGAAGCCCATGAGTTTATTGGCTGTAGGCCAGTTAGGAAACACTTACCTTCTTCATGGAGAATTAAAGTTGAAGATTAGTCGTGAATTGAGAACTCTTCTTTCTGGCAGCATCCACTCATCATCTGGAAATCGTAGTAGAATATTGAAGGGACTGAGGAATAAAATCACTAGCGAAGAAGATGTCGCATCATTTCTTATTGATGTTTGTGAAGAGTGTGAAGAGCTACTAGTGCAGGCCGGCAGAAAGTATAGGCTGGCCTTGTCAATTGATGCAAATGACGTGAGAGCTCTGTATAATTGGGGTCTTGCTCTTTCTTTCCGAGGCCAATTGATAGCAGATATTGGTCCGGTATGCATTATTCTTGACATCATTAAATCACCTTTTTCAGTTCCTCAATTTGTTAGGGTGTTTTTGTTGCTCATTAGAATACATGTTAGAATGCTGCTAAATTGACTCTCAAATTGGTAATTTGTTTAACTCAATATTAAAGCTTTTGTGAGTTTAATGTTTCCTTGACTTGAACTCTTCTTCCAGTTTGCTAATGCATACCTTTGCTGTACGTTCTGTTTCCACATCAAATTTTAATTTATCTTCAAACATCACAGGGTGCTGCATTTGAGGCTGAAAGAGTATTCCTGGCTGCAATTGACAAGTTCGATGCTATGCTGTTAAAAGGCAATGTTTATGCGCCAGATGGTATTATGTCTATAAATTTCTGAATTTACCATTTTGTGGTTCTCACATACAGGTGCAAGTAGAGATTACTATGTTCACATATTCTTCATAAATTATATAGCCTCCTATGGCCTGTTAAGGTCAAAAGCATGTATCTAGCTCAATAAAAAATCTTTGTTGGAAAAACTGCATTAAGAATAGGAAATTATATTTTTATGACATGCATTACAGCCTGAGATACGCGCACAGTTTTACACACACCACGGTAATGGCTTGCTATGTTTGATGACATTATGATCACGGAAATTTTTAAACTAGAAAAGTTGTCTCCGGGATACCAACACTTCTGCATTGATCTCATCGTTTTTTTCCCTTTCATTCATCCTTTTTTAAGTGTTTCCAAGGTCCTCTTGTTATTGAAATAAAGTCCTGTTGTTTTAACCTGTTGAATTGCAGCTTTGTTTAGATGGGGTGTCGCGTTGCAGCAGCGATCTCGTTTAAGGCCAGGAAGTAGTAAAGAGAAGGTGAAGTTACTGCAGCAGGCTAAAAGGTTATATGAAGATGCCCTTGATATGGACACCAATAACTTGCAAGTGAAAGATGCCTTATCCTCGTGTGTCACCGAGCTTAATTATCGACAGTTTTAGCCCATTCACGAAAGAGTTGCCCAGAAGAATAATTTTGCTTTCAATCCTTGGTTCCAGTTATTTTATATCTGCCTGACTTGGATCCACCACCAGAAACAGGTATATATGTGCACAAGTGTCATTGAACACAAATGCTATGGTTCCAGGGTCGTCGCCGCCTCTGTATGGACTCTCCCTAGAATCTGATAAAGACAGCACGTATAATAACAGTTATAATAAGGAATAAAATGTAATCATTTTATTCATGCACAGTCGTGGACACACAGGGTTCACTACTTGTTGTAATACACACATGTTTTGATTATCATTCTTCTGAAAGAAGGGAGTGATGACTTTTATATTATTTAATAAACAAAGGAAAATAAATATGTATCTAAAACATCACTATCCAAAATAAGAAATTTGATGTAAGTAGGGTATTCTTGTAAAATGAAAAAGCAAACTTTGTATTGCTATTATGATATGAATTAAGACTTACTCTTATTCTTATATGTGAATGTTCTCTGTTATAATAGAGACTTCAAATCAAATAGTAAAAATATTCCGTAGTATATTATTTAAGTATTTGGCATTTCACTTGATTACTAGTTTTCAAGAGCAGTTCTAAATTATAGATGAACTTGAATATTCTTCTATTCATTTGTATTGGGTCATACCTTTTTTTTTCATCTTTTATAAACTTTTTTCCTTTGCATTTCTTGTAAAATATGGATGAATTTTAGAGAATATTGATAGATTTGATTTTTTTTTTTCTCTTGTCATGTTTGTCTGTCTATACTCTTAAAAGTAAAATAAATAAATAAGGATATCTATAAACAATGTATTTTTAGCCTCTAGATGATAATAAGAATTAAGGGTGATACCTTTACGATAATTATATAATCAATATTATATTTTTAATCATGGAAAGGGGTGCTAATCAAAATTCATCAAAAGGCCATTAAATATTACAAATAAACAAATATTTCAAAGATTATTTTGTTTATATTTCAAAGATTATTTTGCTTATTTATCATACATTTATTTTCTTAACCATCTCCTTGAGTGAATATTAAAGAGTATTATCCAATATAAGAAAAAAAAACAAATATCTCAAATTATGAATGCATAGAAAGAAGAACATTTCAAACGAGATAACAAGAAAAAAAAAACCTTCAATATTATAGAATTACTCAATTCTTTACAAGTAATATTAAGATCTCTCGTGTTAATAATAATAAACACCGTAATATCGATGAAGAATAGTAATATTAAGATCTCTTCATGTTAATAATAAACACCGTAATATCGATGAAAAGATTTCTCTCGGAATATCTTTGAAGCCATTACCACTCAATTTAACTCGAAGAGAGCTAATATAAGTATATAAGTAATCTCAATGAACCAGATGTACACAAACTTTATTCTTATTCAATTTTTATCATCTTTTTAATTCATTTACTCTTTATAACTTTTTCGGACCACGAAATAAACTTGGCTAAGAAAATTTCAATAATTTCCACACATTAAATTGCTATAAAATAATTAAACTTTTTTGAATGAATAATCCTTTTTATTTATTTATTTATTTTGTGTAATATAATAAAAAATAAGATTGTAAAATAAATTAATTTTTATATTGAAACATTTTCAATTTTGACCATATCATATATAATTTAAGAACACGTACATTAATCTCTTATAAAAACAATAAAAATGATGAAAAAAAATATTTATGAATTATTGGTTTATTTAAAGTTTAATCAACGTGTCAGATTTAAAAAAAAAATATATTTTCTCTGACAGTGATTTTTTTAAGCAATCTCTAATCGTACGAATTGGATCAAGTATTATTTTTAGAAATTGGATCAAGTATTATTTTTAGGGTTTGCACAATAAATTTGAGATCTAAAATGTTATTTTTAAATGTGAAAGACTGATTTTTTAAAATTTTTAAAATCAAAACTTGATTCAGGTGAAATTAAAAGAAATAAAACTTAAAAGTATAATTAAGTAAATAAAAAAATAAAGTATTATCTGAATAATATTTCAGCACATTTTTTACAAATTTGGAGTCTGCAAAATATATTTTATATAGGTGCAACGTTGGTTCCCCGCTCTCGCTAACCCAGCTCTGCAAACGGAATCAGTTGCCGCCCCCAGAGAGTGCGCTTTTTCACTCATTAATTCTTCATTCTCCCATTCGGCTTCCGCTTCACTCCTCTATAGCCTGAAACGGTGAAGATTTGTGCTTCTGTTGTTTCGTTTTCGATAATGGTTGCCGTTGATTTTGGATTCTGGGTTGTGTTTCTTTTTAGGGATTGTGGTTCTATTGTTTGGGATTTTGCTTCTTTTGTGTTTTCGATTTTAAATTATACTTATTTTCCATTTCTTGTTCGAGCAGACTCCGTTGAAGGAGTGGTGGCGTGGCACTCGGTATCTTATAACTAGAGGACCTGAATCTCATCAACTACCTCGTACAATCTCAGAGATTCCTTTTTTGTCGAAACACTTCTTTTTCGGGTAAATGAAAGCCCTTAGGTCTAATTTTTTCTTGCCTTATAAATTGCCCTTGGGTCTCATTTCCCCTAGCTCCAATCTTTTTCGGACTGTTCACTCAGATACCGATTAGTTTTACTTTGATGTTTAATTTGTATATTCTACACTTGAGTTCTTTCATCTGCTCGCTGTGTACTTCTTTTAAGTATTTCTTGTGTGCATTTTTATTTGTTATGATTTTGTCCTAGCACAGCTGTACTGGAAGTGTTTTCTTCCTGAGTTAGATCGATTTATTGTTACTTGTTCATATGCACGCATTATTATGCACATCTTGTAGTTTACTTTATTTATGGTTAAACTAACTATGAGTCTGAGTGTAGACTTTCGAATAAGCATTTCTAGGGGAGAAAAATAAGAAGAAAAAAATAAATTCCTCTATAAACTAAAATAGTTTGTGTACAAGTTAAAAATAAAAAAGTTTAGAGAAATTATATAAGAGAGTGTTTACAAATGAGCTTATGCATAAACTAATTTTAACTTGTTGGAGAAACTAAGTTCAATTTTTTCTTTTTTTCTCTGCTATAGGTGCATATGGACAAACTCTTCTAAGCAGGGCATGTATATTACTTGAACAACGAATTAATCGTCTTGTTGGTTACTGTCTGCCGTGTACCATGGAAAAGTCATATGTAATTCATGCCGACATGTGCTTTGACCGAGTAATTTTTGACTATTGAGCCCACACTTTCATGCTACTGCACAAACAGTTATAGGATTTGGTGGAGTTTTCCGAGAACATGGATGACAACATGGACTTGCAAATCTCCCTGGATAAGCTGCCAATCAAGCGATTGGATTCCATTGAAGAAAATGGGATGGAACGATTCCCACCGTATGCTTTCCTCTTGTTTCTCACTCATTTTAAAAGGAAAAACTATTTGCTAATGATGATGGCCTTTCAAAAGTATTTACAGGAACAGGAACATGGGACCCTAATTTTTGTTTGCATTTCTTCTCTGTAATTTCTTTCTTAATATGTGCTTGTCTATTTGTGTTATTGCAGAGATGTGGACTATGATGAGAAGCGGCTCTCCCTAATCAGGCGAATTGACTTTGCTTGGGCCATTGAGAAGGATGAGGAGAAGAAGCAGAAGAAGAGCTCCAAGGAGACCTCAACACCATGGCAATGGCAGAGCATGGTGGAGAATTTGCAATTGGCACATCAGGAGCTCTCTGTCATCATTGATCTCATCAATACTGTAAGTTGTGCTTGTTGCGTTTTGCATTGAATAACTGATATTTATGTTTTTGTCTATTTTTTTAGGAACCCTTATGATAAGTTTAATTTTCTCCCTGGGCATCTGTTTGAAACAATATAGTAAGCTTGAGGGTATTTGGTTTTTGACATCGGTGATAGATTGCTTCCAATGGAACTTTCTTTAGAAGAAAATGCTTGTTTGTGGCTTATAGGGAAGTATGTTAGTTTCATTCTTGAAGGAATGGAATAAAGTGTTAGAGAACTTTTATAATTTCAACTGACAATGTCAGTGGAACTAATAATCAGTGCTTCATCACGAGGCATCATCCTTATTTGGTCTTAATGGAATCTCTCTTTTATAACCAAGTTTTGTGAATTTTGGGTGGCAATTTTGGTTTGAATATTAATTAAGATTTGATTTTGGGTTTTTTTGGCACAGTTGTTTTTAGTGTGACTGTAAGTTATGAAGAGGCTGATAATACAAATATGCTTTGTTCAAATTATTGTGCTCAGGTGGAAGCAAATGATGCAGTAACGGTGGCTAGCATGACAAGACCAAAACTATTACCAAATGAAGCTTTGTCTGACCTGGCTGTATCTGCAGCCACCAAGCTGCAATGTTACCGTGTAAATATTCATCTATCTTCTTTTTCTTGAAAGAAGAACTCTCCTTTTTTTAATGTTTATTTTTGTTCATGATAGTAAGTCAAGATCAGTTCCTTTTTTAGTGTAGCAAGTTTATTTGCTTAAATAAAAAGAATGCAAGTCAACTCGTGGGAAGTTTTTTGGGCTCTTAAAACTTGTCTATGCTACAATTGGTTTAGCTTTTACTGTGGTATGTAATGAAATATTTGAACAAGCTCTCTATCATGTGCAGCAAGTTGGAAAATACTTCAAGCAATCTGCCAAGGCTTTCGAACAACAGGTTGCTCGGGAAGCTAGGTTTTATGGTGCCCTCATCAGGTGAATTCCAATTCTTAACTTTCACTTTAATATTCACTTATCTGGGTTGATGGTTGCAAGTATTTGAGAACATATTCATACAGCAAATAGCAATTTTTTGTTTCTTAAAAAGCCGGCTCTTGCCTGTATCCATTTCACCAATGAATTAAAGAAACTTGCCTTTGGAGAAGGCTTTTTTTACTTAGCTTACGTGAGGTAAGTTACGTCATACCTATAACATGTCCTAACAAATGGACAGGTTGCAGCAAAACTGGAAGGTTAAACGGCAACGTCAGGCGGCTATTGTTCCAGGGAATGAAGGCTTCACCTTTGATCTCTTTGATAACTCATATGATCAAGCTTCTATTATTCGGTCATTGTCTATGTCTACCGTTCGAGTCAATCATGATGCGGCTGGAATGCTGGCAATAAATATGTCTCCTGATTTGTGCCGATCTCTCCAATTTGGTTTCGTTGGTGCACAATCAGATGATATACTGAGGAATTCCAGAGGAAACAAATCTCGCTTCTCAGTTGAGCATAGTTTGGGTGAAACTGGCAAAGAGTCCTTAACTGATGAAGAGTGTGTTAAGAAAACACATTCACTCCTTCGTGAAGTACATGAAGCAATTTTCAATGAGCAGGTAACTAATTTTTTCATTATTATATTGTTGCTTTGCTTTATCTAGTTTGTCCTATATTCTTACTTGACCATATCCTGTTGGTGGTTTGTTGCTTGGGACTCTTATTCTTTTAGGTGTTTGATTTGGTAAATCGAGAAGCATTTACCACAGTTACCGGTGTTAGTGTGACTGGAATACGAGAAAACTACTTACAATTAAGCTTAGGTCAAGGAACCTCTGTGTACTTATCACTTGTGTCAAATGGTCAAGATCATTCCACTGTTGAAAATGAACTCACCAATAATGTAGAAAATGAAATGTTAGATGGAATGAAGCCCGAAGCCAAGCAGAATGCCCCTAAGAAAGGGTTGTTTTCTATTTCCAGCTGTTATGAGATTTACATTCAGCAGATTTTTCATGAGCATATATTCGGAAAAGGTGGTGAAAAACCAATTTCCTCTGGAAATCGGTTGTCTGGGGTTCAGGCAAAGGAGACAAAGGATGGTGGATCCAATCTTCTTGGTCATATCTTTATGTCTTTGTCGCACAGGATCTTTTCAACTAAAGTTCTTGCGGAGCTGGAAAACGTGGTATTACTCTTTTCAAAATTAAATTTAGCGGGTTGAAAAATAGACATTTTGTTAAGTCTTTGATACCTGCAGGTATCGAAGGTCCCATATCTACAGCTAATTTCTAATCCCACGTGGCATTCTCGGACTTCGTCGTGGACTCTGTACATGGAGGTTCCTCAGTCTATCCTTCGTGGTAGCCAAATTAAAACATCAGATTATTTTGAGAAAAATGCTGTCAAGCGTCAGTTTTGGATTAAGGTGGTGTTAAATGACAATTGTATCAATGTTAAAGCGGAAGGTTCTCCAAATGTCGCAGGCCTGTTCAAGGGAAAAATTGAGGAAACCCACTCAATAAACAAATATAACTGCAACTTAGCTGATCTTCCTGTGATTATTCTGCAGCAGGTAAATTGATGCCGTTGCAATGACTTTTAAATGGATGTATATAGCTGACTCACAAAGGGAATCGTACGTGTAATAATAAAAGTTGCTTATTTCTGCTGTTGAAATCATGCAGGTTGCGAGCCAAATTATTAACTGGTTATATCAGGAAGCTCTGATGGTTGGGATAAAAGCAAATCGGGACTTCTTATGCTTATCTTTTGAGCTGGAGCAGGGTGAAACACTTGGCCTGGTTGCAAGTGTTGATCCAGAAGATAGTGATGGGTGTATATCTTGGTGGTTGGTCATGGAGGACAGTTTTGCAGAGGAGCAAAAGCTTCATATGAATATCACAGATGGTGCATCTGAGTATAGGAAATTCCTAGGTCACTTGTCTCTTGATTTGTTATACGCAACACTAATCGACTTGGTAGGCTTGTGCAGTGGTGGCACTGGCCTATGAATTTGAATCAAATGTTTTTTTTTTTCTGGACTAGTCAAGTCGAAGATCTAGGAGAGGTCTCAGTGCGCTACCATTACATTATATGTTTGCCATTTTAATATAATTTGTGCACTACGCCTCAACTAATTTGCTGTGTCTCATTCTTCTATAATAATTTTGGATCTATCATAATTTTGAAAAAAAAAATGAAATGGAGACTAATAATAAATAACAAATTATTCTTTATTTTTCAAAGTGTGAAAAGAGAAAATGAGAAAAAAAGAAAGAAAGAATTGTTTTTGCGATTTTGAATTTATTCTTTTCAGTGAGTGTATGACGTCTTTGTTTGGTCAAAAGAGGTTAGGGTAAAGGAGAAAATTTACAATAAAAAGGATAAAAGTTACTAATATCTTGAGTTAACTGTGTATTATATGTATCTTATTGTTTTCAACTCCAGTGTTTTTTTTTTTTTTCTCATGTGGAATCATACTACAAAAAAAGTATGTCAAAGAAGTAGTGGAAATATTCCCCATAGAAGATTGTAATCTTCCCAATACTCCAGTAAAGGTAAATTTGTGACAAAATTGAAAAAGAACAACTTGTAGATCAAACAATGTACGATGTGAAAACAAAGTAAAGACAGTACTATAGTTGGGGTATTGTGACTCTGAAATATGGTAGGAGGAATACACTGCTTACTTGAAGACAGAAATCTAATTTAGATATAAATAATTAGATTGGAATTAAATTTAAACTTATTTTTTTTAAATTACTTTGGACTTCTATAAGTTTAAATTTAAATAATTTAATTTGATTTTAAATCCAAATCCATATTTTTTTTAAATAATAGGTTAGATGTCTATAAATCATTTTTATATTGATTTTAAAATTAAAAACTTTTTCAAAATCAATTTTAGATTTAAAAAAAATTATATATTTTCTAATAACATTATTTTATAAAGAAAATCTCTTAAAATATTTTATATTTTATAAATGTGAAATTAATCAATAATCTTACACTCTAGCCAACTTTTCCATAATCGATACATGTTTTCTATAAAAGAATTAGGTAATCTCCTGTACATCTCTTGAATGTCGGGATGCGTTACCCCCTAATATTTCCATAATCGATACATGTTTTTCATAAAAAAATTAGATAAATGTGAATGAGTGTTAGCCCTAGTAAGAATAAATGGTAAATTACTTGAAAATTTAGTGTTGAAACATAAGGATTAAGAAATATCAATTATTATATTTTAGTAAAAAAAAATATAAATAAATATAAAAATAACACGGTGACCACCTTTGAAGTAGCTTAATCTTGTGGTCCATAACTTAAGGAGGAGTAATGTACAAAGTGCTATTAGGATGCTTTTTATGGTTACGCTGAAATCACATAAGATTAGAAGCTAGGAACATTGTTAGGGCTTTGATTGATAGTGAGGAAAGCTCTGGTGATGTTTTGATGATAAGGAGTATACTAAGGGAACAAAGGATTGAGGTTAACAAATAATCTTGTTTGGTACACATATACTCTCGTAAAGTGATATCTTCTTCAGCTGCTAAAATGCATTACTTGACAACCTGATAAAATTTATGAGCTGAACCATAGACATTTAACTCACCTGTGTTGAACTTATCCAGTCCTTAACTTATACTTCTTCCAAAACTATTATTTACTTCAACTTCATGTCCAAATACATTCTGCACGCCAGACTACATCTCTTTATTAGATATTTTTTATTTTCTTAGACAATTTAACCTGAAATAATGTGCAAACAAAAAGCGACCCCCTTCTGCAAGAAAACAAGTTTCCTGGCACATCATAAACCTGACAAAAAAAAACCCCTTCTGCACGCTATAACAAAAACATAACATGAAAAATTATAATATACTCTGTCGTTGCAGCAGAGTAGCACTGCACATATTCAGCTCTTCAGCCGTGGAACTGAGTAAAGGACGCTTCTTTGATGAAATAATGAAATTAGTAATTGCGAAGGATCCCGTTAATCTTCTCAACTCTCAGGTTTTGCTTGTTAGGAACTTTCCTAAGGAGTTTTGGGTGAGATGAAGGGAGTAAGAGTGGACCAGGAGAATTGAAAATACTAATATTTTTTAAATGTGAAACTTGTATTTTTAGTTTAGAAATCAAGATTAGATTAAGATGAAAATTAGGTTTAAGAAACATGAGGACGATTTTTTTTTTTTCATTCATTTACAAAATTTTCCCAAAATTGTATTATAATAATATGATTTTAATTAGATTTACAGAAATTAAAAAAAATTATTCATTTTAAAATTTTTCTAAAATATTTACACCAGAATGAAAAAAAATCACATGAGTACATCACACACTTTCTAAATATGTTTAAATTATAAAATTTAAAATATTTTTTAAATAATTAAAAAAATGCAATAGAAAAAATAATTCTAAATCTGAAAATAGTATATTTTTATGAAATATTGTCTTACCTAAATAAATTAACTTTTTGTTATAACTTTTATTTATCCTATGTTGAATTGGTTTGTTTATTTTTAGATAAATTTGATTTAGATTTGAGATAGTGTTTTTCAACATCATCCCCATTCTAAAAAAGAATTATCCCAGACTTTCATTTTCATATTGAATAGATATAAAATTTTTGTATTATGCGTGGGATACATTCAAAATTATAAATTCTAAATTAAAATAATTTTTTAATCAATTTACAGAAAATATTGATATAATGTGACATCTTTTCATATGACAATTTCATTCTTATAAAATATAATATAATACTTTTTATTTAAAATACATATTATAGATACATTATTATTTAAGTATTATATGGTTTGTTTTTATAATTTAATATTTATTATATAATCTTAATAGAACATTTCATCATAATTTAAGTTGATTATATATATTTTGTTATGATATTGATTAGTTTAATTTAAAGACAATTTAATATTTTTTTTATAACATTTTCCTGATAATGCTCTCACTTTCCTTTTATATTTTAAAAACATGAAATACAATCAGAATTACTCTTTTTATTTAATATTTTACTTCCAACTTAGATAACAGTAACATTATTTCTTAAATATATCAAATGATGAAATTCAATGTTGAGACAGATACATTTGATGGTTGAATGTTGGATGTATAAAGTTAAGTGATTTTTTACAAAATAGATATTTCATTCTTAAATATAAAGATTATAAATTTGTTCTAGATTTCATGTCAAATTAATTTTTAAAAATATATTTTACTAACAAAATAATCCTATATAATTTAATAATAAGATTTATCAGTATTAACACTAGGTCAAATTATTTGGACTAAATGATTTACCTGTAAAGTAAATGAAATATTAGACCAACAACTGGTCTTGTAAACAGCAACATAGGAAATAAAATTGAGGAAACTGAAGAGGCGGAACTTGGCCGAAAAAATAAAAACAGTTGTCTCAACTCAACAATAGCAGAGAAAGCCAAACACGCCTTTTGACTCAAAAGTAACCCACCGATTATCTCAATCAACTCAACTCGAAGTGAATGTTTTCCTAAGATTGATTGCTGTATGTGTGGTGTGTCATGGACATGGATCTGTGTTGAGTGATTTCTTCTTCTAGCTCCATGTCCATGGAGTGAGTGTTTCCCTTTGTAACTACTTTCCTCTTCTGGTAATTTCGTTTGTAAGACCGTCCTGTTTGTGTTGGGTTCGATAATTTTTAGATTGCTGCTAAAACATGGGTGTGGAAAACGCCTCCAAGTCCATTTCCACCTCGCAATGCGATGACCAACTTAGCAACAGCAAAATCAACACAATTGTGCGTTTGAATGTCTACGATCTCACCCCTGTCAATAATTACGTCTACTGGTTTGGATTTGGCATATTTCATTCTGGCATTGAAGGTCTCTCCCTATCTCTCTCTTTCCTTCAACTTTTTTAACTGACTTTTATGCGTGTGCCAGATCTGATATGTGTACAGTTTTTTTTTTTTTTTTTTTCAATTTTCCTTTGTATTGGTTTGAGAAGACTCCTAATTCACGATTTGAATCATGCTGTGATATTATATGTTTTCTTTGAGAGTGCTTGTTTGCAACTTTTCTCCATGAATTGAGAGAGCGGAGAGACGAGTACAACTTGAGTTACTGAATTGTAATGTGTGGTGGTATGTGTGACTACCACACGTTACCAGCTTGTGGCTTCTTAGATATTGAATTTTGGGAAAAATAAACGAATCAATTCAATGATTATAAACTAAACCCAGAAGACATTAAATGTACCAAGGGTAAACCAGTTCAGTATGGTAGAGGTCAATTTTTAATGAACACTTTAAGATAAGAGATGAAGAATTTTTTGTAGATAAAATTAGTTAATATATAATTTAAAAAATCATGTTAGATAGCCAATGTAAGAGAATTCCTACTCATTATATAATACATAAGTTAATTGTAACTTTTTTAAGAAATTTGTTTGATTCTTTTTCTTGGTAAAAGTGCTTATGAAACCAAATGTGTGTTAAAACAGTTGAGTAGTTTCAAGGGATATCCCGTGTTTGATCCTCTCCATCTTTTGACACATCGGCAATCACAACACCTGAGGGAAATTAGTTATAATCCAATGGGGTAAAAGATATACTTAGTAAAAAAAAAAAACAATTGAATAGTTTAAAGGCGACAAGGTGATATTATGATTTATAGCTATGCATTCTTTCTACTCGTAAACTTGTAATTTTTTCCATCATAATCAATAAACATTTTTACAATCAAGTTATTGCAATTACGATTGTTTTACTTCCAAATTAACTCTTATATTCTTACAATTTTAAATAGAGAAAATAAGTTATCTCATTGGAAAACTCTTTTCGAGATAAACTAGTGACATAGTATATTGGGATTACATATAATTTTTGCGCACATACTCTAGGTTCCAGTACCAAGTTTGTAATCACATATAACACGAACTCCATAGTCACAATGTTCTATATAAATAGGGGCTCAAAATGATTCGAAAAGATTAGCTAGTTTTTGAAATATTTTCACTTTACTACTGTTTTTATGAATTTATAGATGATTACGACATTTGTATAATTTGATCTTGCTTAGTGCTATTACATTATCAAATCTTATTATTATTGTTTGCTACTTGGCTTTATTATAAAGCTGAAACACTGAGCTATTTTTTGTGTTAAGAATATTATGTTGTGCATTCAAGTCATTAACAGTTTTTAATATTTTTTTTATTGAGTAAATGAATATCGAGTTTATAAAAACTCTACAAATTTCCATAAACTACACTTTTGTTTTTCTACAAGAAACCAAAGGAAGCTCTTACCGTTCGGGGAACCCTGGTTTCAAGCTTCCCAAGTATTTCACACACCGACAGCCACAATCATAAATAATCCAGATTACATATCTGGAATGAGAAAGACAAATGATGTTATGATGTTCAGTAATGACTTGGAATTCAGAAACACTATCAACAGTATTTACTGTACAATAGCATAAAGGGTTTTTGCCTGGAGTAAGGCTAACAAGTTATAAAACTGAAACATCTATTGAACTTACAAGTTACAATAGCACAAATGAAGCTCAAATTCTTTGATCTTATGCTTGTGGTGGCAGATTTTATATATTCAGAAAGTCTCTAGTCTGTTGAAGCTAATTGAATTATGAGAATCTCATTAACAACCTTCCAACAGCTCTTTTCATGGTTGTCTTAAAAGATTTGCCATAGGTGTCAAACTCCTTACTCTGTTTTCAACATTTATATCTTGCAGTTTTCATGTTTGACTCTCCCAATCCTCGTTATTGTGTCTAAATTATACCGTTTACAAGAGGATGTAGAACTATGAGTGTGCTTGGCAAGCTACTCTAGTGGCTTATAGGCTTGTTGACCAACTTATAAGCTGGCTTGTCCAAAACCAGTTTGTTTGTTACAATAGCTTAATATTTTGTAATCTGTAGACTTTATAAGATTGGGAAAGTCCCATTCATTAAGGGATTCTAGAGTCGAACAGAGAGAGATTTTATTTCCTAAAATAGAATAGAACTCGTCTTATGTATATATGTTGTATGATTATTCAGTGTTAATGCAATGAAATCAATTCGTTTTTCCCTAATTTTCTAGAAATAGAAGCTCCAATCTCACTGTCAACTTTAAGCTAAATGCATACATCTTCAGTTTCAATGCAGACCTTGCTATCATCAAAATCATTTTTGAGTCCTTTTTGGATATGTTGTATCTTGTGTGTATGTATACGAGGTTTCATGCATCTAAAAGTTGTTTTCCTGGTTGATTGAGAATCTTTATTCAAAAATAAAAAGAAAGTGAGCATATTTAAACTTACTAATTTTTATCCTTTTGATACACTACTCTTTATTTATAGCGTTTGAGTTTTCCAACATTTCATTTTTCTATGATTGTTTGGAAACAACCATTATTGTCAGAACTGTTCTGAAGACACCCCAGAAAGTCTTTCGTGATTGCCGACGAGTTTCCTGCTGTTGTAACTGTTGTTTTAATGTGTATTTCTGATGCTCTAATCTGGTGAAGCTTTTTGTCTTGCTTTGTTTCTTTGATTCTGAAATAGTGCATGGTAAGGAGTATGGATTTGGAGCCCATGATTTCCCAGCTAGTGGAGTTTTTGAAGTGGAGCCAAGGAAGTGCCCTGGATTCGAATATAGATGTTCCATCACTTTGGGTCAAACCAATATGAGTGCTTCTGAGTTTCGTACATTCATTGAAAACATGGCTTCCGAGTATCATGGGGATACCTATCACCTTATAACTAAGAACTGCAATCATTTTACAGAGGATCTCTCCAATAGATTGACTGGGAAACAAATCCCAGGTTGGGTGAATCGGCTTGCTAAGCTAGGTAAAACCTTTCTAGGAATTTCCTTGTAAGCTTATTTTTTACACTTTGATGCGTGATTATCTTTTTATTTCCATATTTATCTTCTGAATTCTTATTATGAACTAGATGGCAATTGCTTTCTGCTATCTTTTCATCTCTTTAGGGAGACACTTGTAACATCAAGCTTCTATCAACCAACCCGTCAGTTACAAAGTTTAGGGGTCATTATAGGACTTGCGTATTTCTGAAAACATACTTGAAATAGACAAGGAGAGAAAATACTGTCTTGAAATATCAAGTTATAGGCTCTATTATGTATAAAAAAAAATTAGATTTGAGTTCAAGTCAGTTGTCTAAAATATAATCTGACAATGATATCATGTTTTGCCCGATGTTTAAATTTTAAACTTCACTCAATCAGCTTTTTTCAAGTTATTCTTGGCAAAGAAAATTACTTTGAAAATATCAAACATCAGCTGCTTTTAGGTGGATAACACCATTTGGAATGTCATCAGTAGAGACTGACATCACCTTGAGTGACAGGCCTAATTTAACGCATTGATTTTCTCTTCTAGTTCTGTTCTATACATTTTATGTCATTTTCCTCCTAAAATACGAAGAGCATAGTCCTAAATCCAGCCTTCGGTAAAAATTGTAGGTGCTTTATGCAGCTGTCTACTTCCTGAAAGTCTTCAAGTAACAAGTGTTAAACAGCTACCTGAATACCATGAATGTTCAGGTGTGCATATCTCTTGTTCATTGTTTCCTACCAGTTAACATGTATTGTGAATGATTCTAATATCTGCTACCTTTTTTGCTGTCTTTATTTACGAATGTTTGCAGAAGATGAATTTGTTGAATCTCTTTCTCCTGCTACACCCCGTGAGTCAACAGATATAGATGACGAGCAAGAAAAACACCTTCTTTCATCGTCAAATGAAACTGAGGATGTTACTTTTGTTAGAGAAAGCCAAGCAAAATAACTGGTATCTCTGACGTTGGAAATTACACAGGTGCTGCGCTTGGAATATTTATCCATTTGATTTGCTGTGATTAGTTTTTCTCAATTTTCTCATTCATCCATGGGTCTGGGTTGTTCATTGAAACTGGAGAATCCAGTGTTGTGTATAAAAGATTTTTAATGGGGCTGATTTATTTGTTTTTATTTTTTGAGGGGTGGAAAGTGGGGCGAGGTTTAAGGCTTATATGTGTTTTGTCATGTTTGAAACTGTCGTTAGTTATGAAATATTAGCTAGTTTGTTTGACAACATGGTACAGAAAACATCTTCCAGTTCGAGGATGAGGTTTAATGTTGTTTTTCTTATGAGGTTCATATCCTGCACAAATTAAAAGAATGAAATTACACGATTGAATAGGAATACCGCTTCCCTTCCATACTTTCTGGAGGATAATGTGATAGAAATACTTATAAGTGTGTACAATATTTCCTTCAAATGAGTAAAATTTTATGTCAATTATGGTTAGGATATAGTTTCTGTTATTAGTACTCTATATTTCATAATAGAAACTATATTGAAAAGTTTGGCTAATTAATATGTAATCTCTAGAGATAAATATTTATATAGCCCCCGAATGAAGAATTTACATGACAACATATTCATATTTATATTAGAAGGTGAATATTTGTATTACCGTTAAAATACACTAATACAACATTAGAAACTAAAATTTCATAATTTATATACTTTATTATAATATTTAGTAGATTATGAGTTTTTATTATTAAATATTTAGTTGAAAATTTTATTATCATTTTAATATTTTAAAATTTCCATATATTTGAATTATTATTGTTCATAATCTGAATAATTGTTCCACAAGATGGTGAAAAATTATATAATATTGTTATTTGATGTACCAATGACTACACTAAATGCTGACTTATACAAAATGGCATTATATATATAGAGAGAGAGAAAGAGAGAGAGAGAGAGAGAGAGTGAGTGTAGTGAAGTGCATAATGCATATTGTGTATGATTTAAAATTATAAAAATAATGAATAATATTTTAACAAATATTGCCTATCTAAAAAATTTAGTTTGTGAGAAAATTATTTATAAGTTTTCTTTAAATTTAATATTGATGATGACTGTATTCTTTTAGATGGTTTCTCTCTTTATTGTTTATTATCTCAATATATTTAAAGTGTAAAATATGAATTAATATCTAAGATAATATAGAGCAAATTTGAATTAAAAGACTGATTTTATTTTTGTTTTTTAATAGAAAATAATTAATTATATAATTGATTATGTGAAAAAAATAATCGATTATGTTAATTAAAAATATTTTTAATTGTTTCGAAAAATAATTAATTATATAAGGTAATTTGAAAAACTCAAGACAATTAAAAATTTAACTTTTCAAAAATAATCTATTAGGTTTAATGATAATCAATTAAATTGCTTTTAAAATACTTTTTATATTATACGAAAAACATAATAATATATTAAGTTTAATTATAATATGATATCAATATCAATAATTATGAAAGTCTTTTAAAAAGGTTTTCTCATTTATTGAAATCATTTCATACTTTCAAAAAGAGAAAGTCTTACTATTTTAGACATTATAATAGTGTTATTTCATACTTTCAAAAAGAGAAAATCTTATTATCTTAAAAGAGACATTATAAGAGTGTTATACATTTACGTGTTGACTGAAAAACAAGTGTTCAAGATATTATAGATTTTTCCTTCTAAATATATCACCTTTTAGGTTATATTTTTCCTTTTTTTATAATCTTTATTGATAATTTTGCATCAATTTGATGTATATTGTAGGTAATTGAATGCTTTCGTTTACCTTCGTAAGTCTTATTGAAAAAATGATTTGTATTTCTTGTTCTAATAAACATTTATAATTGGATAATTAAAGATTTTTAATTGGATACTTAAATATTTTTAATAAAAATTTTAACTCAAGTTTTCTAGATTTAATGTAGATTTAAAAAAAAATAATATAAAATTCTGTATGTTTGTGTTTCATCTTTCATTCATTATTTTAAATTATTATTTTTGTTGAAACTCATTAACTGTTGCAATTTCTCTAATTATGAACCATTTTAAAGAATTTTTTTAAATTTTTTTAAAAATCATTTTTAAACCAATTCACCCTTTTTCATTGTATTTTAAGTCATTATTTATTTTACAAGTATATGATATTCGAGTACGATAAAATAAGAACAAGATAAATATTGATGCTTTTTAGTACAAGTCTGATTAACATCATAACATTATTACGACTATAATAATAATGCGGTAATATTGTTATTATAATACTAATGATAATAACAATAATAGTTAAAGTAGTAATGATTATAAGAGAATCAGATAAATTTGATTATCCATTAAATATTGTCTTTTAAGGCAGTAATTTCTCTTTTAATAACATACAGTATATTAACATTAGACAAATAAAATAAGAAAATTATATTATTTAGTACACCAAAAATTATAAAAATATGATAAAATAATTATTTTTATTACATCAGTCCACTAAAATAGATCATTAATGTATCAATAAGAGTTTATATATAATAGTAATTAGTTTTTTAAGTTATTATATACATTAGAAAAATAGATTTAATATGATTATGCAGAAATACATGAAAATATTATAAATGGAAAATAATATTTATATTATAATAGAAAGAAGAACTAATTAAATCTATTTTTTTATTTTTACAGATATTTTATTTTAACTTTTTTTTTCAATTTTCTCAAATTTCTGCAATTCCATGTCCATTCTCATTTCTTATATGTAGATCATAGTTTCAAAGATTAAAAATGACAATTTCTTCATCATACTTAACATTTTATACATAGAATTACTTATCACATTTAATATTTGAGCATAGGTAATATTAATATTCAAAACTTTTGTCTGTGAATACAAGAATTTTCAGACAAATGGAATAGAGGATATTTGTTTGAATATTTTTAAAAGAGAATATTATTCAATAATTCTACATTTTAAGATTATATGCAATATGATACATCTAGTTGTTTGTAATTGTATTTAGCAGCCTATCATGAAAATTCCTTATCCCTCCCAGGTATTTTTTTTTTCCATTTTTTTTCTTAGTTTTGACAAATTATTCAATCTTCGAAATAAACTTGACAACATAGTTAGTGGCGTGAAATGCTCTTATTTCTTATTTGTTATCTAGTGGAAATATCCGACTTTTGGAACTTTTAAGATCAATGACTCAATACACAGCTTCAAAATTCAGACTTTCATTCACAATAGTGGGATATATCTTAGTAAGAAAACTATAACTTGAGAACCTAATAATTGATTAGATGAAACTTTTTAATAGAAAAAAAATATGATAATAAATTGTGTTCAGAAAGAATACCACACTTTTTTTTTCAATTAAAAATTATAATTGCCAGATAATTTTGGATGTACAGTTGGTAACCTTTTAGATGGAAATTACCCTGAAATTATTTAATTTGTTTTAAGAAGAGGTCCTGATTATTTTAAAATTTATATTCTTGTAGGTGAAATTTCATTTTACTTCTGCTTAATATCTAAGCTCACGGGCTTTGTTATTGAAGTCAACATGAGACGTCATTTAATAATAAAAAAATTGTTAAAAACAAAGTATCAAAGAAAACATTTGTCTTTGTCCGGAACAAGTCAGATGTTAAGGACTCATATGTGCGTTATACAAAATCTTGACTAAAAAAAAAAAATTATGGAAACGCGGTGGCTACAGAATTAAAACAAGAATGATAGTGAAGTGATATGCAAATTTCATATATAATTACAAGTCTTCAAATGTTATACGAAAGTTAATTTGTATGGGAATTATCATTTTTTTTTGTCAAAAATACAAACATCCTGAATAAATAATGGGACTAGTTTTGTCGGTCAGAATTGTTTTCACGCTCTAAATTTGAGCAATATAGTCTGTTCAAGGTGAACCAATTGATATCAACCTAAATTAATTTAATAAGGTTATTTGTACACAAAGTTACAAAAGTTATGTTTTGACGTTCCAAACGATGGGTTAGTTATTGGGACAAGGAACAATGAGTGAAACTGTAGTTACCTTTTTTTTTGTCCTAAGTTTGACAATTTCTTCCATACATCCTACCCCTTTTTTATTGATTCTACTGTATTATTTCACTCCTATTACCTTAGCAAGAAAAGACTGATTAGGTTAAAAAATTTAAGACTACATCAACAAAGACTTAGTCGAAGAAGCTCCAAATCATTTAGCATTTTTACATAGTTGTCTGCAAAAGAACCCACAAAAGACATTTATAGTGAAAGAAAAAAAAGGTAAACTCTGTATATAATTTCCTCAATGAAAATATTAGAACTATGTCCCAATTTATACAATTGAAGTAACTAAGTAATTAGAAGAAAGGAATAATACCCTGAAGCAGATAGATTCAAGTGCATTAGACCTCTATCTGCCAGATAAAATAGTGGTTCCCAGGGAGTAAGTAGATGTACAATCCACATTGCTGGAAACAGATGTCAACAACCTTGCAAGATTTCGATGATCTGCAGGGTCTTCATCAACAGCTAGTAAATCAACAAGAATCATTCTGGAACCAGGGGGTTCATCCACCTTCACACGCTGCTCAAGCATATCAATCACTTGTGCCATGCTAGGTCTCAACCTTGGCTTCTCTTGTATACACCACAATGCAATATACAATAATCTAATCACCTCACTCTCCTCAATACCCCCACTTTCAATCAACCTATGATCCACAATCTCCATGAACTTCCCCTCCCTCACTTTCTCGTTAACAATCTTCGGAAAAAACTCCCACTTTTTCTTACTACTGTCCCTCGGATCCTCCACCCTCAAAACATTCCTTCTCCCTCCAATTATCTCCAACAAAACCATCCCATAACTGTAAATATCAGTTTTTTCGGACACCCCTCTTTCCAAAAGCCACTCAGGAGCCAAGTACCCTCTTGTCCCCCTCATTGTTGTCATCACCTGACTCACATCATTGCCAACAAGCGTTGAGAGACCAAAATCAGAAACAAGAGCCTTATAATCCTCATCCAAGAGTATATTCTCGGGCTTCACGTCTAGGTGCAAAACCCTCTTCCTGCAATCATGGTGAAGATAAGACAACCCTCTTGCAACATCGATCGCAACCTTATACCTCGAGTTCCATGGCAAACACCCACTTTTACGTGCACGGTTTTCCCTTGAGGGAAAGATCCAACCATCCAAAGACCCGTTTGGGATGTACTCATAAACAAGGTACCTAGGCGCAGTGGGGGCGTTACAATAACCAAACAAGCGTACGAGGTTGACATGGTGCACGCTAGCAATGGCTGCAACTTCTGATCTGAACTCCTTCTCCCCACGCTCCTCTCCATCGATCCGTTTCACTGCAACCGAAGTTCCGTCGCTGAGAATGCCTTTGAAGACCAAAGCCGAGGACCCTCTTCCCAACAGTGATTGAAACCCATCCGTTGCTTCCTCAAGCTCCTTGTAACGAAACTTCGTGGGAACCCCAGCAACTTTTCTTAAGAAACTGTACTCTATTCGAAGCTCTCGCCCTTCCGTCTTCAACTGTGACTCCAACAACCTCCTCCTCCTGTTGTAACGGTGCCTTATGAGTGCACATGAAAAGACCGCGATGATCACAGCAATGGAAGCGCCACATACGAGGAAGAAGGCGTGTGAAAGCTTCAAGGAGACGCGTGCAACGATGATGAATATGATCAGTGCAATCACTGATATCACACAGATTGTGTTGGCTTTTCTGTCCTCCATTAGAACTTCATTGTTTTTTGGTGAAGGAGTAAGCCAAACGGCAAAGGGTCTCTTTATGGTTCCAGCTTAGTATTCTGACAAGACTAAGGAGGTTGGTTTAGGTTGTCTTGTCATGACCGCAAGAAAAAAAATGTGCAAGTTGTTTAAATAAATACAACTATTCCATTAATATTAGTTTCAGTGATGGGGACCATTTTTAACGAGGAAAACAGCTAAAGATTTATTTACATTGGAAGTATCCAAGAAATTTAATTAAAACCAACATAAGTCTTACTTATAGGGCGAAGACCATAGAAAAATCTAGGCTCTTGTAGTTTTCAGAATTCTTCTGTCAAGCGCGGGCTTTGATTTGTTCAATACTTTGAGTTCTCCAAATCCAATGCCAACATATGTAGTGACAAAGTGGAATCAAGAATAAGCACAACTTGAGGTTTAATTTGGTCAACAATTGGGCTCCTCTCGTAGAGGGCACTTGAGGCGTGTTGGGAAGTAAATGCAAAAGTTTGTGTTCTGCTGTTTCACTCTCTTCCACAAAATTTAGCACAACGCTCCAACTCTCTTCAGGGCCGAGAGAATACTTCAATGCTGGAGGAGAGAGGAAGCTTTCTCTCTCGTGTGGTTGTTCATAAGATGGCCCTCCAAGCATGTATGAATTCAATGACAACGCTCTTTTTCTCACTCCTCTCATTTTGGGATGCCAAATTCGTCACTCTTGAGTAGGACATGTTTTGTTTAAATGTTGTTTTCTTATTTAAGATATTAAATTTTAACAATGTGTCCCAAATATCTCATTAATATTTTCAGAGAATTTTAATATAATTTTTTCATCCTTACTTTGAGAGGTTTTCAGTGTGTTTTAATTATAAGATTGTGTAATATTTGATCTTTAGAATAATTTTTATTTTATCAATATTGTTAATAGCTATTAACAGTTGATTATGGAAGAACCTTGAGCACTCCGACTTTTTACAATTGCTATCCAAAAAATTTAAAGTAAAGAGGTTATATCTTCTAATCATCATTTTATTGACATACTCATTTTTCATTTGACTGATATAAAATTACTCTAATTTCGTTAACATTTTAACATGTGAACAAATTTTGAGAACATTTAGAATAAAAAGTCTTTAAATGATTCATATTTTTTTTTTCTTTTTATCAGTTTTTACATAACTATTACATAGGGGACATTTCCAGTAATAATTTTGAAAAACTTAAAGCAAACACAATTACTTACAAATAACTTAAATAATGAGACCAGTGGTTTTTGTAGATAAATGTGAAATGTAAATAAATGGACAAGATAAAGAGGAAAAAAATAGAAGAAAATTTAAGGATATCCGAGCCCAAGCCCAAAACTGACAAGATATCTAAAGCCATAAAAAGAGAGATGGTTTGTGCTTCCTGTACCCCCATTTTTCAACCCGTACCCCCATTTTTAACCTGCACCGCCATAGTTGAGGGGAATGACCAAATCGCCCTCCATCCGTTTCTCCTTCACCACACCCCACTACCGCTGCCACCATCACTCCCGCAGCTGCTCCACTAATACCATTGCAGAAGAGAAGGAAAACACTACAAAGGAAGAAGAGGAAAAAAAAAAAAAAACTTGTTCTGGAAAGTTCTTTCCATAACACAATTATTGTGTTTTAAAAATTCTTTTTTAAACACATTTCATATTTTTGGGAAAACTTGTTCTGGAAAATTTATTCTAAAAAATGTATTTCATAAGTATTATATATATTCTGAATATTTTTTTCAGAAATCCTATTTTAAAAAATTAGTTCCACAAGGCATTTCATACATTTTGAAATTTTCATTAAAAGATCATATTTCGGAAATATTATCATATTTTGGAATGTATTTAAAAATGTGTTCTAGAAAATTTTCTAGAATGGATAATCTAGAAATCACTTTAAAGAAAGATAAAATACTCATTTTAGAAGTTGTGGGAGTGGGTCAAGAAATTATGATGGTGCAGGAAGAAAAAGTCGAGAGGAAATAACAAAGACAACTCAAATTGGGCCAGTGTTGGTGTTTTTGAAAGAAAAACACAATTTATCGGTACATGATGTATGTACATTTTTGTTATAATTTTGTGATAAATTTAAATTTAAACACGTTAAGAAGCAATTAAATTGTCATTGCAGTATATGAGCCCGATCTAAGAAGAAAAAAAAATGTTTGAATAAGGATGGAAACACTACTATTTTCGATTCTTTCAGGTTTCCCCTTCTTTTATTTTTATTTTTTTCTTTTCTCAATTCCGAATCCCCCATATTTAATGCAATAATGTTTGTAGGTTAAAGTTTCTGAAAGCTACCTCAGATGATTTAAAATTATTTTTTTATCTTTAGGGGAAAATTCTATCGGGAGCAGTGTGTAATCTCAGAAAAATATTTGTTAATTTGTAAGGTGTTCCAATTCTTAACTCAGAATAAGTCCAGCCTTTACAAATTAATGATAAGCAGAAGTTATTTACAGTATATTCTAAAAATTATGGAACTATCTTCAATTAATCAAAATAAAGGTTTCTTATAATCTAAGAGGGCAAGTGCAGATAAAAGAAAAATTCGAAAAGCTAAGTACTTTCTTGAAAGTCACACATTAGACAAGTCATAGATAATACCAACATCGCCTCCATGAAAAAAACTCAGAAACTGAACTAGTTCTGAACAATCTGAAGTTATTTTAATTTTTAAATTTAATAAATATATTCTCGGATGAATTTCTTTATAAGTACTTTTGAAAAGGGTGAAAAAAAAAACTCCCCTCCGTCTTACCACATTGGTAATTGTCGTCTTTAGTTTCATGCGTGCTACATTTGCGATTTTTTCAATTGATGTTGTGAAGTGTTGTTCATGACTTGGCTTGCGTATCAAATTTTTTCGTGCCTTTGACGAAACCAATGAACTGTGACTTTTGATTTATAGGGTGATCTTGCATTCTGGATGGGTATGTCAATAGTGACAAGGACTCCTGGCGTTACTTGTTGGTAGAAGTAATCCAAAGGCACGATGCTGAGAACTTTCATCTTGTGGTGGAGGCCAAGGGTTTAAGTTTATTGTTTAACAACGCAAAAGAAAAAAAAAAAAAAATGGAGGAACCAAGAGGGAATCTTGTTGGGGCGGTGGTGATGGTGTTCAAAGGCTATGAAGGAGGTCAAAGACTGGGAAGGTTTGTTGAGAGAAAAGGAACAACTTAATCTCACTGTATCTTTCTTTACGGTGACTTGCAACAAGAGGTATGTATGATTCCAATACTAGATTTACATCTTAGTCATCCACAAAAGGTTTTAAATTGTAAAGAGACTAAAATTCTAAACTTACTTTCACTCTTATATATTTGAGTTTTTCATTTATTTATATTTGTCATTTTTGTGTATTAAAAATAATGTAAAATAGTTGAATGTAATTAAGAATTATTTAGTTTTGGGATCAAGAATCTTGACTCTCTTTATTTTTTCATAAGATTGAAATATATCTATTAATGGTATGATACTTAACTAAAGAAAGTATTATTTTGATAAAAGTGTCATATTAGTTTGTAAACCTACATCATTACTTATGGACCTATCTTACTTATTGTAAATTAATAAAGTATAATTGTTTGAGAATTTTTTATATATCTAAGACTTAAAAAAGATGTTTATTTTATTTAATTAATACTCGTCTAGACATTTTGTTTTGTTGTGAGTCAATAAGTTTTTAACCAAAACAACCTCACATGTAAGCTAAACAACATCTTCTTTAGAAGTTTAAAAGGGATCTTCAGATATTGGTATATCTTTTTCACAAAATAATTGTAGTATTCAAAATTTAAGATTTTAATTAGGTATGTTGTTGTGAAAATGACATGTTAATTTGCAAACTTGCATCAACTCTATGAATCTATCTCTCTCATACGCGTTGAAAAAGTAGAATTGTTAAATAATCCCTTTAAATATCGAAGACTTATATAATGTTTGTTTTATTTAACTAATATTTGTCAAGATAAATGTTTTTCTATCAACCAAAGATATCCTTACATGTAAGTTGCACATCATATTTTTAAATATTTAAGAGATATCTAAATGTTAACCTATTTTTTTTTTTATAAATAACTATAGTATTTAAGGTTTTTCAAATTTTGATTGAGTCCGTTATAAAAATGTATGATATTGTATTTTTTTGTGTTTTTATTTCTGGGAAATCAATCTTCAAAAGCATATTTAATCTTAAGTCAATCTCAATGAAACTATTACGGAAATTATATGATCTCCAATAAGGAAAAAAAATAACAAAGAAATTAATTGAATAAAATAAATTTATTTTAAGATTTTACACCTTAATTCAGTTTACAGCTTAATTCAATCTACAGCTTAAAGATAATGTCACATGACGGTAAACTTACGATGATCCATCTTAGAGTTCACCAAATTAAATTATATTATTTTTAAAATACTTGGAGAGAAATTTATCTAAATATAAGGGGAACAACATTTGATATTAATTAAAGAAAGTGGATGGATGAAGTCTCTATACGAAGATACAAACTTTTGAACACAGTGAACCCAATTCAATTTAGTAGTCAAAGCAACAAAAAATAAAAATAAAATAAAGGGTAAAATATATTATTATCTCTACAATTTAATCGTTTTTATTTAATTATTTTTTAAAATGTTCCTAATATTTATTTATTTATTTAAGTTCTTCTTATTAAATATTGTCAACTTCGGTTGACGTGGCTAACGTTAATGATGTTAATTAGGGTAACGTAAAACAAATAGTTAGGAACTAAAAAAAATGTAGCAACTATAAAACATACAGAAACTCATAAGTAAAAATAGTAATATTCAAGACGAAAAAAAGTTAAAATCTTTAATGAAAATAAAAAATAGTAAATATACATACTAGTAAAAAGTTATTAAAATACATAAAATATAAAAATAAATTAAATATTTAAAATTATCACTTTTAATTTTTTCTGTTATCATATTTCCATCTGCAACATTAATAATTTACATTCCACTTTGATTACACTACATTTTAACTCTAATTATATATATCTTATTTCAGGATAACTTTTCACAGTTAATAATTTTTAAATATTTATATTAAGTATATTTTACCATACACTACATCTAATTTGTCACAAATAGTATTGAAATTTACTCAAACCCTTTATGTTATTTAGGTTACTAAGGAAGTTAAAATATTTTATTTCTTTATTTTACTAGTGATGTTAAATAATTCACTCAATTATTTCTTTAATATATTATATTTTAATCTTACGAATATAATAAGTCATAATATCATATATATACCATATAATGTCATTATATATTATATATAATATATGAATCATATTTCATATTCTTATATATATTAATTTCACATGCATTTTACTAAATTTATATATATATATATATATATATATATATATATATATATATATATATATATATATATATATATATATATATATATTTTTTTTTTATATATATATATA
>Ga0099824_1001564_pt1 | contig 32437 bp, 22 predicted proteins | sample SiratrowhiteBW_FD_76837 | JGI IMG/M metagenome (GOLD analysis project Ga0099824, IMG submission 76837) | Root nodule microbial communities of legume samples collected from California, USA - Siratro white BW | ecosystem: Host-associated > Plants > Roots > Nodule | place: USA: California... | reverse complement strand
TAAAAAACAAAAAAAAAAAAAAAAATATTACCGCCTTACAACCAAATTTAATGATATAATAACATATATTAGGATTTTAAATTAAAAAGTAAACTAAAAATAAATAAAGTATTATTATTTTGTGTTATCCAATGGGTGTGTTTTGATCACCCTCTAAAAGTGGATTAGGGAACTTCAATCACACCATAGTTTCATCTACCAGTGGCTCAAATGCACCATAAATTACATCACAAACACGACACGTGTCAAATTCTAATTGGCGGTGCCACTGATTCTTGTTGTGCATGGTAAGAAATAATAATCCAGTGCGGCGTGTTCTCCTACACCACTACAAGACCTGGGTTAAACGGTTGTAAGTTAGAGAAAGAGCCCAAAGTGTGTCACGGAGCGAGTGTGTCTATAAACTTGAAACAACGAGTTTTGACAAGGCAAAATAGATTGTAGAAAAAACGGTGAGAGAGGAAAAAAGGAGGAACAAGCACAACGGAGAGAGAAAGAGAGAGTGGTGCTTCTCACTCTCGCATTCCATAGATCAGATCCAAACATTTACAATTCCTAGATCTATTCCGCTCTCCACCGCACTCTCAAATTTCTGATTCGTGATTTCAATTTCGTGTTTTCGCTGCAATTAGGTTTTCGGAGATCGAATGGCGTGCATAAAAGGGGTGAATCGATCGGCGTCGGTGGCGCTGGCGCCCGATGCGCCATACCTGGCTGCCGGGACCATGGCGGGCGCCGTTGATCTGTCCTTTAGCTCATCCGCAAATCTCGAGATATTCAAGCTCGATTTTCAGTCCGACGATCCGGAACTTCCTCTCGTCGCCGAGTGCCCGAGCTCCGACCGCTTCAACCGCCTCACGTGGGGGAAGAACGGTTCCGGCTCCGACGGATTCTCTCTCGGCCTCGTTGCTGGCGGGTTGGTGGATGGCAACATTGACATCTGGAATCCCCTCACTCTGATCCGGTAATTGGACCCTTCTCTCACATTTTGCTTTTGTTTTGATATTGGAATGATACCTGTCTGTGGACATTGGAGTTTCTAGGGTTAGATGATGGCCTCCTATCACTGGCTGAGTAGTTTTTTAATGCATGAATTGGAGTAGGAATTCAACACCTGTGATTAGGGGACGGAACACTGGAATTTTGTTTTTGGATGGTACAATTGTGATGCAATTGAAATTAAAATTCAATTCCGAATTGCTGTTTTCTCGTTATGAATAATATTTTTTTTATTATTATAATTATCGGTTTTTGGTATGGTGCAGTTTACCATTTTCATTTGGTGCTTAAAGATTATTAGGTTAGAACAGTAATTTATGAATGCATCGTATCGCTGTTCGGTACTATTTGGATCCCCTTTTCTACTTAATCAAGAAAGAAAAAGGATTCCATCCGGAAGATCATAGCGAACAGGCAGGGAGGTAAGGGTATCCTCCTAAAGCATCGTCAGGTGGAAAGAGCTGTCCAACCCTTTTGTTAATGGATAATTTAAGTGCTTTTAATGCTGCTCATTATATTCTGGAAGTGTTAGAATTTGGAGTTCTCTGTTCCTGTTCCTTCACTCTTCTAGCGAGTGGGTGTAGTGGTTTCTTTGTGTAAGAAAATTGTGGAAGAATAGGGCATGAAGGTTTCGCAAGAATATATTAATTCTGATGACCGATGCCTGTGTTTTACATCCTTTGTGCAGAATTATTCAAATGTTTTCACGTAAATGTAACGTTGACGTGTTTCCCTCAATTTTAAGGCATCTTTGCCTTTCAAAATTTTTCAAACTGAGCAATTATAGATGTATGTCTTGTCTGTCGATTCAAGTGAATGATGATCTTATATTGGCAATCATTTAGATCCAAGCTATGCTAGCTCAAAATCAATTTCGCTTCAAATTATAACACTATAGAGTGGTTGTCACGAAAATAGATAAAGGCAATAATTTATGTTGAAGTAAACAAACTGTGCATTACTGATAAAATATTTTGTAATTTTTAATATTTTGGTTCATTGCTTAATTCATTCAAGTTATGTTTTGGTTTCATCTACCATTTTTACTCTGTTCGTCCAATGATTTGTTTATTTAATTTGGTAACTTTCCTCAGCTCGGAGTCAAATCAAAGTTCTCTTGTTGGACACCTTGTAAGACATAAAGGGCCGGTAAGTTCTGCTTTGCTTTTATAAGCCAACCTGATAAGTTTTAATTGTTCATTGTTCTTGACTATGTGTATTGTTTGCTTAATTTAAAATCCTATACTGGATAATTTATGTTTCAGGTTCGTGGTCTTGAGTTTAATGTCATTGCGCCAAATCTTCTTGCATCTGGGGCTGAGGATGGTGAAATTTGCATATGGGATTTGGTCAATCCTTCTGAGCCTACTCATTTTCCACCACTAAAGGTCAGAGATTATTCCCTTGAGAGTGTGCATGTTACATTTGCCCCTGCTTTGATGGATGAATAGGTTGTAATCTTAAGATATTTGTCTTTTTAATTTAATAAATTTCACACATTTAGCGTACATGATAATGGTGCAGAGTACTGGCTCTGCTTCCCAGGGAGAAATTTCATTCTTATCTTGGAACAGTAAAGTCCAGCACATATTAGCATCTACTTCATATAACGGGACCACAGGTGATGCAGGAATTTGATCTACTCTTTATATTCTGTTCTGAATTTATGTTTGGTGGAATACTATATATATTTTATTTTTATTTTTCTAGTGGTCTGGGACCTGAAGAAGCAAAAGCCAGTGATAAGGTAACCTGGTTGTTCATCTTTTGCCTTTCGTTTAGGAAGAAGTTTGGTATTCTATATCCAAAAAAAATATAACCTTATGTATCATTTGTGAACGGGCAGCTTTGCAGATTCTGTTAGAAGGAGGTGTTCTGTTTTGCAGTGGAATCCTGATGTTGCCACACAACTTGTTGTTGCATCAGATGAAGATGGCTCTCCTTCTCTGAGGGTACAGTATAGTTACTGCAGATCATATGTCTTTTTATTTCAAGGGTTGTATGCATTGACCTTATATGAGCATGTTGATCCAGCTTTGGGATATGAGGAATATAATTTCACCAATAAAGGAGTTTACGGGACACACTAGAGGTAATGACACCTGTTAATTTGTGTATAATTCATGTGGTGGTCTTTGTTAATGCTCCTTTCTCTTTTTGATGAATTTTATTTTTCTTACTTCCCTCCCTCACTGATCTTTTAGCTAAAAAAACAAAAGCATGTAAAGCAAGTGAGCAAGTACTGTTTGCTGTGAAACAGGCCTGGGTAGATAATTGAACTTTTAGCTAGATCTTCACGTTCTCTTATTTATCTAAATTTGTGTGAATTATACATAAAGAGGAGGAGGGAGGGTGACATAGCGCTAGGAAGTTTCGATATGACTGGAGATATGGACACCATATGGGCACAACTTTGACATAATGGCAATTTTTAGAAACTTTGGGACACAACTTGGCTTGGTTGTGGTACAATATATGGAAGTAGTGTTAGTATCAGTAGAAAAGCACAAAAGCTTAAATTGAAAGAGATTAATATTTTTTTCCATGAGTAAATAAAATACAACTTTTTTTAATTATATAATATTTCCACTTTTATTTGTGTGAAAATGAAAATTCAGAAAAATCAAAGTGGAAAAATTCCAAGATGTAAGTAGGTGTATCCTTGAAATGTCATACTGGTACATGTGAGACATGAATATGAAGCCTATTTGGAAGTGCCCTTGCTTCCTATTTTGGCTTTTATTTTCCTTGTTTGGAAACACTGCAAAAATCACTTCTCTAATACGCTTGGACTGGTATCCAATCATCTACGTTTGTATGGTTGATTTTCTTCTATTATATAGTGAAAATTATAGAGCCAATGTTTCCAAATATGTCTGAATTGGGCAATTTACCTAAAAATCAAGGTATAATAAAGTCTATACTTATTAATTCCCTCCAAAAACTAGATGGTAGCCAGTTTTACATTCATTTTGACAATTGAGTAACAACCTGGTAGGCATCTTGTATGGTTTAGTGATAAATTTATTTTTACTTATATTTTTTTGTTATCTATGCGTGCTCTTCCTTTATTAAAGCTGTGTTTTCTGGCTCTTGCTTTTGAACCCAGTATAATGTATTGTATGATTGTCAATAATTCCTGTTGAATTTTTGAGTAGATGGATCATAGCTTGTGAGGTTGTGATTTGTCATTTATAAGCTGTCTAAAAATCCTTATTTTTTTATACTTCGTGTAGTTTTATTGTGAAGCTACAGTGTCTTTCAGTCTCTTTTAGTTTATCTGATTTGATTTTGTTGCCTGAATTTCCCATATTAGGTGTGATTGCAATGTCGTGGTGTCCCAATGATAGCTCTTATTTGCTTACCTGCGGTAAAGATAGCCGAACTATATGCTGGGACATGATTTCTGGAGAGGTAGTGTTTGGCCTCTTTTTACCCATCTCATATTCTGTTTGATAAATTCCAGAACTTCTTTATTGCATTGACCTTTACATTTATAGAACTTTTGCTCATTGATGATGATTTTCCTTTTTGGGTGGTGTGGGGGTACAGATAGCCTATGAATTGCCAGCTGGGACCAACTGGAATTTTGATGTGCATTGGTATCCTAAGATACCTGGAGTAATATCAGCATCTTCCTTTGATGGAAAAATTGGCATATATAATATTAAGGTACAAATAATTTTGGTGGTTTATTTTTGTTTTGGTGAGTCTTCACTTGATTTTGTTTAGCAAGTATGTGGAAGTCTCCTTTAAAGTTGAAAGAATTCATTTGCAGAGAAGGTAAATTGGACTGATATAACAAAGTGACATGGATAAGGAAATCCTAGATTAGTTATGGCTAAATTTTATTCACTATATTTACAGTTGATCATAGTTAGTGGTATATATTGTATGATGAATTAATATTGTACTCTACAATATATGAAAAAAAAATTTATATGGTTTACGAATTAATATTTTACTCTACAAATACAAAGTTTACAAAATTTGATATAATATAACCATATTCACAATGTTCTTCATTATTCATCTTGTTTTCCTAGATTAGCTTACTGTAGTAAAAATGTATCTATCTTTTTTCATTCTGTTCATCTCATTCTCATATAGCTTTTCCCCATGATCTTATTTTCGTTAAATCAGTCTTCAAGCAGGCGAGCATTTTCCTATAATCAACTTTTTGACATTGAATTGGACATTTTGTAAAACCTGTTTTGCTTGTAGACTTGGCTTAATTGGGTTATTCATTACCATTTTGTATGGAATTAGACTTATATTTAATTTTTCCTCTTTAACTCAAATTAGACAAGAAGGTACAGTATAAAAATGTAAGCAATTTTAAATTTGTTTTGCCTATTTCTAATTTGCTTTTCGTATAGGAATAATTTGCATTCCAGATTCTCTTAGTCTAGATCTCTGTACTGACCATATTATTTATGGTAATATTTGTAATTGTGTGCAGGGTTGCCGTCAAAGTGGTGCTGGGGAAAATGATTTTGGTGCAGGTGACACATTTTTTCTTTGCTTGTATGGAATAATTCAACCTAGCTATTATATTTTTTCATATATCAACTGTATGTAACATACTCAAAAGTATATGGTGCTTTTCTTGATAAGCATATTGTTGGTGTATCTTTGTGTTTGTTTTGTGTTGTGGAGGGGTAGGTTGACTTATATTCCTGTGATCACCTTGGTATCAAGGCTTTTTTTTGAATCTTTTACTGAAATTTCCTTTCTGTGCAGCACCATTGAGAGCACCAAAATGGTACAAGCGTCCTGCTGGTGTGTCTTTTGGTTTTGGAGGCAAACTTGTGTCCTTTCATCCCAAGGCATCTTCGACTGGTTCTCCTGCTGGTGCTTCAGAGGTAAGGTTTTGGTGCTTCAATGGTATTTGTTTGGAAAACTCTTAAAACTTTTAGCTGAATTCATTTTACATCTGACTTTCTAGGTTTATGTGCATAATTTGGTCACTGAAAACGGTCTAGTAAGTCGGTCTTCTGAATTTGAAGCTGCCATACAGAATGGTGAAAGGTCTTTGTTGAGGGTTTTATGTGATAAAAAATCACAGGAATCAGAGTGAGTTCTATTTACTAAGTGAAATATTGGCTCACGATCTTTCTTTTTGACGTCTAACCTTACAATTGACCTTTTGAACAATGCTAATAAGTTTTTGATGTTTTAGATCTGAGGAGGAAAGAGAAACATGGGGCTTTTTAAAAGTTATGTTTGAAGATGATGGGACTGCACGGACAAAACTCCTCTCACATCTTGGTTTCAATGTACCTACTGAAGCAAAAGACGCAGTTAATGATGATCTTTCCCAAGATGTAAATGCACTTGGACTGGAGGACACAACTGTTGACAATACTGGAAATGTGGCTACTAATGAAACTACTAATTTCTCTACTGATAATGGAGAGGATTTCTTTAACAATCTTCCCAGTCCTAAAGCTGATACTCCTTTATCTACGTCTGTTGGGAACTTTGCTGTTGCTGAAAATGCCAATGGTTCCGAGAAAATTCAAGATGATGCAGAAATGGAGGAGAGCAGTGATTCTTCATTTGATGACAGTGTTCAGCATGCTTTAGTCGTTGGGGACTACAAGGGGGCAGTTATGCAATGCATTTCTGCTAATAAATGGGCTGATGCATTAGTCATTGCTCATGTTGGGAATGCTTCCTTGTGGGAAAGTACACGTGATCAATACCTTAAAATGGTCCGATCACCATACTTGAAGGTAGCTAATGATAACATCATATAAACTGTAAACATCGAACAAATTCTATCCTATACCTACCTAATATTTTGGCTTTTACTAATCTTGTGTATTTGTGGGTTATTGCCTTTTTCAGATTGTATCAGCAATGGTTAGCAATGATCTATTGAGCTTAGTGAACACTAGGCCCCTGAAATTCTGGAAAGAAACCCTTGCTCTTCTTTGTAGTGTAAGTCTCATCGGTCCTTGCTGCTAGTAAGTTTTTTTGGTTAGAGTTTGAAGTGCTGAAATCATGTCAGTGTGAGGAATTCTAGCAAACACTCTTTTCTATTGATTGGAAACTGCAAATTTTAGCGAGTCCTACTTCTTGATTAGCAAAAAGAATAGAAACTCATTAAATGATAAGTGGGACCAATCAAAGTTTGTGATTTTCAACTACAGCAAATAATTGTGTTAGAAAGAGATTGTTTGAGGTAGTTACTAACATTCATCTCTTTTTGTATTCCTGTCATTTTAAATGGATAAACGAATACCTAATGAAGTTTTACCAGCATTTCACACTCACTCGCTCTTCTTTCTTAATGTACCCTGTTTTTCTTAAATGGTTTATTATTTCTTGTCATCATTTTGCCTTCTCTAGAATTACTGAATCTTGAAAGCCTGCATCGGTGTCCCTTCTGGCCTCGTCTTTTAACTATAATGTCTTTGTATTGTTGTCACTAGCAGTCATATTTATGAGTGGATCAATTTGAGACTATAATTTCTCTTATAGTACAAATTAGAAAAACTCCATATTAGCCGTTGATTTTCATTATTGAGTTATTGTGTTTTACACTCATATTATTCATGTTATCAAATATTAACAGTTTGCTCAGAGAGATGAATGGACCATGCTTTGTGACACACTTGCTTCAAAGCTCATGGGGGCTGGCAATACCTTAGCTGCAACCCTGTGTTATATATGTGCTGGGAATATTGATAAAACTGTTGAAATATGGTCAAGGAGCCTGTCTAATGAGTATGAGGGGAAATCTTATGTTGACCTTCTTCAGGTAAGGTCAATACTTTTGTTGTCACTGTTACAAAATTCCCACTTAACGTTATTACGACTTGTACATTGACAAAATTATATATTGTTAGGATTTAATGGAAAAGACTATTGTTCTTGCCTTGGCAACTGGGCAGAAGCGGTTTAGTGCTTCTCTGTGCAAGCTTGTTGAGAAATATGCTGAAATTTTAGCTAGTCAAGGGCTATTAACTACAGCGATGGAGTATTTAAAACTTTTGGGTTCTGAAGAACTGTCACCTGAACTTACGATTTTAAAAGATCGAATTGCACTGTCTACAGAACCTGGTAAAAAATTTCTTGGACCCAAAGGGATGCTGATTGTTAGCAAGTGACATTTTGCATGCCAATTTGGCTTGATGCATTCTTATTTTTTTTATTAGAACTGTGATATCATTATGATGTTGTTATGAATAAACTTAGTTTAGAATAGTTCTATCTTGCTAATATAGTATGATGTGATTTTATACTTCCAACCAACTTTGCTGTTTGTTTTTGGAGGAACGAGGGGGTGATATTGCTAGCAACTGAAAGAGGAGTTCGTGATAAAAAAATATTTCCTGTTTTACTTGATCCACATTTGGTTACTTATCTGCCACTCTGAACTTTCTTAACGAACATTGGAGTGTTCAATTGTTTATAAACTCAATGGTTTTACCAAGAGTTCCTATTTTGTAAAAGCCATTTCTATCATTATTCTACTTAAAAAACAAAGCACTTTCAAATCACATTTAGCATGTAGAGCTGCATCTTAAATATGTTAATGTTCATCAAAGGCGGAACACCATAATTATTTTGTTATCAAGGACTCTTTGGAGAGACCTATGTACAAAATTCAGTTTCTTGTGTTTCTATTTTTGTCTAATGTTGAAGCTTTCTGTATACTTGTCTTTTCTTCACCTTTTTTTGTTTCCTTTTCAAATGGTTATTTGGTTGCAGAGAAAGAGTTCAAAACCGCTGCTTTTGAAAATACTCAAGCACATGGTGGGTCCTATTACGGTGCTGATAATTCCAATTATAATAGAAATTATTATCAGGTGATTATTTAACTTCCTTTAACTTTTTTTGGTGCAAAAGATACCGTCTTTCTACGATTTGAAATTATTCCAAATGTTACGTCATTTAGGAGTCAGTATCCACTCAAGTGCAGCATGGTGTTTCTGGAAATCAATATCCTGATAGCTATCAACAGCCATTTGATCCTAGATACGGAAGAGGTTATGGTGCTTCTACTCCACCCCAGCAACCTCAACAGCCTAATTTGTTTGTTCCACCGCAGACTACTCAAGTTGCACAATCTCCCCAGGCATGCTATCATATCATGTTACATCTTAAAAAAGAGCTGTTGAGTGTTTGTGGATAATGTTTATAGAATTAAGCTCAGTGATAACTTGATTTTTAATCCAAATATATGGATAATCTATAGTTTTTTTTGGGGAGTAATTATTTTCTTTAGAGACTGCATTTCGCTTTTAAATTAGTTGAGCCAAACATGCACTTGGTGTGAGTTTTGACTTCAAATGGTTGATTTTGGAGACATAGCAGAAAAGTTGCTTTGGAATGTAATTGCAAACTAAAGCAGTCGCAACTATTTCTTTGAGATACCAGAAGAATGTTTGAAATGTTAAACTCTTCTATGACAAATGGTCGATAATATTGATTTGAAACATTCTTATTTAGTTTTATTATCATTAGATTTGTCTAGGGAAATTCATGCTCCGTCACTCTTGTGTAATCTTGAATTTTGGTTTAGCGTGTTTTAGTAGCAAATTCTAGTATAAGATTTATTGTTATATTCCGGCCAAAATTCAAATTAGTTAATTATACTTTTTCCCTTGTTGCTTTCTTAAATCTAAATATTTCTTGTAGATGAATTTCTCAAATACTGCTGTTGCACCACCTCCTTTGAGAACCTTTGATCCTCAAACTCCTCCCGTGCTTAGAAATGTGGAGCAATATCAGCAGCCCACATTGGGTTCTCAGTTGTATAATGTCAGTCAACCTTTTTAATTTTAATTTTGATATTATCAAATTCTTGAAGCTACTTTTGGTTTAAACCGATAATTTCTCTATTTCAGACAGCCACCAATCCTCCTTACCAGCCTACACCTTCTGCTACATCACAAGTGGGCTTAGGTCATGCCCACAACCTGTCACAAGTTGCGGCCCCTACCCCAAATCAAATGGGATTCATGCCAGTCTCTAGTGCTGGTGGTGTCCAAAGACCTGGAGTGGGATCACTACAACCACCCAGTCCCCCTCAAGTGCAACCTGTGCAACCAGCTGCTGCACCACCAGCTCCACCTCCTACTCTGCAGACTGCTGATACTTCAAAAGTACCTGGTAATTTTTTTTTTGTGGTTTCCGAGAATTTGACATTGACTAAATTAAACCTGAACTATCCTGTGTTACTTTTACAATTGGGTCACTAAACATCATGAATTCTACTTTTTCACTCATCATCTTTGTTGCACTGTTTGCTTGCTTTGACTATTTCAGGGCATCAAATGCCTATTGTTACAACATTGACAAGACTCTTCAACGAGACGTCAGATGCGCTGGGAGGTTCCCGTGCAAACCCAGCAAAAAAGCGGGAGATAGAAGACAACTCCAAGAGACTTGGTGGGTTGTTTGCCAAGTTGAATAGTGGAGATATATCCAAAAATGCTTCTGATAAGCTGCTTCAGCTGTGTCAGTCATTAGACAATGGTGATTTTGGTACCGCCCTACAAATTCAGGTATCTATTGCAATTTGTAAATGTAAATTATTGTATTTGGCCTCTGTTTACATTCTAGCTGTTTTACTTGTGTTGCAGGTTCTTCTTACTACTACCGAGTGGGATGAATGCCAGTCCTGGTTAGGTTCACTCAAGCGGATGATCAAGACAAGGCAGAGCGTGAGACTAAGTTAAACAAGTTACAGATTTCATTTTGCTGATTTTGGAAAATTTTCGTGTGATTAGCGTCTTGCAGCAGTGATTGCTGATCCTCTCATCCATGTACACAGACTACTGCCATCACTAGATTTCAGGTGCAGGGTTTTGATTCTATGTGCTTCTACAATTTCTTGCTGTGTCTGCAGCTTTCACATCGACTGTTATTAATAGCTGTTACTGAAGATAGTTTTCAGGAAATGATCAGAAATTTAGCAGATTGTTTTTCAATCGATATTTGTAATATGGAGAACAGTGTTTTGTCTGTTTGTTTGACCTAAACTTCCAGATGGTTTTTTCCTCTCACCCCTCTGGTACCGTCTTGACGCTCCAAGCTTCAGTTTTAGATCAATGTTTTCTTTTTCTTTTTCTTTTTAAAGAAATATTTTGTATCACTCTAGCCATATAAGTATTGATTTGATCGTCAAACAGGTGAATAATGTAGCATCATGTTCATTTAATCATCCATCATTTAATTTATCCTACTTGTACACTTGTGACTTAGTTGCACTGGTTTCTAGTCATTATCCCAAAATACATTTTATCTATATTTTGGGTAAATTTGTTCTGAAAATCCCTCGTCACAAAAATTGATTTGCAAAATTTTGGAATGTGGATTGTGGTGTTGAATAGTTTTCTATCCAACTTATTGGGTTAGCTGTAAGGCTGACTAGAACGAGTCTTTAAAATAATTGTGTAGACTAAAGCGTGAGAAAGAAGAATGAGTCTGAAAATCTTTCGTTGGATGTAAAAATCCAAAATTGGCAAAAATAAGAGTTTTTATTCCTAAATAAGTGAACTAAATTCTAAAATTTTTATACTAAAACTTTCATAAAAGTTAATTTTGCCTCTGATGACGTTCAACGTGCATACTCTCAATGACACCCTCTCATCTTTTATGGTGTATTTTATATCTTCGAGGTGTATCTTTTATTTTTTTAAGAAGCTCTCCGTAGTATTTATTTATTTCTTTGTCCGTATTGGCTTCTTATATAATTGAAAATATTTTTTAATACGATTTGATGCCAAAAGTTATAATTTTAACTGTGTTCATATTTATCTGTTCTACAAATTTGACATTTTTAAATAACTTCATATTCAATAGCCATTTTATTTGCAGCTTTTTGCATAATTTCTTTGAACTTTCTGGCATTTAATTTCAATTTGTTTCTTTCATTTTCCTTTTGGATTAGCTAGATCCTTAAAAAGATTATTAGATTTTTGGTACTAAATTTTTCATAAAACTTACTAATAATATAAAGTGTAATAGCAATTTTCATTTATAGGGTTTGTGGATATTATTTAATAGTTTCTGTGAGTTTAATTTGATGAAATAACGGTGGTTGAGGTATTGCATGACATCCAACTATTCATACAAGTTAAAATATTAATACTCCAACCTATCTAACAATTTAATACTAATAAAGAATATTCATGAAACATTTTAAACTTATTTTCAATACACCAATTGCGTTATTTTTTAAAAACTAAATTTGTCAGATACCACAAACTATTGAACAGAATTTGTTGTCACTAAGGTTAGAAATGATGTTCAATGAAAAAAAAAAAAAGAGTAAAAATATTTTACAAAAACAAAATAACCTAGTGACGTATATTTTTGCGATAAAAAATCATTGATATATTTGCAAATGGTTTTATGAACAAAGAAAATCTTTACTCGTCAACACAACATACTTAAATGGAGAATCCAACATAATTAACTATGTGTATTTTACGATCGTAACACAATAATAAGATTAAGAAATAATATGAATAGTTAACATAATAATTTTTTTAACAATTAAAAACAAAAAAGAAACGCTAGAAGGAGGGCTTGAACCTCCGACCTTGTGGTTAACAGCCACACGCTCTAACCAACTGAGCTATTCCAGCTTACGTTTAAATCCTAAATATGTATATATATAGAAGTGTCTTGATCAATAGCAAAAGAGCTTAAACTCCAAAGAGAAAACTGTAGCACAAAAGTTACACAATTTGTGAAGAAGAAAATTCACATAAATTTATAATTCCTCTATATTGTGAAATTTACTTTTCTTAAAATTTGTAGTATTTCTGAAAAAAAAAGTGCTAATACAAAAATTATGTTGTCTATAATCTTTACAAGATCTGAAAGGTTTAATTAATAATTCGTGGAAAAATTTCATAATTATAAAAATATATGTAGGTAATATATATATATATATATATATATATTCACACAGGAATGAGCACCTTGGCATCTAGAAATATAGAAATAATTAGTGATGCAAATTTAATGGAAAAAGTTTTGTGATTTATGCATGATTTTCGGTTTCTCAGCATCCTCGTGCAGTGTCTCTGCATATGTCTCCTGCATGAATCACGACCACTCGCTTCTACCAAAAACATTGGCAAAAAATTGGCGACAAAAAATGATGATCATAATCAACAAAACAAGAACCAGAACGAAAAATCGCGTGCTCGAAGATGAGAAGCAAAAACCTCGTACGTAATGGTAAGCTAAAGAAAAAGAAAAAGATAACAACAACATAATAATAATAATAATCAACAAAGATTCATACATATATAAGCTTGGATCGACATGGCAATAGCGATAACGCAATGTTCAGAAAAGCTAGCGTACCTCATTCTTCAGCTAGCCAAAAATTTCACGGTGTACATGGTGATGGTGATTGCATGCAACGGTTTGCATTTCCTTCTGAAACCCTATTCACAACCGCGCATTACTTCTGACATAGCTGTAAGCTTCCCTCTCGTGATGAACCCCATGCAAGAACATGCAGAAAAGTGAAAAGTTTCTGATACTGGGTGTTTCTGATGCATTGCAGGTAGGACTAGTAATGGGGAACATACCCTTTTTACGAAAACTATACGATGAATTCAACAGAACCTTTGGATTTATCATCGATTTTGGCATGATGTGTTACATGTTTGCTTTGGGTATAGAGATTGATCCCTACGTGCTCTTCAAACGCCCCACCAAGGACGCTCAAATCGCTTACATGTCAACGCTCGGAACCTTCTTCGTGTCCCTTTCGCTCACTCCATTTCTGCATTTTTTCACACTGGAAAATGGCTTAGCCTTTGCCCTCTCTCTCTCTGCTCTTCTCTCCAGTTCAGCTTCTCCGGTTCTCACGCGCGTGATAACGAACATGAAAATAGGAAAATCGGACATTGGAAAGCTTGTGATAGCAGCAGGAATGCACTCAGATTTTATCTGCTTGCTGCTTCTGTCAATCTGCTACATTTTCATGCCGAACGACGCGTACTGCATTGGCCGCCCGGGCGAGAGGACGGCGAAGACCATCGTGAAAATGTGCGTGGCGGTGGTGGTGCAGACGGTGTTCACGGCGGTGGTTTCGCCGATTTTCATGGCGTGGGTGAACAATGAGAACCCGGAAGGGAAACCCATGAAAGGGTCGCATCTGGTATTGTCCATTGCCTTCATGGCCATGATTTGTACCCCCTCAACTCTCTACGACTATAGTCCTGTTCTAAGTGCGTTTATGACAGGGATATGTGTTCCCCGAGAGGGAAGAGTTTCCAAATGGATTATCAGCAAAATCAACTACCTTTTGACCACCATCTTCTACCCCATCTTCTTCTTGTGGATGGGCTATGCAGCTAATGTCTCCCAGTTCAGACCTCAAGACCCTGTAACTTGGATAAGGTTTTTTGTACCCATTTTCATAGTCCTCTCAGGTAAAGTCATTGGCACCGTTATTTCTGGGGCAATGCTTGGCTTTCCCTGGCCAGTTTCTGTTTTGATCGGATTGCTCCTCGGCACCAAGGGCCATTTTCAAATCTACATGGCGATCAAAGTGGCAAGTATTTTCCTCATCATTTTCTAATCTACATTGCATTTGCATGCCCCTTCATCTTTATAACCTAAAAGTTTAAATTTTTCTAGCACTATTGAAGATCATCTTGTGACTTGATTATCATTCTCCTGTATTATTACCAGCTGTATTGTAGCCCCTCCGGTGGAGCCTCCACGGGCATTATGTCGGTGGTAACACTATTTTTCACAGTGCTGCATATCCCTATCGTTGTGGGACAAATCATCAAACGTGCCAGAAAAAGGGCACCTACTCACATCAACGCCCTCGAATTGCTGCAGCCGTCAAGTGAGCTAAGAATATTCTTGTGCCTTCACGGACTCGACAACGTTCCTGCTTCCATCAACTTCATGGAGATCTCACGAGGGATACCAGACCCCGGCGTTCTGATATACGTCGCAGAAATTATTGAATTAACTGAACATATAGCAGCAACAATGGAGACTGGTGCAGGAGTACAGACCAACACTATAAAAGACAAGGCTGTGATAGAGATGAGAGAGCAAATAACCAACTCGTTTCAAGCCTATGTGGATAATGATGGCGATGGTATCACTCTCAAAAGGACATTGGCAGTTTCAACAATCAATAACATGGCACAGAACATTTGTGTTTTGGCAGAGGACTTGATGATTGCGCTCATTATACTTCCATTCCACAGGACCCAGCGTCAAGATGGAAAATTGGATGGTGGGAATCCTGGGTTCAGATATGTGAACAGAAAGGTAATGTCTTTGTTGGGAAAGAAATAATTTTTGATAGTAGCTCAGAGAGCTTGTAGTTTCTGCACTAATAGAAATTTTTTGTTAAACAGGTGTTAAAGAATTCTCCTTGCTCGGTGGGGATTCTGGTGAACAGAGGTTTTGGGTCCATTGGGAAAATATCAAGGTCTGAGCCATCGCTTAAAGTGGCAGCAATATTTATTGGAGGAAGAGATGATAGAGAGGCACTTTGCTATGTGGGGCGTGTGGCTTGGCATCAGGGAGTGAAAGTGACAGTGATAAGATTCCTGGTAGATACCAGTGCAGAATCTTCAAGACTTGCGGCTTATAGGGTGAGCCTCCCAGAGAAGGGAGAAGAGATGGGATTGGATGATGAATGTTTTGCACAGTTCTATGAACAGCATATAGTTGGAGGTCGCATTACCTATTTGGAGAAGCATCTTGCAAATGCTGCAGAGACCTTTTCTACTCTGAGATCATTTGAAGGGGAATACTCACTGGTGATTGTGGGAAGAGAAGGTGGAGCAAACTCTATATTGACAAAGGGTATGAATGATTGGCAACAATGTCCAGAACTGGGACCAATAGGGGATGTTCTTTCGGGACCAGACTTCTCAAAGTCAGTGTCTGTGTTGATAATTCAGCAACACAAACTTAGAGGAGAACTAGATGGGCTTGATGAGGACTTCACTATCATGTAGTAGATGTAAATGGATAGGTAGTGTAGGAACAGATATAAAGTGTAGCAGAGAAACAGAAAATTGCTAGAACCACTGTGAAAATTGTATAGATAAATGTACAATTTGATAGGTTTAATCAGAATGTTACAATCAATAAAAATTGCATTCAGAAATCATGTCCCCAAAGGCATACAGATATTTACTAATAATTTCTGAGTTAACTATAGCCAAGTCATTCCATCAAAGGGTTAAAAAGATCAAAATTCACAATTCAGTCACAACCAAGAATATTTGTCACAAATTGGTATTTTTTTTGTCGCTAACTTTTTTGTCCAATCTTGTTTCGTTTATTGACTGCTTGAGAGTCGGTGAATTTGTAATGTTACTAAGGTTCAATTGTTGAGAAATTGAAAGCGTCAAGCTTGAGTAGCATTGAAATGGTGCATTTATTGTGCGGTGATTCCATTCATGAAGAAACTGGCGCTATCATTTGTTGGCTCTCTTTTTGTGAATGGCAGGAGTGGGTGTGAACGATGCAAGCTGAAGTATATTTTTTTTCTGAGGTCATTTTGTCCATTTGGTTTGTGAAAATTCTCTCTTTGAAATAAGTCCCCTGGCTAAAAGTTTCCATATAACTGCTGAAGAAGTGGAACACGATGTATTATTTTATTTTAAACTTTGTAGGAATTAATCATCACTATATCATTTTTTAGCAAAAAAATTCAACCAGTATAACTGATTAATCGTCACGGAAAGTCCTCAGCAGAATATATTTGGCACAGTAAACAATTCCACACCAAGTTCGTTATATATATATCATCCATACAACTATTTACTAACAATTGCTGTCATAACTAGCATAAAGTAACTGTTTACAAATGCTAAAATTTCTTCAACACAACCATATTTAACAAATCTCCCAGAATACTCAAAGCATCCCATTTAAATTCCATTTAGCAGAAGTGATTCACTATTTCAAAAATATCTGCCGCGGCATGTAACGTGACACCCTCCAATCAATAGTCCCTCGAAAACTTCAACATCTCTGACTGCAATAATAATTTTGAACATGTTAATACCGGCCCAAGAAAAAAACAAATAAGAATACTGAATAGAATCCATATATACTACAATCATTTTTCCCACGAAAACTATATCCAATATTCCACGGTCTAGAATGATATTAATGTTGTTTGAAGTAGCTATTAGGTCATCCCATAAAAGCCATCAAGAGACATTGGTAATTATCTGACATTCAAGAGGTTTGCGTTTCCAGATTAAGCAACATCCATGTCTGAATCCCACGTGTGGTATAGATGTCCTTAATTAGACATACATATTTCTAAAATGCCTCTAGAAAAAATGAGTGGCTGCAATAGGTAGAGGTGTAGACAATGTCAAAAGTGAGTTACAAATGCTCAACCTAAGTCAATCTCCAATTTATCTATAGTTCCAAGCAAGCATCGGAGACACCAAAGAGACAGATGATACAAGTCTAACTTCAAAAATCTACAAATACTTTCTAGGTTAGGTAAGAATATTGAAATGAGACCCATGGAAAACAATTGTGGTAATGGCTGATAGTCTAGTCAATAGTTAAAAGAGATCCGGACTAAAAAGGTCATAGAATTTGGATATACTGCACTAAGAAGAACAAAAAGACGCTTTTACCTCAAAGGCATTCTTCAGATGATCAAGTTCCCTGTCCAGATCATTAATAGACTGGTTATATGCCTGCATGGGAGAAGACTGGCTAGTGGTATGTATCTGCAACAAAAAGAACAAAACAAATAATGCTCAATAATTATTATTTCACATAAAAAAACAAAAGAGAAAAATGGGTACCCCCCAGTTCCTGGAAAATAAGAAAGAAACTATAATACCTGCATATCAAAATATTAAAATAGAGCCAGATGGAGGCAACGGTCTAAAACTATGAAGCAAAGACACTTCCAAATAATAAACATGTTAGGTCGTGCATAATCTTTGTCCGACACTGCATACACACTTTGATTATTTTTAATTGCATGCTCATAAGTTTTCGCTTTTACCTTATGGACTATTAGATAAATTTCTATTTTTAACATTTTATCAAGTGTACAATAAGCCATGTTCATTTTAAAATATAAATTCTCTCCTGGAATCCAAATTTTCATTTTAGTTTTATGCTTTGTACCATAGCAATGCTGTGTCATATCTCTTCTTCTTAGGTTTACACTACATCAGTTCAGTTCGATTACACGAGTCACCTATTCAAATTCTAACCATAGGAAAACAATACAGTGCGCCCAGATTTCCAACTAAACTAGAATTTGCGTCTTCTTATTCTTTGCCCTTACACTACATCTGGCCAAAATAGCCTATAACTAAAATCTTAACTGCAAAACTTTCGAAAATAAATACAATAAACTTAATCATTTTATGAAGAAAGAAAAAAAATTGAAGCTAAATGATGAGAAGACAATTGGTTATCTCACCCTCACAATAATTTTGTACTGAAGAGGATGGGGAAGCTTGTAGCCAGCAAATAACACGTTAGGGTCTCTGTGGAGTTGCCTGAATATGAATTCATAAACAACAACAACGGCAAAGAGAAATTAGGGTTTGGCGGTGATTGAAACAAAAGCAGGAGTAAAGGGAAAGAGGTAGGTACATGCGGAGGATGTTGCCAATAGTGTGTTCCTCTCGCTCGATGGTGAAGGACGCGGCATTGATGATCTTGGTGTCCCTCTCGTAAGAGACCCTATTTTCAAAATTGAATGAAAGAAATGGGAATCAGAAAGTGTAAATAGAGGGAGGAGGAGAAGGATTGAGAGAATAGTTGGTTACTTTTTGGTGCCTTCAGGTACCACGAAACGCTCATAACGATCTGGGGCATTCATAGCTTCAGCTCTTTTCTCTCTATGTTATGTCTATTCTTCTTGCTCCCTCCTTCCACCATTCTTCAAATCAAATATCATCATTTAAAACGGGCCAGGCCCAACATGTTCTCCTTTACCATAAACAGATACCTTCTTTCTTGCACCTCCATACTTCTAATTCCAAATCTAACCTTAATGAAAAGACGGGAATATATTTTGGGAAAACTAAAATACATTTTTTTGGCACCGCAGTGGATGCTGAAGAATTTGAAATATGTAAGGATGCATTTACTCTGTGATGTGACGGTAGAGGACAGTTGTTGGACGTGATGCGGCAGTCTCGGTGGCAGATGCAGGTGGTCAAAGGCGGTGGATGACGGTTTGAGATGCAATTTTGTTGTTGAGGTACGTTTTAAATTTCTTTTTCTTCCGAAATCCGTTAGTATATAAACAAAATGTATATGTTTCCGGATTATAAAATTCAAAATTCATTCTAAATACGTTTTCTCTCCTGGACTCTACAATCCGAAAAAGAATTTGGTTTACTAATGGTCGAATTAGTAAAAGAAAACTATTTGAAATTACTTCCAGAACCTACACAATTCGGAAACATACATATTCCAAAATCCAAAAGGTAATAAAAAAAGTTGAAATACATTCCTAACTATATAATCCGAAAGTTATCCGAAAAACATTTATTTTTCGAAAGGTAGAATCCGAAAACATGTAAAACTTTCGAAAAAAATCACCCACTTCTCGTCGGCACCGCCTATACGCATTCAATTTGCAGTCACTGTAAACCTACCACGAATATCTAACTTCGGACCCGTACAATGCAACCACAAATAGTGAATGAAGAAACGTGAATTTGTAAATGGAAAAGGTGCAGGTGAACGAAGACGTGAATTTCTGAATGGAAAAGGTACATGATGCTCAGAATTTGTGAACGGGAGATGGAGGGGGTGAAGGATAATTTTAGATTCTAAATTTAATTCCAGAAGTACATTTGACTTTTCATGAGTTGCAGGAAGAAGCTCACCCATAAACATTACCCCAAAACCTCAGTCCGTAGTCCGTGTGTAAAATCTTACAGCGATGCAGTAAAATCATTCTAAATTTGCAGAATCATCTTCGCCTGCGCTTGACCCCAAAATACATGTTCGTGTTTTGTTCCTACCTTGGCACCTGTTTCTATTTGTTTTGAAGGCCAGTCTTAGTGGATGCATGTGCAAATATGAAGGGCGAAAAGGTAGAAGTAAACTACCATTACTTCAACAAAATGACAAGTTTCAACTTTCAAGACAAATATCTCAATTCACGAAGCCTTGAAATCACAAAAACAACTAGCAACACTAATCATACAGCTAACACCTTCGCCTTTACTTATCTATTCTACAGAAATGATGACCTATACATCGTAGGTAGAATCTACTTTGAAATCACATACATGTAGAAAAGCAACAAAAATCTAACTCGCGATCGAGAGAACCTAGAGCCCAGAAAGAGGACTGCGGTAAATGGTTAATTCTTTCAAGAAAACTGAAGTTTGCTCCAATCGAGAATGCTTCACCCAAAAATCAGCGGCAATGTGAGCAGCTACGAATATAAATTCAGTAAGAGGCCTCAAAGATGAAAAATCTTCAAAGTCAATTAAGAAAAAGTCTCCACATTAAATGATTGCTAAGGGTGGTGGACAAGTGTAGCTCATGTCTTGGATCTCTTCTGCTTTTGAGGGACAAAACGGACCCCCTGTTTCCTGAGATCCAAGGTCTTCACTTTCCCATCGTCTAATGCAACATGTAACTTTGAAGTGCCTTCAACTACGTCAGTAACCACTCCCTTGTGCCTGAACAAAAATGGGAAGGTCAAGAAGAATAAACTGTAATATATTGCGAAGTGGAATTTTGGGGAAAAAAATACAATAATATTGGAACAAACATCCTTTTATTAAAAAACTAATCTGTACGATGCATCTTATTTAATACTCAGTTTTCCCCCTCATTAACAAAATGTCATAGAAGGCGGCACTAACCAAGAATTGTCAGATGTCTGATGAACTTCAACTCTCTTTCCAATTGCATCATTTCCCAATTTCATCAAAATCCAGTTTGCATCCATGATCTCATCCATTGCACTGTCTTGATGTGATTGACTTACACCTTCAGACTCATTAAATGATGTTTTAAAAGGTGAAGGTCTCTTCCTTTTTGACCTCTGGCCCTTGATTGTCGTCTTCTCCTCCTCCTTGTGAGGAGAATTTTGAGTTTCGATGCTGGGTTTCTTGAATTTAAATCTTAGTAAAGGTTTAGAATCTTTTGGCAAAGAATGCGATGGTGTACGATTATTATTGTCATCTATCTCCTCATTTGCATCAGAGCTACCTTCTGATTGTTTCCCCAAAAATGTCCTTTCACCTCTTGATGTGGCTTTCATTCCAACCTGACCAATCATTCCATCAATACTATGTTTTATACGCCCATCAGACATATTGCCTCTTCCGGCAGTCAGGTTGAATTCAGAAACATCTGGCTTAACTTTTCCCAGCTTAATCAAATTTCCTTCTCGTCCTGAAACCTTGAAAAATTTTGATTGTCCAGAATCAAGTCTATTTCCTGAAGATCACATGAACATCGGGCAAGTTTTTAATCAAGACAACTCACATCAACATAAGATAAATTGTTAGCTAATAATGGAAGGCAATAAACAAAGTTTGTGGTGTGGGGTTATACCTTTACCATCAATATGCCTAGCTGTGTCATCTTGTCTATCTAATGCAAATTTGTCTCCCTTCTTGGATTGGCTTATATCTTCATTTCCTGAAAGAAAATATGAACGGGGAAGATCACACAACAATGAAAGAGGAAAGAAACAGAACCAAAGAGAGCAATCAAACCATTCAAGAACACATGCATATATACACAAAAAGCAGATAAGTTACTGTAATTGTCGTTACACATTAGTAATTATTCAACAGGATGATAATGTCTAAAATGGGTCAATGATTTAACGTGGAAAAAGAATTGACTGAAAAATAAGCCATATACCACTTTTACAAAATCAAACCAAGCAAATACTATTTCTCAAGTCATAAAGATGTATACCATTAGCAATCACCAGATCTTGGTCTTTTTGGCAGCTTGACGTATCAGACCGTGGGGAAGTGGCCACATTAATTTTCCGTGCTCCCAAATTTATAACCAACTTCTTCCCTTTCACATTCTGAGTTTTAACACTCTGTTTTCCACTTTCCTCTTCGCTATCCAGAATATGTGCCTTGTTGCTTTTAATTCGAACAACTCTAGGTTTCTTCTCTTCATCACTGACCATCACCTCATCAACAAACTTATGCTTCAAAATTCCCGGTTGATTAACAGGGAAAGATGCTTCAGTTTGACTCAAGCTTCCAGTAGCAGGTGATGAGTAAACATCTAGACCATCATTTCTCTGGGATTGTATATCATCATTCTTATCATCATCTAAGCTATGCAAAGATTTAATATCACTGTGTCCTTCAAAACTATTGTGTGCGTCAATTTTATTAGTCATAAATGACTCAGAGTCTTTTTTCTTAGCAGTTTTTTTGCTTGAAGATTTCTTCTTTGGTGAGTCATTGGCCAAATTCTTCAGAGAGAACTTAAAGGAGCGTGTATATTCAGTCTTTAACTTCACAGGCCCACTATCCTCATCATCTGAAAATGGTGAAATGGAAAATATCTCTTCTTGAGTAGGCAAACCAGCTGCAGCCCTCAAGCTAGCAATCAAATCTCTCTCGGCAACATTCCTTCTCCTCCAAATCTCTTGTGCAGCATCTTCAGGATTCTTGACCTGAAGTATACATGAAGAGAGTAAAAGATCAAGGTTTACTTATCTGAGTTTATCCATGGGGGACAAAAAGAAGTAATTATATATTGAAGGCATATAGCACATACCTGATAACATTCCCCACGACATGTGGGACATTTATACTGCAAATTCCCATCCACTTGAAAATGGTGATATTTTTCATCACTGCAAAACATTTATTCCAAAACATGAGTCTACAAATGTCATTGTCAAAAAGGCAGGGTCCAATGAAGTCGTGATTTATACAGTAGATCGGGACAAATCAACAAGAACACCGTTCAAACAAAAATTTTGAATAAAAAACTAGAAACAGAAAATATTCATAGAAACTTTATTGAAGCGCAATTTACTTTATTGAAGTGTTAATTTCAATTTAAGTGTATTGCACAAGTAGTAAACCATACAATACCTTCCATTCCAGATATACAGTTGCATGATTAAAACCCAAATACTAATCCACCAGGTATTAAAGATTTAGGACCAAGAAGCAAAACTCAAATGTAATCAATGTCTACAGCATAATGAAACAGCAGAATGTTCCTCAACAAGTATTCCAAAATTGCACATAAAAACATTCCACATGATACATGGAATATTGAAAGCAGTCCAACTTCACAAATATGAGGGGTAAACTAACCTGATATTATCACATTGACAATGTACCCAGAGCTGGCAAGTATCACAACAAACCATAGGCGTTGATTCTGAATCTCTGTAAACCTACAAAATTAGTAAAAAACGTACAGTGAGCATTAGGAACTCCTTTTCTGCCGTCATTGTTTACTTTTTCCAAACATAACCTAGTATTCAGGGTGGGTGAAAAAAGAGAAAAGGAAGAGAGGCCAAGATGAAATTAATTTATATTCATACAAGTACAGCATAATATTAGAGATGAACATCGGATGGACAAGAGACCTGTACAAACCTATATCACACTTCAAGACAATATTTGAAAAACCAATGTTCATGCACGGGTGAGTGCACAATTTCAATTCGGTTCATGGTCCAAAATATCATAAATGAAATACGAAAAGCAGCAGATAAGTTCCATGAAAAACTAATACACACAAAGATAGAAAGAAAGTTCTTCTAAGATTGTCCTAGAACTTCCCCTAATGCTGCAGGGTTGCATTCTATTCTGCAAACCAATCAAGAAAGGAAGATTAGTAGAGATGCTAACCTTCAAGCAAACAGGACAGTAGTTCCCTTTTGTAAACAATCTTCCACATGCATCGCAGTTTGTGTATGCCATAAACCACCTATACATTTTTTAGGAAACAAAAAAAGAATGGTAAGTCCATCCCTTAATTAAAATATGCTGAATCTGCAAGGAAAGGGAGGAATCAACTGCCATGGAGCCATGTAAAACATAAAGACAAAGAAAACTTTAAACTACTTTGAGTATCCTATTAGACATTAAAAAAAGAAAATCCAGTCATATACTTTAAAGATGAGGAAGATGCAGTGTTTAAATTGATGAGTTAACAAATAAACAGCACCACTTATCATTTCAGAAACTCTTAGAGTAAAAGACAACTGTTGATGATATACAGTTAAAATAAAGGAGAGTAATACTTGGAAGAAGAAAACATGAAATTTTTCCTTTGTTTCAACCAGGAAGATGGACTTATGACTAAAAACTCATTCCTATGGGCATCAATAGAGACATAATAGAAGGGCTAAATCACAATAAATCATCGAAACAGTAAGCATCCAAGCAAGAGCTAAACTATTCAGAATTCATACCTCACACTTAGTCCATTTCCAGGGACATTCGATCCACAACTGTGACACCTTGCATGTTTTGTGCACAAATAGGGCCCATTACAAACACTCTGCATTATGTACAATAGTGAATGAAATACCATGTATAAAATCAAATTAAGCTCACTAGTAAATGTGACAGACTCTACCTTATGAGGAGGTTGCAGACAGTAACAATGATAAGCACCATCGCACCTTTTGCAAAACATGAACTTACTTGGATCACCAGTCCTTCTGCAAGCCTGGATGAAGGAAATTAAGCGTAAGACTACCAGAAGTCCGATTAAATATTAGCTGGTATCGGGAATTTTTGTATGAGGACATTCAATTTTGATAGGAACTAAAGTATTATAGGTTGCCTAAGTCCCATAGCAAGAAGTCTGGACTACTCAGGTGTAGTAGTATTTAAGTGTATGGTTCTTCCCCCTTAATAGCTAGCTTTTGAGGGTGGGTTCCCCTGTGCTTGGTCAGTGAAACATCAAGGTGAAGTACATGAGAAGCCAGCTATTCAAAACACTTCACATGGAAATAATAGGTGAATTTCAGGGATATTTAGACGCTGTGGTGTAGAAGGGTTGTAACCCACTGAAGACATTAAAATCAACCAGTATATGATCATAACAAAGCAGGTTATTATTAGGTTCACAGTGAAGTGCTAAAATACATGCCTCAATCATATGGCCACATAATGACATAATCTCTAAACTCAACTATTTCTATATAAAACATATACTCATGAAACTAAATGCCAGCAGCCATCCCAAAGACAATGATTGGACCTGGTATAAAATAAGACCTTTTTGCAATTAACAAAAAATAAAAAAGTTATACACATAGAAACGTTCCCATTCTATTCTGATAAAGAAAATGTCCTATTTCATACAATTAAACACGCAAATCTTAGACTCCGCCAAATATTGCCAAAAAATAAATAAATATCAATTTTCAACTCAAGCTACAATATCAGAAGCATATCATATGCAAACCACATAATCAAGGAAACAACATGAACTACCATTGGTGTTAGAGCATTGTTGCTTTCACTTAGAGAGGCGATACAAACATACTTTGAAAAATAAATCGCTAGAGGAGAGTATGATCAATTACCAAGCCAGCAACCATTTTCACAACTAATATGAGCCTTCCAACAAATAATACATGAAAAAGTACAAGCCCATTAGCATGACACACCATTCCTTACCTCACAAATTCGGCAAAGAGGACAGGTCCATGAACTCCAATGAAATAAATCTGCCAAAAAGGAATTTACATAACGTGAGAATATACAGCACTTAGACCACACTAACATACACATGAGCAAATACACCTTCTTACCTCTATTTCGACCCCAACTTCTCAAGCAGTTCCTGTGGTACTTTTTACTACAACTTTTGCAGGACAGCATCTTCTGAGCTTTCTCACTTCCTTCATTTTCTCCGCACTTGCAAATTCTACAATAACTCCTATTGGCTTGCCCCTGCTCCTCTCCAGCGACATTTCCTGGAGTATTCTGCTAAATCAAGCCCACAGAATCATATCACATTATTGAAACCCAGCATAAAGAAAATACCCCACAATTAAAATCACTTTACACCCAGGGTAGCACACTACACATACAGAACAACGACAATAATCTCAAAGCTCAATATAACGTAAATCCCAAAACCACAACAAACCCTACAGTAATAACTCCTGCTCGTCTATCAAATTCAACATCAACATTCAACACGAAACAACGAAATTAAATTCCATCAAACAGAGACCACCAACTGCAAACACTCCTAGTCAAAATCGAACCGAAGGCTCACCACAACGTCGCCGGACTCAAAGCGGCGCGCATACTCCTCGGCGGCAATCATGGCGGCGGCGCCCTTGCGCTGGAGCGCGATGCGCTTGGCCTTCATGGAGGCCGACTCATCGAGCGCGTCGGCGTTGAGAGGAAGACCGTCAGGCGGCGGCGGAGGCGGCGGCAGAACCTTGGGGACCGGAACCTGAACGGTGGCGTCGTCCCTGCATGTGTCGGCAAGGAAGTCTCGAAGCGCGCCGACGTCGTGAGCGAAGCCATTGGCAGCGGAACCGTCGTGAAGCGCCCGCGGAAACCCTAACGCGCAAAAACAGATTCGGCGACTGCAAAAAACGCACAGCACAATAACGGAACGAAATAAAAGGGAAAGAAAGAGTGTGAAGAAACGAAACTATATATATAATAGAGAGACTGGTTCTGGTTATTGTAATCGAAAAGAAGAGAAGAGAAAAGGGGGAAAAATAAAGAGAGAGGTGGAGAAAGATAGAGCTTAGCATTAGCATAGCATAGAGAGAGCATTACCATGTAATTGGACAAGCTACGTGAAATGCCATTTTGTGTTGTGGTGTTGTAGATTTAGATTTCAATTTTCGTGTTTAGGGGATCGCTCCCCCTCCTAAAATTACTTCTCCTTTTTTTTATAAATAAAAATTGGAGAATTGCAATTTTAAATGAGTGAAAAATAAAATATAAATAAATAAAAAAAAGGGGGTGGGATTTGGGAGGGGAGTGCTGTAACTAGGAGTGGCTTGCTGAGACGAGGAAGGAGGAATCGATTGAGAGAGAAAATCAATTTGATTCGATTGTGGTATGCTCCGACCCGAACCTTCGCCACTGGATCTGGTTTTTGGGCTTTTTACCCTTTAAATAACCAAGGCCCATCATCTTTCGCCGATTCAAGAACCAATCGAACCGAAAAGACTGTTTCTCTTCCCACCTTCCCAAGCGCGTTTTTGTTTTTTTATAGAAAATATTAAAATGAAAATAGTTTTTATGAAATAATATTAAAAACCTTATTTACTATGACTTTTAAAAACCTTTACAACAATACATACATATTTCATATATATGCAATTACATTTTATAAAACAGAAAAAACTGTATTTTAAAGAAAAAAATATATTTCTAAATACAAAAAATTAATCAAATTAACTTCGTTAATTAGTTGACATTTTTATTTGATAAAAAAAGTTGTATGATCTTTTATTAGATTTATAAATTATTAAATAATGTTTAAGTAACAATTATTAACTTAAATGAATTATTTAGTTATTAACAAGTAAAATAAAAGTTGCATTGATCATTCTTATGCTTAAGTGAGAATCATAAGTCTTAAATAAATGACATGATTTTTAAGAGTCACATGAATGAAACTTTTAAAGACATACTTTAAACAAGCTAAAGAAAACTAAAATCTTGAAGTGTAACAAAAATATACTATAACACTAGATACTGAAAGTACTATACATTTGAATTATCTCCTCTTATTTTTTATCATTAAAAAAATCTTTATCAAACCATATTCATTAATTATGGAACATGTAAACCAACTATAAATAACAATTTTAGAATTTGATTTAGAAAACTTTCTGACTTATAATTCATTTCTATGGATGTTTTTTTATTGATTCAGTAAAAGAAACATATATCTTTCAATTAGAATGCTTATCTTTCAATTATAATGTTATAATGTTTAGTACTTCTTTTCAAAATATGAGAAAACAATCTTGGACCTTATCACTTTAACTCCTACAAAACATTTGAATTACTCTAAATTCTTCATCTTAAATTTAACATCTAAGTATTTTCTAGATTAAAATCATATACTCATATATATGGTTACATTCCATTTTATCTTGAATATAAGTGAAGTATTGTTTGAATTGTTTTTCTTAAATTAGGAAAAATCTATAAGAGAGGATAACCTTCCAAACCAAACTATCACGCACCACTTTAGTTCATGCAATAAAGTTTTCAACTTAAAAATAACTTATCTTCTATATGTGGCATCATGGCTGACTAGTAGTTTAATCCTAATGACAAGTCCATGCATACCTCTTCTGTAAATCTCTATTGAATAATGTATTTTTAACACTAAGTAAGCATAAAAATTCAAATTCATTAATAATATGTAAATGAATTTAATACTGATAACTAGTGCAAAAATTGGTTGATAAATCACTTTAAATTTTTTTTGCATATTCATTTAGCAATTAATCTTATTTTGTATATATATATTACAAATTATGAGTTTCACTAAAAATATTCATTTACACTTAATTGTATTTTTTCTGTAGGTAGTGGAATAATTTTTAAGTGGAGGTCATTTTTAAAAGCTCTATTCTATATTCATCACCTTCTTATATCTCAATAGCTTAATTTGTTATACATATTAACTTGAATATAACTCTTTCTAATAACCTTTTTATAAATACACTTAGCTGATAACAAGTATTTAGTTTTAACCTTGATTAATTTCATATTGTTTATTCTCATATCAATAATAATAATAATAAATATTTACCATCTAATATTTATTAACATTAAGAGTTGTTTTTCCATGGAAACATGTATTTTATGGAAATTTTCTACTGTTGATGCTAAAAAGGGTTGTTATAAATAACTTATATTTCAGAATATGAATAAATTACTTTTAATAAAAGATTGAAGATAAATGACTCCACTGATATAAAAGTTAGTATTATAATAAATGTATAAATTGTAATACAAAACCTTGAGTAAGCTTCTTCTTCTAAGAATCTACATCATGTTTGACTTATTATGAGAAATGAGTTTTTATTATTGTAAGATTTTTTTTATACTTTTTTATGTCGATTTTATAACTGTCATATATACAGCAACATAAAAGGTTTGTAATTTTTATGATGGTTCAAACTAATAATAAATTATATTTTATATACCAGTTTATCCAAATCCTCATAAAAACAGTAAACAAATATTATGTTAACAAATTTTGTATGTTACTTGTAATTGTAACTGATATATTATTTTTTTTAGGAGACTTATAATTATGACTGATCTGCAATTACAATTAGCAAAGATCATAATTTTTTTAACTGTTTTTTTTATAATAAACATTTCATGCTATAAAAAACTAACAATTAAATTATCATAATTTAACATATCACAGTGATCTTGACTATTTTTCAGATAACATGCATTTTATTTCTTTTAAATATAAATATTGAAATATATAATAAACTATGACTTAAAGCAAAATATTCTATAGCTTTACAATTATTCAACCTTTTGAAAAATAACATATAGTATTTTTCATCTATCTATTAGGTACAGAATGTTCGGTCATGTTAATATTGAATAATATTTAATAAACTTATAAATTTAAATAATATTAAGATTGATTAACATGTCCATTGCTCATTAAATATCTGATAAGAATCATAATTGTTAATAATAACAAAATTAATATCATCATAATTATTACTTATCTTATTATTATTATTATTATTATTATTATTACTATTATTATTATTATTATTATTACTATTATTATTATTATTATTATTATTATTATTATTATTATTATTATTATTATATCATTATCAATATATCATAGGTTTGACTAGTTCTCAAGTAGTGAAGTTTAATTCGAATGAGCTAATCATCAAATTGAATAATTTTAATCATTTTAAGAAGTTATTAGAAAAAATATCTCAAAATAAATATTTTCAATATTTCTTAATAATTTCAAAGTAATAACAATACTCGTGATACATTATAAATAAGATGCATATGATAAAATAAAAAATATATAATAAAATTATATTTTTATTACATATTTATATTTTTTATTATATAATAAAGTGAACTAGGGTCATTAGATTTGACTCATTATACAATTCAATATTATACAATTAAATTTTACTTAATATTGTAAATAAAAATGAACTCAATTTAATTATAAAAAATATAATTATGTTGTATTAGACAAAATCACTTAAATTACTATTCTCATCATCGTTATTTATGTTGTTGAATCATCATAATACAAGGGAACATATTTTTTAAGTACAGTTACACTTGAATTTCATTAGTTATTATTAATTGAAAAATTATTTTTATTGTACCATTGTGGAGAGCATTCACCACATCAATCCTGAAGGATAATTGTTATTAGTTACATACTGAACTTCAGCCACTCAAAAAAATTCAAAACTGCAATAGAACATTAATACAAATTGATTTTATAATTAAATGAATGATACTCATAGTTACATAGTTGATTAAATACAAGAATATGCTAGAAAAAAACTATTGACTTTTATAATCTATCTTAAAAGAATATTAAAAAAATGAGATTGTAAAAATTTGCACTGATGGAAAAAGTATTTCAACATTTTATAACATTTTGTTTTTATATTATTCACTCGTAATAAAAATTATGGAATTAGTAGAATAGTTGGTACATACTAATAAGAATTGAGCTAACACCATTGAAGACAATCCAACATTAAATCATGAAACTAGTTAGTTGATTTATAGTGAAATAACAAAATAGGCACATAGTGACATAGTTGAAAGCAGTAAAAGAATAATAAGATTGGTTTTTATTTACTTAAAAAAGGCCAAGTAAAAACAGATTAGTACTTGCACATCTATTTTCTTACTTCCATCTATTATTTATTTCCATTTGATGGGATGAAATAATTATTTAGAATAGCTAACATGTTTGAGCATTTGATGGCTACGATATTTTATTATAATAGATTTACAAGATTACACCTGACTTGATAATATCATTAAACATTTCTTGTAAAACTAAAATATGCCTTTACTTTGACCATATCATTAACTTTTGTTGTAAACTAAAATATGCATTCACTTTGATAATATCATTAAAATTTATATACACAAATTATTTATGTAATTCTGATTCATTAAATGTAAAACTGGATATCAAAGTCACATAGAACAGTCATTTGTTCATAAGAGTGAACTGCTTTGGGTTTCTAAAACAATCCACACAGAGCTCAACAACTTGCGTGCTGCTTCCTGCTTCCTCCTGGGGCTTCTTCCGTGGTCATAGGCTCAACACAAAACAACCTCATTAGTTACGGCCATTTGTAATTCCCCACACCCCTTATTTCTAACTCTAACCCCACCTTTTGTTTTTTTCAAAAAAAAAAAAAACACTCAAGATTCCTCAACTTTTTTCATCTCCAACTTTAAACTCCCCCTCTCTCATCTCTAGTTTATAATCACTGCTCTCTACTTTCTCACCCAGTTCTCCAAAGCTTGTGTGCGTATCATGTATGTTCTCAATGTTTTTAATAATATTTTTAAGAAAATATTAAATAAGAATGATATAAATGAAAACAACTTTTTTATAAACTAAAATTAATTAGAAGAAATTATCTCAGTTTTTCTAAATTTCATTTTTAGCTTAGTTGTACTTTAATTTTGGTTTATAAGAAAAAATCTAAAAAGACTTATTTAAACAACAGTGGGATTTGCTATAGTATTTCTGACTTAATTCTACTAATATCTCTACCTCCCTCTGTCTCTTTTATATTTTTCCTTAACTAAAAATACATTTAATTTTTTACTTTATTTCTTACATATTTTCACTCTTTTTACCTATTTTTATCCAACCTCGCAAGCTCAAAAGCTACATCACCATATATGATATGAGCTAGTATCAGTATAGTAGGAAGAAATTCCTTGAAGCTCTACCACATGAAGTCACAGCAAAATCCAGAAAATGGCAAAGGACTCTCTTATGGAGGAAATAACTTCATACCAAATAATCCTAGGAAACATATTAACAGATACCTCTGTTTCTATCATCATAGGACAAAGGGATTTCAGACCCTATGGGAACTTGTTTGAATTCTTCTCTCATTACTTCTGGAGGAACTTCCCATTGTGGTTGACAAATCAATTCAATCTCTTTTAACATGTTGCAGCTGGAAGATGCTGGGTCTTGAGTTATTTTTGAACCATTGATCTCGTGCAGATGAAGAGTCAGTTCTTCTTTATAAAAAGGAGGTTCGCTGGTCTGCATGAACTTGCTTAGGCTTGGATAAGTTGCATATGATAAAGCATGGCTATGAGTATACAGATGTTTATCAGGATGCTTGAAGTATGGTCTGTGAATAGTAAAAAGAGAGACGAATTTCTTTCCTGTTTCTTCATCTTTCTTCCAAACATGAAGTCTCTCTGCTTCT
>Ga0099824_1001563_pt1 | contig 32442 bp, 17 predicted proteins | sample SiratrowhiteBW_FD_76837 | JGI IMG/M metagenome (GOLD analysis project Ga0099824, IMG submission 76837) | Root nodule microbial communities of legume samples collected from California, USA - Siratro white BW | ecosystem: Host-associated > Plants > Roots > Nodule | place: USA: California... | reverse complement strand
TATATATATATATATATATATATATATATATATATATTTATGACTGTGTATACCTTTCAATAAAACATGTCTTAGTCTCAATATACTTACAATAAATAATTCACATTTCAAAGAATCGAATTTATTGGAAGGTTTTATAGTGAACTATTCGTTTTTCGTATTTCAATATTGGACAATGATCTGGTTTGTATAAGATCAAGATACCATATTAAAATTACTAGACAACCTCACCAATTATTCGACAACCTCTTTCTAAAAATAATATAATTATTAAAAAAATAAATTTTTGTATTTATAAAAAAATAAAATAGAACATATAATATAAAATAAGTATAAAGATTTATTAGATATCAAAATATTACGCTCTGTCGTATGGAAAAATGGTTTTTCTGTAGCTTCACCAATCTTTGACAACGTATTGTCATGCTAAATAGTTATTAAAAATTTGGTTAGACTTTAACTTATAACTTCTAACCTTTTACATACTTATTTCAATTTTATTCTTAAATAATATTTATGAAGTTTTCAGTTTATGCTTTTCTAGATATGATATTATTTTATTGTTTTATTTTCTACTATTATTTTTACTATTTAGTCACAAGGTAAATATTTCTTTTACTGAATAAAACATTGACAATTATAGTAAGTAAATCTTTCCAAATAATTTATTATTAAAGAAATAAAAAAGAAAAGGTTAAAAAGATAAAAGAATGGATGAAATAATTGAACTAAGAATGAATGAAGTGAGGTAGGAGAGTGAAGGGAAGAAGAGAGAAGGAGATGAGGAGATCTGGAAAACATGAAGCGGTGGGAGAAGACAAACTCATTGACAATGAAATCGACAAATTCCTTAGGAGGCTATCGTGCGCCGCGATTGCAATAGCCTCCCTCACGCTCCTCTTCCTCTTCCTCCGCACGCCCGACACCTGCGTCCCCCCCCACGCGCCTCTTAAGCCGCACCTCCGCTTCCCCAAGTCCACCTGCGACTTCTCCACGCGCCTCCCCGTCCCCGCCGAGAAGCGCAACCTCCGCCTCCGCTCCACGCGCCTCTGGAAGGCCAAGGTCCACTCCTTCGCCATCCTCTTCCGCGACCTCCCCCTCCTCCGCAACCACTCCCACGTCCTCTGCGTCTCCGCCGGCGCCGGCCACGAGGTCGACGCGCTCCACGGCCTCGGCGTCGACGAAGTCACCGGCGTCGAGATCCTCGAATCGCCCCCGCTCGTCGGCCGCGCTGATCCGCACAATCTCCCGTTCTTCGACGGCGTCTTCGACCTCGCCTTCACCGCGCGCTTCGACGAGGCACTCTTTCCGGCGCGCTTCGCCGCAGAGATGGAGCGCGTGGTCAGGTCTGGCGGCGCGTGCTTTGTCCTCGTGGCGGAGTGTGGGGACGATGAGGTGAGAGAGGTGGTTGGTTTGTTTAGGAATTCGAAGCTTGTTAAGTCCAGTAATGTTTCTTTGACTGGAACGAGAATGACCAGTATTCTTATGAGAACTAGAGATAATTCTTCTTGATTCATTACTCCTAAGTTTTCTATTTTTTATTTGTTTATGTGTTCATGTATATTAGTGTAATTTTGCTGTAAAATTTCTTATACCATGAAACAATTAGAAAATTCATCATGAATAAGTAGTGTGTAACAGTCATCTATTAACAAATTGTGATAATTGTGATGAATGCTAAATGTGTTAACTTCTATTTATAGGAACTATATGATTAGTTGACGGTACATTGACAGAGCATGGAAATTAAACTCATTCCTAATTAGATGACATTGGAAAGAATTTATCCTATTTGGTTAAGTGTGTTTTTTTTATTGAACATTGTTGTTGTCTTATCTTATGGTTATGTTCACCTTTGAATCATCTGAATCCAATTTCTGAAGTGTTGTGTTTAATGCTTTGCTATGTGAATTAAAATGTTGTTAACTAACAGTTATAGTGACTTCTTGATGCTATCATTTGATATTTTTTGGCTGGCAATTTGTGACGGAGGCCTGGAATGGCAGATTCTTAAGCTGTAATGGTGTGTTTATATGGCAGAATTTTGGCCCTCCGCCATCTGCCAGTGATAACATTGGTGATTAAACTGGTGGGTGAAATTTTTGTTTTTCTAATCTTTAATAGAATCAAAGATGACTGGGAATATCTGACTTTTTGGATATGCTAGAAGAATAATAGTTGTTTTTAATGATGTAGGGTGGATGAAACTCTGCAAGTCATCAGCACTTATTCTGACTATTAGCTTTGATTGGTTTCTTTTACACTTAGGAGAATGATGTTCTTTAGTTCTTTCTTTCTGTTGTTTGATTTTTATTTAGTAGGAGCCTTGTATTGTGGGCATTAGGGAACTAGACATAGAACGAAAATTGAGATACAGTGAATGCTGTCTGTGCCTTTTCTATTTCATCTCAAGTAGTTACATAATATGACTGGTTGGTGCATCATAGACAGTTCAAATTTTTCTGGGTTCAAATTTTTCTGGGTATTTAGACAACAATGTGTCCTGATCGGTTTGAGATGCATAAGTTCTTCTCCTCTAATTTAGTTTCGAGCCTCTGTTGTGATCTTGTTTTGTTTGAGTTATAAGCTCCTTTCATTGGATGGAATTTTTTGATGTGGTAACTGCCATGACATTTATTGATGGATTATTCTAGAACACACAAGAATAAATGATGGTTGGATCAATGTATTTTCATCATGTTCAAGTTTCACATAAGAATTAATACCATGTTATTGCCAAATGTCATGGATATTTGAACAAATACGTGGTTTGAACTTGGAGGTGTCATTTTGACTACTGAGAAACTCTGTTTGGTATTCACTAATTTACCAATGAACATCAATGTTATACCCTCAACAATAGCAACTTTAAAGCCAACCATTCAATATTTAGTGAGTTATCAATTCATCCATGACATGCACAGTATCCAAAATTCAAATATAAGTCCCGACAAATTACATATAAGAATTTCTATAGTTTTATGCAGTAACTTGTCAGTTGAATACTATTTTTCGCTCAATCAGCTTTAAAATTCTGTGCATGCATAGTTATTCAATGTTTCACAAATCATATGATATCGAGATTGAAAGTTAAATCAAGATTAGCTTTCTTTGTACTACAAGAAAACTAGTCTAGAGAAAGATGATAAAGTAGGACACAATAATAACTTCTTCACATTCTAAAATTGCAACCCTACTCATCTGCCATCATGAAATCAAGCTCTAAATTGAGAACCCCATACACCCCAACAATCCTGAGACATGCATGCATTCCTTTAAAGGAGAGATCTAAATTGAACAAAGAAAGAGGGGAAGGAACTTACCCAAGGTAATATCTCTCTTCAAATGTTTTACTGTATCCCTAAGCTATCCTTTTAGATGGAATATTTTCAAAGGAAGGGAAGAGGGGTCTTGAATATGCAGTGAGGAAGAAGTAGGGAATTCGACTGAAGAAGAATAAATTTAGTTTTATTTTGTAGAAATAAGAAGTAAAATTTTATATTAGTACTTATACCCCTTGGTCTTACTAATCTTACTCCCCTTAAATATAAAATTCACCTTCAAACATCAAACACACACATAAAACTTAAATATGATTTAATTTAATTATCATTTCTACATCTTTTATATATCATACACTTATTTCATCCCATAAAAAAATAGGTCCTTACACGTAGCTCAATAACCATATAAGATGTTTATCTGATAAGGTTAAAAACAGACTTCTTATAACACTTTTAAAATGTTTTCCTAAAAGATGACTGTAATATAATAGTTAACTATCAAATTATCATTTAATATATATATAATATAATAAAATTCTTTTTGTGGAAATACTTCTAAAGGTTCTATTCATCCAAAAGGAGTTATCAAGTATCAACTAAAGATTATTTATTTTGGGTTATTCCAATACTATAAAAGAAACAAATTCTGACTTTGGTAAGATCAAATTTAGAGGTCACCTTTTTAACTTTTGTCACCAAAATAAGATTTGGATTTAATGAAAACACATATATGGTCTCTTGGGTGTTATATAATTACTTGATTATTTTCTTGCTTGGAGGAACTTGCATACCCAAAAGCATCTACTGTTGAAGCCTGCAGACTGAGTTGGACTGCCAATTTTTTAGCAAGTGTTTTGTGAATGATCATAGACAAAGATGGCACGCTACAATGCTTTTTGACTATCACTAAATGTGAAAAGAATACCACAGTTTTCTTATGTATATTCAACTTTTTTCCTCATATATGATTTTGTTTTTTCAACGAAAGAATTGAAAGGTTGTAGCTATGAAAACTTCGTGTTTTTTTCTCACAGTTGTTTCACGACAAAAAAGGAGAGAAAACTGAAGTCAGGCAGGAAAGGAATTTTTCAATAATATATATACCAATTTCCTATCGATAGTTATTACCTTCCTTACAATCTTTTTGTGGAGTTTGATCCTTATTATTTTTTCGGTGACTTATAAGAAAGGAATTCTGCCAGGCAAAAACTAACCATTTTCACTCACATGCTTCTTAAGAATTTTTTTTAATTAAAGAATGGAGTTGTCCTTTGTTATATCAAACTGGAAAACATCCTACTAAAAATTGCGGATTTTAAGTTGTCCAAGACCATAAAAGAGACAAATCTAAATTGGTAAAATTAAGTTTAGAGGTGCATCTTTTTATATGTCACCAAAATCAATTGAGTCTATTAGTTGCATTGTTACTAATGATCGTTGGATTCCCTAAATGGAGCAACTCACAAACGAAAAAGGAGTTATTTTGAAGTTTGTACTCCTTCAAGAAGCATGAAAGATACCTTATATATGGAATGAGTTGGCATTGCAAAATTTTCCGTGTTGTGTTTTGTTAAGGATCCTTGACAAGAATGGAATCCTACATTTGATATTCACTAACCATTTGCTCTCTCTTAAACTTTTACATTTATTTTTTTTAATTGTAAGATTTTAATATCTTTCTTACATCAAATAAATCTTCACACATTATCACATAAAACTTAAGAAAGCAAATTAGATATAGAGTGTTTTTATAACTTATTAAGATTTGTTTCTCATCCACATATAACTTTATTATACCTCAATATATAATATATATTTTTCTGAATAGTTATAGTTTATCTATACTAGATATTAGTAATTTTAAAACATAATATAAAAAACTCCTTAAAAGTTTATAAATAATGCGCATAATAGCCATATTTATTATAAATGAATATAAAACTGTAACAAGTGAAATTGATGATTTTGTGTTTTTTAGAAGAATATATTTAATTTGTCAATTTAAATATATTTTATTAATGTTAAAAAATTATTAATACGACTAGAAACATTTTGAATCCAACTTCCATACAAAGTACATTAAAATTTGAAAGGAAATATTATCTTATAATTTTTAACCTACAAAATATATTTAAATGTTCAAATCAAATATATCATATTACATAATAGAAAATTGTATCAAACTAACAGTACATAAAAACTAACATTAATAAATTTATATAGCACTTAAAATAAAATAATAAATATTATAGATATTTTATTATAAAAAATTACATAAAGTTACACTTACCTGTTTTTTTCTACAAAATTAATGCTTTATTTTAACCTAAACATCATGTCAGTTACACTCACCTGGTTTGTAGAACATTGGTCTTATAACAAGTCCCTATCAGTATTTTTTTACATGAGTTGCTCATCACGAGAGTGCAAATAAGCAATAAATGAATAAAAATTAATACTAATAAAATAATAAAATCTACCAGATGTATATGAATAATATTACTTTCTTTGTTAAACTATTTTCTTTTTATGATAATGCACCATTCTTAAAATAATTTATTAATTACATAAATTATCTGTGACAAAATTATTCTTATTTAAAGATTTGAATAGTTGTCACTCTATGTAAGCATTTAAGTGAGACATTAAAGAGGTTATAAAACTAATTATTATTTTTTTTGTTTTATCAAAAGACATGTTAAGATAAATTAAAATATATCGAAACATAGTGTATATATAAGTAATAATATAAAATAGTTAAAATTATATATTGTAAACTTGTTAATTTTTAAATAATTATCTTGAATTTATATTTATTTATTTATATTTACAAGTTTTTTTTTTATACATGCTAGATTATCAGAATTCACATAGAAGACTGTGCCTAATTAAAATAAAAATTTGTCCAAATTCTTAAGTAGCTGGGAACTCCTCTTTTTGCTAGTCTATTTTAATATACTTGCTTTGCTAGAATCTTCCTTTTTCTTTCCAAAATGAAAAAAAACCAAGCTAGAGAAGTGTTCCATATTGCAAAGTCTCTGAACCACCGACCTTTGCTAAAAAGTATAAATGGATACTTCACCCTGAATCTTGGACAACTAAAACAATTCACCAAAATCAAGGGATCACATAACCTTTTGTAGAGGACAGTGCCCTTTTTATCTTATTTTTCTAGTTTGTTGAAGTTATGGTCAAATAATATATTGTAAATAGGAACAGCATAGTTGCTTCTGTATATGAAACACAGAAACCGATCTTCTTTTTCTGATATAATGTACTATTATCTTCATTCTTTATCTAAAGCATCCTATTGGATAAGCTTCTTCATCAAGAAGATTACCATATGAACACCACTACATGTATAGAACATGTTAATTATAAAAGTAAAACCACCATTTACCCAACATTATAAAGCTACTTTCAACAAAAATAGTTTATAATTCAATAACACATACCAGTAAATCATCTCAAGTTTATAATTCTGTAACTCCATCCATTTTGCTCTCTCTCAGAAAAATGAGAAGTGGGAAAAAAATAAAAATAAAATAATAAAAAAAAACAGAAGAGGAAACAGACAGAATACATAGAGAAGAAGATGAGGGTCACTCATTCTCATAGGTCTTCGATTCATATACTTAATAGTAGTTTGATAGAAATCTATAGTTAGGATAAAAATCAATCAGAAACAATTTTAGTGTCACATTTAAGAGTTAAAGTAGCTAAAAAATTAAATTAACAGTTTTACTATATCAAACTATTTATGATTGCAACAAATGTTAAAACTTTATAGTATTGGTCTAAATATTATTTATACTAAATATATGAACAATATCAGACGAATATCTGTTGCAGCAGCAGCATTTTAGCCAATATCTATGTTCCAATATAATTCCCTATATACTTCCCACTCTAATTGCACGGAAGAAAGAAAAAGATTGAAACAACTGAAAAAGATATTAGTGATTAGATTTAGATATCAGTACTTCGTGTCTCTTCTCCTAGTGACCCGAATATAGCAAAAAACTGCAGCAAAGATGGCAGTAACGAGCCCTCCAATGATGACACCTCCACCTGCCACTGACTTATCAGTGGAATGGTGCTTTCCCAGCCGTCGAATCTGTGGAGCCTCAGCTGATTTAGATTCATCGTTTTTCTCTTCTGATGACGGCTTATGTTGTGTGGCACCAGAAACTGCAACTTTGTTATCAGTCTTCTGATCGTGAAGCTGAACTTGTGTTTGAGTTTTATGCTCAAAAGGGTTCAACACTGGGAGTGGTGGCTGTCCCTGATGAGACTCATGAGCCGTGACATGAAGTGCCAAGATCTGAGCAAGTAGCAGAAGAACAACCCCACCAAGCTTGTTCATGGTTAAGGAGACTGTGTGTTAGTTGGAGCAAGTAGTGTTTAGTATAGGAAGGTGTGAGAAAGTAGGATTTGAATGGAGTGAAAGGTGAGTGAATGTGCTACAATATTGGATGACACATGGGGTGGTTAAATAGAGAGGGTGTGGAGTTTGAGAAAAATGCAATGGATGGCTGTGATATGATCTTGTTGTTCTAGGTATGAACGTGTGGCTGGGCACTGAAACTGGGTCCCTTGCAATTGCATTGTGTGTGTTATTATCTCTCAAAAGATTGATTGTAATGGTTTGGCTTTAGCATTAAAGATTATAGCTGGCTGCTCCTCTTCTAATTCAATTCATTGATAGAGATATAGGAATCATACTTTTCAAATAATTTTTTTTAAATAATTTAAAGTTAATATTTACTAATAATATTTGGGCTTAAGTGGTTTTTATAAGTATAAATAATCCCATCTATTACTTTATCTGTTTACTCTTTCTCTTGTGTTTCTATATTTTTCTAAATCAACCTACTTTGGGGGTGAATTGAAATAACTTGATTAATAATAATAATAATAATAATAAATAATAATAATGCATGTAAACTTAAAATAATATATCTAACATATATAAAAACATAGTAGAAATATAAATCATAGAAAAATATATGATAAAAAATAATAAAATTAATTGTAAATGGACGTAAATATAATTCTGGAAATTAAAGTAAATGATTTTAAGAGATGAAGAACACTATAGTCAGTGGGCATTGGCATTACAGAAGTTTATATGTCTTGACTAATATATTTTTCACATGGAATATAACCTTGAATACTTTTATTTATAAGTTCTTCTCAATGATTACTAATCTTAATGGATACATGTCATTAACCTTTGATACCTCTTCAATACTTTATTCATTCGTATGTCCCTTTCTCAATATTGCTTGATTGATAATGTGATTTTTTTTTTAATTAAGCTTACTAAAGATATTGTAACTTGATCAATTTTATTAATAATATCTCCATTAGACATAAACTTCCTTTACTTGCTATCTTGATCGATTTTAATTTTTTTTTCCCCATTATATACTCACAATAGAAATTGAAGTAAATATCATTTTACTCATTGAGTTACTAATTATTATTGCTGAAAATAACTCAAGCCCACATACTCTATGTAAGAGTAAAACCATTTGTCTATTGTTAGTTATTATTATTATTATTATAAAAGATAGAATTTATAGTTTCAACTAACCTATAAATAATATATCATTAAGTATTTTAACCATCCATTATAATATTGGGAATCTATTTCAAAACTTGATATAAAGTTATTAAAATATTAATTTAAAAACTATTAGTTTTGAGGACTTAAATTTGAGTTTTAACTTGAACATTGATAACGAATCATGATATACCTAAAAGTCCTTATTTTTGAGCTTCAGAAAAAGACCTAAATGTCTTTATACCTAACATAACTCTGATAATATAGTTATGATTGTGTATAATTAAGAGATAATTCATGTTATTAAACAGTTTTTGGAGTTGAATTAGACTAAAATATAAATTTTATTAAAATGTTATGAAAATTATTTTAGCATTTGTTGAATTTATCAAACTACACTACAATCATTTATAAAAATTTAGTCTTATGAAAGTTGGGTGCTCAATCCTTCCTGATATATTTAAAATAATATATAAGTCGAAACAAAACAATTTTCATTTCACAATCTAACTTTTAAGAATGAGTAGACTCAAATCTAACTTTTAAAACAATATTAGAATCTGTATTAATAACTTTTATCATCCATTATAAAACTGTTATTAATTACATCATTAACAAATAGCCAATCTTACAAACTTTATCATCTCATAAGGACTGCTACACTAAGTAACAGCAGTTTAGGTTGAGCATGGTTGAACTGGAAATATTAGTTGTATTTACTGATGCAACTATGTGGATTTGGAGAAATAGAATGAATAGGTATAGATGCACAGAGGAGGTTGTTTTTCCAAACTTCCCTTTCTGTAGTTGGGAAGAAAACGAAAGGAGTAGTTGGCATGGCACTATATATAAGCAGCATATATGGCTGGAAATTAGCAGGTGGCAGACAGATGTATCCTTTCATGCATGCTTTGATTTCCCATCACTTTCATCAAACCATGTAATCAATATTCTATCCATTAGCCAAGTTATCAATTATAATTAAGTCTAAATACTAACTACTCATTTCAGTCCTGTTCTTTTCCATACCTTATACTATACTACCCATGCTAAAGTCCTTCACTAGAGTAAAAAAACAATAATACAAGACTAGGTTAATTTAACAAAAATAAGAGAAAGTGTCTTTAATATTATTTTTTAAATTAACAAACAATGTTAATATATGCTTGAATAATTTAAATTCTTTTTTTTTTTTTTGGATGAAAGGTTCAGTTTCTTCTAAAGGTATTAAAATGTTGTTTGGTACGAAATTCTCTTGAGTTTTTTTAGTTTAAAGAACTATTATTATGACTAATTGGGTAAAAGGACCAATGAATTAGGTTTTGTGAAATAATTGTGAATGTACATCCTAAGATATCATTGGCACTCTATTAAGTAGTTTTAAAAATATCTCTTCATTTCACCATTTTTGGGGAAAAAAATTGCCAAACACTAGCACTTTGTGGTAAAGGAAAAGTGATCGTGTCTTGAATATACTTTTAATTAGTGATTATTCCAAATTTAAATTTGACAAAAGTGATCAATAGATTGAATAGTTCGTATATCGTTTTAGTTCAATTATCAAATTTTATTTATTTATGATCGATTCATGTTGGTATGTGAGAAAGTTTTAATGTGGATTATGTTTGTGAAAAGAAAAAGCAGTAAGTATACCATAGAGTATTATTTTCCTTTGAAAAAATGTTTAATATTAAACCCATATAGTATAAGGTTAATTATTTGCTAAATGCCTGTGGTTAAAAATTTAAAGGAAAATATTAATTAGTCGGTATTGTTAGCTAGGGTGTTAATTATATTTAAAATGAAAATTATCTAATAACAATTGTTTTAAATTTTAAACTTATCAAACACTACCATTTTAATATAGGTTTTTTGTAGATTTAAACAAGAACTCTATACTCCTCAACAACATAAGCCATTTATAAAATCTACCCTTCAGCAGAAGTCAAAGAAGACACATAGTAATTGAACATAGGGTTTAGACTTGCTTGTTTGAGCTTTACAGCTCAATATGTGGTACAATCCACTTCTAGAAAATTAAATATTATTTGTTTAGAGATTGCGGGAAAGCTATAAATTATATATATAAATAATTAATGAACAAACTTTTTATAAATATTTAAAAAAAATAAGAAGTTCTTTATAAAATAAATTTAGTTTATTTATAAATTAAATTATAGAAACTCTTTTACATAATTTTTAAAACTTTAGTGAAAACATATTTTTTATCTTATAATAAGAATATTAATATAAAAATTGAGGAAGATACCCATAATATAAATTATCAACAAAATTTGTTCTCCACATAATATTTACTATTGTTGTTTTCTTTATAAGTAATTATTACCAATTTGGTCTCCATCATGGATTATTTAATTCTAAAAAAATGAAAGGCACAAAAAGCCATGACGGTGGGATAAGAAACAAAACCATTGTTGCTTCGCAAAATCTATGGTTAATTGGTGCCGGTTGTTGGGATATGCAGAAATCATGTAAACTGAATAGTGGGCTATGATATATAAATTAATGTCTTATGTTAATTTATATATGGTTGAAAAGATTTTGTGTGAATATAAAAAATGATTTTGAAGGAAGTACAAAATATTAATAGGATAAATAGGAGACACGCGTCAATAGCTATGTCTTAGGTACATTAATTAATATATGTTGTCACAAAATGTGTGTCACGAATGGCGGAGTTATTAATTTATTATGGCGGCAGGAGAGAACTTTACAGTGATATCACTGTGTATGTTTTTGTTTAGAAATATAAGAGTTTATTTTTTATAGGAATATAAGAGTTTATGTTATTTTACAAAACTTTAGAAATAAAAATGGCTCTTTATTCTTTTAATAATAAAAAAAATTAATTTTATAGTAAACACATTTGTATTTTTCATTCATTCTATTTCTTATTCTACTGAAAAGATTATTATTGACTTTATTTTAGAATTTGAAGACAACTTTTTATCAGATTCTCTCCATATAGGAGTATGAAAGTACTTAAGAAACTTTAGTACATTGTTACTTGCTCCAACTACTCATGGTATTTATTCTTTATGAATTTAAATTAAATGTAAACAAACGTTTGTCATATTCAAGGAAAATTACTTTTCATTATTTTAAATGTCATGTTCATTTAAAAAATTAAGATATAATAAATTTTCTTAATTTTAATAAAGTACTTATAATATTTTATGTTTTACTCTATTACAATATGATTAGATAAAAAAAATATAAACAACAAAAGAATAATAATATTATCTCGAACTTTAACAAGGACAAATAAATAAATAAATCTTTTAAAATTTTGACAGGAGAAACAGAAAAAATAAATTTTAACTATCTAAATCCTAGTTAATTATACATTTCAAAAAATAAATTCATACCTAAACACGATTTCGTACAACTTAAAACAAATAATAATTATAATGATATTAAAATTTTCAATTGAAAAAAATGTAAGTTACAAAAAAAATTAAACTTGAAGATGCAAAGTCAAGCATTATATAAAGGACTTTAACGGTAAATATTGATAAAATTAAAGTTCAATTTAAGGAGATTCATTTAAAAGAAGAAAACAATTTAACACGAATCAAATACATCTTGAAAGTTAAAGTTATATTATGATGACGGTGTCTTTGGGGTTTATCGTGAGAAACCTCTCCCTCTTTGTGCCTACTTCAACAATCGTGTCACTCGTCGATAAAAAAAAAAATACAAAGTAAGAGTATGTCCGAGAAATTATTCTAATTAGTAAAAGAAAAATCAAAAGAGAGTTTGGATTTTAAAATCCTAGAGACATCAAAAGATGGTTTCAATTTTAGAAAAATAAGAAAATTGAAAAATATATTTTTTATTAAAAAGTCAAAGAAATTTCAATTTTAAAAAACAAAAATTGTTATGGCAAGCAAAGCATAATTAGTTGATAGACTTATATTCCAAAAAGAGTATCTACAAACAATGATATTCATATAATTTGTGATAGTTTTCTTTGTAGGACTTTTTATGACATAAAAATTGATTTTTTACAATGAAAATGGAAAATCGATTTCCATTAAATTTCCACAAAGAAATTATATTGTTATTTCTTGAAAGGAATAGTTGTTGGAAAAAAATCCTTAAAAATATTATGAATATTCAATTGGTGTGGAATGAAGCTAAATAAAAAATTGTAGTACTAAATTTTGATTAAATTTGAGTAAAAAAATAAATTTTACTATTTTTTATATTATAGTCAAATGGTAAATATTATATTAGATAACTTCTTTAAAATATACAATTAGATATATAAATAAAGTTTAAATAGAGTTATTAAAAATATATGGAAACTTTCACAAACAGTTTCATAAAACTTTAAAATGAAGTTAAGAGAGAGCTCATAAAAGAAATACTAAACACCTAATTTATATTAGTTTATCCTAATTTTAATTTTTTCTAATTTTTTTTAACTTGTAAAGAGTTCTACTAATCATAAATCATTATAAGTATTGTTATTTACTACTGTTAACTTACAAGGAAATACAAGAACTCTTCAAATTATTTGATAATCTCTTCTTCCTTAGATTGAACACTGCATACATAATGTCTTTATAGAACAAGTACGTAAAATCTCTTAAAACTATACAAACATACATTATTTGGTTTTCACAATAAAACTTTCATAGAAAAAAATACCTTAGTTCTAAAGTCTTAACTTCATTTATTGAAGGAATCACAAAGATAAGTTCTCTTTAAGTGGTCTATCAAATGCACTATAAGTATTTTGCAATAAAAAACTTTAAGATGCAACAATCACATAGAATGTGTGCTCTTGACTTCATTTCATGTCATAGTTATATGCAAACATTTTCTTTTATAAACTTCCTAAAAGGGACTATTAAGACTAGTGTATTGTTGTTTATCTTTGTGCAAGGTCATTTTAAAACAAGTTTGACTTTTTGTTGACATTTTTTGTTGTAACACTAAAAAATGTTGTTAAATGAGTAGTATTTTCTTTTATCACTCTCTTCTACTTATTCTGATTGTCTCATTTTAAACATATAAACTCAAATGGTAAGTGCATTTTTGAAATGTGTTAAGGAACAACTTTTTATAACTTTCATAATGTTAAGGAAAAGTCCATGTTAGTGAGTTTTTAACAAAACTACATCTTGAACTAAGATTAGATTGTGTTTTATATTTTTCTTTTCATACTTAAAAGTAAGCAGTTAGATACATCAAAACATTTAATTATTTGTTACATCAAAGCATAAGTGTTTTAGCATGGCATAACATTAAGATTGATATTTTATCTTAAAGTTAATATATAACACTATGTTAACATCAATATTATTTCTATCCCTCAAAATAGTAACACTATTAAATGACAAATTTTTAAAATAATGATAATCAAAGTGTCATAAATAATGGAGATTGAATTAACAATGAAGAATAATAAAAGTTATTAGAAAGTTATAACTACTCAGGATTTATGTTCTATAAATATTAAACTAATGTATTGTAATAATGGTTGGAACTTGTAATCATCCTCGTAAATCTTAAATCCCTAAACACTTACAAATGAATGAGTTAGTACAATATTCTCAACCATTTAATTTCAATCATTTACTTGTGAGTATTCTATCTACAATTTTTTAGTTTGATAATTTACTTTAGATACTTTATCACATTGTTTTACTTTTTTATTTCAAGTAATATCTTTACTTTTAAAGATGTTTATAAATATTCAATTTATTAAAGTTTAACACACACAAACGCGTGATAGAATCTACCATGAATAAGGAAATCCCCTCAAAGAAAGTATTTGTCTCCCTCATCAAATACTTTTGAGATTAGGTTTGTTTATTGACAAAAAACTTATAGAAAACAAACCCTCTACTTTATTTTTCACTTGAGAATGATACATATTTATAGAACTAATTCAATAAATTTTTTTCTTACATTACTAACTACACATAACACCTATACTAAATTGTTCATGGTGTAATTGTCCCACATGTAGCAGCATATATCCACAAATTATTTTTTTTCTCTCAGTTTAACTTTCCATGTTCTTTGTGACCTTTATTTCGACAATAGTATAACTGGTATGCAACTTCTATCTCAATTTCTTCCAAAATAACTTCTCTAACCGAGAGTAAACACACAAAAATTTCTTAACTTAGTATTTTTGGTAATGTAAAATCACAATAATCTTCTTCACTAAATCGACTAAAGTAGTTGGTTAGATTCTGTGAATGAGGATTAGATTGGGCCGAGTCCTTGACAAGTGGCATGGTAGTTGCTCCACATTTTTTGGTGTTGTAACTCCAGCTTGAGACATGTACCTCCAACAAGGGCCCTAGAGTTCATTGCAAGTAAATGTCCTCACATTTTCTGTCCATTGGGTTCATGTGGGCCGTCCACTGGGCCCATTTATGTTTGCTTGTCAGTGGCAGCCCAAGCAAGCAACTGCATTGTATCCTTTCACTGTTTGAGATTGGGCTCTGCTGAAAAGCATGGTGCTGGGGTGGTTGTTGGGGAGTCTTGTGGCATTGTCACTGTGTCCTCTTTATGTTGTGTGACTTGCAAGTTGGTTTCTTTGCCATGGGTGGTTGAAGAGATAACACTTGTAAGTGATACTGTTGAGGGAATCAATTTTTGTGTTGGTTGTGGTTTCAGGTTTGGGTCCTACTATTTCTACTACCACCTCTCTTTGTTTCTGCTTGCAAATTGGACACACCAGGTGTTCCTGGAGATAAACTTTGCATGCCTCATTCACCAAACCAATGAATGAGGATAAGTGTAATGATTAAAGACTTGCATATTACAAAAGAAACGATTATAACACCTTATATTTCTTAATAAATTAATTTTAAGTTAAACATAAAGTAATTTATCTTCTAAACAGTGGGTCTAAGAATATATAAAATGTCATAATAACTATTTAAGTATATTCTTTGAATATCTAATCACATTATTTTATCTCAAATTAAATCCTTATTTCAAATTTCTATTTATCAATCAATATTTAAGATCATTTGTTATGGTTTGAGATATAAATGACTAAGACCTTCAGAACAAGGCATTTATTGAAGAAGATGAATGTTATGACTAAAGATATAAATGATGATTCATATTCAAATGAGATTGAAATAGGGATGATAAATGAATTTTTTTCATAGATATTGTTGAAACTTATTTTGATTTTATTTGAAATTTTTGAAATGATTTAATATGAGTATAAATATGAATAATGTTTTTTTAAATTGGATATGAGATAAAGATTGGTACGTAGATATTTGACTTATGCCTTGTCTTCACACTTATTTATGTTCTCATACTCGTTTTCGTTTTAAATTACTAAAACATCTCTAATTTATCAGGTAATTAAAAAATTTATATTAACTTTTATTTAATCCTTAATTTCATAACTTATTTCTAAATTATTCATTTGATCATTTTTACTTTCAATCATTTGACATTTATCTAATTATTATTTGGTATTTATACAATTATAATTTGTTTCTTGATAATTATCACTAGAAAAAAAATATTTTAACATTAAATACTTCATAATATCATATTTTTTTATTACGATTTTTATTTTTTATTAAAATTTATTTAATTAATATTTAGATATATCCGTTGAATATGAAGATAGAAATGAAAATAGAGATACATTTTTATTTTATTTTGAGAATGAAAATGGAATAGTTCAAATCCTCATTAGCATTCCTAAAGAAGAACTTCACAACTCAAGCCTAAGTGTAATACACTCAGGACCAAGTATCTAAAAAACTATATTATTAATTAGTTAGGAAACTGTGCATGATGTGATAATGTAAGCTTAGGTGCATGCGAATATCTTTCTTTAGATTGTTAGGCTATATTTTAGTTTTGCTTCTTTGAATGGTTGTGAATAGTTTTCATTCAATAAAATAAGAAATATTTTCATTTGTTCTTACCTTGGTGGAAGGAAGTCTTCCTTAGGAAAAAAAAAAAAAAAAAAAAAAACTTTACATTAATCATAAGTGACCAATTTTGAAAGACATTAAAATAAAAAAGAAACAATTAATTTCAAATAAATGGATTTGGATCAGAAATAAAATTCAAAATCAAATCACATCAAATTAGAATCAAGATTTCTCATTTTCTAATTACAAAAAGATTAGTTACACATAATGGTAAGAGAGGGAAAGTGCTTTATTTATGGAAGTTTCTTTTTATATATCCACATGCCATCTCATACGAGTGCTTATCAACAACAATGCCGTTTGTGAAAGGATCGATTAAATTAAAGAGTTTTAATTTATTATTATTGTTTAAGTTTAGTATTTTATTTTTCTCATACTTTCATATCTTATTAAAATGCAATTTAAAGTGTAAAAATAAACATTGGTTATTTTTGTATGATTATTCTTAAAAGACTTTCTTGCATTTATTGTTTCATTATAAGTTAACTAAATAATAATTACTTTCGTAAAGATTACTAAATAATTGGAAAGAAAAAGAAAAATGGACTGGACTTGCTTCTTGAAAGCCACAACAATTTTAGGCTAATGATCTTACTAATTGAAACCAGTCCTGTCTCTATTTAGAATCTCATTCTCTATTTAATAGAATTTACGCACATTTCACTCAATAATGAACACTATTGAAAAATATATATGTTAATGAATATTTTAAGGGCACTAATTAAAGAACTAATAAATATAATGTTTTCACTACAAATTACAATGAACTTGTATTAAAAATCACGGTAGGGGTATTAGATTCTTTCATTAGTAAAATTCTTTTACTTGTAAATTTTTAAGCAGTACTTAGTATTAGCACTGTCCACTAAAACAATAAAACCATATTAAAAATGTGTTAAGAATAGTTTGTCTTGGAATTATTTTACATAAAAACTTTTCTTTCCTGAAGTATCCAGCAACAAAAAGTTAGACCATGGATGCAGCTTCAACATCAAAGTGAATGGTAGACTTCAACTTGAAACATGTTTTACAGATACATCTGAAAGATTAATAGCCATATTGGTTTGCAGAAAAAGAATCAAAATCACAAATATTTCATAACCTACTTTGTGCCTACTTCCAGTTCTTGCATTACTGATAACAATACAACTAATGCTACCACAAATGTTATCACAAAAGTTGCAAAGACTAAGAAAATCTTCATGTTGTAATTGGGTTGTGGCACAATCTTGGCATAACCCAACCATTCATGGCAGATGAAAAGTACTACAAATAGAAAATTTACTTTGGAAAGAACATTTAACAGACTGATATATTAGCAGGAAAACAAAAAACAAGACAGCATCTAACGTAAAATGGACACGCAAGAAACATATCATCTATAATGATTCATGCACAACAACGTTAATTTTTACAACAACTAATCTTCAGGTACTAGTATCAAGATTCATTCATCCTAGCTAATCATCCACTACTATGAAGGATAAGATTTCTAGCTGGGGCCAAATAAGAGTGTGCAAAACTTACATCAAGAGAATGAAAGATGGGGTGAACTGGTCCAGGATTCGCCCTCCACTACACTTCATGTTTAACACTTACGGATAAGGAAAGGCCTTCAATGCCATCATCATCCTTAGGTGTGCCTCCCCCAGAGCTGTTTGGAAATATCACACATTCAGAACTCTCTGATACCATCAATGCAGAACCAGATTGACTAGCAGCTGGACAATTTCTTGATGATTCTTCAGACAAAGTTGAAACTTCAACGTTGGGGAAGTTGAGGCGTGCACCAGAACCATACATTGCCCTAGCTGCTTCATCATAAGCCAGAGCAGCACTAATGGCAGTGGGAAAAGTACCCAACCAGAGCCTACTCCCTCTGTTTGGCTCCCGGATTTCAGCAACCCATTTTCCCCAAGTCCTTTGCCTAACTCCTCGGTAGTTACAGCGCGAGTTCTCAGGCCCACCTTTACCCTTCATACACCCCTTCTTTGATCCTTTTGCAGGAACTTTCCTAACTGGCTTCTCAGCCTCATTGCTAGACTCAAGCCAAGCATTATATTCTTTCCATCTCGCCAGTGTATCGGCCAGGGACTTGGATCCATCCCCTTTATTGTGGTTTTTCACTAACATGAGTATGCAAGTTGCACACCCTTGTCAGAAAAAATGCTAAATGAACACTTGAATCACAGACCTGCATAATTAGTAACAACACCACCAAACTTTTATACATGTAATGTAATATACTATATTGATCCGAGAAGAGAATAACAGATAAACAAGTTTAATTTTCATGCACTATCAGTGTAAGGAATTTTACCCTGTCAGTCAATCATAAATCCATCCTAGTTATGACTTTTACAAATGGTAAGTATAAAAGTTAACAAATTGGCCATACATGTTGAATTGTTTGTGAATAATTTGCTATATAGCACTGTCAAAAACATCTACACTAACACGCATTCTAACTAAATTCTATATAGATAATTGGCTAATCTAGATATGGTGATTAACAAGGAATGCATTATTAAAATGCAAGCACAACCATTCCAAAGCCCTTTCCATATCAATGTTTAATCAACTTTTAAATGTTTCACCCATGTAATTAGTAATTACTAACTCTAGGTTCATCAGTCCTAAAATTTGAAGAAACATCACAGTCAAGATAAAATAGAGAAACAATGCATGTAATGCAAACCACTGCTAGTGAATGAAATTTAAAGGTCAACAGTTGAAACATGTGACATTGTCATACCCAAAAAAACAAAAAGCAACCTCTTTTCTGAAAGAGTGACCTCAGTGGCGACCGAAATCTTCTTACTCTGAATCGAAATAAGAGTGACCCAGATGGCATTTGAGGAAGGAGCTTCCGTTCGGACGTTCAATTTGAAAACTTTGCGATACCCCAGTTGGTGTTTGAAGAACAGGGGAACAATTAAGGGAAGCGTCAATCATGGCATGATTCAATTGGGGCAAACCGAGGTAGGGTTAAACTGTCGTAGACTTGGCTAAAGATTCTACTGGCGATACAAACGACAACATAAAAAAAACCTCTCTAAAGCATCAGTTATTTTTATATGAACAATTTCATTTTCACACACTTTAATTACAAATATTCTATCACTACTTATTTTTTTAAGGCCTTTCTACCATGTTATAACATTTATCATGTTTAATCTTTTATATTTTTTTTGAGTCAAATAATATATAATACGTCCATAGATCATATTTTCTTATATTCTTATAAAGCTATATACATAATCAATAAAAAGAATATGAATTTTGAAATAGTTTTCATAAAAATCAATAAATTTATAGTATATGAATATTTTTTATAATTAAAAATAAGATAAAAAAAAAAAAACATATAATAAAAAAAATATTAAAATGGTTTGTGAAATGAAAATTAACCTTGTGTGTTCAAATTCCTTAAAATAAGTATTCATACTATTTCAATGAAAATTTACTCAAATATTAAATTTTGGCTGGACCATCATACTTCAAGAATTTTATTAAATGCATAAAAGCTTATATTATTATCTAACTATAGATAGTTATGATGTATGATAAATTGATTTGCTTTTATAATAAAAGTTTAGTTAAAATATACAGATACTAAGACTTTTCTTATAACAATATTCTTAAAAGCTATATTTTAATACTTAATTAAGTTACATTTTTATTATATCATAGTGTCTTCGATTAGCAAATTTGGTACCTTCACCTTTCAATTTTAGAATGTAGTATACATTTTAGTAATGTAATTTTGGTCCTTCTTCCAAATTCACCTTTAATATGCGGTGAGATTGTTGACATGTGACTAATTATATTCTTTTACCTTTAATATTAATTATATTCTTGTACCTCCATACCTTTGAATAAGAAATTTTATGTTATTTATTTAACGTTAACATTAATTATATTCTTTCACCTGAAATATCGATATCTTTGAATAAGAAATTTTTAGAAGCCAATTATTATTATATAAAAAAATTGAAATATTTTATTAAGAAAAATAATATAAATTTTTGATTTTTTTGTTTTTAGTGAGTTTTATCGTTTATTTTCTTATTTCTCTTGTGATTTGTTCTGTCTTTTTTATTGATTATCAAGGCTATGGGATAAGAAATTGAATGGTTTCAAATTTCTTAGGGTTACTTAAAAGAATCCGGTACATATCATAAGTTGAAGCCTGTAACTCCTGTTGTTGCCAGAAGTAGAACATTTGCTCAAGTATTACACAATACTTGTAATATCCCCCTCTCTTAGCTGCCTAAACTGTGCATTAAAGGAGACATGATCTCTGTCCAAATCTCTAAGGAGGATTATCTTATTGGCTTAGAGGAATGCAAAAATCATCTTCATGGTAGAATTGTCTTGTCCAAAGGAGATTAGTTCTCACTCACTTGAAAGTTTGCAAGGAACTTGAAGGGGCTTGGAGGTCTTTGGGCTCTTGGAAAGCTATCCCTCTCTGTAAGGGATTTTACGAGTTTGCTTTCTCCTCTTTAGAGACTTGAGAAGGGTTTTGGGAATGGGTTCTTGGAATTTTTCTCCGGGGATTCTCGGAGTTTTTTCTTGGTCAAAAGATTTTGTTCCTACTACAATGAAGATGACCAAGGCTCAATGTTGGGTGCGGATCCATGGGCTTCCTATGGAATATTGGTAGCCTAAAGTTATCTTTTCTATTGCTAGAGGTGTTGGAACACCTATTTCCTTGGATGATTGTACCATTAACAAAACAAGAGGTTTTTTTGCAAGGGTTCTTGTGGATCTTGATATGCTTGCGGAGCTTCCAAGTCAATTGTTGGTGGAACGCCTTGGATTTGTCTTTGTGGCTGAGATTGAGTATAAAAGGCTCCTCCCTTTTTGCCATTCTTGAAAATGATAGGTCATTATTTCTTCATATGCAAGAAACACAACATTGACAAACTTTACACTATTGGCCAAAAAACAGGTTTGCATAATGTTTCTAAGGTTGGACAGGTCTATGTGACAAAACAATCCAATGTGACTTTATCGAAAAAATCTGTTCATATTCAATCTGATAATCAGAATGTAGTTGTTAATACGGTTGAAGAACTTGTCAAAAGTTCTGCTGCAGGAAAAGAGGGGTCTCTTAGCTTGGATGGGGTCCCATCTTTGGAATGGTTTGGTTGATGTTTTTCCCAACCAAGGGATTAAGGGAAAATCTATCTCTATTGTTGGTTCCAATAAGATTTCTGGTGCTCTTAAAACCCCTCCTTCTAGGGATTTAGTCACTAATAATGTTTTTCAATGTCTTGAAGATGATGTAGGTTGATGTTCCTAACCTAGGGAAAGATGGTTCAAATGATATGGTCACTGCTAACTCAATTACAAAGGTTGTCAGGGATTCTTCTGCTGATACAAATCCTTTGTAGGTTGTAGAGGATTCTTAGGAAGTTGTGACTGATGATGTTAATGTAGATTTTGTTGCCACCCAGGTTTTGGTTACTGTAAAGAGGAAGAACCAGTTTCAGGAGGAACATGTTCTGCAAATCTCTCTCGGTTCTACCACCTTTGGAGTTGGGGTTTCTAATGCTTCTCCTCTTAGTCCTACAGAGATTGAAGGGCAACTTTCAACAGGTTTAGTGGTTGTTTTAGATGCTATAAAGGGCTCTACTGATCAAGTTTTTGTAGATCAGTTTGTTAATCATGTTTCTACCTCTACGCATGTTTTACCATCTGTATTTGATGTAGAAAAGCAGGTTGTTTCTAAGTTATGAAAGGATAGGGTTGAGAAAGACTCACTTAGTGAATCTAAGGAATTGGAGGAAGATCATGTGCAAAATGCTAGGAAGCCTAAAAGGCCCCGTAAACATGCCTCTAAAGGTGTTAAAAAAACTACTAAAGTGGGTTCAACTAAGGGTAAATGATAGATTTGAAAGGTATTTTTTGGAGCATTCGGGGGGGTGGCCAATGATAGATCTTTAAATATGTTAAGAAATATTATTTTTATGTATAAATCTCATTTTATTTTCCTTGCTGAGCCTATCAATTCTTTTTTTTATAAACATGCTTTTTTTTTTTTTTTCAAAACTTGAACTATTTGCTTTGTGCTTCTAGTAACAACTCTAACTCGGTTTCTAGGCTTTGGTGCTTGCTTAGGAATGATCTTGTTTTTAATGTTATAAATTCTACTACACAATATATATATCTTACTATGCAGGGGAAAGTTTTCAATGTGGCAAGTATTTATGGAGCAAATTCTTACTCTGCTAAAAGGGTTCTTTGGCCTGATTTAAATAATCTTCAAGGACCTTGGTGTGTTCTTGGATACTTTAATGTTATCTTCTTTGTCGCCGTAGCTAGAGGAGGTTCTTTGCCTAACAATTTATCTTGTGCTAAATTTCATGATTGGATTAATTCGAACGAGCTCTTGGTCATTCCTTCTTCGGGTGCTTCCTTTACTTGGTCTAATGGGAGGCTAGGTAATCAAAGGATTGAGAGGAAACTTGATAGAGTTCTTTGCAATTTCCCTTGTTTAGATACTTGGTACAATTGTAGGTATAAAGTTCTAGTTCGTAATTATTCTAATCATCATCCTCTTCTTGTTGAGTTTGCTTCTTCTTTGATATCTAGAAAACCCTATACTTTTAAATTCTTTAAGATGTGGTTACAACATCGCAGTTGCAGACAGTTTATACAACAATCTTGGGATGAAAATGTGGTTGGTTGTCCTATGTTTATCCTGCAACAAAAGCTCAAGAGGTTAAAGTTATCTCTTAAGGACTGGAACAAGAATGTTTTTGGGAATGTTCATGAAGTTGTGGTTGATAAACAAAAAATCCTTCTTTCTTTACAACATCAAATTCAGGTAGCTGACTCTGCTGAGATGGATATGCTTCTTGTTCAACAACAACAAGCTATGCAAAATCTTGATATGACTTTGGATTGTCAAGCGCTTTTTTGGAAAGAGAAATATAAGATGCTCTGGTTTAAAGATGGAGATCGTAATTCTTCTTTCTTTCATGCCATGGTTAAAAAGCGTGCAAATTCTAATGGGATACAAAGGCTGGTAGATGGGGATTCAGTTTTTGAAGATCATAAAGATATTGAAGAACACATTCTTTTTTTATAAAACTTTATATGATTCATCTGATACTAATATTGTCTCTACGAATTTCAGGAAAGATATGATTGTTGCTCACATCCCTAGAGTTTTTTCTGAGGATGAGAACTCTATGTTGGTTAGGTGTCCTTCCAATGATGAGATTAAAAAGGTTGTCTTTGCTCTCAACTCTAATAGTGCTCTTGGTCCTGATGGCTTTGGAAACTCTTTCTTCCATGGTTGTTTGACATTTTGGATTCTGATGTTTGTAATGTTGTAAAACAATTTTTCTCTCATACTTGGATCCTCCCATGGATGAATGCTAATGTGGTTTCTCTTATCCCTAAAATTCATGGGGCTACTTCTATAAAAAGACTTTAGGCCTATAACTGTGACAAATTTTAGGTTTAAAATTATTTAAAAAATCTTAGTTGATATGTTAGCTTCTATGCTGATAGGGTTGTCTCTCCTAATCAAAATGGTTTTATTAAAGACTAACAACACATTAAAGATTGTATTGGTATCACTTCGGTCCTAACTGAGTTGTTCACTAGTGCTCGCTCCTCCTCTATTCACTCCTGAATCTTCTCGGTCATCGTTCGCATACCTCTCTATCACAATCTCGAATGAGGAGTTCCTACATGCACTTTAACACTAAAATTAGTATAAAGTTCGTACAAACAAGATACAAAGATTTTTCCTTGATGCCTGCTCTTATTTATAGGCTTGATTTGGGCTTACTCTCATAACCCAGGCCCATATGTTTCTAAACATATGGTCTTTCAATAATATGATAATAATACTAGTGGAAAAAGTTGGAGCGGACCTCTAGCACACCAATTCATGAGCCACGACGTAAAAAGGCTCCAGATACTTGCTCGATTAGGTCTTGGCTCACATCATTATTCCACTCTGCGACCCTACCAAAACAACAAACAAAATTTAGCCCTTCAATAATCTCACATGTATTTTGTCCTTTTTTATCAACCGATCTCATTCAATTTGAAATTATTCAAATCAATTTCACTTCATACTGATATGAAAACCACTATTAAATTTAAAGAAAACAAACAACAAAAATGAGATATTATTTACAATAACATAATCTCTTCTCACAGTGTATTGTATTGTGCAATGTTAATGTTAATGTTACCCATGATAATATCAAGAAATGTAATTATTGCTAGATTCTTTCGAATTATTGATTTATTTGTTTCAATATCTATATTATTGTTAGAAGGTTAGGGGGTATACATGATATTATTATTGTAGAAAATGACTCAAAACATAAATATTATTTATTTTTTAAAGCGCGATGCATTTAATTGATGCATTTTTGAAGAAGTGAGGTGTCTCTCAAAAACATCAACAGGGGAGACAAACAACAACATCAAAAACACCTCTCTACAGCATCAACTATTTTTATATGAATAATTTCATTTTGATACTTTGATTACAACTATCACTACTTTTTTTTTTTTTTTTTTTTTTTTTTTTTTTTTTTTTTTTTTTTTTATTTTTTTTTTTTTTTTTTTTTTTTTTTTACTTTTTTTCCTTTCTACTATGTTATAACATTTATCATGTTTAATTTTTTTTTATATTTTCTTCTGGATCAAATAACATATAACACCTACATAAATCATCTTTTTTTTATATTCTTATAAAACTATATACATAATCAATAAAGGAATATGAATTTTGAAATAGTTTTAATAAAAATCAGTAAATTTAAAATATATGACAACTTTTATAATTAAATAATAAGATAAAACAATAACAAAACTTATAATAAAAAATATTAAAATGGTTTGTGAAGTGAAAAATTAATCTTGTGTGTTCAAATTCCTTAAAATAACTCATTCATATATTTCAATGAAAGTTCACTCATATTAAATTTTGGCTGGATTGTCAGTACTTCAAGAATTTTATTAACAGCATAAAAGCTTATATTGTTATCTAACTATAGATAGTTATTATATATGATAAATTGATTTGCTTTTATAATAAAAATTTAGTTAAAGTATATAGATACTTGACTTTTATTTTATAACAATGATAATAAAAGCTATATTTTAATACTTAATCAAGTTACATTTATATATCATAATGTCCTCCTTGGTACCTTCACCTTTTTAATTTTAGAATGTAAATATATTTTAGTAATATAATTTTGGTCCTTCTTCTAATTTCACCTTTAATATTTGGAGAAATTGTTGAGATGTGACTAATTACAATGTCATGTTATTTGTTCAATGTGAACATTAATTATATTCTTCTATCTGAAATACTAATATCTTTGAATAATAAATTTTTAGAAGTCAATTATTATTATAGAAAAATTGAAATATTTAATAAAAATATTATCAAAAATAAATTATATAAGTTTATTAGAATAATTTAATTATTTAAAAAAAAATTTAAATTCTGTAAAAGAAATAAAACTTTTACGACACACCAATATGATTTAATGAAATTTTGGTTAAAATGAACGATAAAGTTAACTTTAATCAGATCAACTTAACAATATATTCACCTCTATCCCTTCACCTTGATTTCAATCAACCTGACAAAACTCAATCAAAGTGAATATTATTATCAAATAGAAAAAAAAAATAGGAAAAAGAAATATATTTAAAAAAAGAAAAGTACAAAAGATTTCAAGGTCCTACATCATTTGTAAATTTAAAACTTTATAAATAATCAAACTCTCCTCCTAAATTCTTAAAATATTATTTTTTTAATTTTTTTTATAAAAACATGTTTTATAATAAAATATTTCAGTTTTTTTTTTATAAAAATACATTATCCTACTAAAATTTTATTTCTATTTTTTTTCTTTTATCTATTCATACAATACTCCTTTCTTATATCTTTATCTTCTTATTCTATATACATATGTTTATTTCACGTGTCTTTCAATAATATGTTAATAGTACCAGTGGAAAAATTGGAGCGTGACATTTGGCACACCCATTCACGAAGCCGCGGGGTGAAAAAGCTTCATATATTTGCTTGATTAGGACTTCCACTCCCATCATTATGTCACTCTGTAGCTCTATAATCTCACATGTATTTTGTCTTTTTTTATCAATCAATCTCATCCAATTAGAAATTATCTATAATTTCACATGAATTTTGTCTTTTTTTATCAATCAATCTCATCCAATTAGAAATTATCTATAATCTCACATGTATTTTGTCTTTTTTTATTAATCAATCTCATCCAATTAGAAATTATCTATAATCTCACATGTATTTTGTCTTTTTTTATCAATCAATCTCATCCAATTAGAAATTATCTATAATCTCACATGTATTTTGTCTTTTTTTATCAATCAATCTCATCCAATTAGAAATTATCCAAATAAATTTCATTTCATACTAATAAAAATAATTATTAAATTTGAAGAGAACACACAACAAAGATGAGATGTAGTCATTCAGAATAACAATTTCTTGTCTCAGTGTGTATAGTGCACCTATGTTACCCGTAATAATATCAAGAATATGTAATTATTACTACTTTTTTTTTAAATTACATATTTATTTGTTTCAATGTCTATCCATTTTTTTATAATTTTTATAATAAAATAGGTTTTTAAAAAATAAGTGCATGTTAGATTAGGTCTTTAAAATAGACCAGCCTTAAATACAGATTTTCCCTAAACCAGTGCATGCAGTGAAAGCTATCTAAGTTTTACAGTGAATTGCAAAATCAAATATCATATGTTGAAGATGGAGTTAACTAGTTTGTATAAAAACAAAACCGTAAGGGTTGTGGCTTAATTGTAGAGGATAAGGGATTGACTAAGAGGAGTGTGGTTTGCAAAACTGTGAGGGTCGTGGCTTAATTGCAAAGGGTAAGGGATTGATTAAGAGGAGTGTGGTTTGGTGTTGGCTTAAAATTCCTTCAAAGTTTGTCTCTAAGACTTAAGTTCCTCCGTTGTTAAAGGTTGCGAGGTTAGAGGTTAGTATATAATGATATTATTGTTGTAAAAAATGGTTGAAAACAAGACAATGTGTGTTGTATAAACTTTTTAAGATATAACAATTTTTTTTAGTAATACAGAGGATTTTAGAATTAGTAATCAAACTCTTTTACAAGAAAAATAAAATCAAAATAATAGAAAGAATATTTATAAAGGAAAAAAAAAACACACTAAGCTTCCATAGAAAGCGGAAACTTTCTTGACTATTATAAAGAAATAGTAATAAAGGAAGAGAAAATCGCTTGCAACCTGAACGCGATATATGAAGGGAGCTTATGATCTACGGAGGAAACTATTTAGTGTGCCGAGAATCCAACTGAAAAGCTTAAGTCTCTGAAGATCTGTAACAGAATAGCACAGAGACCTCGTCATCTTCGTAAGAAAGCCGCGAATCTAAGTTGTCGAAAAAGATGTAAAGCAGGCAGAAAAAAACTCTGTAGATCTGAGCTGGGAATAGTTATATGACTGTTCGCATTTTAAAACTTTTGCAATACCATATTCTTATAACAATCCCCCACATATTGTAAAAGGTAAAAGAAGAAAGAAAGATGATAAATCTTGGATCCCTAAAAGGATATAATGCATCAGAGTTGGTACACTATATGAACCAGTCCTAGATTGATGAACTTAACGCACAGTATAGTTGGGATAACAAGCTATATGAACCAAACCACTTAGTAAGTGTTAGAGGTTTATCAATTACAATACAACCCCACAACTCTTGTTGTTATTGTTGTGTTTCCCTTACTAGGCCATGCATGTGATCGATATTCATGAGTGTTCTAGAGATTTTGCCAAGATCTCCAAGCAGTCCCACTTAGACATTCATATAGGTGATTTCATCAAGCATATGTTACAAATCATACACCACTCGTAAGAGATACAAAATCATTAAAACTTTTTTATAAGCTAAAATTCTTATGCCACAAAGAATTTTAACAACAAAGTTTATCCTCTTAATAATATAGTATCTAGTACTTTCACAAACACTACAGGAATGGACAAATTTGATTTTCAATCAATTTTAGTATTAATAGAACTAATAAGTGACTTGTTTTTACCCATATGAATCTTATTCGTGGGTCCTCCAATCATAAATGTTGGGTTTCTATAATTTGTTTGTTTGCAAGTGGCTTGAGTCTCATTCCCCTCAATGTTTCTAAAATCATGTTCCTCCTTAGAGATTTTGTTAGTGAATCGACCAAATTCCATTATGAACTAACAAAATCAATGTAAACCATTTCATTCTTTAGCAGCTGCTTTATCAAATTATGTCTCAATTATATATGTTTGTTCTTTCCATTTTAAGTTTTATTTTTATCTATAGCTATTTTCAATTGACAATCACAGTGTATTGATACAAACGGGGTTGGTTCTATTCCTAATAGAATGTTTGCTAAGACGTTTTTCAACCACCCAGCTTCACTTTTGTAGACTCTCTCTCTCCATTCATCAAAAACTATCAGCCACAAATCATGCACATGCATTGTAACCCACCCTTAATTATAGCTTCTGTCATAACCACATTATTTGTCATCCTGCACTATATTTTTCCATTACAATTATTTAGAAATAGATCCTTTTATAATTCATATATATATATATATATATATATATATATATATATATATATATACACACACACACACACACATTTGTACGATATATGTTTTTGATATATATATGAAAATCATATTCCTCTAAATGGTATCCGATTTATAAGCTTAACTAGCCAATTTCGATCCTATCAATGACCATCACTACTTCTTCCACTTCCTCGTTTGTGAAACTTGTCACAACTACTCAACTATCCATTAAACTATCTTCCTCGAATTACCCCACCTGGTACAAGAAAATTATTATATTGTTGACTCCAAATAATGTACTCGGCTATGTTTCTAGCACCATTTCATGTCCTCTAGCAACAATTGACATTGGTGACACAGTTGTTGAAAATCCTGATTTTCTTGTCTGGAAGCGTCAAGATAATTATGTGCTTTTGACTCTCTTAGGTACTTATGGTCCTGAGGCGCAAATTGTGATGTCCTCTGTTACCTCCTCCGCTAATGCAATGTTGAACTAACCAAGGCTTATGCCAATCGATCTCGCACATAGATCATGTCTCTTAAAGAGCATGTTTCCTCCATCACCAAAGGTGACTCCAATATCTATGACCATTTGCGCTATATCCACTCTACAATTGATGAGCAGGTGTGACATTGGTCATTTTGATGATCTTGATCTTGTCATTGTGGCCCTAAATGGTCTTGGACCTACTTATTGTGAGTTTTGTGCATTAATCCGCACTCGTGACACTCTCTTAATGTTTGATGAACTTTTTAACAAACTTGTTGACTATGAAATTCTCCTTCAACGGGAGGAGCAGTAGGAATCGTCCTTCCCTGTAACTGCCAACCATGTTTCTTATTCATCTTTTTCTCATGGCTGCTACAAGCATTCAATGTATCTTCTAGTGGAGTATCTCCTGCTCACGACAACCCTTCTAGTTCTCATCCATGTAACTCTTTCTCTAGGTCTCACCTTATTTGTCAATATTGTGATCGTCACGGTCACACTGCTAAGACTTGTTACAAATTACATGGTTATCCCCCTAATCATTCATGTTAATAAGGATTCTGGCTTCGAAACATCTTAGTTTTGGATTTTAGTGCATCTCACCATGTCACTGGGGATCTTGCTAATCTCACTTTAGCCCTTGATTATACTAGTAATAGTAAACTTGTGGTTCAAAATCTTCTTTTTGTTTCCCAATTATGTCAAAAACAACTTTGCATCCATTGAATTTTTCCCATGGCACTTTCAAGTCAAGGATTTGAGCATAGAGCAATCCTACTATGCGGAAAGAATGAAAATAATGTGTACAAGATTTCATGCCATTTCCTCATCCTCAATCCCGTCATATCCAATGTCACACCTCCCTTTCCACCTGGCACAATTGCTTGGGGCATCCCGTCCCTCGCATCCTTCATCATGCACTTAAGGAAAATATCATTCTATTGTGTTCATCCCCTGCACAATGTTCAGATTATTTACCGAATAAAAGTTACAAATTGCCTTTTCTAGGTCCACTTTGCTAGTAGTCAAGCATTAGAAATGATTTATTCAGATGTATTGGGACCTACACCTTCATCTTCAATAAATGGTCATTTTTATTATGTCATTTTCATTTATCACTTTTCAAAATATGTGTGGCTTTATCTGATTAAACATAAATATGATGTTTCTCACATTTTTTCAATTTTCAAATCACTTGTTGAAAATCAATTAAATACAAAAAATAAAATATTTTACTAGACAATGGTGGTGAATATCTTAAATTAAGGTTTTTATTTCAAACTCATGGAATAACACACTTAATAACTCTACCTTATACCTCAAAACGCAATGGGTTTTCTGAAAGAAAACACATTTGGTTGAACTGCTCGTTGTCTTCTCCACCATGCTTCCGTACCTATCCCATTTTGGTCTTGTGCTCTTGAAACTGTAACCTATCTTATAAATTGCTTGCCCACACATGGTTTAAACACGAAGTCACCTCTCGAGTCCTTATTTCACTCCTCAACAAATTATTCTAAGTTGCGTACCTTTAGATGTCTAAGTTTTCCTTAGTTGGTCTCATACGTTCACAACAAAATTCTCCCAAAATCCCAACCATGCGTCTTCTTAGGCTACAACTCATCTCAAAGTGCTTATTTGTGTTATAGTTTTAAAACTAAAAAACTACATACCTCAAGACACATGCACTTTTTCCTTATTCTTCTACCTTTACAACCATGTCTTCTCTCTCTCCAATATCCCCCTACATGCATGCAACCACCTGGCCTCACCTCAAACCATATACAAATAACTCATCATCATATTGCCTTTGACCCCACACCCGTAACCATTCCAACATCTATATCTCAAAATTCGAAACCTACCTCCCCTGCCTCCTCTTTACCTACCACACCTCAAAACTTATCTTCTCCTATGTCCACGTCAACATCACCGCATACCTCATCCCCTATTCACTTATTACCAAATTCCACCGAGTCCTCTTCTCCATCCAATCATGATATCTTGTACACTTTGGGTTCATCTCCTTCTATGCACGTAGACTCATCCTCATACTCACCTGGACCAAAACAGTCGTCCCACCCAATGGTCACACGATCTAAAAATAGCATCTTTAAACCCAAACCTTCACCTAACCACCAAATTTTCTTTATCTGACCAAATTGAACCTTCTTGTCTTTACCACACTTTGTAGACTCTCTTCATTCATCAGCAGAAACAATTAGTCATAGATCATGCACATGCATCATAACCCACCCTTAATTATAGCTTTTGTTATAATCATATTATTTATCATCCTGCACTATATCTTTATATATCTTTTTGTTACAATTATTTAGAAACAAATCCTTTTATAATTCATATATATATATATATATATATATATATATATATATATATATATATATATATATTTTTATTATATTTTTTTTTTATATATTTAAAAAATATTTTTTTATATCTTCTTTCCATTTATATAGAAGAAAACTTTGTTTTT
>Ga0099824_1001562_pt1 | contig 32468 bp, 12 predicted proteins | sample SiratrowhiteBW_FD_76837 | JGI IMG/M metagenome (GOLD analysis project Ga0099824, IMG submission 76837) | Root nodule microbial communities of legume samples collected from California, USA - Siratro white BW | ecosystem: Host-associated > Plants > Roots > Nodule | place: USA: California... | reverse complement strand
TCCATTCATACAACATTAAAAGAAAAATAAAAAATAAAACTTCATTCATCAATACATCCCCTGATATTGCAAAAAAAAAAAAAAAAAAAATAATAATATTTTTTTTTTTTTTTTGGAAATATTAATCTTACACATATAAAAGATTTAAAGAGTTATATTAGGAAAAACCATGTGAAAGAAAAAGAAAGCTTGTGCAAGTCATCTTCTTGTTCCTGAATTAGGGTTTTCTAACAGTTATTTGAAGGTCAATCATCTTTCTAAAAGTTGCGATTTCAACAATTCCGACACGGTACGAATCTGGAAGCTTCGATTTATATACCGGATACCTCTTCAATTTCCTTTTTCTTTTTTTTTTTTTTTTTTTTTTTCTATTTTTGTTCCTTTTTCTTTTTTTTTTTTTTTTTTTTTCATTTTTATGTATTTCAATCAACTATAATTCTGGGAACTGGGAAAGGTCTAGGGTATTCGTTATACAGTGACTATGAAATAGGTTATTATTTTTAATTCATTCGCCTATTGTGCATTTTTGGTTAAGTCTTGTGATGTATCATCATGTTCATACTGTAAATTTGTGGGTAATTTTATTTTTAGAGCTGTTTTAGACAGCCCTCGTTAATTTCTAGGAAACTATGTTTTAATTACTGAAAGAACGAGGTAAACGTAGAAATTAATGCTACTGAAGTTTGAAAGGTAATTTGTTTAGGTTTTTATGAATTTTTGACGAAGTTCTAAGTTGGTTGGGCACTTTATAGAGGGCCCTTTTATTTTATTGGTGGTTGTGATTGGCTATTATGAGTTTATGACTTGACATGTTGAAAAATCGACTTTTTTTTGTAGAATCCTGTGTTGTTGTTTGATCTGTTTAAGCAACCACTCCTTGTGGATTAAGGTTTGGTTGCCTATGTTACAATTCATCTAGTTCGTGAATCTGTTGATGAGTGTGGTAATACCCTCCAAACACCATGACTGTATTCTGAAACTGGAATCTGTATCTTTGTTTTTGTATAAACTTCTCCAAAAACAATTGTTGGAGAAGAAAAATTGAAGTTTGTTTTTTTAAAAACTAGAATGGGGATATGCATTGTAAATATTCTCTCACACTAGCTTCTGCAGAAGTTGATTTTTAACATACGCATTTTTATTTTCTTTTCATGCAAGTGCTTTTGCCGAAGTTTATCTTGAATGACCCTATCTTATTTGAAACACACCCAGAATTTGCTGTTTGAGAATTAACTCTGTTGTTTTGATCCATCCTTATCTAATTTTTTACAGATGTCCTTCTTGAAGCATTTTCTTGGTGATGGAATTGAATTTCCAATACTAATTTTGCATGACAAAGTGTCTTTTTCAGGTCTGACTTGTACCTCATCAGCCAAGTCTTTTTGTGGCATATCAAATTACATTTAAACTAACCAGACTGCAAACAAGCTATACATATTGACTCTGTTTGAAAAAAAATGACAGAAATCCTCAACTACACAGCTTCCAGACAGTTATCTCAAATGTTCTTTGCAGTTGTCTTCTTTCACATTTCTGAATATTTTCTAGCAGCTGTCATTCATGGGAGATCAAATATAACTGTAAAGTCTCTTTTGATTAGCAAGCACTATGTTCTGGCGATGATCCTTTCGTTGCTGGAATACATCATTGAGATTGTTTTAGTACCTGAGATTAAGGAACACTGGGTGATCAGTGATTTGGGTCTGGCACTGGTTGTGATTGGGGAAGTTGTAAGGAAGATGGGAATTATAACAGCTGGGAAAGCCTTTACACATCTTATAAGGATATACCATGATGATAATCACAAGCTGATTACTCATGGTATATATAGATACATTCGGCATCCAGGGTACTGTGGGTTCCTCTTTTGGTCTGTTGGCACTCAAATAATGCTTTGCAATCCCGTATCAACTATTGCATTTGCATTAGTTGTTTGGCGTTTTTTTGCTAAGCGAATACCTTACGAAGAATTCTTTCTGAAACAGTTTTTTGGAACACAGTATGAGGAATATGCCCAAGGCGTGCCGTCAGGGGTGCCATTTGTGAAATGAAGACTGGTCAATTCAGTGAGCTGAGCGATATTCTGTTACCATGTATTCCAAGTAGTCAAGGAAGTTTGAACCATTTTTCTCTGGAACAGTTTTGATTCATGTTTCACATTGGTGGAGGTGTAAAATGTTTGCTTTCAGCTTTTGGCTATAGCAACATCTGAAAACGAAAGTCAGGATTGGGGTTAGATAGTGATCAATATTAGGTTTTTCATGGGTCCTTTTGCAATCCTACTGATTACTGGCAATGACTATGAGATTCTCTGGTCAGCATGTTCAAATGTGTAAAATTTAGCTTAGCCACTATTAAACAAGGATTCTGTTTTTTAGGTATCGGCTTTTGACTATCTTGCTTCAACATTTGCAGTCTTATACGTCTCACTTACTGCAACAAAAAGGCTAAAGGCTAGAGAAAAAAATTGTGACTATAATGAGCAGCAGTACTACCATTAGATTGTAGATCATGTATCCTCTATTGCATCTCTACCAGGATTTTCTGCCCAGCAAAATCTCTTCCTTCAGTCACAATCAATAACAGTAACTATCAATCAATGACTAGGAATGTGCAGGACAGAGGATTAATTTTGTTGAGGAATGCATTGATACGATTCAAATGCAAAATATAAACATGGGGGAATGGTTTGTTCTACAAAATAATACTCCATTTATAAGGGATTATTTAACGGGCAAAAAATCATATAAAGTGTTGTGCTAAATTTTCAATGGAACATTAATTTTATTATTTCAATTGTCTTAAATTATTAATTAATGTGATAAAAACCAGTCCTCAGAAAGAAAATAAACAATAAGAGATATCTTTGTAATATTGGTTAACTCATAATTTTTAAATCTTCCGTGAAAAAAACTTTAATGTAAGTTGTTTTGAGAACCTTGTTCTGGGGATTAATTTTCTTTTTTGTTTTCCCTTTGAAGGATAATTTTTCATAAAAACAATTCACCCTTAATGTAATGCTTTGTTTCTGATCCTTATGATACGCATATAAAGAAGATAAATATATTTAATTTTAAGAAACAAAATATATTTAATGTTTTCTTGATTTAATGATAATAAAAAGTTATTAAATTATTTAACTAGTCACAGACATGAATGATAAATATAGGGTACCATGCAAGCAACTCACCGAAATTAGTAATGAGCATAGCTTTGAAATTACTAATCAAAACAACCCGGAAAGCTTGAGAATTATCTTTTCGTAGTGACGATGTTGATGGAAATTAATGAGTATGTCATGGTCGTTTCTATTATTCGTAGTATGCACATAACGTTCAAGCAAAAATTCATTTCGTAGTATTGAACCCAGACCACATGACAATGACAAACTAATTAATTCCACCATTCTGGCCATTTTAAATATATACAATAAACAAAATATACATTATGCAAGTAAACACACAATTACTTAGCCACGTCCAAATTTTTCAGGATTCGAATCCTAGTCTTGTCAATGAAATAAATCAAGTTGAAAAAAAGAATATTCACCTTGTAATACCCAACACATAAGAACCCACGTGGCCTTCAAAGAAAGTACACGCAAGCTGGGACCATCGCCATGGACGTACTAAAGAACTAGGCTAACGTAACAATTCATTGCAAAAATAATTAATGTTAGAAACTTTCAAACTACTAATCATAATATAACATGCAGAATCGAAAGCTTGAAAATCCTCATTTCATACCTATGACCATGATGGAAATTGACGAGTCTATTATCAAGCTATGCCTGTGAATAAAGCATGAAATAATTGGTTGATAATTCAACAATTGCATATCGTAGCTAAGTCTCTATGTATAAAAATCTTTTGTAGTATGCACTAACAAGTAGTATCTATCTACATAGAAAATACACAGCTTCAACTAGATCTATCTAGATTAGCAGATACCTAGGACACAACAATTTTGCCTGGTTAACAATGTAATTTATATGATACAATAGAATTACAGCTTACGGCTGTGATTTCAATCTTCCCAAGAGGAAAAGGAAGCAACTCCATATTTGCAGCTTTATTTAATGGCTGTATATCTCTCGAAAGAAGAGAGCAAAGTCAGCATGTCTGAGATGCTAATGATTAGAGGATGAGAACAACACTAATTATGCCAAGTTTACTACAAGGCTGACAATTCAACTTCCTGAGAGCAGGGGCGATATGCCACAAACGTGCTGTCAATCGAGAAGGAACCAGTATTAAAACAAGTGATTCCTGTGTACTTGAATGCTTTCTGCTCACTTCTGTCACCCAAAACTATCTGCATCAAGATATCACGACAAAACATAATCAGCATAAGAACATTCTTTTATGGCTTTGAGACATAAAATATAATAAAGTAAACTAGTCGTTCGAAAATGACAGATTACAGTCACCATTTCTTACGTTTATTACAAATTATTTCAAGGTCTTGAGATGTGAGATGCCAAATAGAATAGAAAGTGAAGATGTAAGAAATTGTTAATACTTCCAGTTTTAGGGGGTAAATTTTGGCTTTCCTTTTTCAAAACATTAAGACTTTTACTGTTCAAATATATACTATTCCCTCAAGTTAAAAAATGCAGTGATTCAGATACACAGATATACAGAATTTACCCACTGTATTCTAACAAATACCCCATGACAATGAACAAAAAATGCAATATATGAATTTTAGAGATTCAGCCATTCAGGTATTGCACGAAAATTTAATCTGCGACCCTTCAATTCCGACACTACCCAAAAATTGGAATATGCAGTCAGTTTGCAAAGTACCCTTCATATTCTTAGCATGATTTAAATATCTTTTGCCACAACAAAAATTCAAATATGAGCAATACCGTGTGTGGAGTTGGATAAAGATAAAGACAATGGTCATAATTCCAAATAATAGGTTGAACAGTTAGGGGTAGTGGACAGAGATGACTTTGATGGGTTATGGTAGCAACAAGCTGCAATTTAAACCAAAAATCCGTGAGTTTAAGATTTTAGAAACTAATATTATAAAAAAAAATCAAGAAACTAAAAACTATTAAGAAAATAAAGTAGAAAAAATACATGTTGAAAATGATCATCAGTTTCTTCTATAGAAGGAGACATCAAACATGAGCGACGCATTCTATGCAGCATATCCTGGCGGAAAAATACAATTTCTTGGGTATAAAATTTGACCCTGTAGCCAAACAGATGCACGTTGTAAAAACAATCAGTTTCCCAAAGAATTATAGAGCCCAAAATACACAATTAATGAATATGCTCGTGCAATAATATTTAAATGTAACGTTAACCTGCAAGGGTTGCTTGAAAATATGGCATTGGGTATGTGCTTTTGGAGCTCTTCAGTTAAATATTTCGGTAAAGGGCACCTAGGAAGAACTGTAGAAGGACCTGGAAGAAATTGCTGAAAGTGATGTATAACACATGAAGAAGAAAATAGCGAGCGAGAGTAATATAACCAACAATGTCAATACCTGCATCATCAGGACCTGGAATAAACAGAAATCGACTCTGCTCTTTCAGCCGTGTATGGGCAGCAATCATTTCCCCCAGCTTTCCAAACTGCATTCTGCATATTAAGTTTTCTAATTATGTATATCCTTAGGTAACAATAAAATATCCTTTTTTAAGTAGTAACAACAATGTTTATTAAAACTAATTATAATCATCAAATAATGTGATCTGATCCTAGCTAAACATCCTAATTCCAGACTTCTAGTTATCTCTGTCAATGAATGAAATACAACATAGTAAGTGGAATTCACCTGAGACTCGAATAAGAATGAAATGAAAGGTTACATGGCCTAGAACAGAAGTTTCCCATGAAAACAAATAAGGAAGGAACCACTTCCACGCTCTCAAAACCATCCAGAACAGTCTCTACCTTTGTCAAAGCCTTCTCTAGGGAAAACAGCATCAAGATTTCATCAAGCTTCATATTAATAACAAGATGCTAGAGGAAATGAAGAAAATGATAGAAACAAATCCACATTGGAAATTACCTCTTCATTGTCTAGCCAAACATCAGAAAGTATGACAAACATGTCATTTATTGCTCTTTTCTCCATCTCTTCCAGTCTAATCTATTAAAAAGGCATAGGAAAGATACAATTTCATTGGAGTATGATACCATAAGAACTTGCAGGTTTCGTAAAAATAATAAACTTGATTAAGTGAATACAAGGAGAGCATCATAAGGATACCGTTTCCTCTTTTGTAAAAGTACCACCACCGAAAAAGTCATGTCCTGCAAGTACTTGCAGTGACTTATCTCTATCCTCCAAAGGAGGAAATCCACATGTTAAGACCTGCAGAAAAAAGATGAACTAATTATGCAAAAATTAGAGTGGAAATATCAGAAGTCAGAACAAATGGATCAAAGTTGTCGTGATTAAATAAACTCAAACAAGCCCAATAATTAAAGCAATTTTTATCAAGATTTAAGTCAAAAAGGTAACAATTTCCTAAGCCTCTGTACATAGGTTTAGGAATGCAAGAAAGCATTCGAAAACGGAAGTTAAAGCAATTAATTCCTTAGCTATTAGCATTCTTTAGTACAAAAACTATAAACTTTTCCTGTTTGATGTATACCTAATATTTATATACGAAATTCTGTTTTCCTAGACATGATGAGTTTAAGTTCTCCAAAGAATAGATATAAATCATTGCTTTCTTACCTAAAAAATAATTGATATATTAATTTTACAAAATACAGATCACATGAAGCAAATACGGAAAACGGCATGCTAACAAGAACCTGAAAAATACCCTCCACAAGCATCTCCCCTTCGACCACAACTATAGTGTTCTCTGAAAAGAGTCCTGTAGTTATCTTGTATTGCCAGTCAAAGAAACAGATGATTATCGATTCATGCTTGTATAAAATTTGAGCTGTTATGAGTTATAGCATACAAATCAGTAAAAATTATGAGAATGCTAAAAATATACTTTTACCACTTTGCACCAAAGTCCTTCAATTACTTGGATTTAAGCATCTCTCAAGAAAGAAAATTGCAATTTAGTTTAAAACATTTAATGAAATTATGTAGCTCTTACAAAGTATATACAATAAATTATTGTCAAAACACAAAAGGATATTGCATTGGACAAGTTAATTTTAACTGCAGCTGTAAGGTCTTCCAAATAGTAATGACCATCTTCCAGCTGAGATATTACGCCCATCACCCATCTTCTACCTGTTTGCCCAACCAGAGATTGAATAGGAGATATCTGATGCAGCATAACGTAAAATCATATATTAATTCTCCTCAAAAAGGAAAACTGGATGTAAGCATTTGAAAGCACAATTCTCAACCATGGATAACATCTGACAGACTAATTGATTTCATAGCCAATTGAAACATCCACAGTACCTCACAACTCCCGAAATGAGAAAATTCAGATTCAAAAGCAGGTTTGGAAAAATGCTGGTCACGAGAGAGCCTCTGGGACAATAACAGAAACCTATCCCTGTACAAAGCTGCTTTAGCTGATGCTTCTCCGTGAATCGACAAGGTGCCTGTATGCCTGGAGCAAAAACAACAAACACAGAAGCATGGGCCTAATCAACTCCAAGTCAAGACAACACAAAAATTCTTATAAATTGCTTGACTGGAGTAGCTCATCTAAAATATTCAATCAACTACAACTTGTTAAACATTCTTATTTCACTTATTGCTCTACCTCCAAATAACACGTAAACGTCTACTCCGCTTCTAAGAAAACCGCACATGCATTTTCGAATAAAACATAATTCACGTAAAAGGAACCTCCCGCCAATCTTCGATTCAAAAGAGCAAACCAAACAAGAAAAAACTAGAACTAAAAAAACCTTACTCGTAGAACTGCTTTCTGATAGTGTCGTATTTATACTTCGGGACGAGGAACGCATCAACAACGCGAATGGCGGAAGAGGTGCCGGTGACGGCGCCGGGATCGGAGCTATCCTCCACGGCCTCCTCAGCTTCCAGCAGCAGGCTCACCACGCGGTGCACAGTCTCCTTGTCGATTATGGTGGATTTCACTGCAATTTGTTCAGCGTTTCAGAAATCGAATCAAAATCGAAGAAATAATTTATATACATAGAGACAGAGAGAGATTACGAGATTTTTCAAGCTCGTCGAGGAGGAGATCGACGGCTTCGTCTTCGTCGCCTTCGAAGCGAGAGGCGAAGGAGAGGATCTCGTCGAGAGCATCGACTTTGAGATTGTAGCCTCTTATCTTACACTTCCTTTGAACCTTTTTCCTCATTGAAGCATTCATTTCTCTCTCACACACTCCTTCTCTCACTCTCTCTCTGGAATCCCCGTTGAACAGAAGAGGGTTAGGTTTGGCGCTGGAAAATCCTTAGTTTGGAAGAAATGGCGGGAAAATGGAAGAAACGAATTCTCAGAAAGCCCATTTAAAAGCCACGTGCAAGCCCATTTAAAAGCCACGTGCGAGCCCATTTCACTAAACCTAATAAAATGTTTTGAAAATGGGAGAAAAATGTTTCAGTTTTTTACTAAAAAGAAATTTCTAGGTTAACGAGTAATGTGAAGTGCATATAATTTCTTTGCATTAAAATAATAATTTTATTAAATAAAATAAATAAATAAGTAATCAGTTTAATTCTTGAACATGTAAAACATACTCGATTTAGTCCTTAATGTGTAAATACTTAAATAATATAACCTAATAACAAATGGTTTTATGAAAGATTATGTTAAAAATTACATTTTAATGATAAAATTGTTTCATAAAACTTAATAATAAGAAGTGATTGTCGGATTTTTTACACCTTAAAATACATATATTTGATAATATTTAATATATATTATTAAATAAAATTTTGTACAGACTGCTTCTGAATTTATTTTCATTTTTTCAGCATAAATACTTCATCAGTCCCTAGTTTTTCCAACACGATACCCCTAAAGAATCTAAATGGTTTCACCAATGCACTCTTAGATTTCTTGAACAATTTGTTTATTAAATTATAATTATTTTATTTTTAACATTTATTATTTAATTGTGCTCTCATTTATGATTTTTTTACTAATACAAAATGTGTTTTTTCAAAATATAATAAAAATATTGGTGCAGTTCAAACACTCAAAACTGTTTCAGCTCAAAAGCGTGTCAAAACTGAATTAAATCTATAATTTTTTTTATTTTAAAAAACTAACTGGTGGGAAACAAAATTGAATTTGGACAACTTTTTTCATAAGAACTTTTAAAAAACATAAAATAATTTTCCCTTAAAACATTTTTAAGAAACCTTTTAAAATATTTTGTTGAAAAAGTAACTTCAACAAACGTTCTCATTCAATAGAGAGAGCATATCATTGTCCCCGTAGCTAAAACACATCTATGCCTCTTTTATTATCCTTATAACATCTTGAAATTTACATTGGATTACTATGAAAATATAAGAGCTAAATTAAGAATGGCTGCTACATATTAGCTTTCAACTAAGTTTACAACATGATATAGCAATTCACAATACATTCTAATATATAACCATATCTTTGTGATATGGTTTAGAAAATGGAGAAAACATTCACACAGAATGATCTTAATCTTAATCTTAATCATTTATCAAAGCACTGGCCAGACATGTTTTAAGAAACTCCACCCTTTACCACCGCTGGATCTTCAGCAAAAGCCTCCTAACTGAAAGAAACATCAAAATAAAAGGGGACAAGTATTATGCAAGGAGAAAAATAAAATGTTTCAAATAATTTAGAAGACAATATGTATATATCATCATTATTGAAGTGAACACACATTCCTTACAAACTTTAGTTTAAAAGATCAAAGTAAACTATGGCCTCCCAAAATGCAATATAAAATCTCTTGAACGGTATTATGTTTGTGGTGAAGTAATTAACAGATTCTTGAACAGATAACAAAGTTTACCATAGAGCAGAAGTGCAACCTTTGTCCTCAAATGTAACCATATAATATACATAGATTGATCTTTCCACCTTTAGGCTGCATCAACTAACCAACATTGTTCAATCAAAATGTGTTGTAACAGCTTTCATTGTTTCTCTAGATGAATTAAAAATGAGTAGAAAAGATCAAGAGACTTACAGTTTTTTGTGCAAAAATTATTGGTAGCAAACAGCATGACCAGTATATGTCCAAAGATGCAACTAGCTATCAACATGAAGGGGTCTAATATGTAATGCAAGGAAAGCTTGAAGGTGGTATCTGAAATACTTAGAATGCTTGCCATGCTTCCAGAAAATCTTTGTCTGACCTATCATGAGAAGAACCCTCCTAATTTTGCCCCTTCAGTTCTGACAGGTAGCACAAACTCAAGAAAGAAATTTCTAACTATTATCTCCCTCTTAAACTCATGCTCATACGCTTCTGGCTTAGGGCATAACGTCTAGCCATGCCATGATTATAGAATTTCCTCATATGTTCTGAGAGCCTATGAATCGCCTGGAGATCACCAATCACTGACAATTGCATCAAAAAGGAGTCAAACTTTTTATATGGCAACTTTATTCCCTTGTTTATCACTTCTTCCAAAAGAAAACAAGCATCTTCCATTTTGTTGCAGCTAAATAGCCCCTCGATCATCACACAGTATGTGTCACTGTCTGGTCTGCAACCCCTGTTGTCCATTTCCTGCCAAGTCTCAAATGCCCCATCAGGATCATCCATCTTAAAAAACATCGAAATCAGCATACTGTAAGTCTGAACACTCGGAATGCAACTCAATTCAATCATTCTTCCATATAGTTTAAGGGCTTCCTCAGACTTCTTATTGTCACAAAGTACCTTGAGAAAACAATTATAAGTAACAATATCTGGTCGATAACCTTTGTTTCCCATCTCTTCCAAGAACTTGTAAGCTTCATCTACCTTTCCACACACACACATTCCCTCAATTATTTCTTTATATGTTGTGACATCAGGAAGACAACCACTTGAAATCATATGCCCTATAAGTCTAAAACACTCCTCCATTCTATCATTTTGGGCAAGGGCCACAATTATAATGGCATAAGTCTTGGCAGTGGGGGAAGATAAAGTTGAACCTTTTGTTCTCATGAACTCAAAAAGATCAACAGCCTCAGTTACCATACCTGCTTTGCAGTATGTATCAATGGCAGTGTTGTATGTGAAATTGTCAGGTCTATGACCCAGTTGAATCATTTCCTCCAGTAGTTTCATCCCTCTAGTTGGGTTTCTAACCCTACACCACCCAAAAACCAATATATTATACGTTTCTGCATTAGGCTTGACCGTTTTCCTCATTTTCTTATATAGAGCTTCAGCATCCTCAACCAAACAACACTTGCACAGAGCATCCAATAGCAAGTTAAATGCATGTATTTCCGGCTGTGTCTTCACCCTTATCCTCCTCTTCTTTGCAAACTTCTGCACATGAGTAAGATACTTCTCAGTATACTTTCTCAAAATCATCATCAGAACTTCAACCGGAACCGTAACCTTGTTATTCCTCTTCATATATTCCAACATATCACAAACTATCCGAAACTGTTTCACCTTGTACCTAGTACTAGATAGGATGTCCATCATATCATTATAAGCACAAGGCTCGTGTGAATAATTCTCCTGATGACCAGCCCACGTGAAGAACCTAAATGCAATTTTTTCATCATATCTAAGCCTATGCAGCACCCCAACAACCAAAGGAGTGGACAACGGGATCCCCAATTGGCCAAGAGCCTCCTCCAAATTGTGAAATCCAATTAAATTATCCATTATAGTGTTATACACCTTATCAACATGGCTTTCTAAACCACTACCCTCCACCATTGTGCTATCCACCTTATCAACATCACTCTCACAATAACTAAGATCTTGATTCATGGAAACAGTTTCTGAACAATAATGACGGTTAGGGATATAACAAGCAATATAATAGTTCAAGGGCAATGAATACTGAATGAAGTGCACACAATAACGATTATTATCAGATAATGATGGCCTTTGGCAATGAGCAGAGTAATGAGAGGGTGAAAACCTTGTTGAGTGAAGTGTGGTTTGAACTTGTGCGAGAACTTTGTCTCTGTGACGATAATGGTGGGTGCACAGTGAAAATGAAGGGTTTTTCAGAGAATTTATGTTCCGACGAAACATACCCATCATTGCAATTTTGGTGGGGGAGTTGAAGGCAGTGAAAAGAAAGTGAGAAGGGGTTCAGAAACAAGTAGTAGATGAAAAAGATGGAGTTTTGATAACTGGGTATGTGAGGAATTGCTGTTCAGAGATTAGGAACAGAGGGAAAGAGAAATAGGAGCCTAATCGCCGATGCTTCAAAACGGCAGCGTCTCGAAGACAAAAGGGGGCGAAGGAAATACAGTGTCGTGTGATTTTTATTTTTATTTTTTTGTAAAGAAAATTGTGCTATTATTTTGAATTTTGAAGATGGACACCATGCATAATTTGTGTTTTTTTAGTATATATATATATATATATATATATATATATATATATATATATATATATATTTATTTTTATTTTTAATTATATATGTAGTGATTTAACTTTTTAAGATTAATTTATTTTATATGTGATATAATGATTAAGAAAAATAGTTACAAGGTTAGTGATAACAATAGTTATTCAGGGAGACATCAATAACTTTAAGCCATTTGATTACACACCCACATAAACATTTTCTATTAATAATTATATGACAGATTAATAATATAGCTAAACTATTTATTTTTTAAGAATTTGGAACTAGATGTAATTAAATTTTTATAAGGATTAAAAGTGTACATTCGTGATGACAAAAAATAAATTTAAATGTTTAATTCATTGTGAACTTAATCGTCTTCCTCGGAATATATTTATTTTACACATGGAAAAATGAATTACTCAACCCACCTTGAATCAACTTAACACAAACTGTGGATTATAGTTGGGTGAAAGGAAAATTAATTCAATTTAAATTTCTAAAATAAAATTAAAAGTCTTATGAAAATTAGGTAATTTTTTTGAACTTTTGCATATCAATAGCATATTAAATCAGACTAAGAACGCTCAGTTTTAATTCATGCTTGAAGTTTAAAACTCAAGTCTTAATTTGTTGACTTGGACTAGTTCAACATGAGTTATCACTTCTATGTTCGAGTGTTTCCTTTGGATTAATATTTTTCATACAAATTCTGTTTTTTTTTTTTTATTGTCGAAACCTCATTTTTTAAAATCTTAGTCAATAATATATTAGATTTTAAAAGGCTAGATTAAATTAGTTCCATATCTATTTGGCAATCTGTAATAATGTTTTTGGAATATATATTGGTTTTCAATGGAATGCTTCAACTTGTATTTGTTTTTTAATTAGGTTGTTTTGTCTAATTGTTATTATGTAAAATTAGTCACAAACAACAAACAAGAATTACAGTCTACACATTTGAGAGAGCAAATATTATTTTTTGAATATTGAGACTGATTTATAAAACCTATATTAAATATTCATATACCAAATTTAAAAATACACCACTAAATATTTATTCCATTATTCTTTATATATATATATATATATATATATATATATATATATTCATTTTTCTTATCCCATCTTAATTAAACAGCACAATATTCTTCTTATCTGTTTTTCTCTCCACAGAGGCAAGTTTTTTTCCCCACTTCTCTTTTCATTAATCTCAAACAAAAGCTAACTCATGCATTATATGATAACTAATGGCTTTTCATTATTAGAGAATAGTAAATTTTCTCTAAGTCAAGAACACCAATGACTATTAGAATATTTCATGCATTGACACTGCTTATTCATACAAAGCCATTACACTCTCACACACAACATGCACATAGATAACAAACCACCACCTTAACTCACACCACACTAAGGTTGCCAAAAAGGCTAGCATACTCCAAGTTTCTTCCCCTCCAGAAGTCTCTTCCAGTAGATAGCAATCTCTCTCTGAGTCTCTAGTTCACTCTTCTTGACCTTCTCATTAGGCTCACTGGTGATGGCTGTGACATGAGCAGCTTTGGTTGTGATGGTGCTAGGAAGTGTGTCTAAGATCTTCACAACCTTGTCTATGTCTGCGGCAAGTCTCTCAGCCAAGCCATGGTTGAAATCCTCCCTCACCACCACCCGGAGGATCGCTATGTTCTCTGCATCTGGTGGCATTGTGTAGGCTGGAACTATCCAGCCAAACCTTCTCAGCTGGTCTGATATCTCAAACACTGTGTGCTGGCTACTGTCTTTCAAGGAGAAGGCCACAAGGGGCACCCCTATGTCCTTGGAGATGATGTTAAACCTCCCTGTGCTCTCAATTCCTTTCCTCAGAGTTCTTGCATTGTCCCAGCAATTTTCCATGATGTTTTTGTAACCCTTTTGTCAACAAGAGCAAGAAGAATAACAAAAGTATAAGAGAAAAAAGGTTTTGCACAAGATGGCACTATAGTCCTATTTAGCATGAAGTGTTTGATGACCATCACTTGTACTATTTACATACTATATATGTGCAATTTTGCCTTGCACATTGCTAATATAATGCATCATGCAGTTGTTATTCTAAATTATGGTTTAGCAGTTAAGTTGTGGAAACTGTTTGATGAAATTTGAATTTCATGAAGTACCCTCTTCAAGGATATCATTCCTCGTTGATTGAATAACATTGATGTTGGTTCAGTAACCTATAGTAAAGATTCAGCCTCAAGACGATAACATGATTACCTCAAAGCCAAGCCGAATAAATTGGTAATATTGAGCAATGATTTGACTGGATCCTGTGAAAACAAACACAGTGAAATGAGGAGGACAATAGAAAAGAATATTACACTAAAACATTCAGATGATTGCATTAGAAACCTTATGACAATAATTGATTCCCGTTCTTATTATTACAAGTATCTAATCAACATTTTTAAGAATTTGATCAATACACACATTCTTTATAGCATGTATGATGATCCACACAAATTCAACGGTTTATAAAAATTTGATTTATAGCATGTTTATAGACTAATCAGAATATAGATATAAAGCTACTAATTGCATAAAAAAATCAAAATACACGTATCAACTCATATATTTATTACCTTTTGAGAAATTCAATGTGAAAGTGGGCTGATCAGATCCAAGATAATTGATGTGAAAAACAAGTTCATCTGGCAAGTCATCCTTAGTCCTCCAGACAACCCAACCAACACCAGGGTAGACAAGACCATACTTGTGACCACTAACATTGATGCTTTTCACCAATGGCAAACGAAAATCCCACTCTAGATCAGGATAGATAAATGGAGCAATAAACCCCCCACTGGCAGCATCTACATGAATTGGGGTATCCCAACCTGTTTCCTTGTTCTTTTCAGTCAGAAGTTCATTGAGAAGCTTCACATCCTCAAACTCTCCAGTCATAGTTGACCCTAAAATGGCTGCAACACAGATGGTGTTCTCATCCACCATTTCAACTGCTTTCACAGGGTCCATCACATAGTATCCCTCTCTCAGTTTCACTTCCTTCAGCTCTACCTCAAAGTATCTTGCAAATTTTTCCCAGCAAACCTGTGAAGAACATTTCAAACAACATCAAACAATGTGGTCTAAAGCCCTTTGATGATTCTACTTAATTTCAAAATATCATACAGTATCACCTATTTACATGTAGCTATTTCCCATGATATGATCATGCTGCTAACACACATGATTCTACAATATTTCAAAATAACATACATGATTACAGGTACCTATTTCCCATGATATGATCCTGCAGCTAACAAAAACTAAAAGTTGTTCAAAAAATATCATAGCATCAAACACAAGTTGAGACCCACCTGCACATTAGCCCCAGTAATTATGTTGGGCTTATCATATGGTTTGCCTTCTGCTTTTCTCTTTGTCTGCCATTTCCTTTTAAAAGCCAAACCTGCTAACATTATTGCCTCAGATGAACCCACAGTTCCCACACCTACTGCAGTCTCTTCTTCACTTAGAGGAGCATGAAATAGATTTGCTATTATATTGACACACCGATTCTGCAGAATTCAACAAAATGAAAGTGCTCAACAATAGAAAATCCAACTTAATTAAGAGTCTATTTTGAAGCTGGAAGAGATTTTGAGAGCTTCTCTACCAAGTCAAGTTCTTTCAAACACACATAATCACCCTTTCAAGCAATTCTATTTATTTGTTTATTTATTTTAACCAAGGATTTAAATTCCGTTCATGGTCTTGTCAAGAATCAAGTTGCTCCACAAGTAACTCTAAAAGAGTTACACCTTATCCTTATCTTATATTTTTCTTAATCTAGAGGTTAAAGATGAGTTGCTTGTTAATTCATATAAAGACACCAAATTCCTCGGCACAGTGAGAGACCTGAAGCTCAGTGGTGACAGGATACTCATCCATGTCAACATAGTTCTTGTTAAGTGAGGCCATTATGAGCTTTTCACACTCAGGCTCCATCCAAGTGGTCACAAATGAGGCCAGGTTGAGCCTTGGTGCGCCATCCAACAGCAACTCATCGTTTATCAACTGATAAGCAGCATCCTTTGGTATTGAATTATCTGGCATCTTGAACCTGCATTCAACATTTCCAAAGAAACCTCATTTCAGTAAACATCAAACTTATTCTCTTTTTTCTGCTCTCTAAGCTTTCTTCAACAGAATGGACCAACAACAACTAAATGTGAAGTTCTGAGAAAAAGAGACATACCTGGGAATAGGTTGAGTCGCATATCTGGAAGCAAAAGTCGATGATAGACACTCATCTCTTTCATCTGGGTGTGTGGCAGTGGAAGTGATAACCATTTTGAATATAGTTTCTCCTCAACCAATGAACTAAAGGGTTGCACACTGAACTCACAAAGAGATAGAATCTCCACTTATAGCTGGGAATTTTCTCTTCTTTTTAGTTAAGTTCCATGCACTGCTATCATGGTAAGGGATTTTTCTTGCTTTAAGTGTACGTGCTCAACTTTTTGTGGTCCATGCACATCCACAAAAGTTTCCACTTCAATAGAGTACTGATGATATTGCTGGAATTGCATTCTCGTCTACACCTTTAACCTTTTCTCTGTCTTCCTTATTACGTTATCTCATTTATTACATTTTCTACTTTTTTTTCTTGTTTCACTATCTCTTAGCAAGCATACACTATATATCATACCAAACATGTTTCATTTCTTATGATGCCATAAAAAAGTCAATAAGCATTGAACAATCCATATAAAAGTATTACTTTCCACAATGGTCACAGTGATATTTGAATCTGTGACTTCATGTATTAATTATCTTTAATATTTCATCTTCAAAACACATCAACCATAGGTATGCATGCATGAGATACTTTAGAGTTCAGAAATGTAGAGAGGCTAGAGATAATATATAGGAAAGTGAAGTCTCAGACTGATAATTTCCTCCATGATTCTGACTGGTTCAAGTGTGGTCCGTGGTGCATCATCTTTTATGATAACACTAACGCAAACAATTTATACATGTGCTTATTGATTCGTGCTTTTTTGTTCCAATCACAGATATTTTTCAGTCTTGTGGTGCAGAATGGTTCTATTAGCAGCAATGTACATGTCATCCTCAAAACGTGGTCACTGCTATTACAATGAAGTTTTGTAATTTCAGCAATAAATATTTTGACCTTATCTCAATAAAAGTAACCTTTATAGGTTGAGTTTCGGTGCAATAATAATATTGATCATGTGCTTTAGTTTGAAACCAGTCTTTTTCTATGTATCTTTGTGCATAGGGGAGCTTTTTAGCATATGAGTATGTTATTTAGTTTTCCTTTAACATTTACAAATTATAATTAAATAGTCTTATAATTGACATTTTTTATTGTAAAAATATCTTGTATTTAAAGTTAAATTTATTTTATAAGTATTAAATAATTTATTAATTTAATACATCATTTATCTAATACAACTATTTTGTAAAATATATGCATTGGTAGTGCCATTTTTTTACACTCTCATTTTAATCACAAAGTGAATATGTGTTTGGGAGAAGTTGGATTCATCATAACAGGTTATTCCTTAGAGTAAACATGTATCATTTAAATAGTATAAAATAAAAAAATTAATCTCTTAAACCAATTTTTTAGTTTATTTTTTAATTAAAAAATGAGCTAGCAGTAGATTCCACTTTTGATCTGTCAGATTAAAACTCCAAGTTATTCTTGAGTGTAACAAAATGCACTTGTTTTGTAAAAAATAAACTTGTTTGATAATAATTAGTTATGAAACAGGTTATAGAGAATATTAAGTAGGATAACCGTGTGCAATCAGATCACTCCCTCCAAAGTTTCAATTAGAAAAATATATATGATTAACAATCCCGAATTTATGTGTTTATTAATTTAGAGAACTACTTGAAAATTCTCAATAATTTAAAAACCAAGTAAAATTAAGCTTTAATCTTAAAGCATTTCAACCATACAAATTTGAAGAACCGAAAACTAGCATAAAAAAGGATATGCAAAAATTTTGGTGTGAAAACGACATCACAACTCTTTGTACCTTAATTTCTTTCTCTACATAAAGTTAAAGTTTTTTTTTCAGTATCCACTGCAGTGTATACAAGTGGCAAGCCCAATGATTAACACTCAAAACCTACCTTTACTTAGCAAAATACTTTTGAAATTTAGTAGAGAGATATATGCATATGAATAAGTAGATTTTGTTGGAAATTTTGTATAAAGCTAGTGTAATTTTATCAGTTTATACTTGAAATGAATAAATTTTTTAAAATTATGCAAGAGGACATCTTATCTCAATGCTATAAGATTTCAGTATAGAGAAATCGAAATTTATCGGAGTAGTATGATTCAAACACTATTTTGAAGTTATATAAATTTAGTGAAATCTTTTATTTATTTTTTAATTTTAAGTGACATTTGATGAGTTTAGTTAATGACAGTTATAACTGAAGTTTTTACTGATGAACAAGACTTTAATTATTTATAAATTACACTTAAGTCATATTAAGTTTATATAACTTTAATTATTTTTGCATTAAACCGAAGTTATGAGTTCTTGACACTACTTCCCTTGAATATTTAATTAAGGTGTTGATTTTGTTATTGACAAAGAATTTAATTTATTTATAATAAAATTTTAAAAAAGATTACTAAATTATTTATGTATTTAATAATTTGCATAAGTGTAACTTGAGAAAAATATGAATAATTGGTAAGTTTTTTTTTTTAATTAGTTAAATGATGTTTGATTTTTATATTAAAAAAAAAAAAACAAACGCTGGTATGTTTTGAAATTTTAACTTTCTACAACTATTTAAACTTATCACCACATAGTCACATTTAGGAAAAATGTAAATAATTGCTAAGTTTGTTATGTTTTTAATTAATAATTAAATTAATTTAATATAATTATTGTATGTGTTTAAATGAAGAAGAGGAGTTAATATATAATATTTGATGTGTACAAAAATGACTAAATATAATAGTTAAAGTAAAAAAAATAGGAAAGCATGTTAAGACATGTAAAGATATTTGAATTTAATAAGGAGAAAAATGTTACAATTGTATATTGTATATGTTATTTTTTGTAGGAGTAATTTTTCCTGTTGTGACTTTGTTATGACAATGACTACATTTTTTTTTATTTATTTGGAATTAGCTCATCTATTTTGTTATAGATAATAGTAGTACTTAGTCTTTTTTATTCCTTTTGTTACATGTGTGGGTTAGGTATCAAATTTAGATTCATGTAAGGAAATCAATAATTTTTATTTTGAATTAGGTGAAATTGAATCTCATAAGACTTAAAAATGTTGTGGAGATTGTTGACAAGAACAATAAATATCATTAGTTATAAATGACAATAAAAACAAACAACAATGACACATAGTATAATAACATGCACTCCATCTTAGCCCCTTGTTCAATGAACCAAAATTTTGTTTTTTCAAATATTGTTTTTATAAGAGCACAAATGGGAGCGATCATGTTCCCTTCAATACAAATTTCATGCATTTTGCTAGATTTATTATCATATGTTTGTAACTCTTGCCCCTATCATATATGCTCGAGTCAACTTTTTCAATAGTATTTGATTTATCTAAGAGACCGTTTACTAGAATTTTAATCTCATTATCATTAACTTTGCTTATGGAGTGGGTTATTTCATTTTATATATTGTATGTTATGGCAATATAATAAATAAAATGACTTAAATAACTTAAGTTATTTGTAATATTATATAAATAAAGTTAAGGAATATACATGGCCAAGTTTATTAATTTTCTCTTCAACTCACTTTTTGACTTTTTGTTAAAGTAAAATGCAACGGGTCAGATGCAAAAAAAATGATATCAACCAGTCTCCTTTCCAACCAACTTCTAAAGATTTAACGCTGATAAAATGATTGTTTCTCTTTTAAAGTTATGAGATATATACTTGACTGATCTAATGCTAATGAAATAATTGTTTTTCCTTTAAAATTATGAGATATATACTTGACTGAGACGTAAAATATACTTACAATAATTAAAAAAACTATATCATAGCTTCCTTTATTTCACCTTTAACAATAACAAAAACAAGAAAGAATATATTCTAATTTTGATCGATTACAGTCAATAAAGTTAAAATTGTTGGCTTGAAAAATCAAAAGACACATATTAAAATTGTTGGCTTGAAAAATCAAAAGACACATTCAGTTATCTTGAACACCATCAAACCATAAAATTAAAATAGTTACCATATTGTATAATTATTTGCAATCATCTTAAATGATAATTATATGATTATATTTTATAAATATATATATATATATATATATATATATATTTAATTTTATAATTTCTTTTAGATTTATTATATCAGTCAAACCATTCACAGCTTTCCTTTTATTTTTCGCTCTTTCAATTTTCTCAAATTATCTTCCTAATCCAAATATATCTCTTTCTAATAACTTTCTTTAATTTTTAATAATTTAAATCCAAAATCTAATAGATTGTTAGTGTTACTTTTCAATTAAAATTTAAATTTAATGCAAACTTTTTTTTCCGTGTATTATTATGGTACAACTCTATTCTAATTGGATAAAAGCACAAATATCATTCATAAAATTGTATCTAAGTTTTGGTAACAACAGATACAGAAAATTACCACCTCAAAAACCAGATAGAGAAAATTTTCTCAGGCCAGAACAGCAATGACTGCAAGAATCTGCCATGCACTGCCATTTCTTATTGCTACATAGCCATCACAAACACACATAAGCACATAAATATGAAAGCACCACCATCACTCTAGCATGCTCCAAGTTTCTTGCCATCTACAAGTCGCTTCCAGTACAAAATAATCTCTCTTTGAGTCTCTGTTGCATTCTTCTTTACCTTCTCACCAGTCTCACTGGTGATGGCTGTGACATGCGCAGTTTTGGTAGCGAAGGTGCTTGGAAGTGTCTCCAAGAGCTTCATAACTTTTTCTATGTCAGAAACAAGTCTCTGGGCCAAGCCATGGCTGAAATCCTCCCTGACCACCACCCTCAGGACTGCAATGTGTTGTGCATCTGGTGGCATTGTATAGGCTGGAACTATCCAGCCAAATTTCCTCAGCTGGTCTGATATCTCAAACACTGTGTGTTGGCTACTGTCTTTCAAAGTGAAGGCCAAAAGTGGCACCCCTATATCCTTGGAGATGATGTCAAACAGCCCAGTTCTCTCAATTCCCTCTTTCAGAACTCTTGTATTCTCCAAGCAATTTTCCATGATGTTTTTGTAACCCTTTTGTTCACAAAGTGATAACCAAAAGTAATGAGAGAAAACAGATAATCCAAGAAGTTGCACTGAAGTACCAATTTAACATGAAGTGTATGATCATCATTTGTACAGTTCACTTAATGAAGTAAATATAGGACATTGTTAACATCATGTATCATGCAGATGTTATTTCAAAAATTTTGTTTAGCAGTTTAATTGTGGAAACTTCTTGATGATTTTTGAAACTAGTCAATTTTCATTAGGACATGAGAAAATGGAGAAACAACCAAGAAAATTGATACATCCCTGGGTTGATATAAGAACATTGATGTTGATGGATGTAACTCTGGTGAAAGTCATTCTTGTCATGAAGTTCATGTTAATGATTTGTTAACAAGTTAATTGAGTTATTCTCCAAACAACTTGACCAGGAAATAAGTATACACAACTCTATCAGAAAAAGAGTCAAATCCCATATGTCATACATCTATAACTGAAATATTTAATTCCATTATTAAGTGAATTTCTTGAAAAAAAGATGGGAAATTAACTCTTGCTATCTGGGAACTTAAAATAAAGATGCTAGACCAAGATCATAACATGTTCACCTCAAAGCCAAGACGAATAAGTTGGTAATATTGTGCAATAATTTGACTGGATCCTGTCAAAAGAAATACAAAGAAATGGGTCTGACGAAAGAAAAAGAAAATTATGCTAAAATATTCAGATGATTGGAATAAAATCCAAATACCATTAATTGAATTCCCAATTTTTATTGTTACAGGCATCTAATAATCAAAGTACTTAAGAATTGGATCAATGTACACCATCTGCATTAGCACTTAAGCAAATTCAAAATTATCACTTGCAACTCCATCAACAGTCCTCTATACAGCATAGTTTTTTTCAGACAGTAAGGCATTATATTGAATCAGACATTACATAACCTAAGTAGAATGAGATAGTTGTTGTTCACTTAAAGGAGGGTTTTGATGGATTGTATGTGTGAAGATTGACTCTAAATCATATACACATGACCGTTTGCTAAAGAGCATAGATAGACGATCTGGTTAGACTAGCAGAAGAAGACCATCTACTAAGGACAGTTTAGTAGTGTTAAGATAAGTTAGACTATTTAGTACGTGTTTGTTGTAATTGTCTTATCGAGTTTTGTTTTGAATGGTTTTTTGTAACTCCTTAGTATAGGGTCTATATAGAGAGATAGTGTTAAGATAAGTTAGACTCTTTAGTACCGGTTTGTTGTAATTGTCTTATGAGTTTTGTTTTGAATGGTCTTTTGTTAGTCCTTAATATATGGTCTATATACAGAGGCATTGTGGGCTTAGACCAAATGCATTGTATTATGAGTAGAGTGTGTGTATAGACCGTCTGGTATTAATAAAATTGTTTTCTTCAGTCTTGTTCTTATGTTTCTTGCTTTGATATTGTTGATGAACCCAACAGTATGTAAACAGAGGCAAAAGAGAAATAGATTCTTGAAAATTACTTTTAAATGCATTTTGAGCTGAATACTTCTGCAGTGAGACATAGTTGAACATAGCCTAAACAGAATATAGATATAAAACTACTAATTGCACAAAAAATCAAAATACATGTATCAACTCATATGTATTACCTTTCGAGAAATTCAATGTGAAAGTAGGCTGATCAGATCCAAGATAATTGATGTGAAAAACAAGTTCATCTGGCAAGTCATCCTTACTCCTCCACACAACCCAACCAACACCAGGGTAGACAAGACCATACTTGTGACCACTAACATTGATGCTTTTCACCAATGGCAAACGAAAATCCCACTCTAGATCAGGATACAGAAATGGGGCAATAAAACCTCCACTAGCAGCATCTACATGAATTGGGGTATCCCAACCTGTTTCCTTGTTCTTTTCAGTGAGAAGTTCATTGAGAAGTTTCACATCCTCAAACTCTCCAGTCATAGTTGACCCCAAAATGGCTGCAACACAGATGGTGTTCTCATCCACCATTTCAACTGCCTTCACAGGGTCCATCACATAGTATCCCTCACTCAGTTTCACTTCCTTCAGCTCTACCTCAAAGTATCTTGCAAATTTTTCCCAACAAACCTGTGAAGAACATTTCAAACAACATCATTTCAAACAACATCAAACAATGTGGTCTAAAGCCCTTTGATGATTCTACTTAATTTTTAAACATCATAGAGGATTACCTATTTACATGTAGCTATTTCACTTTCACATGATATGATCATGATGTTAACACAATTTAAAAGTTGGTTGAAAGTTCATAGCATCAAGCACAATTTGAGACCCACCTGCACATTAGCCCCAGTGACTATGTTAGGCTTGTCATATGGTTTGCCTTCTGCTTTTCTCTTGGTCTGCCATTTCCTTTTAAAAGCCAAACCTGCTAACATTATTGCCTCTGATGACCCCACAGTTCCCACACCTACTGCAGTTTCATCTTCATTTATAGGAGCGTGGAATAGATTTGCTATTATATTAACACACCGGTTCTGCAGAATTTAACTATCAAACTTCATCTAACAATAATCATAAAATGATACATCTACAACAATATCAGTATCTTCAAATTTACTAGTGAATGTCAGATACAGAACATAGGCATGCAAGGATTTTTTTTCTCTTTTGGGAAAAGTAATGTACTTATAATCTTCATCTGACCACGAAGCTCATAAGATCTAACTAGTCACCATCAGATACACAAACTTTTCACAAGAAAGGGTTATAAAAATCAGTAGTATCTTATGTGGGGTACTTCTTTGTTTCTTAATATCCCTACACTTTCTTTGAAGATCCTAAAAACCTCAATATAACCTTGATTTTAAAGGGCTGACCTATAACATGGACCTAAATGTTATAGCCATATAATGAAGAGACCAAACTACTCAGAGAAGGCAGACACAAACCTGGAGCTCAGTGGTGACAGGGTACTCATCCATATCAACATAGTTCTTGTTAAGTGAAGCCATTATGAGCTTGTCACACTCAGGCTCCATCCAAGTGGTCACAAAAGAGGCCAAGTTGAGCCTTGGTGTGCCATCCAGCATCAACTCATCGTTTATTATCTGATAAGCAGCATCCTTTGGTATTGATTTCTCTGGTATCTTGAACCTGTTGAATCCATTTCCACCCCGAACGCATCAAAGCAAAGAAATCTCATTTCAATAGAAACCAAACCAAAACTTCCTATTTCCTTGTTCTCTATGTTTTCTTCCAACAAAACTAACTGTGAAGTTCTAAGAAAAAGGAAGGAATATATACCTGGGAATAGGTTCACGCACGTATCTGGAAGCAAAAGTAGAAGCTATGCTCTGTGCTTGTTCATCTGGGTGTGTAGCAGTGGATGTGATCACCATTTTGGATGCTTTCTTCCGAGCAAATGATCCAAAAGTGTGAAATCAGAACTACGAAGAGAGAGGATCACCACTTTTAGTAGAATAGTGGAGTTTTATCTTCTGTTTTAGTAACATTTAAGAAGGAAGAAGAAGCACTTTGACAGTTCCATTTGAGTAAAATCTAGAAGGATAAACTCCCTTCAATCATTATCATGTTAGCTATGTGTCTCCCACTTTTCGACCATATTTGTACATTGATGTAGCTTTCACTTCTTTTTTTTTTTCACTCCCTTCATTGCATTTTCTACTTCTTTTCATGTGCCAATGTCACAACAAACCATATATAGAGAAAAGATTTATGACATTTTTTACTTTTTACCTCATTGTATTAGCTATTACATTTTTCTTTATCTTTGAATGCTACTAAAAAGATTGAGTGTAAAATATAATTGTGAAAAGTTTCAATGCAGGTAAATGCATATCCATGACTATAACTTGCTGGTAGGTAACAAAAATGATTATAATGATATCACACAATACTATGCATGACGTATTCGGGTTCAGAAATTGCGCCTCGTAGTTGAGGAAAGGACCCAAATGGTGACAGGTGAACACCAGATGTCACTTTTATGCATGATTTTGACCTCTAGTTCAAGTGTGAATCGTGGTTCCAAAAAATATATATAATTTTTTGTTAGGTTGAGTAGATTTCTTTTCTACAGAAACAATAATTAATAATTGATTTTGTTCATACTGTAAGGGCAGATTGTGTGGAACTAGTAGTGTTAGTACATGTAATCTTCAATCAATGATGTTGAGTTTGTTTCTAAAGTGTTCAAGCAGAAGCAGAAGGATTAAAAATAAAAACATTGAAAATAAATTTAAAAATACAAAAAAGGAGAGAAATTTTAGATGATAAACTTTCTCTTATAGATGAGTATATTTGAAAAAAAAAGGTCAATAATCAATTATATACATAAATAATAATAATAATAATAACAATAATAAAATATTTAGAACATAATTAATTAATTATATAAAAAATATTATCTTAATTATGAGTATAAATTATAAGTATTGATATTTTTTCAACAATTACGCTATTAAGTTATTATTATTACTATTATATTTTATATAATAATAAAGTAAAAATATTAAAATAATAAATAAAATATAATAACTAGTTAATATTTTATTTTGATGTTTTATTAATATAATTTTATATTATAAAAGTAAATAAGTTAAAATAAAAAGTAGAATAATTAATTTAATGTTTCATCAATAGTTATGTTTTATATCGTAATAAATCATAAAATTATTTAATTTTAATTTTAATTTTTTCAAGTTAATTTATTTTAATATATTCTCATTTTGAAATATAATTTTTTTATTTATTAAAATATTATAATATTTAGGTCTAATTTTAAAAAAATTATAATATATTAATCTATAAAAAAATTGTTGTATCAATCAAATTAATTGCATTTTTATTTTTAACTCTCTTTTCTTTAATTTAAATAATGCAACTTTTTTTCCATTTTATTCTTTTCTTCATTTCTTCTTTCTTTCTAATCCAATCCAGTGAAAATCCATAATGCTGAGATAGAAAGTCTCTTTCACGTGCACATTTTGCCAACACTTTAATCAAATCTGCATCACATTAACCAACTCATCATCATCATCATCGTTGTCATCGTCGTCATCATGTAGCTTTTAATGATTTTTAGCCATTCCTGTCCCACTTTGTCTTTTTTTTAAACAAATCACATCCAAATTATGATTTCAATTTGCATTGGATAATCTCGTCCTAACTTGTTTGATCACACGACCTAAGAAAAGTGATTTTAATATAAAATATTTTAGTGATTATTTTTAAAATTATTAATTTTTAATATAAATACAAAATAGTAATTAACTATTTAAAAATAATAATGCTTGTCTCACTAAACTAATTTGTATAAATGTTGAAAATTTAACCTTCAATCCAGTTAAAAAATTAAAAATTAAATAAAAGATCTAAGTTACGATCTAAGTTATGCCCCCGATGGCATAAGCATGTCACTTGATCTCACACCAGACATTGGAGGCACAGGAACAGTAACAGAGTGACAGACAGAAAGAGGCGAACGAGGTTGCTATGTTCCACGTCCTCTCCCAATGTCTGTCCTCGCCCACGGCCACCCTGTCGCAGGCGCGCCAAGCCCACGCCTTGATCCTCAAACTCAACCTTTTCTCCGATACCCACCTCACCACCACCCTTCTATCTCTCTACGCCAACACTTTTTCTCTTTCCACCCCCCAACTCTCCCTCACCCTCTCCTCCCACCTCCCCCACCCCACCCTCTTCTCCTTCTCCTCCCTCATCCAAGCCTTCGCCCGCTCTTCCCACTTCCCCCACGTCCTCACCACATTCTCCCACCTCGCTCCCCGCGGCCTCGCTTCGGATGCCTTCCTCCTGCCCACCACCATCAAGTCCTGCGCCATCCTCCGCGCCCTAAACCAGGGCCAACAGGTCCACGCCTTCGCCGCCGCATCTGGGTTTCTCTCCGATTCCATCGTGGCCTCCTCGTTGATCCAAATGTACCTCAAATGTGATCGCATTGAGGATGCGAGGAAACTGTTCGACAGAATGCCTGAGAGAGATGTGGTTGTCTGGAGTGCCATTATTGCTGGCTACTCGCGCCTTGGACTTCCGGATGAGGTCAGAGGGCTTTTTGGGGAGATGAGGAGTTGTGGGGTGGAGCCCAATTTGGTGACGTGGAATGGCATGCTTGCTGGGTTTGGGAATAATGGGTTGTATGATGAGGCGGTGGGGATGTTTCGGGGAATGTTGTTGGAAGGGTTTTGGCCTGACGGGAGTACTGTTTCGTGTGTGCTTCCTTCTGTGGGGTGCTTGGAGGATGTGGTGATGGGGGCTCAGGTTCATGGTTATGCGATCAAGCAGGGGTTGATGTGTGACAAGTATGTGGTCAGTGCCATGCTTGATATGTATGGGAAATGTGGCTGTGTGAAGGAGATGAGTAGGGTGTTTGATGAAGTGGAGGAAATGGAAATCGGGTCTTTGAATGCTTTTCTTACTGGCTTGTCGCGGAATGGTATGGTTGACTCCGCGTTGGAGGTGTTTAACAGGTTAAAGGACCAAAAAGTGGAGTTGAATGTTGTGACATGGACGTCAGTAATTGCTAGCTGTTCCCAGAATGGCAAGGATTTCGAGGCCTTGGAGCTTTTTAGAGATATGCAGGCTTATGGGGTGGAGCCTAATGCTGTGACAATCCCAAGCTTGATTCCTGCTTGTGGGAATATTTCAGCATTGACACACGGAAAGGAAATTCATTGCTTTTCTCTCAGAAGGCGGATTTTTGATGATGTATATGTAGGTAGTGCGCTGATAGATATGTATGCCAAATGTGGCAGAATTCAGTTGTCCCGGCGTTGTTTTGACAATATGTTGGCCCCAAATTTGGTTTCGTGGAATGCTGTTATTAGTGGCTATGCAATGCATGGGAAAGCTAAGGAAACAATGGAGATGTTTCATATGATGCAGCAGAGTGGCCAGAAGCCGGATTCGATTACATTTACGTGTGTTTTATCAGCATGTGCGCAAAACGGCTTGACTGAAGAAGGATGGCATTATTATAATAGTATGTCCAAAGAACATGGCATTGAGCCTAAAATGGAACATTATGCTTGCATGGTGACACTGCTCAGTCGTGTTGGAAAACTAGAAGAGGCTTACTCTATCATTAAGGAAATGCCATTTGAACCTGATGCTTGTGTATGGGGAGCCTTGCTAAGTTCTTGCCGAGTTCACAATAATTTGAGTTTAGCTGAGATTGCTGCAGAGAAGCTTTTTCAGTTAGAACCAGCCAACCCTGGGAACTACGTTCTTTTGTCCAATATCTATGCTTCAAAGAGCTTGTGGGATGAAGAAAATAGAATACGTGAAATGATGAAAAGTAAGGGATTGAGGAAAAATCCTGGCTATAGTTGGATTGAAGTTGGACACAAAGTGCACATGCTTCTTGCTGGTGACCAATCACATCCACAAATGAAAGATATCCTGGAGAAGTTGGATAAATTGAATATGGAGATGAAGAAGTCTGGTTACCTCCCCAAGACTAACTTTGTGCTGCAAGATGTGGAGGAACAGGATAAGGAGCAGATATTGTGCGGGCATAGTGAGAAGTTAGCTGTAGTATTAGGGCTACTCAACACAAGTCCTGGACAACCACTTCAAGTAATTAAGAACCTGAGGATATGTGATGACTGCCATGCTGTGATAAAAGAAATAAGCAGGTTGGAAGGAAGAGAAATTTATATAAGGGACACAAATCGTTTTCACCATATCAAAGATGGTGTTTGTTCTTGTGGAGATTTTTGGTAAATAGCCCATGGTTTTATCGGGACTTATATTAATGAGGGGTCAATTCTCTGCCGTGGGTCCATCCTGTAGATGAGAGAATGCATTATAATCAAGATTATTTGCAGTCAAGAATTTGATGCCATCCATGTAGTTAAGCATCTCGAGAATGAAGATATGTGTTCTTCATTCATCTTTTGGTGACTGGAAGCTGAAATAATTCTCAGTTGTTTTCAAATTGGTAAAGTTTTCTCTTCACTTCCCTCTGTTATTGTAATCAAGATATCTGGTAGCCTGATGGAGGGAGACAACATTTTGGACTCAATATGCAACTATGCGAGCAGAAAATTTGAGGAACTCTAACACTACCACTTGCCTAATTATATTTTTTTTCTATTATTTGAAGAGTCTTAGTGGTTGAGACTAAAGCTATTGACATGTTAATGCAGATGGGTCTCTTCCTTTGACATGGGCCCTCCTTTTCAAGGCATGGTTATGAGGAAGAGTTCCAAGAAAACTGTATATTGAATTGTCAAACCACCTACTTTTCCAACAACCATTTTGTGGTCAACAGATCATCTAGGATGTTTTTCTGAGAACACTGATTCCGTAGACTTTCCTTTACAAGGGTCGCTCTGTCTATGTTAGTGGTAGATAACTGATTTCACATCAATTAGTAGATTCAAACACATGTTAATTTGTGATACTTCTCTTCAGAGTCTCCACAGGCTCAATACCTTCCAGAATGTTTTTTTCTCTGGAGCAGACATGTATTTCTTCTGTTCACGTTGGGTTTTTGTCACATGGGACTAGAATATTTATCATAATAAATGTGGGTTCTTTAACTGTCAGTGACTTTATGTGGGTATGAAGGCACCCATTACTGATGTTCTCTTGAATGTTAGAGACTTGATTACTTCTGCTGCTTGACAATGTAAATTTAGGGATTCTTCAATTGGACAAGCATCCATTTGCAATTTATAGAGATATTGTTCATATTTGCTGAATCTTTTCACTTGCTTGGCTGCAGTTGATTTTGGGGCTTTGATTATTCATTATGTGCTTCATTGGTAACACTACTTTCAACTTGTATAAGATTCTGCATTCAAGAAATGTACTTGTTTTTTCTAAGAACTAAGGCGAATGAGCCTTTTAGTTTTTATTTCTGTGATCTCATTAAAAATTCAGAAGTATCTCTTCGTCCACAGAATTCAGAAATAAAACTTGTGAGTCATGAGTCATGGTATCTAAGAGTGATAAGGCCCAAATGTCTCTAAACCTACTTGTTAAATATTGCCTAATATTCTTGCCCATTTCTTCCTACACCTCCGAACATTTCTCATTTTATCTTTCTGAATACAATCTAGAGGTTAAAGATGTTTTTTTCACTGTGTAATTTGAAAAAACTTCTGAATGGTATAATTTGAAAGTTATTTTTATTTTTTTATTATATAATTCGGGATTTTTTTAAAGATAATGTAATTTAGATGTCATTCTTAATTTTTAAATTATAAAATTTAGAAGTCATTTTTTTAACGAAGACTTTCAAATTTTATAATTTAAAAGTCATTTTTTATTTTATAATTTAGAATTTATTTTTTTATAATTTGGAGATTTTTTTTTCTTGTAAAAAGAGACTTTTAAACTACACAATACAAACTTTATTTTTAACCTTCAAGTTATATAATATGTAATTCTTTAGAAGTTAAATTTGATTTATAGGTTGTGTAATCTAGAAGATAATTTTAGTTTTTAAATTATATATTAAAAAATGAATTTTTATATTTATGGATGAAGAAAAAATGTACGGAAATAGAATAAGAAAGGCCTATTATTCTGAAAATGTGAAACTAGACTGAGATGATCCCTTGCTATAACTAGTTTAAAATATTAAAAACATATGTTTAAATTGTCTTGAAATTGAAAGTTTGATTAAATTTGAAAGATTTTTTAACATGTAAAAGTTTGAACTCTTTTATATGAATTTCAAGTGATAATATATATATATTTTGAAGTTTGTTCATCGAAAATCCTAAGATCTCCAATAAAATTATAAATTATTGTCATTGTTAGGTTTCCACCATTATAGATATTTGTTGACTTTCTTCAACTTTTACACTTGTAGTTACATACAATTTTTTTGTTCAGGGCTTAAATAAATTATCCTACCAATCTTTTAGAATCCCATACATCAGCAATAATTCATTTAATGGCCATAATTTTTCTTAAGATTTGTTGGTTAGTCATTCCATCTATGTTTTCCATCAAAGGTTGACTGATACTGAATGTCTGAGAGTGTTGGTCTTTTATTTATAAAAATTCTTACTTGTAGGGAATTGAATATTTTTCCCTTTATTATTTTATTTAATTGTTCCTCTTCTTCCTGGATAGTATTACCTTTGATAATTTAAGACCGTTTAATTTTTTTATTAATTTCTTCTAAAGCACAGTTTTTTATTAATTTTTTATGAATTTCATTTGCACAAGCCGTACCATCCCCAAAACCCAGTGTCTAAGAGTCAAGATCCTTTAATAAAAGAAAAAATCAGAAAGCAGAAGAATAAACCCTAACTCCACTTACTACTATGCAGAAGAAAGAAGTACCAAAATATTTAAGTTTGAATTTGAAGGGCAAAATCAAAACGTTGAAAAATGAGGATGACATGAATTCCACTTCCCATTACTAGAAGAATTTCCATCATTACTTACCATAATCAATAATAATTGGATACGTGAAAAATAACAACTTCACATACCTACTTCATATAACTATTTCTTTCTAAATCATCAAGATAAGATCTGTTATAAAAGTGCATATCTCCAATAAAGAAAGGAAAACAAAAACAATAAAGTAGATTCTCACTAAAAAAAAATATATTAAAGCATTCATAATTTTCTTTAATTTTGAATTTGAAGTCAAGAGCATTATAAAAGCCGACATTTGGAAGAAGTATATATATATATATATATATATATATATATATATATATATATATATATATATATATATATATATATATATAAATATATATT
>Ga0099824_1001559_pt1 | contig 32511 bp, 14 predicted proteins | sample SiratrowhiteBW_FD_76837 | JGI IMG/M metagenome (GOLD analysis project Ga0099824, IMG submission 76837) | Root nodule microbial communities of legume samples collected from California, USA - Siratro white BW | ecosystem: Host-associated > Plants > Roots > Nodule | place: USA: California... | reverse complement strand
TATATATATATATATATATATATATATATATATATTGATGACGAGGAGAGAAAATTAATTACAATTATATACCTTACGAGACACATTTTACAAAAAAAAAAATTAATTAATCTAAAATAAATAAAAAGTTTAAATTAATAAAAAATAAAAATGTTATTTCAAATAAGTAAATCTTGTTTATTTATTAATTTGAAATTTATAGTCGACTTTTTTGTAATACAATGCCGTATGAGAAGCATAATAATAGATAATATACCCGCAGAAGCTCTATCTCATGGATAATTAATTGGTCGAGAGGAATTGGAGTGAGAAAAAAATATATTTGTTTTTAATTTCAAAATCTGACTTTTTAATATTTTCTTTATCTAAAAATATTATCATTAATTTTTGTCAGTTTTTCTTTTCCGTCTTCCAACAAGGCTAATCTATAAAGGAAAAAAAGAAAAAAGACAAGTATGAAATTTCGGAAAAGAAAAAGAAAAAAAAAAATAGTCTTTATAAGGCGGTAAGGCTTGCGATTGCCACACGAAATGAAATAGCGTTGCCATTCTCCTAATCTCATTCTCATCCTCTTCTTTCTCTCTCACTCTCATCCGTTACCATGGATCCCTACAAGGTATTTCCATTCACTGTTCTCTTAATGTTTTCCGATTTCACCATTAGCAAACTCTCCGAATCTTCTTTGTTTTCGCCGTTTCATTTATCTCAACGTGTTCGATTTTTTATTGTTAATTAAAACTTTGAAATTTGAGCTTCGTTGAGCAACTGATATGGTGTGAATCGATTATTAGACTCTGTTTGCTTACTGGTTTGTGTGATGCAGCACCGGCCATCCAGCGCTTTCAATTCTCCCTTCTGGACTACCAATTCCGGTGCTCCTGTTTGGAACAACAACTCCTCTTTAACTGTTGGAGCTAGAGGTACCGATCCTAGCTGAAATTGTTGCATAATCACGCATTTGAATGATTTCTTGTTTGCTGAAATTGTTCACTCTCCCTTTTTTTTTATGCCAGCGAAGTAGTATCCTGGTAAATAATATAATTTTGTGGGCTTTACCGTGTTTTGTAAGGGCTATTAGTGCAGGACGTGTGGACCATGTGAATGAGTATGTGTAGACTATAGCTGACTCTGGTTTTTGTACTTAGTTACTACCCTTGTAATTACAGTTCACTGAATATTCAGAATGCAACATCTAAGCCGTGTTCGGAAAAACTTTTGAATAAGCATATATGGGTAGAAAAATGAAAAATATTGTTTTTAGTTCTTGAATATTCGGTTAAACGTGAGGTCCATGTACTTTTCTATCTGGTCTTCGAACTTTTAAAAAATATGTGTATTTAGATTCTCCTAACTTTAGAAAAATGGTGAATTTTTAGAAAGATGAACTAAAATATATGGAAGACTGAATTTATCAATTTTAAAATATTGGGATCTTAACTATGTTTAACCAAAAGTACAGACTAAAACTTTTTTTTCCTAGAAAAAAAGAGAAAAAAAATGAATTAAGTTTCTTCCATTTGGCTTAGATTAGCTTATACATTAAATAATTTGTAAAAATGCTATAATTTAGTTTCTCTAAAAGTTGATTTTATTTTATGTATAAATTAATTTAAGTTTTGTGGGAAAAACTTCTTTAATTTTCCTTCATATTTTTTAACTTATTAGTATTCATGAAAAAGTTTATCCAAATAGAACTAGCATGTATTGATTCTTTGCATTATTTCTATCATAGGGATTGTATATGTCTATGTATGATTTAATCTTTGATTTCACTCATCTATGTTGCAGCATGTTAGTTACAATTACGTGGAGAAAGATTATGATCTTTTTTATTTGAGGAGGAATATCTTGGTCAATTCCGTTTTTTTTTTTTTTTTCTATACTTTTGCGATGGTGCCGATTGGGTGGTGGCTTATTATGTGTTTGTCACACTGTTGAATAGCTGATTGAATTCGGAAGAATATTATTTAATCAGAAAAGAGGAAATTTATGTTATTTTATCTATTTTGGCAGGTCCAATTCTCCTGGAGGATTATCATCTTGTGGAAAAGCTTGCAAACTTTGACAGGGAACGGATCCCAGAACGTGTTGTCCATGCCAGGGGAGCTAGTGCAAAGGGTTTCTTTGAGGTCACACATGACGTTTCTCACCTGACGTGTGCAGATTTCCTTCGAGCTCCTGGAGTTCAGACACCAGTAATTGTCCGTTTTTCAACTGTCATCCATGAGCGTGGTAGCCCTGAAACTTTGAGGGACCCTCGAGGTTTTGCTGTGAAATTTTACACCAGAGAGGTATAGATTAATGAACATATTGCATGGTTAGAACATGTTTAGGAATTTTTTTTCAAAATATTTCGGCTGCTGTTGGTGAAAGATAATCTGTTTAAAACTAAGTTCATCTCGTATAGCTAAAACTTACAAACTTTATTGTACAGAGACAACTAGAAGAATCAAATATTTAGTTTAACCTTTAAAGAAATCCTCACTGTAACTGAGGTGCTAGTTGAGTGTCTGAAATGCCATAAAGTTTTAAAAGAAGGAAATATGGCAGCAGTAGTACTTTGGTATCGTACATTATTCCTAATTTGGCCTTGTGAAACAGGGTAACTTTGATCTTGTTGGAAACAACCTTCCCGTCTTCTTTGTACGTGATGGCATGAAGTTTCCAGATATGGTCCATGCTCTTAAACCCAACCCTAAAAACCACATCCAGGAGAATTGGAGGATCCTTGACTTCTTCTCTCACTTTCCGGAAAGCCTTCACATGTTCTCCTTTTTATTTGATGATTTGGGTGTTCCACAAGATTACAGGCATATGGATGGTTTTGGAGTTAACACATATACCCTGGTCAACAAGGCTGGGAAAGCAGTGTATGTGAAATTTCACTGGAAGACCATGAGTGGTGTGAAGTGTCTATTGGAGGAAGAGGCCATTAAGGTGGGAGGAGCCAACCATAGCCATGCCACTCAAGACCTTCATGATTCGATTGCTGCTGGTAACTATCCTGAGTGGAAACTGTTCATTCAGACAATAGATCCTGCCCATGAAGACAAATTTGATTTTGACCCTCTTGACGTAACCAAGACTTGGCCCGAGGACATTGTACCCTTGCAGCCTGTTGGTCGCTTGGTCCTGAATAAGAACATAGATAACTTCTTTGCTGAGAATGAACAACTTGCATTTTGCCCTGCCATAATTGTTCCTGGTGTATATTACTCAGATGATAAGATGCTTCAAACCAGGATATTCTCTTATGCTGATTCACAGAGGCACAGGCTTGGACCAAATTATCTGCAACTTCCTGCCAATGCTCCCAAGTGTGCTCACCACAACAATCACCATGAAGGTTTCATGAATTTCATCCACAGGGATGAGGAGGTAAGTTAAGGTTTAACTCTTATATCTTCTTATTTGTTTCCTGCATGAGAAGCCGGTTGCCTTGTTAACTACATTATTGCTGTTAATTCAGGCACATCCTGATTGGGTGATATTGCTATCAATTCTGTAGTTATTATTGCATTTTTTTCTTGGGACTAAACCTTGCCAATTTATAGGTCAATTACTTCCCTTCAAGGTATGATCCTGTTCGTCATGCAGAAAAGTTCCCCATACCTCCTGCTATCTGCTCTGGAAGGCGTGAAAAGGTTAGATTTTATCAATCGGGTAATGCAAATGTGGAGCATCTGTTAGCAAAGGAATTCACATGCCGTGAGATTCGGTTTTGATTCGGTTTTGTTTGTCGAAGAAACTAAGAAACCAAATTACACATTTTATAATTCTAATAAAAATTTCTGAAAATTCAAACTTCAAAGCTTTAGTCAAAACGTGTATTCCTTTGATATGCTTTTCTATTCTAATCTGTTAAACAAAATACTGTTGCTGAGCAAATATATTATGTAAAATTGCTCTGACGAGAAAGGAAGCAAATAATTGGACCCATAACATTGTTAAATGTTTCTTCATTGTAGAAGAAACAAATTACAAGATTAGGCTGTGTTCTTTTTTGGCATTGCTTTCGGATAGAAGAGATTAATGCCTTATAAACAAATGACAAGATAATAAATATCTCTTGTCAAACTGTTGAAATGTTGCCGATATTAATTAGTGCAAGAATGTATGAACAAGTCTACTTCTTATTGCAGTGTGGAATTGAGAAGGAGAACAACTTCAAGCAGGCTGGAGAGAGATTCCGATCTTGGGCACCTGACAGGTTCCTGTTATAAACTACTGATATGTTCAATGGGAAATATGTTTAGTGATGTCTAATGTCGGGTTCTCTCTTATGTGCAGGCAAGATAGATATATCCGCCGATGGGTTGATGCTTTATCTGACCCACGTGTCACCCATGAAATCCGCAGTGTCTGGATATCATACTGGTCTCAGGTGAGATAATGAGATATAGATTTTAGGCATGTCAATTTATCAGTGTATGAACTATTGGGTATGGTTTGCTCACATGATGTTCTTTTCTTGGACTTGTCATGCAGGCTGACCGTTCTCTTGGCCAAAAGATAGCATCTCATCTGAACATGAGGCCAAATATTTAATGTTGCTGCCAACCCCAGAATGATTGCGAGAGTTGCAGTGGTGTAAAGAGTACGATAAGAATGTGATTTTGAAACCTTTGGAAGGACTAATCCTTTTATAGCATTATTGTGTTGTATAACTCATAGGACTCCATGCATGCAACTCGTTGAGCTATCTTGATGCCGTTTATGTGTTAGTATTTATTTACCTTATCGGCATGTTTCCCTGTTGTTGTTGTGGACTATGTGTTCCTCCTTATTAATCTATTCATAAAGCATTAAATAAGAAGAGTAAAGATAATTTGAAATTATTCTAAACTTTTATTACCATATATACATCCAAGCACATATGATTCAATTGTTATGCATATAGTCTGACATGATCTGCTGGAAATTTAGACTAGAAACTTAACGGGTCCAATGAAGCTGCTTCATATTATGGTTTTTCGGGTTGTTCGAAAGTCAAAATGAAAATCGACCAATAAAATGTGAACATGAATTTGTAGGGTGGCTTGTGTTGATTAGAACTTCCATTCTTCCTGGCAGATAGCTTTGAACCTTAAACTCTTGGCCATTTTCATGCAAACTCGTTTTGATCGAATCATGTAGCTATCATTTAACACGTATGGCTTCAGTTGCTCTCTTGAACCTTAAGTGACAATTTGCAAATATGGATGCTTCGCCAGGATAACATTTACATGCTCCATTAGTCTTGCTTTCTCATAGAGAGGTTATGGCCTTGGTTAGATCATTAGTCTGTTAGTTACATTGTGGTGCAAGCGTAATAATATATTTTTCATTAGTATGTTAGAAATTTTGTTTTCAAGAATTTTACCATCCATAATAATGTTATTTAGTTGGCATAAAATTGTCTTGAGTAAATGAAGCAAGCAGTGTGTACAAAAATTATTTTTTATTTTTATTTAATACCATGGATTATCACCTGTTAAACACCAGTTTGGTTAAGTTACAAGAGTTATTCACCATATGCTCCAATCCAAATTGATATAGCGTAAAAAGAATAATAAGCTAGTTTCTTAATTATTATTTGAACTCTTATAATTCTTGATGTAATTTGTTGTTGCAACGGTGTATTTTAATAACAAAAAAGGTACTTTCAATTTTACACAGAAAAAAAGTTATAAAACTTTGTTAAATATTTGTTGATACTTATTATTTACTCCATTTGTTGTGGTTCCAGGTAAATGAAGTTCAGTTTGGACTTATTGGACCAATTTAGCTGAAAAAAATTACATGATAGATTCGAGCACACCTATGGTTAAATTGACATCATTGGTTTAGTAAAAAAAATTGAGATTAATGGTTTGTACGTTTAAATAGAAAATGGAAGGACGGTGAGAGGAAAGAAAATTATGAAAAAAAGTGAATTTTTTCATTGGAATATTAAGAGAAGTAAAGGAAACATGAATGTCAACTCTATTAAAATATGTTTTCCTTTCAAATCAGAAAGAAAATGAAATTATATATATATATTGAAGAGGAATGTATATTCTTTTCAGTCTCTTTTATACTAAGCAATTTTATAAATTGATGTCATTTTTTTCTTCTTTAAAACAATCGTATTATGAGTTTTCTTGAATGTGAATAATAGGCGAGAAAAAAATTTACTTTCAATGAAGTAGGAGACAGCGGAAACAAAACCCATAGAATCTTTTAAAAATGAAGAGAAGGGAAGAAAAAAGGCTAAAAATTTATTTCCTCCACCCTTTGATTTATCACTTTCCTCCACACACAGGAATTGTGGGATATAATTAATTCCGGTGTGTATAAAAAGAACTATAATTGTCATCTTATTTCTTCCGGGTGATACTGAATATAATTTGCATACGTGCTGTTGTTTATTTTTTTTTTAAGCAGTTCTCGTTTGGCTCAAAACAATTGAAGAGGAATGTATATTTTCACGTGAAATGTGAAACTGTGAAAGAGAATAAACAATTATTCATCTCGTTATATTATAAGGTCAAGACTTTACTTTTGTAATAATTTTCTGTTGGAATACTCACATGGCATAAAAAGCTTCATGGTCTTGTGTAAAACTCTAGTCATAAAAATAAAACTCATTTTTTTTCTGTCTTAGAAAATCTATATTTCTGACAATAATATCAAACAAAATATTACTCAAAGATGTGAGTTTTATCAGATCCTTACATTAGAGTAAAAATTACAAAAATGTCTAAAATTATATGGCACAGTGAAACTCACAAATTAAATAATGTTCTTCAGGATTATTTTTTTCATTCATTCTCGTGTGTAATCATCTGGTTATATTGAAAATACGATAAAAAGTGAATTATTACACTTCTCAATAAAAAAAAAATTTCCCTCTTAACAAAACATGGTATTTTTACTTCACAAATAGAGTCTGGTACAGGGACTCATAAATTAAATTAAGATCTTACATTATGACTCGGACAAACAAAATGTCTTCCAAGATTTTTTTTTTTTTTTTCATTCATTCTCTATAGAACCATATAATCATGAGTTGATTTTTTTCTCCTCCTTAGAATTACAGAAAATACAAGAAATAGGGAATTATTATACTTTTCAATAAAAAGAATTCTCTCTCTTCAGAAGACATGATATTCTTTACCTCACAAATAGAGTTTGGTATATTTTTTTAAAGGTTTTTAATTTTTGCAAACTGCATTTATTCCACAAATTTTGCGATATCAAATTGTGCAAATCAAACCCATAGGGGGAGTGATTCTTCCTGCACTTCATAGTTTTTCAAAATTCTCATTTTAAACATAATAAAAAGACCAAAATTTATTACATAAGACTAAGGTGATAACCACTATACCATAACATATTTCTGGTTGTACAATTTACAAAACAAAATAATTTATAAATACATTGCGGGTTACAAATTTTTTTTTAAATGTATTGCGGGTTGTACAACCCGTAATATACAAATTTTAAAAAACTTATTGCGGGTTCTATAATCCGTAATGTAAAAAAATTTTACACCATAGGCTGTAAAGAAAGGACATTTTAGTCTTTTCATTATGTTCAAAATGAGAATTTTGAAAAACTATGAAAATGCAGGAAGTCATCATGGAGGTGCAGGAAGAATCACTCCCACAGGGGCTATGGACTGCACCGGTAGCCCATGAACTTTCGGCCTAATATCCTCTCCCCAAATTAATTTAATTTAATTATTTTTAGATTGTTTCTAATTGGAATTTAGTATCAAGGATTACAAAAATCTTAAGAAATAGAATCTCAGTTTAATAAGATGCTTTAATAATTATAAATTAATAAGATATTTCAAGAATATTTTTATTAAAACAATGCTTTTTAAAAAAAAATTATGTAATAGGGGATTTTTTTAATAATACATTATTATTTTAACGTAGATCAATATGTGAGTTACTTAAACTTAAAGAAAGTTGCTTATAAATTAAAAAAAAAAAATTGTTTTTTAAACAATCTTCTACATTTTATAAACCACTTTCTTCAAGTATGATTTACATTAAATAAAAATTGATTTTAAATAACTCTTATAACCAATTTCTATTGAGTTGCTCTTATATTTAAGTTTGATAAAAGTAAGATTTTTTTTCACTTATGTTTCTCTATAAATTAACACATATAAATGCTAAACAATCCATAAAAAATTATTGTTTATACAAGGAATTCTCCTAAAAATTTCAAACAATCTAAATTGTAGTTAATGCACTTGCATTATATTTTATTATTAACAACTCATGCAATGGAGTTAAACAGGTGTTATTAAAGATGTTCTAAACAATATAACATCTGATTAATGAAATAATTTTTTTAAAAGAAGCTTTTGAATACGATTTTTTTAATGAATAACAAAAAAAATCTAATTTTGTATCTGACGAGAAAGATACGAGTGCATTTCTCCCTGCAACATTTTTCTTGTAATAATATTATGTAGATGCTTCGAAAAAATAAGTTGTGTACTTTTTATTTAAGAGTAAAAGATATATAATTTTTTGTTGTCTAGTTTGAATTAAAGCTAATGGGCTTATGAACGTTTGGGTTAATACGGCGGCACTTTCTTTATGCACCTCTATAATTTTTATATCCACCTCATAGAGGGTGAAATAACTAAAATACTCTTATAAAAGTTAAAAGTAAACTCACATTGTTCATTCACTATTGACACAAACTTTCACCTCCATGCTTTCATATCTCTTGGCCTTTTGTTGTTCCTTCTATAGTTGCCAACGATTTTCCATTTTTGGAAGAATCAAAAAATAATTTAAAAATATGTATTTGTAATTTTAAATAATCACTTCAAGATAAAGTATTATAGATTTGTTTTAGTAGGTTTTGAATTATCTGATAAAAAACGATAACAATTTGAATGTTATCCTCCTTGAACATTCAATTTGGATTTGCATATAACTACACATTATATAATGTGGAATGCAATTTTTATTCAATAACTTATAATTCTTAAGGATAAGATATAATATTACCCTTTTTTTATTCTCTTTATATAGCTTAATCATGAAACTCGAATTGTTCATCACACTTTTTGTTTTATACCATCCAAGAGTATTTTAGGATAATCTAAAATATAATACTGTTTTCTTGTTTTGCTATCCACATCTTTTGAAAGATAAATTATATTTTAGATGTTTATAATTTATAATTATATATATAGTACATTGTTATTATTAATCCAAAAATTAATTATTCTTGAACATGTGACCTATGAGTGTAGATTTAGAGTTACCAAATATGTATTATGATATTAGTTATTAACAATTCTAAAAATGAGAACCCCTTGGCAGAGCAGACAAAAGGCGAAGAGAACATGAGTATGTAGAGATTGTGTGAACAATGGATGAGTAGGATTTAATTTTTAACTTTTATTTAAAGATATTTTAATCATTTCTCATATGGAGGTAGATGTGGATATCATTGAAGTCTGGGAAATAAAATGTATAACATAAGTATCAAATTTTATGAATTATTCCCTATCTCTCATTTATTGGTTACGAATATAAAATTATTTTGTTATTAACTAATGAACCGAATTAGCATAATTTTTAAAAATAATTATGATATTTAAAATAACGAGTGGCAAGTATTTAAATGTCGATTCATATTTAATTTGAATATAAAAACACTTGAATAATTATTCAAATTAACAATTTTTTTATTTCTTCACATTAATTTAAATTTCTTAGTAACTTCTTATTTATTCTTTCTTATTTTCCATTACTTTGAAACAACTCTATACTTTCTCCTCTACTTTGTATTTTTATTTTATTTTTAACTGTCTTGTTTTTCCCTGGCAAAACCAAACAAAGTAGAAAGTGTAAGAGAAAGAATTAGGAATATTCCAAGTGTATCTTTTCATTATTTCTCTGCTCCAATCCCAGAGAAACACCTGTGGCTTGTCGTTAAATGATAGGGAGAACCTGGGGGACCACTAATGGGCCTGGGGGACCAATAATGGGCCTGGGTGAACTTTTAGATGGGCCTATTGTGTCTTTTATTTGTTCTATGTTTGTGGCAGCACCATCAAAAACACACAAGGAACATGTCTTAGTCGAGTAATGTCACCAACTTGGTTGCACTGATCAGGATTATATGGTTGTGTTTTGATAGGCAGAAGTAATGATCTTACAAACGACGTAGTTTCAATAGAAGTTGGAAAACAACAACACCACACCCACCATAAATGTCCATTTTGGCGTCTCCTACAAGTTGGGTCATTGATCCCATTCTAGTTACCAACACTTCTCCTTCACACCAACCATCACTTTTTTTGTCCCAACAATTTTTAGCCTGTGACAACAACTTTAAGAACTTTGAGTAATTAACTAAAAATATTAAAAATTTTAAGTACAAATGACAGTTGTACTATCCCTAATTGAAATAATCAAAAGACAAGAATTAATGCTCCAAATATACAACTAATCACCTTAAATAAGTTTATATATCTCAATCTTTACCTACACAAGTCTCTAAAATGTTGAATTTGTTATCTTAATTATGGCTATAATACTGATTAACTTTCTTCAACTTAGTACATTATAAATAAAGTTAGGAAATGCTCACTTTTAATTCTAATATTTTTACTAATTATTATTACACTTCACATATTTTTTTATATTTTTCAAACTTTTTAATTATTTATTTACTTTAGTGTCAGAGTAACTTTTATAATTAGACTTTTACCATTTTCGAATTATCGAATTCAGATCACTTGATACTCAAACTAAAGCCAAATTTAACTCTAATTATGATAAAAATATATCAATTTTGATAGCTTATATCAATATTTCTTTTAGAAAAAGAAAAACATATGCTTTAAATAATTTAAATTTAATATTTCTTCTCTCTAAATCATACAAAATCTAAATAGGTTCCTAAAATTTGAACACTCACAAATTGTAAATATCTTGTCAATACTTTTCCTGATCACTTTTTATCTTTCTTAAGGTATATGTATATATATATACCCAAAGAAGGTAAAACAACAATGGTGAAAAACTATTTTTTTAATAAATGAAAATGAGTTTTATCTTTTGAAATAAAATCTTCATCATCCAATACAAATCATATTAAATGGTTATTCTTAGTCCAAACTCCCATGATGTTGGCTAGCATGCAGCAACAGGAAAAACAGGAAAAACATTGTAGAGTACATGTAGAAGTACATTACATACTTCCCTGGATGCCGTATACATCCAAACCAAACCCTAGAATTAATAATAATATTAGTAACAATAATATTGTTGGTGCAAATGAAATGAAATGAAATACATTATTATTTAACGTCATGTTTCCAGCACAGAGAAAGGGACATTGGTTTTGATTTTGAGGATTCGGTTGGGGTTGCCGTATGAGAACGAATATTGTCGTTGTCCCATTTTGTGGTGGATAGTGGATCTCACCCTTCTTCTGGATCTCTTTCGCGTCAAACCATAAAAAACACTTGGTGGCCATGGATTCTTATTCCCATTTTGGTATTTTAAACCCTAATCTTTAAACTATTTCATTGGGAATCTCTCTATCACTTTACCATTTTCAGTTGTGAACGCAAACCCACTATTCATACCAATTTCTTAATAAATATTTGTTCCACACCGCAACTTGAAAATGGACCACTCTTATTTTCCTTCCCCTTCTAATTTTTTTAAAATGATTTTCATTTCAATCATCCATAATAATTATGCTCAGATTATAAAGCTGTAAGAATCCGATTCTTATTATTATTGTTGAGAATATCAAATCTTTTTTCCTGTACGATGCACAGGTATGGAGGAGTTATGCCCTGCAACATTTGAAATCCATTTAAATCTGTTACCAAACTCATCTAACTATATATTTCTTTGTTAAAATTTACTAAGTGTTTGTTCTTTTCGCATTACTGAAAGTGCAATAAAGAACTACTAATGTCGGTTTCACTCCGACATGTGTAACTTCTGTCAATGAAACATGTACTTATAATAGTAATACGTAATCCTTAAAAATACTACTACTAGTTTCTGATGATTCAATGGAAAATTCAAGATTCATGCCAAAAGTTGAGATCTTTGTACATCTGGTAATAAAATTAGAAGAAATTCTCATAACACGTCATAATATGCAAATAAAACATTTTTCTCTTTCAAGTTTTGTGACGATTTATAATGCATGAGCGTGACTCAGTCCACGCTCTCCTACGTCATTGACAATGGGAAATTGTTACTTATAATTTGTTAACGATGAAATGAAACGAAATAAGATGGTTAACTTTCATGTTTAGTCTACGTGTGACTTTGGTTGTTTATTTATTTTTAGTTTGTTAATTAAGTATTTTATTTTTTAAAAATTAGGGCTGACCTGTAGGAAAATAGAATGATCCTATTCGATTCAAAATAAAAGTATCAAACTTTCTTGCAATTTATACCAAAAAAATAATTTTATTGGCTCTTTTATTGAAATTAAAAAGCTTTAAAGATTGAAACAAAAAAATGGTTTGCGCATTTTTTTTCATTCAGAATTAATGACCAAAACATCAAATTTTAATTAAAGTAAAATTATAAATTTTAACATCTTTAAATCTCAACCTCGAATTCTACAAATTTATTCAAAAATAATAATTTTAAATTTTGTAAATTCTTTAAATTATATCATATCAGAAATTCATAACAAATATTAAAATATTCAGATAGAAAATGATAATTTATTGATTTTAAGCTGAGTACAGTTGATAGAAGAATCAAATTTGCTTTATTTTGAAAATAGAGAAACTTAATTAACTTAAAATTTTAATCCCAATTGACGCATAATTCAAAATAAAGAATATATAATTAATAATTAATTAACTCACAATTTTAAAAAAAGTTAATCATCCAACTAATTTAGACTTACGTTGTAGTTGATCTTGAATTTCACCTCTATTCTACACTCTGGTAGTTACAGAAACAGAGGAGGAAATAAGCCTTGTAAATTTTGGTTTAGCTTAAATAAATAATTGTCATTTAAGATTCTTTATCATTTTACAACATCGAGGGAATCTTTATAATTTTCTAAACTTTGTCTACACTTTCTTCGAAGAATTAAATAATAGCATAAAAAGATTAGTTTATTTTCTTCTTTCAAGAAAAAAACTATCAAGAACGCAGTTCTAGAAAAGAGTGATTCAATTCCATATTTAGTTCCCTTTATAGAGTTTATGACAAATGTTATGTTTCCTAATCCCTGTGAAAAATTTTAAATTGACAAATATTTAGAATTAACCGATAGTTTATTTTTCAAGTTTTGGACTCATTCCATGTACCTGACATAAATATTTTCTATATATTGATGTCAAATACAAAATATTTAAAATCATCTTTATATGTATATGGATCTAGTATTTTTTTTCGAGTTAGAAAGTGTGAGTTAATATTTTCAGGTAATTAAAACAAAATAAAAAGTTAAAAAATAAATTTTAAAACAGAAACCTTGAGTAAAATGATACAGTGCTTATTTAAAAAAATAAAGAAATAAAAAAAAAGTTGTTCTCGCTTGTTTTGTAATAACTAAGCGTTTAAATAGGTTATTCGGTTCATGTGTTTGAATACATTATTAGTGTCACGTTCCATATTGGTTAATGAATTGGTAAATTTCTATGCTAGTCTAAATTATTTTAAATTATCATTTGATTACAAATGACAGTAATATAGTACTGTGTAAGATAGAAATTATAAAAGTTAGTAATATTTTATAGCGATGATTTGTGATAAAATAAGGTGTACTTTTTTAGTAAATAGTAATGTGTAAGATAGATATTATAAAAGTTAGTAACTTTTTATAATGACGATTTGTGATAGAATAAGGTGTACCCTATTTTTATTTTTATTTTTTTACTACCAGTGTGTAGACTATTTACGCGTTTAACAGACTACTATTAAGAGAACAAAATTGTAAGAATAGAGGAAAAATTAATCTAAAAATTAGAAGAATTAAAACTATGATATAAGAGATGTAAGATAAGAATATTTGGTTTATCTCTAAATATATTTATTTAATGATCTTGATAGTTCGTCAATGCTAAAATAGATATGCATCAGAAAACTTCATAAAAATAAATATTATATAAATACGTATATATATTCTTATATTCTAAATGACTCCCACTAAAAATGTGGTGCAGAGTTATAAATGATTTAAAGTGTGAAGTCAAGTTACTCAGGCTTAAAGTGTTGTAAGCAGAAACTTAGAATAGTTTTTTAAATATATCAAAATGCATTAGTTCAATATATATATTTTTTAATTTAAGTTGATGCAAAATTACTTAAATATATTCTATATTTATGTATAAGAATATGTTATGGTATGTCACTGTATTTTGCATATCTAAAATTTAATAAGAAAAATATTAGTGACTTCTGTATTCAATTTTTTTACCTCAAACACTTATATATCAATTATAGAAATACGACTATGTCCATATAAATATGAAGAATACGTTAACGCAAAAAAAAATTACATAGAAAAATTAACTACATATGTCTTCGTATGTGTAAGATACACACCACGAAATTGTAAACAAAAACACTAGAAAGTCATGACTAAACCTATAAGGATGTGATAATAATTTTGTTTACAAATATAAAAAATTCTAAACAAAAGAAAAATCTTTGTGTTGAATTTTGTGTTTCGAAAAAGTAAAATCATTAAAGTACAAGTACACCATGAAGAGTTTTCTAAATATTCTCGAACACTTAAATTAATAAAATAAAATAATATATACGAATTTGACAAAGATGATATTATATAGACTTTAGTGCAACTCTTATTAACAGTTACATAATAACTTTTCTAGAATTTTATTATGATTTATATTACATTTGAAATAAAACAAAAAGTTAAATTATTGATATATAATATTAACCAACTTGTTCTAACTAATATATTTAAAAATTACTGATAAAAGTATAAAATGACATCGATTAACAAATGATATTTAACATTTTGGAGACAGTAGGAAGTGATGAACAATATTAATAAAAAATTAATATAACATATCGTAATAGAAAAATCTAATTAATTTTTATAATAAACAAAACTACAAAAATCACTGTTTGTATATGCAGCTGTAGAATGAATAAAATACGAAAAAACAAGAGCAGAAGAGGAGTTGAGGTCATCTTCCCTAAAGTAAAGTCAAAAAACAAAACCCCACGGGTCCCATACGAGCGTGAGCCACAATTATTTATTTTCTAAATTGCATTTTAATAGATTTGTGGGGCTTTCTGATGAAATAACCAAAAGAAAAAAAAGGAAAAAGGAATCGGCAAATTGCAGAGATCGTGGCAAATGTGGGACGAGCAACATCCACACTTCTTTTACCCACTCCCAAGGATTCTGATTCCAGCAAATACATCTTATTTTAGTATCACAATAACAAAAAGGACAAAAAATAATGCTAATTGCATGAAAGTAGAGTACTAGAATTTGCTCAAGAAAAAGTGTTTAAGAATTCTATAAAAAGTTCCACTATTTTATCGGGGGGGTTCAAATTTCCCTTATGTGAACTTATCTCATTGGTACAAATTTACAACCACATTTTCTGGTATTCAATGGTTAAAGTGGAATGAATTTTTTTAGAGTTTTTAAAGTAATACTCTAGGTTACTCTTCCCAATAATTTATCTCAATATTACATTTCCATTTATTTGGATGTCTTATACTTCTATCAACTTTTTTAAATACAAAAATTAATTGTTTATTTAGTGTATTATAGATCAATCAACTAACCAATTCAATCTATATTTATACTAGATGACTATTCTAAAGTTACAGCTAAATGAAGTCAGTCTATTAACATTTTGACATTTTCGACAGACATAAATAGTTTCAGATAACGTATTCTTGACAATAAACACGTGATAATTATCATAGAACACCTAAAAGAAAAAAGAAAAAAAAAAACTCTTTATAATTTACACATCTGACTTATTTATTAAAAAGTCCATAAAATACTGATATTGTAATCTAAAATACTCTATACTACTCATACCGTTAATAACTAATCTAAGAATACTAAATAAAAAAAAAAAAAAAACAACATTCATAATCGAAGAGCTGAAAGATGAATTAAGCTAGACTAGCGGATGCAATAGAAACATCTGGTTTTTACATTCATAAAAAAATATTTTTTTAGTTTTTATTTATATAATTTAAAAATTTTACCACCATAAAAGATAAAACATGCAAGTGTAAAAAGCAAGTTGGGTTTAGAAAGTAAAAAGTATCGTTGAGATTGAAGATGTCTTGTGTTTGAGCATAGTTTGGTTGGGTCTGTGGTTTGACTTTACCGCGAGAACGAGAGTTCCAAAGCTAGACAGAACTGGGTAGGGTTATGTGGGGTAGGGGTCTGCATCAGTATCTTCTCCCCCTTTGCTTGGAATCATCACCTTTGTGTGGCTCCTTCTACTCACGTACTACTATACAAATGCTTCCCACTGCCACTTCTCCAAGACTAACACTTTCCTTCATTCATTTTCACCACTACCATCTTTTCTCTTTAAAAATTCTACAACTTTACTACCTGCTCTGTTCAACTTCTTTTTTCGCTCTTTTTTTATTACTATTTTGGGGTTAGCAAGCAATAGCATGGACCAGGGTGGGGGGACATTATAGTAAACAGTTAACAGTGGAGTGTGCAAACTGCAAACAAGAAAATAATAATAATAATAAAAAATGGAACCGCAAGTTGGGTATCTTCAAGAATCTTTACATGTCCAGTTATTCAAATTCCCTTTCTCCTTCTCAGCTTTACTTCACCAAGGTTGCTTCTGCTGTTTTCCTCTCTGAACAAGTTTGGCTTTATTCACAAGAGGTGGAATCTTGTTTATCATTTTGTGCAAAGTGTAGTGTTGTTGGGAGAGAATCTTTCTTAGCACTGCTACCGTTTTATGGTCCAACTTCCTTCTTTTTCGATCCCTCCTTTTTGATCATGGATTTAGACGGGGTATATATTCGATTTCTATGAGGGTGTAAAAATTTCGGATTGGTTCTGCAAAATCACCACTCATGCTAGTTTGACTCTGTTCAGATATTCAGCACAAAAGAAAACATCATTGTTTGTCGCTCCGTGTCTGATTCCTCCCTGTTATTCGTTGGCAAGATAGATGTGTAAACATATATATAATCTTCTGTAACTGACACTATGGATAACTTTGGGCAGAGGACAAGGTTTGAGGAGTGAAGACAGATATTATGCAATCCAATCCTGGGTTGTTCTCTTGTGACGAGACAAGAATTTTGAGATCTGTTTGAGAGGTGAGACTTGTGTTGTTTTGGGAGGAAGTTGTTTTTGTTGAAGCAGCAGCCATCCATGATGAGAGATGGTGATGTGACATCATCATCTGCTCTCATGATGGAAGCTCCACCACCCGATGAAACAACAACTGCAATGGATTTTGACTACATGGGTGAGCTTTTCTTCGATGGGTGCTGGTTGGAAACCTCTGTTGATGGATCTGACTTCTTGCTGCAAAGTCCTTCCTTTTCCAATCCCCTCTTTGACCCTTCATTCTCCTGGCCTGCCTTGGAGACCAACCATAACGAATCCCAAGGTGCTGCTTTTGGGACACAAGAAGAAGCCCAGAACAACAATAACATGGTTAATGTTGTTGTTGCTCGTGGTGGTCAACAGTTTCAGCCTGAAAGTGGTTCAATTGAAGGAGCATCTGATGGGGTCAGAAGGTGGAGGTTTGCACCCACACCTAGTTCGGCACCTGGACCTTCCATAATGGAGAAGCTGGTAAGGGCCCTCATGTGGATCAAAGACTACAACAGGAACAAAAACATGCTTATACAGATATGGGTGCCGGTTCGTAGAGGGGTTAGGCAGATTCTGGCAGCTAATGATATTCTGTTCTCACTCGATTCAAGGTCTATGAACCTTGCAAAGTACCGCGAAATCTCTGTGAGGTATGAGTTTTCTGCTGAGGAGGGTGAGATGAAGGAGCTGGTGCCAGCAGAAGAGGGTGACTCCAAGGAATTGGTGCCAGGATTGCCAGGTAGAGTGTTTAGGGACAAGGTTCCTGAGTGGACTCCTGATGTTAGATTCTTTAGGAGTGACGAGTACCCGCGAGTTGACCATGCTCAAGAGTATGATGTGAGTGGGTCAATAGCGGTGCCAATCTTTGAGCAAGGGAGCAAGATGTGCTTGGGGGTTATTGAGGTCGTGATGACTACTCAGCAGATCAACTATGGTCCTGAACTTGAGAGTGTTTGCAAAGCACTTGAGGTTTTTCTTTCTCCTTTCCTATTTGCATCAATTTTTCTGTTGTTATTTTTAGAATACAGCAGTGTGTGTGTAAATATCCCAGGAAAAGTTGAAACAAGGTTTTGGAATAGTGAGGTTTTTATCTTAGGTTCTTTGAACATGCATTTGCTGATTCTGAAGGGATAAAAATGCTCAAGAAGTTTTCTTGATATGTCCCTTTTGTCCCTGGCACCCCTAGGATTTTACAAAATATGGCATGGTCTTGTTTGTAAACCCATATTTTCATGCTTATCTAATGTTTTCCACTTTTTACTCTTGTGAGTTGTGATTGAATTGGTCTATTTTTACATATTTGAGTAAGCATGTCCAATATGAAAAGCTCGTTAAAGCTCATTAAAACCAGTTTGATGATTGGAGAAATGTCGTTAACCTGCAGGCTGTTGATCTTAGAACCTCAAAACAATTAAGTATTCAGAATGTGAAGGTAAATGAAAAGCCAACTCAGGAAGTATTTTTAATGAACTTTAGTTTGCAATTCTCGTTGTGACAACTGTTTTTTGTTTTAGGAGGCATGCAACGGGTCCTACGAAGCTGTTATACCTGAGATTCAACAGGTGTTGAGATCTGCATGTGAAATGCATAAATTACCTTTAGCTCAAACTTGGATCCCGTGTGTCCAACAAGGCAAAGAGGGGTGCCGGCACTCCGAAGATAATTATCTACTTTGTATATCTCCCGTAGAGCATGCTTGCTATGTTGGTGATCCCAAAATCAGGTCTTTTCACGAGTCTTGCACTGAGCATCACTTGTTGAAGGGTGAAGGTGTTGCTGGGGGAGCTTTTTTGACCAACCAACCATGTTTCTCAGATGACATAACATCCTTAAGCAAGAAAGACTATCCACTGTCTCATCATGCGAGGTTGTTTGGATTGCGTGCTGCTGTTGCCATACGCCTTCGAAGCATCTACAACAGCACAGATGACTTTGTTTTGGAGTTCTTCTTGCCTGTAGATTGCAATGACAGTGAAGAGCAGAGAAAGATGCTTACATCGTTGTCCATCATTATACAAAGGGTTTGTCGCAGCTTGCGGGTTATAAGTGATAAGGAATTGGTGGAAGCTAACTTGTCAGTTGATGAAGTGATATCCCTACCAGAGAGCGGACTTGATAGAACTCAAATTTGTGAGGAATTTCAACACAAAGGGACGGTTGCCTCCTTGGATACTGAAGAAAAATTAAGTGAAACAACTGGTGCAACTGGTGCACAGTTCTCGGACCCAAGGCAGCAACAAGAAAGTCCTAGTTTAAAAGGAAACCTTGACTGTCTCAGGGAGTGTTCTACTTCTGTTGAGGGTAACTTATCAAGTGTGGGAGTGAGTAAAATGGGAGAGAGAAGAAGGGCCAAAGCAGAGAAAACTATCACTTTGCAAGTTCTTAGACAATATTTTGCCGGAAGCCTAAAAGACGCTGCGAAGAATATCGGTGGTAAGTCTTGTACATGAGCATGTTTCTTTTACTATTTGCCATGCACATACAACAGAATAGAACTGAAAGGTTCTACTCTATATACCACTTTGTTCCACCCTTTCTAGTAGAACCAAGACAAACCAAGTTTTCAACCTCATGCCTTGTACTGTTTTATTCTTAAAAAAGGGCACCAAACATAGAATGAAACCTTAGTTTTCTTACTCAATACCATGGCATATTTATATGATTTTCTAGCTTATTTGTAGCTTTTCAATTATAAAACCCTTCTCCAAGTTTATAGGTACTTGCGAAGGAAGTAACAAGGGAGCTCCTCTAAGGAAGCTAGCGTATATGTTGATTTCACTCCCTTCACATGTGCTTATTGAAAAGTTTATTTAAATTGGCTCTAATTTTCACATAAATCAGTTATATCAGTAATTTTTGTTAGGTTTTCCTATATGGTAAGAACAGAAAAAGCTGCTGTTACATTTATATATGGTAGTGCTTTTTTCTGTGCATATCTATTAGTAATCTCTTTCATTTCAATGTAATTTGGCAGTGTGCACTACAACCTTGAAAAGGATCTGCCGGCAGCACGGGATAAAGCGTTGGCCATCCCGAAAGATCAAAAAGGTTGGTCACTCCTTACAGAAACTTCAACTCGTGATTGACTCGGTTCAAGGTGCCTCTGGGGCATTTCAAATCGATTCCTTCTATTCAAACTTCCCAGACCTAGCTTCTCCAAACTTATCAGGAACCACCCTGTTCTCAACTTTTAATCAAACTGATAATCCAAACTCAACAAGCACGCAGCCAGATCCTGGCACATTGAGTCCAGAAGGCACGTCAAAATCTCCCTCTTCCTCCTGCGGTCAGAGTTCCATTTCAAGCCATTCCTGCTCCAGCATGTCAGAACTACAGAACAACATTGCCGGCAACAAAGATTCCACCATGGCTGCTGATGTTGCGTTGAAGAGGATCAGAAGCGAAGCAGAGCTTAAAAACCTGAATCAGGATAAAGCAAAAGTCTTTCCAAGATCACTGAGCCAAGAAACACTTGGTGACCACCCAAAAGTTCAGTTTCAACGACCCTTATTGAAAACAAGTAGCAAGGTGAATTCCCACAGAGTAAAACTCACATACGGTGATGAGAAAACTCGGTTTCGGATGCCCAAGAACTGGGGCTATGAAGATCTAGTGCTGGAAATTGGTAGGAGATTTAACGTGAGTGACATGAGCAAGTTTGATGTGAAATACTTGGATGATGATTGTGAGTGGGTACTACTCACTTGTGATGCTGACTTAGAAGAGTGTATTGATGTTTGTCAAACTTCTGAGAGTGGCACCATCAAACTAAGCCTACAAATTTCTAGCCATAGTATGAGAAGTTCTTTAGAATTTAGATAGCAGATTGATTGTAAATCATATCATCCTTTTTCATGTATGTGAATCAGTCTTAGAAAATACATAATTCTTTTTTCTTTTTTCTTGAATTGTTTTTTATTATTTGGCAGAATGTAAGGATAAACTTCCTTGTGCTCTAATCAATAAGCAGATGCCGATATGTGATAATTAATTCTCATTCTGAGTTGTTTCAGTTAGAGTTGACTAATGGATAGATATATCTGAACAGCTTACACTATGTTTGTATTTATGTTTAATGTCAAACACCAATCTAATGTTTTTTTTTTCTTTCATGTTTGTGGAAAGTGGAAGAATGAAAACAAAAACACAGTAAAACTATGTTGAATTTTGGATTACAAGAAAATTGTGAATGTAGTTGTGGTAGTACTTGTTAAAGGCTATATCGTACTTGTTGAGTTTTGGATTGTTGTGAGAAAATAATATTTTGATGTTTTGGTGCCTAAATGGTCCTTTATTTAACCGAACCCTCATAGAGAATGGTCCAATGTTGAATCCAACGCAGCAATCATGTACTGTAGTTGTCGGTTCCATTATTTGTCTCCGTCACATTCCCACTAAGATTGTCTATTATCTATTATGTACATCCATCATGCACTAACAACTTTCAGCTTAATAAAGTTGCAACAAGGACATATGCATATATATAAGATATTAAATGGAACATTTTTTGAAAACTAGGTTGCAGACGTGTATTTCGTGAAAATAATTAATTGTTTTTTATTGTAAATATACAATTAGTTGATTAAATTAAATAGAAAACATAAGAATAACTTATGGGTAGTTTCTGTGAATTTCTTCTAATTTTTGTAAGTGAATTTGATAAAATTAAAATACATGACAAGAAAGAAAATAAATGAATAAGAATTAAAATGTTATATATTTATTAATTTTTTATTTTATGAATGCATAAATCACTTACAAATTCGTAGTTGGTGACTACCCTACCAGTGTTGTCATGTCTCGTTTGTTTTCTTATTTTGTTAACGTAATATATATTTATTTATGTGTTGTATTAGGGATTAAGTCTACTCGTATTTTTAATAATATAAAAACCAAAAAAGTATATACAATAACTATAATATATATATATATATATATATATATATATATATAAAAGAGAAAAAATATCTAATTTTATATGACTTTTATTGTGAGAATCAGAAATTTTTTGTTTCATTTTAATTTTCACTTTTTGTTCAGAGGAAGATAAACTTTAAAGTCGGTTGTATTTTCACATCTCGTCCTACTTTATCCTTCTATATTTCTCTATTTTTGATTTCGATAAAAATATATATAAAATAGTAAAATATATATTATTATATATAAAATATATATTGTTATATATAAAAAAATATATATAATAGTAATAATAAATAATTTATCATAATTAAATTTATAATATTTATCTATTTATATTAGTCATCTTAAACCCTAAACCTAAATTATATTCAGATTCTAAAATCTTCCTAATCATAATTTATAAATTATTTATTATATATAACGTGTAATTATAATGTTGGTTAGTAGGTGTTTCAAAAATATCTTTAAAATACGAGATGGAGATGCCAATATTTTTCGTTAGTACACTTTCTAATCTAAATTTGCAGAGGAAACCATACAAAGAATAAATATTTGGATAAACACAAAATACACAAAAATATAAGGATAAGACGCTTTCAACAAAGATAAAGAATAAAAAGGATATAATGATAAGACCACTTACAACAAACATCATATGCAATAATAAATTGACAATCCTATTTAAATAATATATTTATATTATTATAACATGGTTATCAAAAGATTGTATTGGTCCTCAAATTTCTATTTATGCTAGATGTACTATTCACAACATACAGCACAAAAATGAACTAATTTGTAACAGAAACGTGTTCAAGACAACTTAAACCTACATTTCCTTTTCCTCCCGGAAACTGAAATGAATCACTACATTTTCAGCTCCACAAAAGTCCTGTTAAAAACGTACCAACTCAACTGTTTTATCGCCGCCCTGCACTCACATGTTATAGAAATGCTGTAGTCATTTCAATTTTTATCTTGCTTCATCTTGTCACATCATAAATATTGATTTCTTACAACACAGGATTAATTGCCACTAAATGACAAATTTAGGAAGTCCAAGTTGCTGGGTTATTGTGAACCATATAGGAAATCTTCTGCAACTGGCCCTAAGTTGGATGAAGTTACGTGCAACTTCAATTTACTGATTTAAAGCAGAATACTAAAAGATATCATCTGAACAGAAGGTGAAAAACACGTAGATTGGTGATTGGTGATGTTTTTATCTTTGTTAGGTTGTGCAATTGTTGCTATACAAAGGACTTGTGATGCAACTGTATAATAGTATACTTGTAATCCAATCTTAAGAGGTTTGTTATTTTTTTCTTCTATTGATATCACTTTATCTTTCTGATAAGTCAATACAAGCCTGCATTCTGCAGCATGAGACAATAAGCAATAATCTTCAGGCTAGACTTTTGCTCTTTGTCTTGTCGAATAACACAACCACTTTTCTTCGGCAGCTTATATTGGCAACAAAGATCACGTGAAAAGTATGTCGCCGAGAATGGTGTCGGAGGACAACATTAAGTTTCTGTTTTAAATACAGGAAAAGGTACGTATTCCATCTTCTTCCATTCTTGTCAGTTTGATGCAATTCATGCTAATTATTTTGTCTGGAAGGTTCCAGTTTCTCGAAACTATCACTGTCAAATAGGTTCTTCTCCTCTAATTAACTCCACAAAACCTCTCTTAGATATCAAAACTTTATCTTCCATCGCAGGCACATACACAATTAAAGTAGAGTTATGAAGAATGCAACGACTATTTCCTTTAATCTCCTTAACAATGGTACACATTCATTTGAAATCTTTATCGGGCTATATTTAATCTTGATTACCTCAAGTCTGTGTAACAACATCTTGGTTCTCATACATTTACGGGTCCCATGTCTCTCCATAGATACCACCAATTATAAGAGACTAGAAAGAAATATTATTGTGTTTAGTTAGATATACACAAAATCAAGTATAGAAATATATGTGAATTATCAAACAAAACTTTATATATAAACCTCAACGGTAAGAGAAACTCATCAAGGTAATTACACTAACCTACAACATTTAAAAAATGATACACAATTTAATTGATGGCTAGAGTCATTCTCACTTCAAAAGTGATGTTGAAATTGATTTTCTTCTTTGAATCAAATACCTTGTAATTGGAATTGGACTTCAAGTTTAATTAATGTAATAGATATCAAATCCTAAATTAATTTTGAATTGGGAGATTTCTAATAAGTCCTTAAATTTTAATATTAATATAATAGCCATACCAAATAAAAAGGGTGAGAAAAGTTAACTTTATATATATATATATATACACCATTCATATGGCACTATTCCTCTAAATATTATCTTAATAATTAAGTACATTAAATTTAAGTTCATAAATATATAATTAAATGTTAAGAACTTGCTGGATTTTAATTAACTTGTATGTAAAAAACTGAGACAAGAAATTTACTTATTCCCATCATCACTGAAAACCTCAAGAAGTTCCCAAAAGAAGCCTGCATTGATTATTATCAGAATAAATGACATTAAAAACACCAGCACTTCAACACTACTGGTGTGTGAGTGGTGTTAACTTGCAAAGAGTCTATTCTAAACATTTAGAATTATGTAATAGTTTTTAAATACATATATGGACAAGCAACTAAAAACAGTCAATAAAACTATGCCATTACCTTACATATGACATTAAACGAACACTGAGATTTGGTTTTCATAAACTTTGACATTACCTTACATACAAGATATTATTAAATAGGTACAACGTAATAATAATACACAAGTGACGGTGGGGATATGTCAAAATTTTCTGTAGATCCTATCTTCTGTTTCGCCTATTAAATTCTGTACTTTACAGATGCTTCTGCATTGCTAGCAGACAACCCATCATTTACTGCCGTGAAGATGTTGATGAACGATTTTCCCCTTGCTCAGTGATTGAGCATCTTGAAGGTGGACCAAAGATGCTTAATACCACCTGCAGCAGAAGGGGTAGAAAAGGTTAAAAATATATCTTAAAAACATATTTCCAGTATCTAGAAGGAAGTTCAAATATTATGAGATACATTTAATGAAATCCTGGAATACAGTATACTGGGCACCTTGCCATCGATCTTCTGACAGATATGATAACTGTTATTTTGTTTAGGTACAAGTATCTTATGAGTTGTGGAACATTTTTGGTTGTTAATTTCACACCTAGAGCTTGGCGTCCATTACAGAATGGATTTAGATAGTCTAGACACTCAGTTGCAATTTAGAGAAGTAAATCATGCTTTAGAAAAGAACGAATCAATTCAGGTGTCGGTATCTTTTCAATTTTAGTAAACAGGATAAATTGGGAAGACAATAATTGAAAATGGACGAATGAAGAATACATCACTCACCGGCAAAAAGACAAGTCCGTGCAAGAAACCAAGAAGCACCAACGACAAGTACATCCGAAAGTAATAAATCTGCAAAATGAAAAGGTTAGTTATAGCAACTATAACATACACAAAGAGAAAAGTAATAGAAAATATAATAGTCAAGCCATAAATTCATAATACCACAAATACTTCTGTTCTTGAGAAGCAAAGAACAATAACTCCAACCAGCTTTGTTAGTGTGATGCCACTGCAATCGTATGAAGAAGTAAATCTTGGGGAGAAGAAAAAAATACAGCACACGAATTTAAGACAACAATATGAGGATGCAGATGTGATGTAGCACAATTCCGAGAAATAGGTGTTGCAGACAGCACAAGTTTATCATGCAAATATGTTGAGAAGCAAACTGGAAGGAATAAACTACACGATTTTGTATAAAAGAATCACTGCATCTAATCCATGAGTCTTGACTCAAGCATGTGTTCCTTATTTGATTTATTTCCTTCACTAGTTACACTGAAGGACAGAGAGTGAAGAATGACTTCTTCATTGTACATGAATGCAATTCAAGAAATTAAACAATTCAAAAAAACCTAGCACAAAATCACCTGAACACTGAAGCACCCATTGTACTCAAAGCTTCCTTGGTACGTTGATCTCTGTCTCCACTTGCTACCTGTAATATAACAAGATTTAGTCATGCCAAACTGATAAAAACTAGTTCATCGAAAACACGATAATGACATGTAGCTCAGTATTACAGAATTCACATCTTTTACTAATACTATTATTACTTAAAAATTACAGTAGTCATATAAGCATTTTTATCCTTCTACCACCTACTATTATGAAATCAAGTTTTAAGGAAAGACTAGCCGGGGGAGGGAGAAATATATGCAAAACAGAGAATGATGAGTTACAAAATTATTTCTCACTAAATTCCACTGAAATCAAGGGAAGAAATGATAGATTTAAATTTTTAGATGACTTAGGTATAGGTGCATCATGCGTGCAAACTGTAAAAGGGAAAGCTGAGTAATACTAACAGTGAAAGAATGAGTCATATGCACACAAAACTCAACAGCAATGCCCACTGACATAATAAGGTTGACCAACGAGAGAGCATTCAACTGGATATTCAGAATAGTCATCACTCCCTACAAAGCATAATCTTGTAATTAGACAAAATAACTAGGTGATTCAAAATTCTAGATATCAAGCACCAGGATAAATGTTGGTATGAAAAAATAACTATATCACTTGTCAATTAGCACGAAAGTGAAAAATAAAATAACAGTTAAACAACGTAAAATACCATAAGATCAACGACAACCATTGCCAAGACCAACAAAATGATTGATGAACTCCATAAACTGCATAAAAGTTGAAAACATAAGAGTATCAAACCAATATTTGATTAATTCATCAAACAATAACTCCTTGGTACCTCTATCTAATTCAGGAAGTTAGGAGTAAAAAAAGTTTAAACCATTTGCTAAAATAAATTCACGCTCACCTGCCCGTGATAACCAAGCACACGATAAAAACTGCACCTGTTACATCATTGTATGATTAAGATAATGTTTTATAGGCTAAATATCAACATGCATAATAAATAAACTACAGCCGGTAATCATTAAATACATGATTGAATAATCTAATTCTTCTAAAAATTTTCATTAAGATTTATCCACGCCTTCCCTTCAACAAAAATGTTTTTCCCATGAAAGTAACAATGTACAGCAACGACAGTGCACAATAATATATATGCACAGAATTCTGATCAGACCACTTTGAGAAAGCCACTCAAGTCTCAATACTAACCAATAGCTATAGCAAGGTTGACCAGTGCAGTCTTCCATATATGAAGGTATTGCTCAAAAAACATATAAAACACTGAATATGGAAAGATCTCAATCTGCATCAGAAAGGAATGTTAGTTTGGATATAGAAAATGTGGTAAAGATCTAAATCTGCCACTTGACACTTTAGTTCGATCTAATTGTAATACCTTCTGTTTCTACATTATGTAAATGGCCAAAAATATTTGATTTAGACGGTAACAATACCTTTAAAGAATCAGAAACTCTTGAACTGAAATCTCGAGCAGCCCTCATAGAATTAACGTAGTCAATCTAAAACAGATTTACAGTTAAACATGGAGTCCTTTGATACAAATGTAAATAACTAATTATAGAACAAGTAACATAGAAATACAACCTGCTTGTTAAGTGGGGTATGATATGTGCGAAACGATGAGGCTGGAATAATGCTGTTGTTATAGCCTGACAACCAAAACACAAGTCAAATAATTCCTGTCATATTACTCATTAAACTGATTCAGGCTTCAGGACTTGAGAACAGAATTTGAACCAGACTTAAAAAGTGAGTAAAGTTTCTTTAAATCAATGAACCTTTCAGTTCAACACTGCTGGTGTATGCTCCATGACCACCTTTTGCACAATCAGCAGATGGCAGAGAACTAAGGAACCATGGCAGTTTTTCCCTAAATTGAGTTGTAGATGGACGATCATTCTGGAGATCCGAGTGACGGAAACACTGCACAGTTACAAAGTGCTTGAGTAAGGTCTCAGAACAGAAAAAATAAGGTATTCAAACAAGAAAAAAATAAAGAGGTTGAAAAACATCTGTTTAGTTACCGTTGTGCAATCTTTACATATTCCAACTGAATCACAGGAGCTGTCCCCAGGAGCACAGCAAGGAGGCTAGAAAGAAGAAAAAAAAATGTCAGCTACAATAAATTTATTGTATGCTTTGACTGCATTAGAAAAAATTATCCTCCAATCTACATCTTCTCTCAATCTTTTGTGCGAAAATTTTTTTAACCTAGCACAATTTCTTTGCAAATATTAATTTCCCATTTAAAAGTATTCTTAGCAAGAAATTCAACTCTAGCACATTGAGTGAATCGGTAAACTCCAAACCAATGATCATTAATCTTCATGCCCTAGTGAGTACATTCCCTAAGATCAAGACAAGTTATCTATTAATTCATCGTGAACATTTTCACAGCAACCCTAACACAAAGTACAAGAAAACATATTATAAAAGAATTAAGATTTTACACATTAATCACTAGCTTACTATCATATGCACCTGACCTGATCATCAGGAGGGCAATAACTCCCATTTGTAAACTTCCGGCAGCACCCAAATGCTTCTGGAGATACCCACACTAGAAAATCATCAAGCCACGAGGCAGCTGGCTTGGCAATATAACTTGTGTCTGGTACTAGGGCCGCTTTAGCAATCTACAAGGTAAAGAGACATCATCAATTACTGGGCGTATCCAAATTATCACATGTAGGAAAAGATCAACAATTACTTTAGCAAACAAGTAGATGGATAGCATGGCCTAGCCACTCTTTACAGGCAAAAATAACTACAAAACGCCTCATTCAGAAATGTTGGATTTGTAATAACAAATCCTAATAACCAAAAGCATGGTTACATAAACACTCACACACACATATGGAGCAAATAAGTCAAATATGCAGAATGATCAGGAGTCACATAAGCCATCTGCTACAGGTTTATACCTCATTTAAAAGAGAGTCTGAATTGCATCGGCTAATGGAGCAAAGCTGATTCGTTTGTCGTGATTCTGAGCTGAATTGAGGAAAATAGTATTAGAAGAAATCATCCTTAACATTAGAAAGACTTAGCCAAGGTTAAGCATCTGCATTCCTCATCCAGTGATATATTAACATAAATTCAACCTAAGTTGTTTAAATACTAAGAGCAGATCTCTATTGAAGATGGAGTAAAAAATTCAAAGCTTCACAAAACCATTGTTGAGGAAAACAACTTGTGATCAATACCACCTCGCAATAAAGGAAGATGAATTTAGAAATGCACAAATTTCTATGATTCATGCTATGGTCACAGTAGTTTGTTTTATTATTGACGTATAAAGCCTATAAGCAAGAAATAAATATTACAAAAATATAGCATAAACAATAGATTAGAAGACGATATAGTCTATACTATGACTAAATGTAGAAGTTGAAAGCATAACATTATACTGTATCATGATTTAAGAAAATTATCCATTAGTAAGTTTGGACCAACACTGGCAGTTATCTATATTGGTAGTACAACTAAAAATAAACATCAAATTGGGTGCGATACATATATAAAATAACCATGCATTAATAGAGAACAACAGTGGATTGGAGAACAAAACATGATAGATCCAAATTACCTATAATTATAGTTTTTCACAACAAAATACAAAGGAGGTCCAATTCTGAGATATTCTGAAACATTACTGAAATAACCCTGCAGAAAGATAAATATACTATGTGAACACATGCACATACATAAAAATTCAAAGGAAAGATGAAGTCTGAGCCAAACATTAAACCTGAAGATATGAATCTCGAGGAAGAACAATCTCTTGCTCTAAACCAGGTTCAACTCTAGTGCTCAATGCCTTTGTAGTTCAGATATAGATAAAATAAAAAAGGAGGAATAAGAAAAAGAAAGCAATGCATTAGAAGCACAGATGTATAGTTTAACTAATTTCAAAAACTGTAGAAACAAATACAAATACTTACAATGCTAGCAAATACAAATCCCACAAAAATAGCTACGACAACTATTTTTACACCCCAAATACTCAGAATGGGAGCATGAACCTCCTGAAAGGGAAAATGAACAGGCAGGATAAGAAACTAAGCATAACTAATTGTCATTGAATTCAAAAGACGTGTAAAAAGCTAAAAATGACTACATAAACTCAATTTTGACAAGATTTACAGTCGTCCTAACTAGAAGATTACCAAAAATGTTTTAAAATGTCAAATTAGTATATTAGTCCCTAAACTGTTCAGAAATTTTTAAGTAGGTCCTTATATTTTTAATCATTTTATATTTAATATTTTAATTTAGATCCCCATACTTACAAAACATTCCCAATCGGGTTCCTAGTTAGTAGCTATGGTTTCATTAAGTACAAGTACCTAACTAAAAATTCTGAAATATTTTAAGGACCAATTCAGTAGTTTAATTATTAAGTTCTCGGAACTATTTGAAAATTTTCAATCAGGTCGCAGTAGTTACCAAAAACCTTAACAGAAAGTTAGCTACAGACCCCATTAAAAATTATTTATAAGTTAAGAACCTAATTACAAACTACGAAGGTACAGGGACCTAATTAAAAATTTTCAAAAGTTCAAGGACTAAAAGATTAATTCAACGTTATAAAATGTATATTGATCAAATTTGAATCCCAAGAAAGGATGTTAGCATACCAATTACTCTCTTTTATGATTGTACAATTTATTATTATAGCTAGGTTAAAAGTAAATCCTATGGGCAATGTACTACACGAAAACAATGTCAGATATGCTTAGTCCTCTTACAAGTATCACCAAACATTACTGCTGACAAAGATAATGATAATTACCTTCATATATCGAGCCAATAAGCCAGGTTTTCTTTGTCCAATTCCTGAGAAGTTATGAAAACGCAAACTTGAATGAAAGTGACCAAAACTTCCAATTTTGAAAAGTAAAGTACCATGTTGTTCATCCAAAGATATAGTTATCAAACAGGAATGAGGGAAAGCTTACAATCAAAATGAAAGAAATAAAATATGCAGATAAAACTTAGAAGTTTCATCTTAGATTAAAATTTTTAGTTATACCTATATCAGGGTCTGCATCTACTTTTATGCATGGAAAACAATCAACCCTCTTATCCTCTGCTCGCAAAGAGTCAAGAACTATCAAAGCTACAAAAGCGGTAACTTGCAGGAGAAAGTCCAAAAGAACAGCCAACGCTGTGAATGAAAGTGAGAAGGGAAGCTAAGATTAGCATTAGACACGATAGAAACAATTGTGACAGTAGCAAAGGTATAAATTTCCAAGAGGATAAAAGTTTACCAGCAAACATGGAAAACACACGGATTGCAGGCATGGGAATAAAACTCCCAACTGCAAATGCTACAACCTCTGAAACACTGGCCAATGTTATTGATGGTCCAACTTCAACAAGTGCATTGCTTATTCGTCCTTCTATGGGCAACTCCAGTCGTTGTCTTTTTACAGCATGAACTAGTATACACATATTATCCACCCCAACCTAAGATTCACAAAGAAAAATAGGAAGTGAAGAATGCTAAACCAAAAAAAGTTGGTAAATTGTAATATAATATCCGTATTTAACAGATCCTGTCACTGGGTAATATATTGTTCAGCTAGTACACAAATCCATTTCTATAAGTTTAATGATGACACAAATGCACTGTAGCCAATCAAATGACACGTTGGAATAAACTGGAAAAACAATCATTTGAAGAAATTCATTGAAGTTGTTCATCTGGCTTGAACAAAAGAATCATATATTATAGGAAAAGAATGCATGATTAATTATCTTTGTACTCATAAATTAATTCTTGGTAGCATTGTCTATGGTGGATTTGTCTCATGTTTCAAAACCAACAATATGCACTTTACTTCAAATTCTGTCTCTAAACATTGAGGAAGCATCACTATGTTGTCAACTTCTAATTTGATTCCTCGTTTTCCACTCATATATTATACAGAAAGGAAATTCCTTTCAACATCATGAAACTTGCTTAAACTCATCAAAAAAGTGAAAGTTAGCAGTTACTATCTTGATAACATCAATTAATCAAGGAAAATACTCTACAGACTTTTGTTAATGAAAATCAAAATGACACTGAATAATGTAAAACGTCATATCCAGCTAAATCAAACAGATCTAATTATGGGCAGATAAATAACTTCCCAAAAATAATGATAATCATTACCACCAACACAAATAACTTAAACTACAAAAATAATTATATATATATATATATATATATATATATATATATATATATATATATATATATATATATATATATATAAAATAAATAT
>Ga0099824_1001557_pt1 | contig 32518 bp, 18 predicted proteins | sample SiratrowhiteBW_FD_76837 | JGI IMG/M metagenome (GOLD analysis project Ga0099824, IMG submission 76837) | Root nodule microbial communities of legume samples collected from California, USA - Siratro white BW | ecosystem: Host-associated > Plants > Roots > Nodule | place: USA: California... | reverse complement strand
TTTTTATTTTTTTTTTTTTTTTATTATTTTATTATATTATATTAATTATGTTATATATATATATTACAAAATAAATGATTATAAATTATATTATATATATATATATATATATATATATATATATATATATATATATATTACATAATTTTATCGATTAACGTTATATATAATGTAATTAATTACTTTATATTTATGTGAAATTTTATTCAATATTATAACACAATTAATTGATTATTTGAATTTAAATGTGTTATAATGTGAAAGAAAAATATGAGTAATTCATGGATGTTATGTGTTTTTTTTTTTCATCTCTATTTATTGAGATAGTGATATGAACCATTTTCCTTTTTCAATCATAGCAAATTGTACATCCTTAGAAGCAAGCATTAATCTTATAGTTTCAACATAAAAAAATAAAAAGAAAAACAGTTACAATCATGGATTGTAAAACTCGTCACAGTTAGGTACACTAATTAAGAATGTTTTGGTTTGGTCAACTAATCTTGTTCGAATTTTCAAGAATACACATCACCTTTTCATTTTCTATTTGGACATCTTTTTACTTTTTTTTAATTTTTTTCTCACAGGACTTGTTTAAATCAATATCAAAGTATTAGACATTATTATAAAAGAAAAAGAATGTAAAATCAACTTAATTCGAAACTTTATATATTTTAAAAGAGAAAAAAGAATAATCATAAACTTTTCATGATTCATAACATGGAATCTTGAGCTGTCTACTTTGATTTTCTTTTACTTTTTTTTTTTCAAACTATTTTATGCTGGGGCCTTCTCAATGTTCAACAAGACACTTTGTAGACAAATTAAGTAGCTTAATTGATTAATTAAGAAGACACTTGAATTGAATAATCACATATATGAGAAAATTATTTATTTAATATGGGATGATATTATGCAAAGTACAATACAACCACCATTCATAGTTATATGAAAAGTGATAAAGCAAAGGTAGATGTAGAAAATTGGAGAAAAATATGAATCATTTATGAATAATACCTTGGAAGAGCATCTTGAGAAGGTGAAGTTAAGAATGATTTATAGTAACCTATGGTTATGTTTATATGAAAAGTTAAGGAAATTGTGTTGATTTGATGGATTGTTAAGTATGGTTATGGTGATGTTATGATTTATAGGTATATGGTTGTTTTGGAATTAATGCATACTCACTAATATCAAGTTTTTTGAAATTTAGGTGTTACTTTTTTTATGTGTAAATTAATTAGTGTATAGGTTAAAGAATCCAAAAGTTAAAACTGATGAAATCCTGAGTTGTTATTTTTTGTCCCTTGTGAATGGAGAACAATGAAAACGCGTGATGTGTTTGAGTAATTGGGGTTAGAGTAGAGGGGAAAGTTCTCCATTTTAATATTCAATCATAATTGATCAACATATTTTTTATTATTATTACAAATCTTAGACATACTACTGATAGAATTTGTAATATAGAATTTTTAGTTTTATAAAATTGAGTTAAATATGAAATTTATAAATTAAAATGATATTAATTTCATTCAAAATTTATACTAATTATAATGGAAGTTATGCTGTTACTATTATTGAACTAGAAGTTGGTTTTATAAGCTTAAATTAGTAAGATTTATTTTATTGTGAAGATAATTTATTGTATTAATATATATTTTTTATTTATAATATTTAAATTTGAGACTTGTTTTAGATTATAAGATTAATATTCTTTAAACTATTACTTACATAAATATAAAATATTTAATATTATTTACATAATTATGAGTATTTAAAATTGAAACACGTAATAACTTTTACTAAATAATACCAACTCTTTAGATTAATTATTTTAGACACTTTAATATATTGATAGATTTATCTGCATATCAAATGTGTAAAAAAGGAGTTTCAACATAATACTTCTTTTTTACCTTCGTTATAAGATCCTCATACATTATATTATTTATAAAATTGTTACCGTCTTAAGTTTCATCACTTGCATTAGGTTTCCTTATGATCAATGATAATATATTGTAATCTTATTTTTGGATAATTCACTATCAATATGACACATGTCTTTCTTATAGTATTTCATGTCTTAAAGCATATCTTTTAATAAATTCAATAATTATGTGAAACTTTCTGTCATATCTTTTAAATTAGATTTTAAATAGTCATACATATCTATTATTTTAAAATGTTATTTTTCAACATCATGTATCATTTTTTTTAAATCATCATTCATCTCATGCATTTTTTTATGACATAATTGACATGTCTAATATTTTCTTATGTCATATCTTTCATATTATATAACTTTTGACAATCTTAAAGATAAATATTCATATTTTTCTAAATTCATAACATTATTGATTCAAATAATAAATATGGACAATAATATGTTCTCTTAATAGGTTTTTCATTTTTTTAACAAATAATAGAACTCATTAACTCATTTTTTATAATATTCAATCATGTCATGCGTATTTATCTAACTTCAAATTGATAATTATGTTTGTTCAAAACATTATTATAAAACATATTATAGAATATGATTTTCACTTTTCAAACAATTTTTTCATAACTCCTTAATATACATTAAGGTCATTCTCTTAAATTTACTATCATTTCACATTATTTTTCATCTATTTTAATCCCAATTACTAACATTTATTTCTCTTTATGTATTAACTAACTAGAAAAATAGTTTTCCTAAACTTTGAAAACAAACAATTTAATATTCAATATAAATTATTAATATTTAATAATCTGAAATGAGAAACTAAATTTATTCAATATATACATAAATAAAAAATTAAATATCAATAAAATTACTAAAATAAATACAAAGCATCAGTTAAACTTATATTTTGAAGTATCAATTAACATTCAACACATTATTCCAAATTACTAGTATTTTCAATATCACATATATGCGTATGTGGGAGTTTTGGCATTCATGCACAAATTTCGAAGTTAACGACAGAAGCTCTTATGGTGGATTAAGATAATTTAGTCTTAGGGATTAATAATATTGGAGAACTAGTACTTTTTTTTCTTACAATTTCAAAAGTTACTTTAAAATATAATTAAGTTGGATAAGTTTACTTAAGAAAATAAACTAATTATCATTTAATTTTATTTTGTTTAGTATCTATAATTTAGTCAAATACAATTTAGTCTTTAAGACTAAAGTATTTTTTAATGAATTTAACCTGATTGTTGAACATTTTTTTCTTAATTTTTATTTCTATAATTTAATCTTAGATATTAAGGTATATAATTTAGTACTTATAATTTAATTTAAACATAAGTATTAAAGATATTTAAAAATATTTAAAAGAGGAATAAAATAAGTCTGTCCTTGTCATATATTTTAAAAATAACATTGTTCTTATTGACACATATAAATGATAGAAATTAAAGAGTCAAAATAATTATATTTTTTTTTTCAAAACATGCAAAAATTGGTCAGTGCGAATGATCATTTAAGACTTACAAACTACTGTATCTGACTTATCATACATTTTATGTATGCTTGTTGTAGTAAAAAAAAAAAGTAATTAGCATTTATTCTTATTTATTGTTATCACACTGCTGGTGCTGACTTTTTCAAAGCTAGTTTATAGCATAATGGGTTTTCGTAATACCAATTGATTTTTTGTTAAAATGTCATTTAAAATAAACATTAGATTCATACCAGAACATTTTTCAATCAATTTGAATCCGATATATATTTAATCCAAACTAAATTATTGTTTTGCCATTTTGTTTTAATTTTCTAATTTCAGTATTCTCTTTAAAGTTTCTTTATCTGCAACTATATACGAGAACAATGAAAAATACAATTATTAGAATAATTAAAACTGATAAAAATTGATCAAACAATAAAAATAAGAGACAAAAATCTGATTAATTTTATAATTTGCCTACACTTAGGATCGCTTGATAAATTTTGTGTTAATCAAAATCAAATTTAACAAAATATGCAGGTGCATAACTTTCTTTTTTGTTCCCCATGTCTTTTAATTTTAGAAATTATGCATGCATATGCATAATTTCTTGTATCTTTTATAGTTTTCATTAAACTTTATTTAAAATTAAGGAATACTATCTTATTTAAATTTAGTATTAAAAAAATGTTTAGTTAAAGATACTTGTCTGATTCATTTATCGTATTTTCATATAGTTTATTCAGTTTGATTCCTATGTTATTAAAAATTTCAATTAAATACCTCAATTAGCATCGATTGCAACCCTTCTATTAGATATTGTTTGAATTAATTTAAAAATAAAACAAATTGATGTTGAATTAAAATTTTCTCAAACTTTATTATAGTGCTCAGACATCACAAATAGTAATGTTAAACAGAAGTACACAACAAAGACAATAGATACATGACTGATAAAACCACACTCAGAATTGGAAATTAACCAAATCATAGCCCAAGAAACCAACAACATAAACAGACACAAAAGATGTTTGAATGTTCTTGGCTTGAGCAATCACTTCAAACATCCTTTCCCATCAAAGTGAGGATGAATCTCTTGTAGTCCCCTGAGATTTCCTTGGCCACTGCATCCTCAAGGTGAACACTGTTTCTCTTGTAATACACCTCTGAAATGTACCTCAGATCCTTCTCTGCCCTTGAGACCACCACACGGGTGAGTGCATCCTCATCAGTTCCAATCTTTTTCAATGCATTGCGCAGAACCTATACATCATGATAAAAAAAGCATAACGGTAAATCAGTGTATAATAAATGTTTTAGAAAATTTCATAACTTGAGTTTCTTCTGATACACCTAATAGTCTTAGAGGTTAAGGGCAGTTTAAATACACTTTCTTCTCCTAGGTGTTTCAGACACTTTTAAGAACAAAACCGTGACAGAACTCCAAACTTCAAAACACACAATATTTTAGACGCGATGACTAACTCTAACGATATCATCTTAACAGACTTAGATGAGAATTACTATAACTACTGTTGGTGTTATTTTTCTCTCAGAATTGAAGGTTGATTTTATCAAACAAATTTGGATACCCTTTTAAGTAGTGTTGGTGTTGTTTTTCTATCAAAATTGGAGTTTCACTTCAGTTTTGATTCGAGAACCATGAATACCAAGAGGTTGGTTATTCAAGAAAATCCTGACATGAAGCTTAAATGTATAAGATTTGGAAATATGGATCATAACAAAAAGTTAAAGAGTATAGCATATACCCAACTGAAGTTTAGGATTGTTAAGATTGAAGATTTCAACTAAAACAATGTAAAATTGCAAGCAAGCAAAAAAAAATGTTTCCTTTTAAAATGGTGACTGATATACTTAATGCAGATATAGTGGGAATCTGACCTTTTCATAGTACTTTTTGTGGTCATTGATACATCTAATAGCAGCGTGCAATGCCTTCCTGAAATCATCAGATGCATCGTCCAACAATTTCTGCAACAAGTAAATATATATACACATGTCAATCATTTATCTACTATTTTTTTCTTTTGTCAAAGATGTACTGAGCAATCATTTTCATATTGTACCTTAGTTATGGAAGTGCCATGATCATCTCTGTAGCGGTTGAAAGTTGCCAGAAGCTGAGTCTTGCTTCTTGTGGTAAGGATCCTGATGGCTTCTTCATGGTTACCCTTTTTCTCTTTGATAGATGAATGAAGAACATCAGCTTCAGTTTTTGCCAATCTTGCATTAATCTCATCGCCACCATACCTATATGAGGTCACCAACCCAACCAACAGCTGCACAAAGCCAACAACCACAAACTCAATAGTCAAAACCATTAGCATGTACCTAACATTTCACTAAGCATGTACTTTTGACCAAAGTTTGAAAAATTGTCCTAAAGAGAGTTTTTGCTATTTCCATTGTCACCACAATTGTGACCTCATGAGTCATATTTGATTGCAAATCATAGTTTTAAAATACAATTAGCAGCTGTAATTTCAGACACAGAACTTAGAAAGAGAACAATATTTTATACTATCCTTCAATCAGTGATGTGAATTATGATGACACATGGAAGAATGACTTGCATATATGAGGTGACAAAACCAGAGAAAATCTATGAGTTCTTCAAACTACATGACTCATGAAAGGAACAAAGACATGTTATCAATTGGGATGGTGAATCATATCCAAACTATTGACATGGTGTAAAAGATTATTCACCTGGCGAAGATCACCAGTGGTATTAGTGGCTACATCTTCTTCCAAAGATCGTTTGTAACGGTTGTGATAGGCACGCCTAGCTGCCAAAAGCTCCTCAGATGAAAGCACACAAGCAATTTCCACAATCACATGGTAGCCCTTGCTACCACTCTTGATTGCCACATTGGCCAAAACAGCATCACGATCTGCAGGTTCCAGCATCCAACGATACACTGATCTCTGTTTTGTTGTTTTGTTCACACCACATGATTCAAAATCATTAGTACCCTTTAGGCTACATGTCACAAAATCATGTGATGTGTATAAATTGTGTCTTAGATCCCTCCATTTTCAGCTAAAATTAGTTTTAGTTTTGATCTCAATATGTTCAGAACCATGACTCAAACTCGATATTAGTTGTTACTAATTGATCTAACACTCTAAGTATAAAGCCTAAGATCTATTGTAAGAGAGAAATTAAGGACTTAAAACACATTTTATCTTGATTATTTTTACAAAAACCATGTTCTTATAATTGTTACCTCAAAGTCACCAGTGAGTTCAGACTCTAGGCGTTTGATGAGGTCTTCTTGGTAAATTTCTTCATAAACCTTTCTGATTTGTTGCCTCTGATAAACATTTCTGTGACCCAATATTGCAATAACAGTTTTCTCATCAGTCCCCCATCCTGCACAGTTCAAAACCATATATATTAAATACTATATTTGCCAAAAGTTACATCATATTCATGATCAACCATAGACACATAAATTTATACTGAATTTTGTCAGAAATGCTGGAAGGGCTGAGGAACAAAATTTTTCATCACAGAATCAGTGTTCTTGATGAATTTTCACCATGGCAAGAAAACCATAACAAATTGGTAAATCAAAAAATTTTCCTTTTTTATAATTTAAGGAAAATCTGAAGAGAAATTATGCATATGTATAAACCTTGGAAGGATTTGTGAAGAGCTTCTGCATCTGCACCTGGTGAAAAAGTGATTGGAGCAATGAGGGTAGCCATTGTTGATTATTAGGTGTTGGGTATGTTAGAGTTTGGTTTCCAACTCCTATATTTATAGTATAATCAATACACTATACAACTCCGTACCATGCTTTTTACAGTGTCCAATTTTATCTAATTTTATTTTCAATGACAATATCATTAATTCGGATTATTAATCTCTCATAAAAGTTTACCTGTTTTTGTTAAAAATTTTACAAAATTTACCCAGAAAAGTTTGGTTAGAACAATGCTAAGGTTGTCACTGTCAATATGGACCTTCTTATGGTACAATGAATAACCTATAGCTACAAAGCAATGTACTATGCTTTTACATAGTCTAATTTGTTAAAGAGCAATGCCATAATCTTCAATTTTGCTGTCTTTTTTTGACCTTATAGCAATGAGAAATCAAAGTTGAAAGATTATTCCAATTTATTGGTATTAATTACCATACCAATGTGTTCAAATGGGATGAAATACAAAATTCTTGTTTTTTCCATTTTAAGTTTAAGTACAGTATATTATATTGTATTTGGTCTAAACTCTAAATCTTAAATCCTAAACATAATATTGTTAGATATCCAAGTCTGAGTCTAAGTCCAACAGTGAGTAAAAATGAAAAAGTTGAGCAACATATAATGAAGAAGACCCACAAACCTAATGCCTTAAGGTTTTGGATTGAAGGTGGTTCAGTTCTCATTCTTGTGATGTGAGATCTCCTCAGTTTTGTTCCATCAGATTATCCAACAAGTGGTTTCGAAAAAATGTGTCCCGTTTAAGTATGTAAACAGTATGTAAACCGCAATACAAATATGTGATTAAGATACTCGTGTTGACGTGTATACAATATATTTTTGTGAAATGCTTAATTTAAAAGACAATTTTTCAAATATATCACGATGTATTCATGTTATATAGCTTTAAAATAGTAAAAAAAAGAAATTAAAAAAAAAACACTTTTTAAATTTAACCATAAACCTAAAATTATTATTTTTTTCTTATCCATCATATTTGTAAAAATTCTTTAATATAACTTTACTCTTCATATGGTTATGGGATCATAACTATTTCATAATGTTACTCTAATAACACATGTAATGTAAGCTAAACATTTTTCTTAAATATGATGAATGATACCTTTGAAAGCCTTATACAGAGCCTCAACGTCTTCACGTGTTGATGTGTGATTTGGAGCAAAAACGGTAGCCATGGAAGCACTCAAAATTGAGCTCTTAGTTTCTGTCTCAGAACTCTGAAAGTGACAAAGAAATATTGAGCTATGTGATAATGTTGGTTTCTTCACAACCCCAAATGAATTAATATTTATATTACAATTGATTCCTAGTTGGTATCGCCTTAACTTGATCATCAAATCTCTAACGTTACTTTTCATGAGATGGTTATTTATTAATTAAGTGCATTAAATATTAACTAATAATAAATAGCATTCTTTGCCATTAAGAAATACGTTTTAAACGTTAGAAATTGCGATCAAATGTTGCAAAGAAACCTAAAGTAGAATTTGATTCTTTGCCATAGCTGGCATGAGTTTCAGTGCATCAAAAGACAAGGGAACAGTGATGTGTTTTGGGCTTTTTGTGATATGTTATTATGCACATATTTAGACCAACTTCACTTTTAGAAAATTAAATATAAAGAAAATAAATGTTCTTACCTTCTCCACTTTATATAACATTATAATTTTGTAATTATATATACTTGTTCGGAATGTGTCTTTCTGTTTTATATTTAATTTGTATTTAACTCGTTAAAAATTGATTAATTGGTTAATTTACTTTACTTCCTAGACTTTAAACCTTAAACTTACATAATTAATGAAATAAGTTTAGTTCATATAACACAATTACATATTTATAGCATATTTATAGTTTTCTAAACCGATCCACGTAGTTAAAAATAATGAAAAAAATCTAAAAGAAATCTTAAATTTTTTAATCACAAATTTAAATATATTATAAAATAACAACAAGTATAATTATTAAGAAAAACCTTAAAAACTAATAATTAATTATTTAGTACATGTAAATAAGAAAACATATTATAAAAAATATTAAAATGAACCATAAAATAAAATCTAAATTTATAATTGTAGTTATTTATTATGAGTGAAATAATGAATAGAAATATTTAGTCATAACACATAAATTATATTATACAATAATAAAATATTAAAAAATTAATACCAATCTATACTAGTCAACGTAATCCATTTCACTGTATCATCTAAATTTTTGTCTATATTCATTCTACTCATATCTAACTTGTATTTAGAAGATATTTTAGTTATTATAAATATTGAAACAATATTCAATAATTCAATACTAAGTAACATTAAGGATGAAGTATTAACTAACTTTTTATTCACTATATTATTACTTTACTAAGTTTTAGTAACTTAAACATGGAATAATATCATCGACATGGTTTTTCATTCGATTTTGAACATTTTAATTGAATGTGGTCATCAACAAGTAAACAAATTTCAAAAAGAAAAAAAAAAATTTATTTTCAGGTCCCAACTAACAATCAACAATCCTCCACCTTTTGTTGTGAAACTTGCATGTCATGTTACCTTACAAAGTAAAAGTCCATTTTGATGAATACTTTACTCAGATTTTGCACTCCTCATATGAACACGAGGCACACACATGAAGCGAGGGAACACCACCTTCTTAATATTCCTAACATATATTATATTATCTCAGGGAAACATATATCCTAATGAGTTGGTAGCTTTGCTTCTTTTATGTAAAAAAAAAAAAATTATAGATAAATTGAGGACTTGTGTTGTTATTTTTTATGTTGCTGTTTTTCTTGACGAGACTTCACGGTTATATATTTTATAATAAAATGGTTTTAATTTAAGAAAAAATTATCTAGTTAAAAATATACTAAAAACAGTTATGAAAATGTAAGGACTTGTGTTTTTTCAATAAAAAATATGAAATATTTAAAAAAATAAATAAATAACCTTATCATAATTTTATAAATTAATTGAATCCTTCAATTGGTTAAAGAAAAATAATTAAACCCCTGCCACCATAATGGGCCCGTTTCTATGTCTATACTTAGGAAAAATGTAGTATATTAGATTCCTCAAGCACCAAAGACTCCATGGCCCAATGGATAAGGCGCTGGTCTACGGAACCAGAGATTCTGGGTTCGATCCCCAGTGGAGTCGTTTTTACCATTTTCAAATTATTTATTATTGGGGTATTCTTGTTCTAGAAAACTAATATTTTTTAATAAAACTAATAGTATTTTAAAATTTTGAAAAACATGAAATTTATTTTACTCTAAAAATAAAAAGTATGGCTATAATTCCACAAGGATTAACGAAAAACATGGGTGTAATTCGATACACTAATCTTATTTTGTAAAAAGTGAAAAAAGTTATGCAGTGCTTACACTATCATCTAATCTTTAACTTGTATCTCTGTCATCATATGTGTACACCACCAAATAACTTCTTTTGTATTTTCTTTTAGTGGTATAATTTTACTTTTCAATAAATAAAAATAATTTATTTATTTATTCAATAAATAAATAATAGAATAATTTTCTCTATTTTAAAATAATTAAATAACTTTTCTATTAAAACTACGGTTAAATAATTTCTTAATATTATTTTTATAAAATTATATATATATATATATATATATATATATATGTTTAAAATTGTATTATTTTTAAAAATATTAATTAATAATTTATAAATAATAAAATTATATATATTTTATTTAAGTCTATATGTTTTTACCATATATATGAGAATTTATCTAAGTTTTGTAATAACTACATTCAAGGGGCATTTGGTTGAAGAAAACATCTTCTTTCATATCCAAAACTCATAATAATTGAAAACAACAAATTAAATAAATTATGATTCTTAAAATTAATTAACATTTCTTTAGTTTATTATAAATATTTTTAAAATATTTATATTATTTTTATAGAAATTAAAGAATAAGTTAATATTTTCGTATAAAAGTTTCTAATTATTTATCATATTAAATAATTTAATAAAATTAATGTTATCTTTCCTATAGTAATTTTCATTTCTAAACTGGAAAAAAAAAATTAAAGTTCTTATCTCTCCCATGAAAGAAATTTTCTGAGAAACATAAAAAAAAAAATCATGAAACAATGCATCCTAAAAGTATTACTATTTAAAAAAATAAATCAAACATAAAAGAAAACATTTTCTATTTTAAATTCTTGAAAAACTAATTTTTTTTCCTTTCATTAAATCTGTGTAAAAGTTATACTAACAAGAGGATTTAATCAATTAATAATACAATAGTATTACTTAACATTAGCAATACATATTCATTAAACTCTTCCAAAATCATTCTCACTCATATCATCATTTAGACATGTTAACCTTAACCACATCCATAATGTTAATATAATTTTTTTATATATAAAAATTACATAAATAATAATATAAGAATTTTTTTATAACTTTTTATCGTTAATATCTCAATTTAAGTAATTTAAATTACTCATAAAGTTGAAATATCTCTATTTTTAATAAAGTTTTATAACAAATATAACAAACTATAAGTCGAATAAAATTATTATTTTAAACATATTTCTTTTCTCATTCACTTAAAGACATTATATTATATGTCTCAAATAAAGTTATTTATATACCTTCAACAATATATTAATTAAATAATCACAATTTCATTTTAAACATTTCATAAATATATAATTTAAAATTTTTAAAATAAACACACTTACAAAAAAACAAAAACCATGTCACTTTAGTAAACATTCTAACTTAAGCAACCTATTCATTAAAAGGGGAAAGTTAATAAATCTTCTACCCTCAAGTTGTGATATTAACTTAAACAAGGAATTGCTTAAGTCATAGATGAAGCTTGAAGGTCAACATTTCAAAAGAAAGAAAATCAAAATCAATTATTATCATTTGAGTATTCAATATCACACTTGACTTAATGAGAATTAATATGTCTTCTCTTTAGCTTAACTTAGTGTGAGCATTGTCAATTAAGTGACCAATTAAATACTTAAAAGATAATACTTTGTCTTAATAATAAATATCATCACTTGAATATCATTTGAGTCACCAATGAGATACTCAAATGATATATACAAAAAAATAAAAGTAAAAACATATCCTTAATCATTTTTCAAACAAATTCAAACATCTAAACATACTATTTTATCATGTGCATACTTGGTTGTGTATAACTTTCTCAATTATAGTTTCACAACTCTAACACATTCTCACCAATAAAAATAATAACGCAAACTTACCCAATACAAAAAATATAATCACACAATTTTTAAGTTAATTAATAACTTCAAATCTCAAATATGGTATACTAGAGTTTCATTTTCAAAAAATAACTAGTTAGTTTGTCTTAACCAAAGATGGTGTATAATAAAACTCAAAATTAAAATGTCTAACCTCCCGTTAATACCTCCCGTTAATATACATAAATATTTCAACAAGTATTTGTAACACAAATCTAAATCAAAACATTACTATTAGCTCAATTGAACAAAAAATATTTTATTCTTCAATTGATTTATGTAGATGAAATACAAAACTCACACATGTGAAATGAAAAAGAGAAATACAAGAAAGCATGGTTTTAACATCGCCTAAAATTCAACACAAACTGAAGGAATCCAATGCTATAGAGTAATTAGTGTGTCTTGCATCGACAAAAAACCTACGATCCACCAATGAAAGTTATGCAATTTGGCATTGGTCCCTGGATGAGATACTATTAGTGTCGGTCTAACTCCCTCTATGTGGATGCAAACTATTTAAATAATTTTAATGTAGTTGTAAGAAAAAAAAACTTAGTGTCCCCAAAGAAAATGTTAAAAATTTAATATGAAAATGTGTTGTTTAGAGTCGGTTTCGTCGACACTAGTTAGTAGTAAGAACTGATAACATTAGTTCAGCCGATGCTACATATGATGAAACAAAATGTGTGTTGTTTTTATAGAAATTCACTCTAATTTGGGTTTCAAAACTTGGTTTGTAATTTCAAATTCAAATTTTCCAAACCCAAATTCAAATCATGAATTTAATTTTAATAATAATTCCAAACAAAATCCAATATTAATTTGAATGGTAATTCTAAATCCAAATTTAATTAGGAGATATGTTGTGTAACCATTTTTACTTTAAATTTGAAATGAAAATTCAATTTGAGTAATGAAGGTGGTTGTGATGTTTATAATTTAAATTGTAAAGAAAACGTTTAAAAGAGATGATAATGAAGCAATACTTAAGTAAGATATACATAGACAAATTTTTTTTTTCAGAAAGTACGATTGTTTAAAAAATATATCTGAAATAATAGGAAAAATAATAAAAAACTATTACAATATGTAAAAAATGTCTCTCATTTGTGTAATGATTAAAATGAATGATGAATTATAAGTACATGTGAAAATAATGAAAATCATTACAATAAATACAACACTTCATACTTAAAAATAAATTGGAAAATTATACTTTTCATTATGAGATGAACTTTAAAAAAGGGGCTGTCATAAATATCTTTAGTGGAGGTGGACCTAAGTCATGCCAGTTGACTTGTCGTTGATTTGTTGTTCCATCATCACAGCCAATTATTGTTACATCTGTGAAGCCCTTTGAATTGCTAAGTTAGTACTTTCAGTTGTTGCATCAACCTTTTGCTTGTCGGACATGCTGACGACGTTCACTCTCAGCCTACTGATCAGTGCGACCAATGGTAAAAGCAAGCAATGAGGGTTGAGCAACCAAGTATTTAGTGCCATAAACTCTACCTCTATTATTTCCTAAAGCGACATCTCTCTAATATTGAATCTTTGTTATTACATCAACTTTTTCATTTGCTTGTTGGGCGTGCTAACAAATTTGTTTATCCTCGACTAATTGATCAGTGTTTCTTAGTGGTAGAAGCAAGTAAGGATGAGTGAGTGATAACACTCATTAACAAATGTTAATAACTAAGTACTCCAACCTTTGATAACTTCCAAATCAACCTAAAAAAAATAATTGCAATATTTACAATAGTCCCTCCCATGTCTGAAAACTGTTGCAGGTTGTCTCAAATTAAACATGGTTTTCTTTCCTCACAACCAGAGCAACAATTAGTTTGGAGAAGAATTAAATGAGAACTTTCTTTTCATCTCCTTAAAGCATGACATTAGGGTAGTAGTACGCTTTTACAGAACAAATCAAAGTAGAACATGAAGTCTTATTAATTGATATTAAATTGAACTATTCAAAAGTAGACAAAAGTAGTTGGTACAACATGTGGACAAAGACATACATGGAAATTGGGTGGAATACATGAATGAATATATATTAGAATGCGAATCAATAATAATATGAATAGTTGGGGTTCTATAAAAAAGAATAAAAAAAAAAAAACAGTCCGTAAATTATTATCTAATAACAAATTAGTGTGTATATCTATCTATATTATTTTTTTATAATAAAACAAATCTTAAGGGTATTGATTAAAAATATTAAAGAGAACGATTTTTAATATGTTTTTACATTATTTAAAATGAAATAATTATAACTTTTTAATCAGTAATATCCTTAGAATATTTGTTAACACGAATATTAATTATAATTAATAATTAATATTATTTTGTATCACAGGATCAAATACATATATAACTTTCCTCCTTTCAACCTAAATCTGGCCTAATCCTTAAATTTCAACAATATACAAGCAAGACTGAAATATATATTAATTTAGTATGTAAAAGTCTTAAAAAAAATACATAAATATAATCCATTATTATGTCTTTGTCTGTTACAAATAATAAAAACCCTAAACAAACTACCATAAAAAGAAAAAGTGATCACAAATGTCTTTATGTATTACAAATATACTGAAATTAAAATTTATCCCACCAAATATTGACTAAACCGACGCTTAATTTTTATTAATAAAAATTTAATTATTTTATGTGGACTAAGTCAACAGTATCTTATATATATATTTTTAATTTAAATGAGAAACACTTTTTTTATTTTTACAAACATAATAAAATTGTTTAAGTTTATCTTTTTTTTTTAATTATATCTTCCCAATAAGCGACGTCATACCGAATGACACTGTAATTTCGATGAATAAATAATTTTTTATATAAGAAAAATTAAAATAGAAATAAAAGAAGATAAAAATAAAAATAAATAAAAAATAAAAGCAAAAGTATATTCATGATACGCGTTCCATTTTTACTTCATTCTCTTCTATTTCTACTTTTCTCCCTCTATTTTCATTTTGTCAAACAAAGATTAAATGAAAAATAGTCTCATTCATTTAACCTACTAAAGACTAAATAAGAAAAAATTAAACAAAAGAAGCTCAAGTGAGCAAAACGTATTTAGTCATGCTTAATCCAAAATTCCAATGTCATTCGGTTTTAGTTTATTTACAACATGACTTACCCCTCATTTTCATTTTAGCCAGAGTTCCAATTTTCGCCAAATACATTACATAAGTTCCAAATCATAAATATTATGTATAATAAGTATCTTTGTAATCTATACCTATATATATATATATTAATATGAAATATCTCTCCACATTTTATTTTCTTTATTTTCCTTTTAATATATATTTATTGTCTAATAATTAAAATATGTTTTACATTTAAAATTTCCCTTCCATAATAAGTAGTAACTACACAATCCAACTACATAAAATAATACCCTTTAGTTTTTTTTTATAAATATTTTGTATATGATAATTGCTTGAAATTTAAAATATGTCATTTAAAATATTACAGCTTTCAAAAATATGTCATCAATTCTGATTTGTCCATTTTTTTTATTACATTTGTTTTTTCATTTTTTTATTATTTTCTCGGTTAGGTATTTTATATTTTATTTAGTTATTCTATGTATGTGAAATTTAGCATAAGAGAAATATAGACACATAAACATGGTAGTTCCTAAGTTTCCACCAGTAAATTATATTCACAGTCAATTTTCTCTAATAGATTTTATTTTTTAAATAATTGATTGTAATATATGTAAACCAAATCAGTTTTCTACAAGAAATGAAGTGTACATAAATTTTTAAAAGACAATTATAAAATTTGAAATCCAAAAAATGATCTTTTAAATATATTTTTACTAAAATTAGGCCATACACTACGTTCAATTTCTTTTATAAGCAACTTAAATTTTGATAAAAATAACTACCTTTTGTTTGGCAGTGAAAAAGGGGAAAAGAGTGAATGAATTTTGTTTGCTTGATAAAAAGAATATTTTTTACAAAACCAATACAATTCAATATACTATTTTACATATATTTTTTACTCTATTTTTTTAACATTTTATCAAATCAATTAAATTTCATAATTTATCCTTTTCTCTATTCCTATTATTCCTGATAATTTTGTTTTTTATCTGTTTTTTTATTAAATTTATTTTTCTCTTTTCCTCAACTTAACCAAAAGTAGAAAAACAGTTTTGTAATTTTTGTTTTGACCATAGAATCACACCAAGAGCCACTTGATAAACACGAAACGGTGGGTCCCACGAAAACAACCTCCGATGCGACCTAAGCCACCACATAGACCTTTCGCTGGGCCCGGTGGGCCCAGCGGGCCCCACACCCAAACGGAAACACAAAAGTAAACAACCAATGAGGATTCGGCATTTGATAGACTCGCTCAGAGCCACTACTTTAGATTCGCACGCTCACACGTGTCAACTCGCTCCTCACCTCACGCGCTCTCTTGACACTCGCCATTTCTCTCAAAACACACACTTTCTCTGAAGCCTTCAAACTGTTCTCTCTAATTTCTCTCTTTCGCACTCTCTTCGCGCCGCGCGTCATGTGAAGCACGAGCTAGTTCTCCGCAGCGACGTCGTTTCGTTTCATGTTCGCGTTGCCGTTGTTCTGCTGATTCTCTCTGTGTGTGAAAATCTTCAGTTTTTTTTTTTTTTTTGCTCGGCGATGAGTAGAGTAATTCATTCTCTGGCGTTCGATTCCGTGTCTCGCTTGTACAATTTCTGTGTCTCGCATGTAAGAAATGTTTGATTGGAACGACGAAGAGGTTAGTCATGGTTTCAATTTCTTTTCCTTAACTTTTTGTTATTATTACTATTATTAGATCGTAGTTTGTTAGATGTTTGTTTTTAGTAATTTTTTCACTAAACGGGATTAGGTTAGTGTTGTGTATAACATTTTTTTGTTTAAAATAAATTGAGGTAGATTTTGGTGGTTTGAGATTTGAGTCTGGAATGATTATAAGAAATTGAGATTGAGGTGAGGATCTTGTATTTTGTTGTTGCATGTTGTTAAAATGCTTGTAGTGAAATACATATTTCTTGGAAATTGAATATTATTGGGAACTTTCACCTACGGTTGGTGTAATTAGTTGTGTGTTTGTGTGTTCGAGGTTCAAATGTGAGCTAGAAGGAAGGGGGAAGACTTTGTTGCCTTCTTGATTTGTTGAATCCCGTTAAAAGTGTTGACTTCTTAAATATGGATTTGGTCACTAGGTTTTGAACGGGTATGTCAGATGTTGAGAAACGTGTTAGTGCTTCGTTTGTCCTTGCTTAAGTTTGAGGCTTGAAATCAAGTATTTCAATACGGAATTTAGGAGAGAAGTGGATTATGATAGTTTATGCCATGCACGGGAAATTGGTTGATGGTTTGAAATTAGATGAAGGGATGAGGAGTGGACTGTGGATGATCCAATCAACTGTTAATTCTGAGTCTATTGTAACATTTTTTTCAATCTAGCAATTTGTGGCATGCTAGATTAGATCATCCAAACGCTAATGTGTTAAAACTTGTTATGACTCATTGTAGAACAAGTCCATCTAATAAAACTATGGATTTCTGTTCATCTTGTTGTGTTGGCAAATCTCACTGAAAATCTTCTCCATCTGAGACTGTGTATAATTCACCTTTTGAGTTGATTTCTAGTGATCTTTAGGGACCTTCACATATTCCATCTAGCAATGACTATTTTTACTATATGTCTTTTGTTGATGGTTTTTTAAGATTTACCTGGCTTTATCCTATAAAACTTAAATCTAAAGCTTTCACTGTTTTTTAGAACTTTAAGTCCATGGTTGAACTTTAGTTTGATACCAAAATTAAAAGTATAGAAATTGATTGGGGGTGTGGATTTCGGTTTTTTACATCTTTTTTGGCCACTAATGGCATTATACACAATCTTATTAACCGATTGCCCACTGCATTATTACAATTTCGTGTTCCCTATATTATCTTGTATAAACACACTCTTGACATAGTTTTCTGAAAGTGTTTGGATGTGCTTGTTTTCGTTTTTTCAGACAATATAACAGTCACAAATTAGATTTCTGCTCACAAGAATGTGTTTTTGTGGGCTATTCTAATTCTCATAAAGGTTATTTTTGTTTGTCTAAATCTCGTTACATTTACACATCTCAAGATGTTCTTTTTAGTGAGATCAGGTTTCCCTATTGTGATATTTTTTCTTAGTCTATTGCTACTGTTCCTACCTATACTCAGTATTTCAGTCTTAACCCTAGTCTCTCCCCTCCAACTGAGTCTTTATTTGCTCCATCTCAGTCTAACCATACTGACAATGTTTCTCTCTCAATTTTCAACTACCTCTCTTACTGCTATCACACCTATTGAGTCTGAGTCTTTGCCTAGGCCTCTGAATAATACTCATGTAAACTCGATCCAAATTTCATATTCATAATCCTAGAGTTCATCCTTTACTATTTTTGACCAATATTGAATCTTGCAGTGTTACACGGGCCATGAAATATCCAAACCGGGTTTCTGCTATGAAATAGGAATATGAGGCTTTTATTCATAACAACACTTGGGATCTGATTTCTTTACCTTCTGATAGGAAAGTTGTTGGTTGTAAATGGGTTTTTCGGGTAAAAGAAAAGGTTGATGGACTGTTAACAAATACAAAGCCAAATTAGTTGCAAAGGGGTTCAATCAAGTTCAGGGGTTTGATTTTTCATGAAACTTTTTCTCCAGTTATCAATCAATGGCTGGGATTTGTATTCATTTCGATGTTAATAATGCTTTTATCAATGAAACTCTTCAAGAAACTGTGTATATGACACAACCTTCTGGGTTTCACGTCTCAGATAAAACTTTAGTCTGCAGACTTAATAAAGCCATCTAGGTCTCAAACAAGCTCCCAGACAATGTTTGACAAACTTAATACAACTCTCTTGCAACTTGGTTTTCATCCTAGCAAGTGTGATCCATCTATGTTTATTTATCAGCATAACTCTCAAATTGTTTACATATTGGTATATGTTGATGACATATCATCTCGTGTACATTTGTCTCTCTTATTCAGCAACTCACTCACAGGCTGAACTCTAATTTTTTCTCTCAAGCAGCTAGGAAAACTTGACTTGTTTTTTTGGGAGTAGAAATCAACTATCAATCAGACAAGTTTGTTGTGATGACTCAAAGTAAATATATAAGAGATCTTTTGTATAAAACTAAGATGACTGAAGCACAACCTGTTTCTTTTCCTATGGTCTCTTCCTGCAAAGTATCCAAAACAGGATCAAATTTATTTTCTGATCCCATTCTGTACAGATATGTTGTTGGAGCTTTGCAATACGCTACTCTTGCAAGACTTGATATTAGTTATGCTGTAAAGAAGGTCTGTCAATGCATGTCAAATCCTTTGGATGTTCATTGGACAATTGTTAAAAGAATTTTGAGATATCTTAAGGGCACTATTTCTTATGGTCTTCATACGCAAACTACCTCTGCCACTCAATCCTTTTCTATCACAGCTATGTGTGATGACTGGGCCTTTGCTTCGATGACAGAAGGTCCACTTTTGGATCTGCAATTTTCTTGGGACCTAATCTCATTTCCTGGTGGTCCACAAGCAGTGTGTCACTGCCCTATCCAGTACTGCAGTTGAGTATCAGAGTTTAGCTCAATCATCTGCTGAAATTCTCTGGATTCAAGCCCTTTTGAAAGAGCTATCTGTCTCTTTCTCCACTCCTGTTTTGCTTTTCAACAATCAAAGTGCTGTTGCTATAGCACATAATCCTGTTTTTCACTATAGAACGAAAGTTTTATCAAAACAGCTATCATATTCCTAGCCTGGATCAGTGAGTGGATGTATCCACTTTCTTCTAATCATTTTCAGCTTCTTAGGCACAAACTAAATGTGTAGGATTTTGTTTGTGAAAATCCCTCACCTTGGCTTTTTGGAGGGGGGGGGGGGGGGGGGGGGGGGGGGGTGGGTTGTTTCGTTTTTTCTTTTTTTTTTTTTTTTTTTAGTGTTTTGGGGATAGTAGAGTGGATGTTGTTTTGTGGGGTGGGGTGGAGGTGGGGGGGTGGGGGGGGGGGGGGGGGGGGGGGGGGGGGGGGGGTGGTATCAGTGTTGTACACATTCAGTTTTTCAACTGAATGTTGGGAGTTAGTGTTTCTGTTATGGATGTTTAACAACTTTTGAGTCTATATACAGACTTTCCTTTGTACTTTTTACACACAAATGAAATAATATTCAGTTCAGCTTCTGTTGAAGCTTTTTCTCGATTTTCTTCATATCAAAATCTGATAAAATTAAATGAATGGAGGACAACGCAGGTCAATAGCATACGTTTGTTTTAATCAAGGTGTAACAGAATATAAAAAATTGTTTATCTTGAAAAATGTTATAGGATTAAGTTGTTACTTATAATAGGTTGAAGTGTGTTAGCAATGTTATCAGTTGTAGATGTATGGTCCATGTCGAAAAGCCACAAATTTGTCATGCTATATTGCAAATGATGGTTATGAGCAAATAGCACAAACATATACTAATATTGCTATATGTATGTATGTAATATACAATAAACCAAAAAATAGGATAAATATATATGATAAAAACTAATAACATATATGAAAATAACAAAATTAGAAATATTTTCTATGAACCAACACTTACCAGTCTCATAACATAAGCATAAAATCTCAAAACAACACTAACAAGAAAAGATAACAAATAGAAAACTAAAAATATCCTTGAAGTGAGAAGGAGATGAAGGGGAAAAATAGTCAGACCAAGAGAATGACAAAAACAGAAAAAAGGAGAATAAAAGATAGAGAAGGAAAAAAAGGAAGACAGAAAAAAGATGGCACCAAAAACTGAAATAAAAAAATAGGAGGTAAACACAAGAAATATAGAGAAGAGGTAAAGAAGAGATTGTGAAGACAAAAGAGAAAATGAAGAAGATTTGAGAAAAAAAATAGAAGATAAAAAAAATTAAAGAAGAGGTTTTGCTAGAGTTAGAATCACTGGTGGGTGGTGCAGGCGAGAATATGAGTGGCAATTGTACCAACAATAGTAGGAGAAGAAAAAACAGAACATTGGATGAACGTTTTGAAAAACCTATTGAAATTCTTTGAAAAACAATTTAAAGGATAAAAAGAGGCTCATGTCAATCATGACTGCCATAAACTGCATGGCACAATGGCCATAACTTCTGCAAAATATGAGATGACAGAAACGACTCTTATAGTGTTGCCACAGTATTTACTTTCCTTTGTCTATGAATTTCTTTACTGCTAGCTTCTGAAGTATTTTATTTTTCTTGTTGAATTTTGCCTCATTGATATTTATAATATTTTTTTTTTTTTACAATGGATTGTTTGCAGCTTGCTAACATAGTATGGGGTGAGGCGGGTGAGAGTGATGATCATATTGTGCCTTATCAAGAGGCAAGTGAGGATCTTCTTGATGAGAAAAAATGGAATCAGGAAGCTTCTCCCAGTAAACTGACTGAGCAGAAGAGGACCGAGACTAAAACTGAGTTTCATCAAGAAAAGCTGGGAAGTAGTTCCAAATTTGATACTATTGAGGGACAGTCTGCCTCAGAATCCGGCACAAACTCATGGGCTGACTTGTCTTTATCCAGTGCAGCTAAAACTGATCAGGGTTCCTGGGGTGCTGAAGTATCGAAAAATTTAGGTGAAATTAGCAAATTTATTTCAGCAAAGAGGTGGTAAAATTACTTATTATTGGAATTACGAGTAGACTAGATAGCTTGTCTATCAGTGTATTTGTTTGTGTGCCGTTGTATCTCTTCATGTTCCACCATCATTACATGAAAAACAGTAAAGTATGTAGTTATAGTTTATAATTTCTAATTATATGTATTTATAGGTGTGACAGAAGAGACTACGCAGTTAGAAAAGGACATAGAAAAGCAAGGTGAATTTGCCAACTTTGCCTGGGATAACATAGGAAGCTTTGATGACCTTGATCGAATTTTCAGGTAAAGTATATTATCTTTACTATTCTTATGTGGTACATATATTTTGAGGTAATTGTTAATTTGATTTTAGTTAGATGTTTTCTGAAATTGATCAGTAATTATAATGGATAAAACTTCACTTCACTCTCTTTTTGAAAACTTGTTTTGCAAATTAAATTACGCAACTACTTTCTCATGGATCAGTCCCAGTATAAGCACCCTTAAACTTGTTTCTGTCAAATTTAGATGGAGGCATGTGTGTGCCTAATTGTAACGGTAATAAATGTATATTGGTAATATTCAAAATGAAAGGAGGAATTCTAGCAATAGTAAATTGGGAGTAAGGTGCACTAAATAGGCACTAGGACTCACGTATTTAGTAAGTCCTAGATGTAATTTACCCAACAATAAAGAGTGTCAGAATTCATTAGAGAGCATGTGTTGCTAACATTTCTAAAATGCACAAGATGTCAAATTTATGAAAATCTCCCGGTCTTCACTTATTAAACTCACAACTTAGACCTTATGAATGTTGTCGATATTTTACAATTCCTGGGATTAATTATATTGTACTCATGGTGAATGACGTTAACGTAAGTGCTAAGATTCCAGTTTAGCACTTAATGTTATTGAACTACATCAGATCTGTTCTATGCTTCTGTTTAGTACTCAGTTTTTTGAGCTTTTGTTGTTTACAATAGTATACGTCTGACTGAATATTCTCGCAAGTGATGATTTTGCAGCAATGATGACCCTATATTTGGCCATGTAAGTCTTGAGAATTCTGCTGAGTTATGGTCTTCCAAAGACACGAGTAGCTGTTCAGTACCCATACACTTGGAAGCACCAAACCAAGCAAGTGCTTCAAGGAACAGCTCCGAGCCTTTGGAAATTAAAACAGAATATGTTCAACAGAATGGTCAATCTTTTTCCCCTTCATTTAAGAGGATTGGCGATTCTTCGTCTCATGACATTCAAAATGCTCCCGGAGACACATTCAACATAGGATATTCTAGAGATAGAATTACTCCTGCTGAAAAGGAGCACCAGGTATGTGAAGTCATATTGGAGAATGACTACTGATGTAAAATGGAAACAAAGAGCCAAAAGAAATCTTAATAATGAAAATTATATTTTGGTATCAATATTAAGCTAATGTCCATAAGATAAATAACACGTCTTTTATGGGATAGACAAAGGCCGTAAATCTTTAAAGTTCAGGAAGTGAGGCAACCCAAACTTAAGCCTCAAGGAATCCTTGTCCTAATCCTAATCTAAGAGGAAGCTATAATTACTTGGGATAAGATATCTCAAGCAAGACCCAAACATTAAACCCAAAATTCTAAAGTTTTTAATAATCCTTAAATCCCCAATTACTCACCTTAGACAAGAGAAATGTTGCCACTAGTTTAGCTAGACAAATTAGCCATTAGTAATCTTTCCTTCACCAACTTTACAGCTTCTTAGGAAATGCAACATCCTTTCGCTAAATTTAATTATCCAAACCAGGAATTTTAGAAATGAATTTTTTTTAGTGATAACTTGAACTGCACTACCTCCAATTTTTAGTTTCAAGCTTACAGTTAAAACATTTTAGAGGTGTATAGGCAGAATAAGACTTTATTATCAGATCTATTTTGTGCTCTATGAGGTCAGAGATTTATGTGTATGATGTTAATTTTCTTTCATTGCTAAGTTACTTGCAAATTTGGCATAAATTCGTCGACATTTTTTTTGAACAAATTGTTTTTGCATGGAGGATGTGTTTCGTGGTTTGAATTGTTTATTTTCTGTGCTCTTTTTATAGAACTACACTGCTGTTTATGTATATCAAAATTTTGAAGGGTTTGTTACCCATTCTTAGCATGACTGTGCTGCCTCTGGAAGTTGCCTTTTTCCTTCTCAAAAGTCAAGAAACGGATTGATCTTTTCATTGTTGTTATTCAGGATTTTGGGCTAAAGAATCAGTTCAAAGCTCGGAAAAAATCACACGGTAAAAAAGATGGAAAAGCATTGCAGGAGTTTTATGGTAGCTGGTCTCCTTCATCGACCACATCTGGAAAATTTCAGAATCAGCTGGGGTCTTCAGTCATGCCGCCGTCCCCCACTTCAATTCTTGGGCAACAGAACCAGCTTCAAGGACCTGAGACATTATACCTGGACATCACAAATACATATATATCACCCCCTGCATATGGGAACCTTACAAATACATATTCTTCTATTTCAGTGCAACCACCGGCTCAGTCAGGAGGTCTTATGCAACAGCCTGCCCTTTCTGGGTATGAAGCATCTCTTGGTGTAATGAATCCTGTCAACAAGTCTGTGGGCTTAGTGAAGCCTCTCACTATGACTCCCCAGGAAAAAATTGAAAAACTAAGGAGGCGACAGCAAATGCAGGCAATGCTCGCTATTCAGAAACAACAGAAAGAATTTGGCCATCAAGTTCCTAACTCTAATAAATCAATTAACAAAAGATGTGCCACAGAAATGCTTAATCAACATTGTGATGGAGCTGATCCTGAGATCGAAGATTTAAGAACTCTTCCAACTCTAGATCTACCGACTGAGCACGATGATTCTAGTACAATCTCTTCGGCAATTGATGATCATTTTGTTGAAGACACAATTCTGTACATGCTTCAGGATGTGATATCAAAGGTGAAATTGAGTTTTATATTGGTTTAAGCTGTGTTGTATGATTGTTTCCTTCTATACAATAATACAAAGACAGACATATCTACAATCCTGAGGCAAACATTTTTTACAGTTAGATGTCAAAATAAGACTCTGCATTAGAGATAGCTTGTTCCGGTTGGCACAAAGTGCAATGCTAAGGAATTGTGCTAGTGATACAAGCAGTACAAACAACAGTAGCAGAGAAGAAATTTTAGCTGTTGCCAGAGAAGAAAGCAGTAGCCAAAACAGGTTTGGAAAACACTTATAATAGGAATACTTGTGTGTATGTAACACACAAAATTCATTTTATTCTTTCTCTACTTGTTTTATCACTAATCCTTTTACAAATGTAAAATTTTTCAACTAGAAATAGATAAAATAACTTAAGAAGTCTTATAAAACAAAATTGCTAGTTAGATATGAGTGTGTGAAGCCTTTAATTTAGAAGAATGGAAAAGTTATTAAATAGCTAATTAGAGTATATGCACTGAATGAGGGCGTGATAAATAAAGTAGTGAAATAATCAAATAAGATAAGTTCAAAAGTATTTCTTTGATTCCTTTTTCATTTAAGAATTTAAGCATATACGACTTTTCAATTTTTAATAATTGAAAGAAAAATTAAAAATAACAAATAGTTGAATCATTTGATTCTTATTGATGATAAGAAATTGCATAGAGTCATACCTGTATTGTTGGATTAGTCATTTAAGATTCATCTTATTTATGCCTTGGTTGGTCGTCGAATTGTATCAATTGTAATTCAAACTTGGAAGATTCTAGTAACTAAGGTTATAAGTTCTGTTCCACTCTTTATTCATTTCTAGTGGACAAAATCAGAAGTTTCAAGTGGTGGCAATTCACATGTAACTTCAAGCAGAAATTATTTGAGGGAGGTAATTGAAGCTCGCAAATTAGTAGTATATGCATTTTGGATAGGATGTCTAAAAATGTTAAGAAGGTTAATTAAGTTGTATTGGGTTAATCAAAATATGTTGAATTGAGATACAAGGAACTTTGGTAGTAGAATAAAAGTGCGCAAGAAAAAGTGAGAAACAAGAGGGAGTTGTTGGAGATTTGGTGGACTTCACAAAAACATGGAAAGGAAATCAGGAGATTTGGACCAAGTAAGATGTATTAAAGATAAAGAAGGAAGATTTTGGTTACAAGTGAGGATAACAGAGAGAGATGGGAGAACTATTTTTGTAAGTTTTTCAATGATTGACTAGGATTGACCTATGATCTGAGAGGATTAAAAATCCCAAAAGACAAACTAAATTGGGTTAAGTATCGAAGAATTTGAGTTGGAGAGCTAAAAAAAGCTCTTGTGAAGATAGGCAATGGTAAAGTTGTTAGTCTTGTGGTATTGCTATTGAAGTCTGGAAATGTATAAGGGAATAGTGTATCATTTGTCTTGCTAAACTATTTAATAAGATTTTGAGATCTAAGATGCTGTTAGACGAATGAAGGAAAAACATTTTGGTTCCTATATATAAGAACAAGGGAGATATTTAGAATTTTGTAAACTGCAAAAGGATAACTTATGACCCAGTCTAGGGAATTATGGGAAAAAGTGACAGAACATAGATTGAGAGTAGCGAGTGGGATTCTGGAGAGTCAATTTGTTATAATCATTTATGCAATCGAGGTCTACAAGGAATGTTATCTGTGTTATATGGGAGTTGATGGAAAGGTGCCAAAGAAGAAAAAGATGCTTCCATATTCTTTTTATGACAGAAAAGTATATCGTTGAATGTTAAAGTGATTTGATGCAACACATCACAGGATCCCGAAGGAAATAGATTGTATATCTTTATGAGTTTAATAGCGCATGAACTGGACTAAATAAACTGCTGCTTTTGATTGAACAGATTAGAGATGTACCGACGTCTTAAAATTAATTATATATTTATCTGTCCTTCCTGGTTAACCGTTTTAAAGATGACCGTACTGTCGCCACTGGCTTTTGGTTATTGAATATCATGATTTTCCTTTTGAGACTCTAAGATCTTTTCCCTGTATACGTTTCACAGATATGCCAGGACTACTGATGTTGAAACGAAGACAAATCCCATTGATCGAACTGTGGCGCATTTGCTCTTTCACAGGCCTTTGGAGTTAACTGAGAATTATTCTGATAAACTGGAGTCACCTATTTCTGCTAAGATACAATTTGAAAGCGATAAAGCTAACCTGGAGAACTTTCCAATGGAATGCTTGCCAGACGAGGACTTGAAAGGTAATAAACAATTTTGTGACCAAGGGCTTGAGCATCTGCCGGAGGACCCATTTAAAAACAGTCATTGCATAGACACTTCGGAGAATGATGCTTGTGACAATGAGGTAGTTGATGCTGGCGATCAGGTGCTTGAAGCCTCTCAATGAAGAAAAAGGTTCCCCATAAATTGAAGGGTAATTCCTTCCTTTATTATTTCCCTATTTATTGCTATGCTTTCCTTATTTGATTATATATGCATTTACTGGTAATGCCATCTGTTATTGTCAGTTGTATGGATCATAATCAAGGAAACCGAGGAAGTCTATAATCACAGAATCCTGAAGACCTGTTTCGGACTTCCATGTTATGAATAATATCTATGTTTCATCTGTCAAAACTGTGACAGTATGTATCTCAGCATATGAACTTACTCGGCTTGGTGAGTGAGTGCTGACTTATGTTAATAATGCCTGTATCAGATTATTAGTACTTAGTAAGGTCACTCATGACAGAGACTAAAGACTAAGTCATGTTTGTGCATTAGTAAGGTCACTCATGCCAAAAAGTCATGTCTTGGCCAGACTGGTTTGGACCAAGCTTAAAGTTTGTGCTATTTTTCTCTGTAGTTAACTTGTTATGGTTGCCACGCGTCATATTGAGATAGTCTTAATATCAGCTTGTGGTTGTTTATTAGGATTGTCCATGTTTCTGGTTTAGCTGAAAAGCATCTCCAATCACTAGCGAGAAAAAGATAATATTAGATAACTAGAAGAAAGATGCCTCAAACACTTTTTGACCCACAAATGTCTAGATGTTAAAATTGTAATGAGGGACAACTAAAATAATAAGTTATCAACCAAAGCATAAATTAAAATTAACTAAATAAAGTATCCTTATTTTGAGCGGAAAATTTCTTTATTTATAAAAAATAATAAATTTGATTTTATAACTATTTTACATAGAATTATTTTATTTTCTCTTTAAAATTTATTTAATTTTCAATAATACTATACATATTTTCAAACTACTATAAAAAAAAATCACATCCAACAAAATTATATAACCGTATTCAAAATTAATTTTATTTTTTTAAAAGTAACTCTTCTATCACTCTCTTTCTGTATTTACCCTACATGGAGTCTTGTCCGAACTCAATGTACGTAGACTCAATATTAATATTATTTTTAATATTTCGCCCATGATTTTAACGGCAATTTACTTATTATTTACTACTATAAATATTAATTTTCTTATATATAGATAGATAAAAGAGGTATAATTTAAAGTAAGTATGAATATTTTATAAAATATATAAGAAAATGAGAGACGGCGGAACAAAACGTGTGTTGATTTTATAATTAAAGTTCATTACTTCTTACTATCAAATGAAATTGAGTAAAAGAATTTAAAACTTAAATGAAAAAAAATATAAATAAGCAAATATATACCCTAAATTACATTAATACGTTAATATATAAAATAAAATATTAAAATATTTAATTTTAACATAATAAAAATGTGAGAAAGAGTTTTGATTTAGTATATACAAAACCGATTATCCGCTATAATTCGACAAGCTCTTCGCCACTCGGTCCTTTATTAGCGAGCTTTAAAAAAAAGGGTGTCCAGTCCATTCCACCCTAAATTTGTACATTAAACGGATTAATTTAATTATTTTTTAAAAAATTACAATTTTTTTAGTTTTTATTTATTTTTAATATATTTTTCAATATAAAAATTTGATCTAAATTCATACTAGAATAACCATGAAAAAATATTATATTATTATATATACTGATAATTATATATAATAATATGGATAAAATAATATCTCTAAATTATAGTTTCAAAGATCCTATTAATATACATACTAAATATGAATATTAAATATTTTAATCTTTTTATCATGACTCATCATGATTCGACGACTCTCGTGAGTTGGATTTTTAAGAGATCGAATTTGATTTTACCTCATATTAAAATTTGTAATATTTTTAATGCAATTTGATTTGATTTAGGATTTTTTTTAAGAGTTAAGAATTGAATAAGTGGAAAACTTTTAGAAAGGCTCCAACCCTAAACCCTGTTACAAAACATTTTATCTTAACAAAACATTAAAACCTAAAGATTAACCCCAACTACATCAACCACCAATTCAAGAGTGAATTAACCCCAACTTCATCAAGAGTGAATTAGAGTACCATAGCACCTACAATACAACATAAAACTAAGAATTTCTAATCATATAAAGCATACACATCAGACGAATTAAGTGCTTTCCAACAGAACCCAAAGAAAATGATACATGCCTTCTTTATACTGAAATATAACTTGAAGTGAATCTCCTCCAGCACAATGTACTACGCTACTCCTTACTGCTTCTGCTAGGCCGAAATTGCTTAGCACTTGCCTCTTCCTGCTAATGTGTTGATCTACTTCTTCACTCCTATTCCTCCACAAAACGCATAAGACCACCAATGCTACTGCTCTGTCCTATGCTCCAGTCTCTAATATTATAGCTACCATCACGATCACTCCAAGCATCTAATAAGCACTGTTGTTACCAAGTACAAACGTCCTTGCAAAGTAGAAAAATCGCACAAATACTAACACCTAACCTAAGTATCTCTCATCCATCTTAGTATGGACTTGTCCATATTGAAGAGTTACGACTTTGTACCCATCCATCACATATTTTGCATCACCCCAGAATTGACTTAGGGTGGATATTAACTATCCAGCCTTAACCTTATATTTTTAATAAAAATTTAATGATATTTTATTAACTGTTCATAGTTAATGTTAAAAATAGTTGTAAACTAATTATTTATATTTAAAGTTGTGCAAACCCTAAAATTTGTCATGACATTATTTTATTTGAGTGGATCTCAACAACATGTTTATTACAAAGTTTTATCTAATAAACTTTTATAAGTTTAGTATTTTCATAATTTTCTATTTATTTCAATCTTTTATAACCTAAAATTTAATTTTATTATTATAATTAAATATTGATTTAATGTAAATTCTAATCATTTTGGTGGATGTGTTTTAAAGATTTTTTTATATAAAATATTAAAGATATTCTTATAAAGTTAATTAATTAGCCAAATATTATAATAATAAACACTTAATAAACGTTAAAAAAAAGCACTTAATAAACGTATTGAATTAAAATATCAATTATATAACTTGCACAACATTTATTACTTTTACAATTCTTAATCTTTACAACTCTTGACGGACATTTTAACAAGAAAAAATGTACTAATGTTTTCATTTTAACTGATAACTTAGTAAGTGATCTGAAATATTTTGACGACAGAGGACAAAATTTCAAACCCTAATCATTGCACAACAATTCCACCAACTCTCTCAGTCATGCACTCCAAAATCTTATAAAAAGCCTTAAGGAACTGCTTGCATGTGCTGTGTTCTAAGACATGACCAAAATATCATGCTTTTCTTCTGTTTTACTGTGTCTCTACAACCTCTCTTTCTCAGAAGCCCTAAATGGTGGATTCAGTGTGGAGATAATCCACCGTGACTCACCAAAATCACCATTCTATAGTTCCACAGAAACAAAATTCCAAAGGGTATCCAATGCTCTGCGTCGTTCCATGAACCGTGCCAATCATTTCAGCAAATCCCTTGTGTCTCCAAACACAGTGACTGCCACTGTAATACCAGATCATGGTGAATGCGTGATGAGTTATGCAGTTGGAACCCCACCAGTTAAGGTGTATGGAATTGTTGATACAGGTAGTGACATGATTTGGATGCAATGCAAACGATGTACACAATGTTACAGCCAAGTCACTCCTTTGTTTGATCCTTCAAAATCCAAATCATACAAAGCCTTCTCTTGCCGTTCTAACACATGCCATTCTGTCCTTGGCTCCTATTGCTATGCAAAACGTTGTCAATATCATATTGACTATGGTGATGCCACATTCTCATATGGAGATCTAAGTGTGGAGACCCTAACTTTAGGCTCCACCAATGGATCTCTCACTCTACTTCGAACTGCAATAGGTTGTGGTCATATCAATTTCAAGGTCTTAAAAGGGACAAATTCTGGCATAGTTGGCCTTGGACGTGGACCTGTGTCCCTTATAAACCAACTAGGTCCTTCAGTAGGTTGGAAGTTTTCTTATTGTTTGGTCCCAGAAACCACTTTACATTCCAACTCAACTAGCAAACTCAGTTTTGGAGATGCTGCTGTGGTTAATGGCCCTGGAACTGTTTCAACCCAGTTATTTGGTAAACCTGGAGAAGTATTTTACTTGGTAACCCTAGAAGGACTCAGTGTGGGAATCCATAGGGCAGAGTTTGGAAGCTCTTTAGCAATTGGAGGAGATGATGGAAATATGGTGATTGACACAGGTACAACAGTTACTCTTTTGCCAGATGACTTTTACACATGGTTGGAAATAACAGTGGCACATGAAGTTAAATCAAACCCTATTAAGGATCCAAATCTAAGGTTGAGTCTTTGCTACAATGGTACATTAGATGAACTAGATATACCAGTGATCACAGCACACTTTAGAGGGGCAAATGTGGTTTTGAATCCTAGTAGCACCTTTATTGAAGTGGCTGATGGGGTTCTGTGCTTGGCTTTTGAGCGAACTCAAACTCATGCTGTTCTTGGAAACTTGGCTCAGCAAAACCTTTTGGTTGGCTATGACCTGCAGAAAAATACAGTGTCCTTTCAGCCAACAGATTGCACTAAGATATGATTGATTCGTGTTTGTTTATTTACTTAGTCTAAAGTCAGTGGATTAAATAAAATTATAAATGTTATTTTTGTTTTGTGTTGCTTTATAGAGAGTTCATATGACAGAGGAAATATATATATATGTTATCAGATAAAAGAGGTATTGAGTTAGACATCTTGATTAATGATTTTCTTAAAAATCTCTATGGTAATTATTTATGGATTTTAACGTTATGATTTTACGTTTAGGAGCAAAGTTACAGAAATTCAAATTGAAATAGGCATAAATTATAATTATTAGCATTTAATAACAGTTATTACTCATTAATATCTAATAAATGAAATGATAAATTAACATAAATGATATAGATGAATAATCCATAAACGTTAATCAGTTTATTTGTCATGATGACATGACATAGTGTTTTTTTTTTTTTTTTTTTTTTTTTTTTTTTTTTTTTTTTTTTTTTTTTTTTTTTTTTT
>Ga0099824_1001556_pt1 | contig 32525 bp, 17 predicted proteins | sample SiratrowhiteBW_FD_76837 | JGI IMG/M metagenome (GOLD analysis project Ga0099824, IMG submission 76837) | Root nodule microbial communities of legume samples collected from California, USA - Siratro white BW | ecosystem: Host-associated > Plants > Roots > Nodule | place: USA: California... | reverse complement strand
CTCTTGAGACAAAGTGGATGCAGGAGGCAACAATTCATTAAAATCATGAAAAAGAGCATGAATTTTACCAAGATACTCAGACATTGTACCATCAAGACGTTTCGAAGCAACAACATGAAGGAGGTTTTGACATACTCCATAAAGACGTTGAGTATCATTGGTATATAATAATTTGGCATGCTCCCAAATTTCTGAACACGTCTCATAAGAGCGAAAAATTTGTTTCAAAGACGAGTAAATGGTCGATTTGAGAACCATGCATAATTGAGCATCAGCTTTAGACCAACGAGAAACCTCATTCTCAAGAACATTAGCAACAGACGTTGTAAGATGATCAACGTAGCCTTGACTCTTAAGCTATAACCTAATATTCGTAGCCCAAGTATCATAATTTTTACCATCTAATTTGTCAATTGACAAATGAACATTGACGTAATTAGTATAATGATCCGGTATAGGGAAAGTAGAGGAGGCAATAACAGTAGAAGAGGCATTGGTAGTTGCGGAAGAATCCATGGAGGAGAGAGAAAAAACGTGAAAATTCAAACGTGCTCTAATCAAGATAATGAGGACAGATCCAAAATACTTACAGGACAACGATCACAATGACGGTAATCGCCGCCGAAAAAGTCGTTGGACGCGTCGCCACGCGAGACGGTAGCGATGACGGTAATGACCACTGTAGGCGCGTCGGTGCTTCGATTGTCGCGATTCCAAAGGCACAATAATCGTCTGGATGAGGCGCTCTTGATGGTGGTGTCGTCGACCCAATCGGCGATAAAGGTTACGACAGCGGCAGCAGAGGCAACTGAATGAGAACGGTGAACAGTGGGTTCACCGACAAAAAGTTTAACCCTAACCCTAGGCTCTAGATACCATATTAAAATAGAGAAATAGGTATATAATTAATTCCCTTGTGTGAAAATACACATAAATGGATGTTTATTTATAGATGATACAAATAGCAGAAATAGTAACAAAATAACAGAGAACATGGGCTAAGCCTGTTATATTCAACACATACTAACGTTGTAAAAGTACAAGCAATTATTGTTTGGACTTCAACCACTCTTGGCTAGAAAACCCAAGTATTGTTTAGACACAGAACCACTCTTAACTAAAACTCAAGTATTATTTAGGGTGTAGTTACTCCTAGTTAAAACCCTAAAATAGCAAAGAAAAAAAGGAAAATAAAAATAAATAAATAATAAATAATAAAAATAATAATAAAAGTAATAAAAAATGAAAATTAAAAAAATTGAAAATGAGAAAAATAGAAAAAGACTGAAAAGAAAATAAAATAAAATAATGGAAAATAAAATGTAAAAGGAAAAAAAAAGGAATAGTGAGCATAAAGAAAAAATGGGGGATACATGCCACACTCCAATTGGTGCATGCACTATTCATCTTCATCATCACTCTACCGTTTTATTCACTACGTTGCATCGTTTTGATACAACCAATAAACCGGAGGGGTTTAAAATGTTAAAACTCTATATTTTGTCGTTTTGGCACTTTGAAAAACCATGCATTCTGTGGTTTTGTTTGCACTGCCTATATGAATCGGAAAGAGAACTGGCGAAGCCAAGCTTTTAAAGTTTTTGCCTATATAAAGAGCAATGCTCCACAGAAAAGGGGGATTTGGAGAGATTTTTTTAGAGAGAGAGAACACATTTTTAGTTATGGAAAATTCTGTGAATCATGAGATTGTAAGGATTGGGGAAATGCAAGTTTTCTCCGGAGAATGAGGAGTTACATTGCTTATAGATTTCCATTTTGCAACTGGTATATGATCAATTTCTTGTTTTAACCGCTTAAATTCATTCGTTTATTCTGGAAAATTTTGTGAAGTGAGATTGTAAGAATCGGGGAAGAGCAAGTCTTTGCCAGAGAAGGAGGAGTTACATCGCTTCTAGATTTCGGTTCTACAATTGGCGTATGATCCATTTCTCATTTTCACCATTTAAATTCATGCGTTTATCTGAACCTGTGCATAGTTCATTATCTTCACTGATCAGATATGTTTCTTTGTTATTGTTACATTGTTTCACTTTTTGCATATGTTTATAGCTCATAGTTCTGGTCGTTCATGGAAGTGTGTTATTTTAATGTGCATTTTGATGCATTCTATGTCATAATACAAATTGTATATGCTTTAAAAGAAATCTGTAAATTTATGCTTATGTGTACTATTCATCTTCCTTAAATTTACGCTGCTCATTTGTATCTATTCATACTTCAACATTTTTTTTAATGAATGAACATTTTGGAGATATGTTGAATTTTGATTAATCTGTAAACTATAAAATTGAGAGTGAAATGATGGATAATGAGATAGTGAGCGTTTTGTTCCTTACTAAAAGCTTACATTCTTCACTAGAAAATAAAAAAGTATTATTGTTAAACTTCCTTCACATTCACGGAGAGTGTTCAAAACTCTGTTCCAATCATGAACATGTCAATGTATAATCAAAATTGTCGTTCTGTGATTTGTTGTTCAGTGTTTCTTCTTTCACAAAAACAAAAAATCTATCACACGATATGAATAAATCTTATCTAAAACTTTCGAAAGCAACTCTTCTTTACCTTTCTGTGAGCCAAGCCACGGTCCCTGGCAAACTCACATGAAATGAATCTTCCTTCAACATTGCATCATCTCTCTCAACCTCTTCATCGGCTTCCTTTTTGCTATCATTTTTTTCTTCTTCCATCATCATCAACAAAAACAAATGCCAACAACGGCATTTTGATGTCTTTTACTCACTCATCGCACTCCACTCCGACAAATACTGTATTGGTTTCGGCGTCATCCTCTCCATCGACGTTCATGGCTTCACTCTTGCTATGGTTTTGGATTCACCCTGTGCTGCTGCTCTCTCATTCTGTTTCTTAATCCAAATACAAATTAGGGTACATATGAGGTGAGTTGAAGGGTGTGGGCCTAGCCTAGTTTCAATAATAGTGAATGTGTAAAAAAAAATGCAAGTGAATGAATGGAAAAATATAAAGCAACCTATTGAAGAAACACTTTGAGCTTGGTTCTTTCTCGTTTCATCATCAAATGGAGGAGAGAATGAAAAAGGTTGGGTCCAATTGTTTAAAAAACGTGAAGCAAAAAGAAAAAAACAACGAATGGGAAAATTTCAAACTTACCCCTTATGAAATGACGGATTTACCCTTGAGGTTTTAGAATGAATACAATAGTAAACATGGAGGTGCAGTGGTAGATTGGTGGTATTCTGTGGTGGTAGGCATTGTGGAACGAAGCATTCTGCAATTGTGCTACGGATTCGGAGGACAGTTGCGACATGTTCTGTTCTACAACTCATTTCGCAAAAAATATGAGTTGCGGAATGGACTATTCCACAAGTGTGCTTGGGGTGGGTTGAGTCTCGTACGAAATGAGTTGCGGAATGATCCATTCCGCAACTCAAATTTCCTGCAAAATGAGTTGCGGAATGGAGTATTCCGCAACTGTCCTCAAGATCCGTAGCACAGTTACGAAATGCTTCATTCTGCAACTCATTTTGTAAGAGACGCAACCCATCCCAAAATTACAAACCGTATCAAATCCCCCCAAATACTCTACAAATCCAAAAATACATCATACATACCTCAAATAATCCTCAAATGCGTTGCTATTTAAGATTGACAAAATGAAAATGGCCAAGAAAACGCATGACGGAACGGTGGTTGTGCTTGGAGGTAGCGCCGCAGAAGTGAAATGAGGAGAGGTTCATGGAGAAGTGAATATGAGGGTTTTAGGGTAGAAGGGTATTTTGGTTTTCACAATACTATTTTAAAGGTATTTTGGCTCGAATGGATAAGTTTGGAGGTGCCCCAAGAAGTGCTTGGAGGTGCAAAAAGAACAGTCAGTGGAAAATTGGGCAAAGTTGTGTAAAAGTTCATTTTATTTTCTTTTTTTTCTATTTTTGGGTGCTACTGCTTTGATATTTGTGTTTATATTTTTCTGGAAATTTTAAATGTTGTAAAAACCATATTTGTTATTTTTCATTTTGATTAAAGGTAATGTCCTTGGACAAGCGTTGTGGGGGTGCTAATACCTTCCCCACATGTAACCGAGTCCCGAATCCATTCTTTGATTCGTAGACCACCTTTTCCTTTTCTTTGGTTTTCCATAGTTTTTCATAATAAACTATGGTGGCGAAACCATCTCTTTTTTCATCCCTTTTCATTTTTTTCAAAATTTTTTCCATTTTCAGATCGTCGTCGGTCCGTCGTCGATGAAGTCGTGACAATTGTAATATGGATTTGGCCTAATCCGAAGCTGAAAGGAAGTTGCAACTACATAAGTTAGAGGAGCTGAGACTGAATGCCTATGAGAGCTCACACATCTACAAGGAGAAAACTAAGGTTTCCATGATCGGCGAATTCTACACAGGGAGTTTGCTACCGGGCGAAAACTCCTTCTATTTAATTCTCGTCTCACACTTATGTGCGGTAAACTTCGATCTAGATGGGATGGTCCCTTTGTGATTACTAATGTCTTTCCCTATGATGCAGTCGAGCATAGTGATGAAAAGACAAGGAAAACATTATTAGTGAATGGGCAACGTTTAAAGCATTATCATGAAGGCTTGCCTTAAGTAGTGGAGGAGTCAGTCATCTTGCTCGCAGATGCCACATACCCGCCACTTTTTTCCTCTCATTTTTTTTGTTCCTTTGCATTTTGTCTTTCCATTTATTTGTTTTTTTATTGTATTGTCATGTGTTTTAGAATTTGCATCATTTTATTTTTGTTGTTTTGACTGGCTCCCTCTTTACATTCTATCCCCGTGATTAGTGTTGAGCTAGGAACTGAACTAAACTTGATTTTTGGTTGATTCACTTAGTTGGATTATCTCTTATATGGATTTTGATGATTGCGTCTAACTAATTGTGTGCTTGGCTTTTATGTATGTAATGGCATTTTATGACCCTGTGAGCTTATTTGGGCCTAGTTGAATGGATTCATCTATATGTCATTCTCTTTGCTTTCTTGTGTGACATTGTCTCTCATGGATGTTGTTTTCTAGAACTTGCTCTCATTCTTGTGGAAACTATATGTTCACTTCTTTGCATAATTATGATTGAGGCATTTTTCCTATTTAACCTACTTGACCATACAACCACCCTATCCACTATTTCCCCTTGTCAACCCCTTTAAGCCTATAATTCCCCATTCTTTCATTTAACTCATTACAAGCCTAAGCGTAAAACCATTTTCTGTCATTTTCTTTTATTATTAAGTGAGCATGATGGTTTTCTTTTGGGTTGTGTAAATTGTAAGTGTAGCGGTTGCCCGAGACATGCAGAATGCTAAGTGTGGGGGAAGGTTGATTAATCATGCATAGGTTCTACGACTTATAATTGTTTATGGGTTTCATTTTTTGAGAGTTTCATCATCTTCTTTCTTTCCTTCGAAAAAAAAAAGAAAAAAAGAAAAAAAAAGTGAGAAAGAGAGAAGAAAATTTTGATCTTGTAGTCATTTATTTCAACAAATTTCAGTGATACCTATCATGATTAATTTGATTGATGTTGCAAAATTATCATGCTCTTTTAATAATCTTTGGATGTTACTTCACCCGTTACCTTAGCCTCATTACTACCTTAATAAAGTCCTCTTGAATGATGCAAACTTGTGTTTCAGAAGTGGTGAACTAGAATGCTTGCAAGTCTATGGTAAGATAATGTTCTTTGAGTGGTTTGTTATACACCTTCCCTAAACACTTGAGAGTAATTGAGATACACTGTCTTGGGAGGCTAGCATACATGACTGTCATTTGCATAATTGGTTGCATAATTTGATTAATCCAAAAAGAGAGAAATTCACACTTTGTTGACCAACCTTTGAAAATAAATTTTTATTTGATCCTCCTTACTCAAATACTTTTCCATTGGTAGCTTATTTAATGAAATAGTTTAAGTCTGAACCATTTAACCTTCATTTTTTTTATCTAGTTTAGAGTATGTTCGGGAGTGCAAAAGGATAAGTGTGAGAGAATTTGATATTTATTTATTTTAACCACTTTCCTAGTGCATAATGATAACAATAATGATGAACCAATTAGTAATTAATAGGTTTTGGACCATTTTTTTGTAATTGGGCAAATTGTGCTTTAATTAAAAGTTTGATATAATTTGATGTAATTTCCAAATTTTTTTCCAAACTTGAGTATGTTTCGTATTTTATCCATAAATTTTGCTACAGACCTCTGATTAACTTGCTCTTTATCTCGTTTTGCATATAATTCAAACATCTACAAACTCTATTAGAGGACCCAAGACCAAATTCAAACAGAAAAGTGGAAAAAATTGTCCTTGAAGTTGACATACGAAATTTGGACGGAACTTGGAGCGGAGATCATTAATGTTGGGTCAAATTAGGGCAACCTATAATGGGTATGGGCCACCTTAGGTATTAAAACGAATTAGGGTTGTGTTTTGAGAGTTGGACATATTGTAAAAGGAGGGAAATGATTGACATTGTTATAATTTTTTGACAACAGTTACATTTTTACGTTATTTTAATTAGGAATACATTTCAGTTCGTTTTCTTTGCTTCTGTTCTTCACTACGACATTTTCTTCTTCTTTCAATTCATGTTTTATTTCAATTTGGGATGCCAACTATGATAATGAGCGGCTAAGTTCTTTGTTCAATCCGGTGTCCGGAGGTTCTCCCACTTCTGCTAATCCTTAGGTTCATATTTGTATTTCTTTCGACAATTACATGTTAACTTGTTATTTTAATTTGATTATTAGATTTAATAGTTAGATTAATATTGATCGAATCAATACAGTCCAATTGGAATGCGTTATAGAATTTTCTCGAATTGGAATCAAGTCAAATCGACAATGTTGCTCATGATGTGATTGCATTAGTTTGGCAATGTTAATTAAATGTTTTACGATTGCGGAGTAGTCGGGATGTTAAATAGATGTAGGGATTCCAGTCTATTTAACCCACGAATCTAATTTGGATTAAGTATAGGAATTGGTGAGGGATTTTTAGGAGAACTGCTGGAAGACCGGGTTGATTTTTGATTATTTGAATTCCTCTATGTTGTTTGATTGTCGTTTTTAAATATTTTGTTAACCCACCCCCTCCCAACTGCATTTAAGAGAACATTTTGAACCGTCCTTGAAAAGAATGACCTAGGTTAGCTATACCGCAAATTTAGCCTAATTTAATATAGGGCGCGTTCGGCAACACGTATCAATGCTTTATACAAGTCAACTATCTTTAAATAGAACTCTAGGATAAAAGACTTGAATGTATAAATCTTTGATCATCAGTGCTTAAATTTTTCTTGTAGGTCTAAACTAATCTTTGAGCATTGAATGAGTTTTATTGTTTAATTTGTGTGATAAATTGATGTGATTGAGTAGTGGAATAATACTTGAGTGTAGTAGTGTAAGATCTATAGATTGATTTTGGTAGAGGTAAGATTGAATATAGATTATGATGATGTTGTAAGTGTGGATGGATTTTGAACTAAATTATTAGCTTAAACTGATTATAAGTGTAGTTTCAAAGAGTTGGTATCTTATATTTATATGCTACAGTATGTTAATTAATTCTTGATGATAAGTTAGTAGAATGAGATTGATTCTTTTAAATGAGTTGAAATTGTTTGAATGATTTACGTAGCTTTAGTTGGTACAATTATTGATTTATGATTGAGATTGAATAGTATTGATGATTACATAATTCTTAAGATATTTGAGATTGAGATGAAAAGTGAATGATATGATATTGTTAAAGTATCGATTGAGGTGGTCAGGATCAAGGCATAGTATTCTCAAGAAAGAAAATATCTCAATTAGGATGTGCATTGTCTAAGGATTTATTCAATAATGATTGATATCCTAACTCTACTAGTAATAGGAATCAAATAGATGACCATTACTAGGTGGTGAGAGTTGAAGGAGGTTTGAACTGGATGAATGTAGCTTAAAATATAGTTGGTCAGAAAAGTTTCAGGGGGACTAACCTTGTCATACAAGATTATTGATTCATTGATTTGGGGGTTGTGTAGATTTATAGTTCAGAGTTGTTTTTTATCTGTGATGATTGTGTTATACATTGCTTTTAATATTTCATTTCATTTTGGTCCTTAAAATTAATAAATGGTCATTAAAATTGTACATTATTAATTCATTAAGTCTTTTAGATTATAATAAAAATTAAAGTGATCCTTGAAATAGATAAAATACAAAATTATTTTAAAGTGTATGTGGTTGAATTTGGTTCCTTATCTTCATATGTTACCTTACAAGAAAATAACCCATCAATTGATCATTTGGGAAATTAAGAGTTAAAGATACCAACACTTCAAATTCCTGAATATAATCTTCCACACTTCCTTTTTGTTCTATATTAGCCAACTTTTCAAAAGCAGAACTCCTCTCTTTACCTCTATACCTCCTAATCAAAACCTATGTAAATTCCTCCCAAGAATGGTTCTGTGCCTTTTATCTCCAGAAACTAAACCCGTGATTAGCACTTCCCTCCATGCTGATAAAAGCCAACTTCAATTTCTCCGTGGCAATTACGTTTTGAACTTCAAAAAACTTCTCCGCCCTAGACACCCATCCATGAGGATCACTCCCTTCAAACATAGGAAATCAACCCTTTTTGTCCACGATCTCACTTCTTCTTCTTCCTCTCCTTCAAATCGGTTCCCTCGCCTTGTGCTTAATTCTTTTTCTTTGTCATCGTTGACAAAGTTCTCTCCCCCCTCAGAAATTCTTGTCACTCTTGAATTCTTTCATCATTTCCATCATTTCCAACTGGCTCTCCTTAATTGCAGAAATATCAATACACATTTCTGCTATAATATTCCCATGTTCACTAGCCCATTTCTCTAAAGAACTCACCATTTGTTCTATATTTCCTCCTCTCAAGATTCGGCAAGTCGAACCAGTTTGTTAGGAACCAAAGAATTACACTCCACAAAAATAGCAAAGAAAAATGAAATACAATAGAAATTCTGAATGAGAAAACTTATTCAGTTATGTAACAGTAGTTTACACATAATTTACAAAGGAAGTGGAAATTGCTTTCACATAGAAATCAATCTGTAACAATTATCAACAACCAACCCAAACTCCCTAGGTTGGTTTAAAAACTCCATACTACTCCTAACTGCTTCAATTCGCCTAACCGCCTAACTGACACAATCTACTAATAAACTAATTTCTTTTCCTCCTAACATAAACCCTCCATTCCTTATTGGGATTATTACTCTCCCTGTGATCCTCATTTAAATGTCAAACACCTTATCATTGATCTCATAATCCTCATTTCGTATTGACATTTAAGCAGGGTCAACTTGTTTATTTTGACCTCCTTATATCCTTCATATGACAAAGCTAAAGTTTTTCATATTTCTTTTACACTTGGCACATGGCATGAACTTTAACAATATCCTCTTTATATAAATCACATACTAGAATATCTAGCTTTCAAATTCAATATTTATAATTTTTTCTTCAGACCATAAATTCCTCAATAACAACTTTCCAATGACATCAAGTAAAGAAGTAATGTCCGTCTCAATAATCTCTACCGGATAATATTCTAATATTCAAGGAAAACAATTATCTTGAGTTTACATAATTTAAGCTTTTCTTCTTTCAAGGACTACAGACTAAACCTTCATAGTCCACATAATCTATCAGAGTGCACAAAAACTATCAACATAATCTATCAGTGTTATTTTCTTTTATCCTATTAAAAACTAACTTTAGAAGATAACTCTGATAGCATACTTTAACTGCATAAATCATATACAATTACAATATATTCTACTGAAACCTTAGATAAATAAATACATAATTTGTATTTATATGAAATCTTATAAAAAAAAATTTGAGAGTATTGATATATTCTATTTAACATACAAACTAATAATTATTTTGCACTTTTCAGAATCATAATTAGAGAATGAGGAGCTTGAACTAATCATATTTTAAAAATAATTAATACGTTTAATGAACATATAAAACAACTAGTTATTACGCTGAATGAACATATAAAATGATAAAATTAACTAACTTTTTCTCATAATTTTCAGCCAGTTTTTTCAACTACTGTTTTTTTTTTTTTTTTTATTTGTCCAACAATCCGAATATATAATAATAATAATAATAATAATAATAATAATAATGTTAAAAACAATTTATTTTTTTAGAAGGAAAACAATAAAAAGGTATACGGAGAAGGAAAACAAAGTAAGCACTTGGTTCAGATTTATATTTAAATTTACCCTTATACATTAAATATATCTCCTTATATATTTTGTGAAGGTATAAAATTCAGCAACATGTTATTTATTCTATTACATAATCTTTCATATCAAATTTATTTGTTTACTTTGATGATAGAGCTAGATAAAAAATTTTACTTTATTTATTTAATTGACACTTATGTTTATATTCATAGCATATTTTTTACTAATTAAACCGAATTTTAAATTTTCTAAACAAGTATATAATTAAATAACATATCCTTCCTATATAAAAGCCATATAATTAATGTAAAAAATATTTATTTATTAAAATAAATGAAGACGCGCTTGCATTAAATGCAAGTGTTAATTATAAAGCAACTGCTACACATTAAAAAAGATTAAATAGTTGTAAATAAACTACCAATTTACTCCTTGAAAATAATTTGTTAAATATTGGTCCTTAGAATAGTCATTAAAATTGTACATTATTAATTCTTTAGTCTTTTAGATTATAATAAAATTTAAAGTGATCCTTGAAATAGATAAAATACAAAATTATTCTTGAAATTATAAATTCTGAATCGATTTCGTCATTTAAATTCTAGTAATGAAACAAAATGGACCCTAATTATGAATGTACGATGAAACTTTTCTTATGTTTATATTTGGTTACTAAATTAGAAAGGTTGAAGTTCAATTAAACCTTTATTATTAGAGAACTTTGTCTTACTATTACAATTTTAATGACTAAATTAATTTATAACCTATAATTTTAAGGACCATTCTATTATTTTATTTATTTTAAGGATCAATTAGATTCTCAATATATTTTAATGACTAAATTGATTAAGGATATGCAATTGAAGAAGTATTATATCATTTTCATAATTTTAAGGACTAATTTGATAAAGTATTACCATTTTCAAGTGCTAAATTGATACTTTGTTCAACAATTCTATACAATTCAAATTCAGCAATAAGTTAATTTTAAAGAAAAAATAAACATGGCTTTTATATGTTGGAAAGATTTAAAATTTTCAAATGACTTAATCCTAGTTTATGAAACATTATGTAATGTATTTTATATTTTAGTTAGAATGTGTTTTTCCTAATGTGGACAATGAGAGTAATCCACACTACATATTATCTTCAATGTATACATAGAGTGTCTAAGTACTACATCAATTTATTGTTTTCAGTATGTAGTTATATTACCAAATTAACTACTAGTTAATGTTTTAAATAGGTATGCAATTTAATAATTAATTGAATTTAATTAATATCATTTTAATTTTAGCAATCAAATTAATTGCCGGTTTCTAGAAACATTTTTTTTTCCTTCTAGTAACTTATGAGAGCATGACAAGAAAATAAACGTTTGAAAATAAAGAATAAAAAATACTTATTGAAAATAGTGAGATTATAAAGTTATTACAGTTATTATGATACTTAATTATAGTTTTATAAAAAAATTGAATAATAACTAAACATATTTTACAAATGAGTGCTGATACATTAACACTAACAATATATTATTATTTTATTATTATATAATAGTTTATTAAAAAAAAAACAGTTGTTAAAGGGCTATAATCAATTAACAGTGCTGTCAAAACATAATTCTCCTTTACAAATATTTTTTTAAGTAACTTATTTTTACATAATAACATTCTTTCTCTTTTTCCTCTATTATTTTTGTTTTTATTTATAAACAAATGTAGAAAAGACAAGGATTAACTCTCTTGTACCAAAAAATATATAAGGAAAACACAGATAAATTGAACATTTTGTTTGATGAGGTAAGAAGTTAACTATTAAATAGTGACCAACAACCCTAAACAAACGTCTCCATCATTGTCCCCCTTTCTTCACTTTCATCTTTAGGGCTTTCTCTCTGCTGTGCCTCATTTTCAAGAATTGAATCCATGGCCATGGACAATTCTAATCCAGCTTCTGAGAACATACGCAATTATCGTGTTAATCACTGGAAGAAAGATGAGGATGAAAAGCTAAGCCAACTTGTTCAAGAACATGGTCCCCAAGACTGGAATGCAATTGCTCAACATATAGAAGGAAGATCTGGTAAATCTATGTTAGATGTAGTAATTAAGATGGTCAATTACACTTATGTCCCCTTAAAAATAAAATTGGGCTAGGTTATCGGGATATGCATTTCGTAGTCCCTTTTTTTAGCATTGATGCATCTTCAACTAAAATTGACTACCCCATCACGTTATCTGTTACGGAAATCTAGTAGAAAAATAGTTAGAACATGAAAAAATTAGAATGATTTGGCTTTTGACGGTGAAAAATCGAGATTTTTTATCTTATTTTTCAAAATGATAATGATGAATCTTAGCTGAACAATTATACAAGAGTGTGATAATGATTGATTTGTGGGTCATAATCAAATTAATCATGATTATATAGTTGGACTCGTGTTCTTATTTTAATTAGTCGAATAAAATAATTATATTTTAATTAATTAATTAATTAATTGTATTTGATATTCCTATGTGCGCAGGGTGATAAGAAAAGATGGATACACGAGTTGATAAAATCTAAGTGCTTCCACTAATGTAATAATAGGCTCTGTTTAGGGGGAATTAAGATTGAAATACTATATCATATAAGCCTTGTGAAATTATGTTAGTGTATGATACTCAATAATATTCAGAACATGAAAAATGAAAATAATTTAGTATTTGGCAGGCGAAAAAAAAAAAATTCAGAACAATCTTTTGTAAAATAAGAATAAATCGTAACTAAACAATATACAGAGTGGTAATGATAGATTTTATTTTCATCAAACATAAACATCGTATATATGTTGGTTGGAATCATGTTCTCGTTTATTAATTGCAAAAAATTCATATCAGTTTGAGCAAGGTTAATCCTATTTGATACTTATTATTTACATAATGCTACAAAGAAATGTCACATACCAGCAGCATAAACTTGGAGGGGACATGATACTTCTTCTGCTTCTATTAACAGAAATTAAATATCATATAAAATTCTTCTTATGACACAGATATCACTCTATTATAGTATAATATATATTTATAGCCTAGGTAAAGTTGTTGGTACAATATAGAGGATAGAAAAGTAATGTATAGTATAATGTATCAATATCATGTTAGTATAATATATCATTTTTATTTTTTTTGTAATGTATTTTGAAAGTGGGTTTCATTCCTATATTGTTCAGGGAAAAGTTGCAGATTAAGGTGGCGCAATCATCTTGATCCTGGAGTTAACAGAAACCCTTTTACTAAAGAAGAAGAAGAGAGGCTAATTGCAGCTCGCGATGTTTATGGGGCAAAATGGGCAACCATAGCCAGGCTCTTCGATGGGAGAACCGATAATGCCTTGAAAAACCATTGGCACGTTTTGATCGCACGAAAGCGAAAGGAAGCCAACGATCAAACTTTGCGAGAGCTCATCAAGGCTTCAACCTCTTCCTCCCACCGCAATACTCCTCGTCACATGATCAACTTCAACGCTGCACAAAGGGCACGTGCACCAGTGTCTCACAGTGGCTCCTTCAGCCCTGTGAACTTTGGATCAGTGCCATCCTTCTTAGACTCTTTTCCTGGGAAGGAAAAGAGTGATCCTTTTGGGCTGTTGAATCCTCCTGCTGCTGCTGTTGCTGGTGGTGGTGGTGGAATGATGAAAAAGGGCTTGTTTCATAGCTCATCATCAGCTTTCACCATGTTTAAGGGTTCTTCTTCCTCGGAGAAAAAGCAGGCACAGGACGCTGAACTCAAAGATGATACTTTCTATGATTTTCTGGGTGTCGGTGCTGATAATGAGTGAAGTGTTTCTAATATTAAACTTCCTATATATGTTACTAGACTCTCTTTTTCTGTGTCCCCTTTTAAACCTTGCCCTAACTAAAGTTTTAAATAGTGATTACACTTACCCAGATTGTAATCACAGTATGACTGTTAAGACTTCTAAAATTATGATACTGGGATCAAATGTGATTGTGGTTTGTAAGTTAAAACTCTAAACATATTTATATATACATATATACTAAAATAGTTGGAGTTGTAAATATGCCTTGTGTGGTGCACTGCGTGTAGGGTTTGAAGGTATTGAAAATCTACAGCTTTTATTGTTAACTTTGATCGAAAGTGATATCATATGCATCCATTTCTAAAATCACATATATAGCATCAATGTTCCATATTGCAGGATTGGCACTGTGTTGGCATAACTGGTTAAGGATCTGATGTAAATTTTCATCTTCTGGTATGCATCACTCTAAGAAAATTCTCCTAATGCATAGTAACTTAAATTGCTTAGGTTTTTTTGCTGTATGTTATAGAATTGATTATAAGAAAATTGTATCAGCAATTGTTTTGATGTTGTTTGTTTGATTATGTATATCCGTTTCCTTTTCTGAAGAAATATATTAAAAAGTTATAAATACATTTTTCTTATAATCCATATATAAAGGATAACTTAAACGTATTCTGATTTAAAACTAGTGCATGTATGTGAATAAATCCCACTTTTAAAGCTAAAATAAGTTTGATTCATTTCTTATTATAATAGTTTTCAGAAAATATCTTTTTTTAAATTTTAATTATAACCAAGTAGGATTCCTGAAGAAAACTTGGTCTCCCGTTGTTTTCTTGTCATTGGCTTCTTTATCCTAAGCAAATGTTGGACAGAAATTTATCATTTGCTTCGATCTTTGTTTATAATAAAATTAATATGAATAAGCTCTCTCTCTCTCTCTCTCTCTCTCTCTCTCTATATATATATATATATATATATATATATATATATATATATATTAGAATATTTATTTTCAATGAAAATTATCGTAGAATTTATTTATTAACGGAAGCGCTTATAGAATTATTTTATGAATTTTTTTTATTAATCTCTTTCATATTCTTTTCATATTTATTTTTGAATTGAATTTCAATATTTTTAAAAGAAATTATCAATAGTTAAATAAATCCAAGATATGAGCTTTAATTTGTTAATAAATTTAGTTATAATATAATTTATATATTTAAATTATTCATTTATTATAAATTTTAGATATATATGGTATAAACATTTATAGAATGTATTTCACATATTAAATTATATGCTTTCTTAAAGATGTTACCCTCGATACGCGTATCTTTGAGAATTAATTAATTTCATTCTCATTAATGGAAACGACTATATCTATTTCAGTGATTATCTCCAATTGGTTTTCTCCAAATTTAAACAAAATTTTTTTAAGACGGTTTATTATATTATCAACTAATAAATGAAAGAATTAAAGAACTTTTGTTAATTATTACTTATTTATTTTTTCAAAAAAAATCACAAAACTTTTTGAATATGATTTTTCAATTAATTACAGTTTTAGCCTTTCTACATAATCAATATGCGATTGTAGCTCACATTTTGTGCTTAAATTTAATTACCTATTATCTTTTTTTTTTCTAAAATGTGCAAAGTTAAAGGATTAAATTATTTCAAACTCTCAAGTCGAAATCGATCAATTATAACACCGTATCTAATAGGGAAATGTTAATAATTTTCTCTTTTTTCTAAAAAGTTAACTTAGTTTCTGTGTGGAGCTTCCTAATTGAGTTTATCATTCTTATCATATTTTTTTCCTTATAAAACTTTTCATTTTCAAATTCATATCATAAGTTTCAAACATTAAGTGAAGAAAACGATTCCCCTCCAGCAAACCCTAGATGATCGTCATCGTCATGTATGCCTTATGGTATGTTTAAACATTTAGCTTTCTCGTCAAAGTCGTATTTCCTCCTTCTCATGTTTTATCCAGCTATATAGACCAAGGGTTTGCCAAGTTGACCCTAAAATCAAGGGTTTTAGGTCCATACCCTTTTTCCCAATAAAGAACATTTATCCACAAACCCTAACCCTCCAACCCCACCCTTGAACTCTTTCCTTCAAGATTCACTCCACCTTTTACCCTTAAAATGCATGTCACAAGCCCAATTACAAGAAAAATGTGTAGTTGGTTGGCCTTTGCTATTACTGCGATAAAAAGTTTCATGCTGGTACATGCTCCACACCTAGCTAGGTTGTTACTTCATCTTTCGGAAGGTCATTCAGAAGGACCATCAACTATGCCACAACCTAGACACGAATTGCTTAGCTTCATTTCATCTTTTGTCTTTTCAACCATTGTGTTTTTCTTGTTAGAAATCTTATGTCAACTAGAGAAAAAGTTTTTTAATAGTTTATAAGTGGATGTAAATTTCATCTTACAAATCGATATTTTGATTTTGTAAGATTGAGTTAGATTCAAAATTCACTTCTAATATGGTAGCAAAACCTATCTTGACAAGGTTATTGGGCCTATTGGACTGTTATCGGACTATCCTTACATTCATATATAGTCCCACACACGAGTTTAAGAGTCTCGACATCAATTAGAGAAAAAGTATTTCAATAGTTTATGCGTGTAAACCTCACCGTACAAGTCCATTTTGTAAGGTTAAGTTAGGCTTGAAGTCCACTTCTAATATTTCAGTTAGCTCTCATGACATAATTTCTTAAGTCATTTCTTTGAACAACTATGCTTTTCCTTTTAAATCATCGAGTCTAGTACGGAATTGTTTGGTCAATTAGAGTTATCTGAAATAATATGTGGTATTCAAATCCAGAATTATCATACTTAAGGAATCGAAACTTCCAAGTTGATGGCCTGTATTCGTTTCAGCAAAAGCCTCAGGGTTTAAGCTCACCCTTTAAAGTTGGCTTTTAAACTGTTACTTGCTTTCTTATAAAGCACTCATAATGTTTACATGACTATGTCAGAGGAATACATCATATTTGGAGCTTTCTTATAAACCACTCATAATGTTTACATGGTTATGCCAGAGGAATACATTATATTTAGAGCATATTGATGGATGCTTGTTTCCATAACATTGATCTTTTTATCATGGTGATCAGAATTTGATAAATTAAAATCCAATGGTGTAGAGAGATGTGTTTTTATGAAGTGGTTCCCATTTGTGAAGCTGGTTTTCCAATTCAAACAATGGTGGATGTTATATCATGTCTGTAGCAACAGGAGATGCCCTAAGCAATTGGATTTCTTGAAAGGTGGTGTCGCTTACATAAGTTGTTTTGTTGCAACAAGGGATTTCAAAGCAAATGAATTTGATATAATTCTTAAATGTTGAGGACCGTGTACCTTTTTTACTACAAAAAAATCATGTATGTGGTGGCGGTTTTAATATGACATTTCAAAAAAAGTGTCGTATTATATTATATAAAACGACATTTTAATGAATATCATATTTTAAGTTTAAAAAATGACATTTACAAATGCCGCTTTATACATGATATCTTTTTTTGACACACATGCAGTTTTCATTCTCTCACAATGAAAACGCAAAGTTTCCCTCAAAACGAATGAAAAGCAAAATTTCATTCCCCCAAACTTTCCCAATGAACAAGTTCCCTCCAAACTAAAACCCTTAAAATCTTTCGTTCCCCCTATTTCACTTCTCTTCAGTTTCATTGAATCAAAATCCTAATTCCCCCAATTTCACTTCTCTTCAGTTTCATTGAATTAAAACCCTAATTCTCCCAATTTCACTTTTCAACTTCTTCGTTTACGGTAGTCTCCTCGCCGACGAGGTTGTTCGTACCCTCTTAAAGCGCCTCCCTCCAACCACCCCCGTCATTCTTCACGACTAGTTACTCTTTCTCTCTCTCTGCAAATCATTCTTCACGGACTTTTATGTTTATCTAAATTGGTATTTGATTGCAGTCACAGGTTTAAGATCAAAGGTCACGTTTATCCCACTATTCTCCCTGTCCTCAATAACAAAGTTAATGGCAGGGTACTCTCTCTTTCTTCCTCATTATTCATCCTTCTATTTCTCTCACTCTCTCTCTCTTCCATAACATTCTCTTTTTCCTAACTCTATTTAATGTCTCTACAATTTTTTATTTGACTTTTTCGCCTTAATGTTTTTATGTGATAACCATTAATTATTAGTGATTTTATGCAATATTTTGTGTTGATTTTATTATTAATTTAGTTGATTTTGTTATTAATTCAATTAAGTCTTGATATTATTTCATATTAGTTTGATTTTATGAAGATTTGGTATGATTTCGTTACTAATTACGTTTTTCGTTTATTATTTATTTTATTATTTAAATATGTTCTAATTAGAGATTTTGTTTCTATTTATTATTTATTTTGTATTTAATGCGTTTTATTTTGTAAAGAGCGAATTTTGTTGAGAATTAGGTAAAATATGAAGAGAGGGAACACGAAAGCGCTGAAGTTAAGGAAAAGGGCATAAGTGACTTTTCGCTTAAGCAATGGAAACAGCCTGGGCTAAACGACACTTAACAATTTTATTAAAAGGAAGCCCTAATTGGACGTGTCAAATCAGTTGAAGTGTGAATAACGAGATAACAGCCCAATTTGACCTAATGCTAGGAGCGAAAGTTATAAAAGGAGAGCTAGGTCAACGTGATCATCATCATCCATCATCTAGCACTCTCTGGAGACTTGGGAGGTAGCCGTTGCAATCAAGATCCATTCTTTTTCTTTTCTTTTATGTTTTCATGGGTACCATGCGTAGCTAATTCTCTTCTTCTTGGGATTGAATGTAATTTCTCAACTTCAAATGCACTCTTAACGCTGGTTTGATATCATTAAATTCAATCACTTTTGTTTTACGTTTCATTATATCTTGATTTATTTTAGAATTCTTATTGTGACTGGAAAGCACTTTTTGGATTCGGAACCAAACGTAAACGCATTACATGTATAACTTCAGTGATGTGTTATAGTGTAATGGCTGCTTATAGCAACTGATCTTAATGCTGATTAGGTTATTCTAGCGACTAGGAATAGAAGCTAGGTAATTTAATTTATGAATTTCAATGCTAGAGGAATCAGGTTGAAAAGGCTTTTATTTGTGCAGATTGGTAATTGGAAAAGATGATATTTAATTAGGTTAAGAGTGTATACGAAGGAGAGTATTACTATTCAATCCCAAGGCCTTTATTATTATTGAATTCTCACTTTTACTATTAATTGCTTTGTTATTACGTTTATTAATTCATTCAATCATTATTCCTTGTTTGCTCATTCATAATACAATTAATCTTGATTCAATTTATAATCAAATTTTGTTCCCTGTGGATACGATACTCTTCTTACTTACTATATTACTTGAGGACTCAGTACACTTGCTGAAAATCTGTTAACATTATGCTTTACAAAAATAAGCTCTTGTTGTAGGTTAACGATTTGTGTGAAAACTGAATGCAAAATTAGAATATTTAAGAGATGAATTTTGCTAGTTCTTTTTTTATTATATAATTATGTTTGATTGTTTCTAATTTACTTCTTTTTTTAATTATGGCTTTTCTTTATATTGCTTTTACTTCTTCATCTTTCATCTGTTCAGTCTGTAGCTTGGTTTCTTTCAGCTGAGTCTATAACTTCATATATTTCAACTTAGTGATTAGTCTCATAAGTTTTAGTTTAGGTTCATAGCTCTTTTCTGATAAGTCTTATATTCTGCTAAACCCAACACATGTCATGTTCTAACACATGTCATGTTTTAACACAAAATGATTTCATGTAAATAAATTAAACTGACACCATATAAATTTTTGAGGTTGAACATAATTTAAATGTTTACATTTATCTCCCTTATAAGGTATACGTTGTTATATTTTTCAAATAATTAAAGAATTTTGGTACAATTTTCGTCTTTTTCAAACAATTAAGAGGAATCAGTGTAAAAATTAAAAATTAAGAAGTATCGGGTCAAATTTGATGGAACTTCAGTATCAGTGTAATTTACTCTTGTTTTATTTGATCAGGTGCTTCTTGGTTTATCGGGAGTAGAACTAGATATTTTAGATGATACCCCAGAATTTTTTAACATAATGTCTCATAGCACCTAGTCTGCATATACTTGTATTTTTAGTCAATACATGTGGAATAAATTGTGTTTTATTTGAAGTCGCGGATCTGTTTCAAGCTAAATGAAGATTTGGCTAAAAGAGATGTTATGTTCAAAATTGGAAAACTTTGGAGGGAGTACAGATGCAAGCTTTGTAATGAATTTTGTGATCCTCTACTGACCAGAAATGACCTTACTAAGAATGTTCCAGAAGGTCTTAACATGGAACAATGGGTTGTGTTTGTTCATTATCGACTCAAGCCTTCCATAGTGGTAAACACTTACTCTTGATAAGTCTGCTTGGATTAAATTTGTATTGCACTAATTACTTTTAATTTCCATTTTGTAGACTCTATGTAATAGAAATAATGATATAAGGAAGAAGCAAACTATCCTGCACACTGGTGGTGCTATGTCTTTATCTAGAAGAAGGGATAAATTGGTATATTTCTATATTCAATTTTGAAATTCGAATTTCAATATATATATTAACTTTTGAATTTTCTTATATAATCTTTGTTGGAACATATAGAAAATTGAGACTGATAGGAATATTGGGAGAGTTGAAATGTGGAAGATCACACATAAGAGAAAAAATGGCACCTATGTCAATGATGAAGCTTCGAACATTGGGGTAAAATAACTCATCTTTTTTTCTTTGTGCTTTGGGAGAGGCAAATGTGTGTAAGTTGATGATCAAAAGCTTACACAGTATCAAATAGTTTAAAATAAAATCAAAAGAAAATGTGAATCTGCGAATGCACTTATAATCCACAACAGTTGCTAGCTATATTGTCTAAGGGGTACGTAATGTTCAATTCCATTATTGTGAGGATTTTTTGGTTTTTTAAAATGATCAGCAAAGGGGACATGGATGAATATGTATATGATTGTATGTGTGCATGCGAGATTTTTTAATTATGAGTGCTATATTTAATTTTCTTTGCTCTCAATATTTCAGGCATCAGATGCTGCAAGTGGTGCTTCATCCCCAAATCACATTGTAGGATCAAGTGGAGGCAACAAGACAGATTAATATATATGTTATTTTTTGTATTTCGTAAGGGAAATGGGTTTGAACAATTTAGTAAGTTGTAATAGTGTCTTGGAACATAATATTTTGTGAGCTCTGTTAGAACATATACTATGTTATGTTGCACTATGAAATATTTTAATGTGATCTTTTGTTATTACAAAAGTTATGTTATTTTAGTTTTCTTCTATTGGATATGTATGTATATGATTATGAAATCTGATAAATTATTAAATACTACTAGATATATTACAACTGGAAATATAATTATAAAATACTGCATATTTTTCTTATTCAGTACTAAAATTATGACATTTAGAACTAACGTATTATCATTCACCATTAATTATAATATGGCCATAATAAGCGTCGTATTAAAACGTTCATAATGGCGTTCAGAGGTATCATTTATTGTTGTTGGCAATAAAAATAATTACGACAATTCAATTGACATTATTTACATAAAAAAAGCGCCACTTTATACAAGGCGTAATTTCAGACAAAAATGCCATTTTATATATTGTGGCGCCCAGATCTATGACATTTCTCGGAAACGCCGCACATGATAAAGCGACATTCATAATCGACGCTGTATACAAAAAAAAAATGCCACCACATACACAATTTTTTGTAATGATTAGGTTGTGAATGATGTCTTTGGTTTAAGTTATTTCATCAGTGAGGTTATTCATTACAACAAAAAAATATTTAGACATCAATTTTAGCAGTCAAATAAAATGGTTGCTAATTGTGACCAAAATAACCAGCAAATGAGGTTTTGGTTGTCAAATAACTACAAAATAAAAGTAATGATTGAATTTAGTGACCAATTAAGTCAAAGTAATTGGTATCTAAAAAGTCTTAGTCACTTATATCATTAGATTCTAAATTGGTATCTAATTAAGTTAGAGACTAATTTAGAATCTAATGATATAAGTGGCTAACACCTTGGTAATTAATGTTAGATACCAATTATTTTGACTTAATTGGTCACTAAATTCAATCAGTAGTTTTATTTTGTATTTATTCAGCGGCCAAAACCTAATTTAGTAATTATGTTCGTCACAGTTAACAACCATTTTATTTGGTAGCTAAAAATTTATGTCTAAATAGTTTTTTTGTTGTAATGGTTTAGGTCATTTGGATGTGTGTGATGCAGAAGGAATTCATGCATTACGTTGTTATGGAATCCATAAGCATTGATTGGTGTAGTGGACTGCTTTATGAACCAGTCCTTTAAAACACAAAGACATCAAACTGACAAAAAAAGTTATACTACAGAAACCTTGTTCTGCTATGAAACAAATCTCACACCGTTAAGCATAATGGACAGCAAATCACATATTTCAAACCAGTGCTTAAAGCCCTTTGAAACATATGGCCGGTCAATGTGTAAATGGGTTTATGTTCCCGTTGTAGCCATACTAATATAAACTTTCTTGCTAATAAAAGTAAAATGATGCAAAGAACTTTGGACTTGCTCTGTATTCATCCAATGTAGATTGTGTATTTGATATATACACTTGCTCTGTATTTATGTATATTGACAACTTCCTTTTCACTGCATAATTGAAGCAAGTGTCAGCTTCTTGGTGCAGGGTTTGAATATCTTATACTTTTTCAAGCGCAGTTATAAATTTTTAAATATAATTATGATGTTAGATTTTTTTAACTCTCTCTCTTTCTCTGTGAAAAATATGCACAAATATATAAACTTATTTGTATAACAGTTATTTAGGAGAGATGGGCATGACTAAGATTATACGTGAGATACTATTATTGAAAACATGAATGGAAATCAAGAGACAAGAGAATAACAAACTATTATGATTTTTTTGCATATTTATCATATAGCAGATTTTTGAATAAACTGTTTTTGCAAGAGACCAATTAGCTCCAACAATAACAATACTTACGGTTGTCCTTCGTAAATCCTAGCTTTCGCTCTTCTTTCGGTCGTCTTGGCTAGTCTGTTCTCAATTGATCAAATAATTCGTGTGCTCACAATCCCGGGAGAGGGGGTCCTGTGTGCACTCTGACACTTAAGTCAGCAAAAGTTTGAGCAATGAAGGGGTTTTATTAGGATAAAGTGTTGTTTGTTGAGGGTGGGCCTTCAGATGACTGGGTTGAAGGCCCAACTTACCCATTTGAATATGTCTGTCAACAATCACCATGTGGCTGCCTTTGATTTTACCAAATGGTACTCGGTCGGTCGACACACAATTGAGAGGTGTTCGATCGACTAACTTGTCTATAACATGTATTTGTGTATTGGTTGGAGTGATCCGCTTATCCTATAGTACAAAAACTAGTAATTTATTCTTTCCTAAAAGACTGCATTTTGAACAAAAGTTTAGTAAGAGTGATTCTTCATTTTCAACAATTGGATTGTTTATTGGAGATAGAGAAGTAAAAATGGTTTACAATGTAGTTCAGTTTTGAAGTTTTTTTTCACTTTCTTATTTGTAATGATAATTATTTAGTTTGTTTTGGTTAATTTTATGATTTTTTGTGCATTTTTTTAGAGTTGTATACATTATTGATCACGATGAATTTGTTTATATGGTTTAGATGACTACGAATTTTACTCTTAAATTGAAATATTTTCACGTTAAAAAACTTGTTGTCTCCTGTTCCATGTTTCCTTCTAACAAGTTGGAATAATTTTATTTGGCTCTTTTTTACTTTCTTATTCAGTTGTTATTTGTATTGATATTGATCATAGAAAGCACTAAAAAAATATAGATAGAGATCAAAGCAAGTTGTTAAATGATTGATAGAGTTGTCAAGATTTTATTTCTTGTGATCCAATTATTGATAGAAAATTAAAGTCATTATCAATGAAAAAATTAGTCACCAAATTTTTTCTAAATTTGAAATAGATACTAGTATGTACCACTAGTTTGACATGTACATAAAGTCAAGTCATCTCCTAAATGAAATTGGACAACTTATCTCTAATCAATAACAAATGTGCAAGCAAAATCTAATTATGAAGTAGAAACTCAAGCCAAAGATCTTGTAAAAATGAAAGTTGAAGTAAATACAAAGGTTGCATCTCATGCATATCTGTTAGAACCATCATTTGTTGGTGCACCACCAAAATCCGAAAGTAGCCAAGTTCTTTCTCTGATTCTCATAATTGTTACAATATTAACCTTCCAGTTTGACACTCTTAACATGGTCCAAGCCATGTTTACAATATGAGTCAATTAGAGAAAATAACTCAAATCAAGACCTTTTTGACTAACTAGATGTGCCAAAGTGTGTTTCAACTTTTGGCCTTCAAGAAGAAGCTAAAACATTTTGCGACTTTACAACTTGCACTTTCATTACCTACACTATCAGCAAACCAATCCTCAACATCTCACACTCAAATAGAACCAACACCACCACCTTCCTACAATAACCAACCTCACCATTAAGGATGCTCCATATCTTTTACTTATGACAAATTAGGAAAGAAGATACACTTTTTATCTATATAAGGAAAATACATCTCACTTATGCAGTATAAATCATGATGTAGATAAAATTAGAGGCATTATTTTTTTGTTTTGACTAGATTTACAAGGAGTCTTTTTGTCTTTAAAACAATATGAATGCAAGAAAAGAAAGCCTAAACACTACACCATTTATCACTTTAGCAACACTAAAGTTGGTCATAGACCAAAAAGTGTGTCCTAAAAACAGAAAAGGCCACACTTTTGCAAATGTTACTTATGAACCATAACAGGCCACAATTTTTGGAGTGTGGATGTCTAAGCCACATTTTGTGGCATAGTGTTTAAAAAAAGAATAAAGTACAACAAAAAAATGTGACTTAAAATAATAAAAATGTGGTATAAGCTTAGTGCGAGTTATAAAACGTGGATAGTTTAAACCACGACTTTTTAAGTTGGTCATAGACAAATAAATGTGGCCTAAAGGTAAAAAAGGTCACACTTTTACAAATGTGGCTTATGGACTATTATAGGCCACCTTTTTCGAGTCATGAATGTTTAAGCTACAGTTTTGGCGCACAACCTTTAAAAGGAGAATGGACCATTTTAAAAAATCTAGTCTAAAATAATAAAAAAGTTATCTAAACTTATAAAATTTGAGTCATAAAACATGGATAATTTAAACTATGATTTTTTAATGTAGTTTATAACTATTAATAAACCAACAAACAAGAAAGTGCTACCAAACACTATCTTAATTTTATAATTAAAATATTTAAATCACTTAGGTTTATTATTATTATTTATATTATTGTTATTATTACTATTACTATTACTCTTATTATTATTATTATTATTATTATTATTATTATTATTATTTATATTATTATTAACCTTATTATTAATATTATTAATCACAATAATAATAATTATAATATGAACACAAAGTTTTTCTAGTGTAGTGGTTATATGTTTTATATCTATTTATAAAACCTGGGCTCAATTCCCTCTTGTAGCATAATGTGTTAATATTAATGATAATAATAATAAAATTAAAAAATAATAAAGTGTTAATGGAAATGACAATAATAATATATGGATTTTTGTTGTAGGAAAATATTTTTTTTATTTTAAAAAAATCATAGTCTATTGTACGAGTTTAATGCAACAGTTTTGAAAAAAATAATCGTGGCCTTAGAGGAAAATACACGACAACATATTCCACAACTTGAAAACAGTAACTAAAGTAAAAAAAAAAATGTTAAATATGAACACAATCATGACATCTAGTGTGGACCCAAGTTTAATTAAGCTAATTATTACAATTATGTCTCACTAATTATATGTTTAATATAAAATTAATTCCTTAATATTAATTATCACATGGATGACCCTTGAATTATAGAGAGGGGATATGCACATGACAAATTACTTAATTCAAGGAAAAGAAATGGGAAGTGGTGACAATTTTTGCATGCATTGAAAATATAGAACTTAGGTTCAATTCCCTCTTACAGCAAATTGTGTTAATAATAATGATAATAATAATAATAAAATAAAAATTAATAAATTGTTAATAGTAATAACAATAATAATATATGGATTTTTTTAGGTAAATACATTTTTTTTGTAATTTTTAAAAAACCATAGCCTATTGTATTAGTCTAAAGCAATAGTTTTGAAAAAAAATCATGGCCTTAGAGGAAATCACACGGAGCACACTCCACGACTTGAAAAACGTAGCTAAACAGTAACCTAAAATTTAGTCCACAATTTTTTTTACTTTAGGCTACACTTTTTATTGTTGCCTAAAGTGAACAATATTGTAGTAAAAGTATGAACACAGTCATGACATCTAGTGTGAACCCAATCTTAATTAAGCTAGTTATTACAATTATGTCTCACTAATTATATATTTAATATAAAATTAATTTCTTAATATTGATTATCACATGGATGACCCTTGAATTATGGAGAGCACATGGATAAGCACTTGGGATGTTACTTAATTCAAGGAAAAGAAATGTGAAGTGGTCACAATTTTTGCATGCATTGAAAAGTAACATGTGCAAGTAGTTACACAAGAAATGAGCTTTAAAAGTGGCATTTCAATGTGTAGAAATTCTTCATGCACCCTTTCCTCTCCTTAATTTCATTGAAGACAATATAGAAGAACAAGTGAAGTAGTTGTTATCATGTATTTAAAAGTAACATGTAAAGGTAGTTAAAACCATTTTAAAAGTGACATGTAAAGGTAGTTAAAACCATCTTAAAAGTGACATGTAAAGATAGTTAAAATCATCTTAAAAGTGACATGTAAAGATAGTTAAAACTAATATGTTTGAAAGTGACCTTTCATATGTCCTTTTATGTTTCTAACATCTACTTAGAGTATTATAGAATATTCTTTTATGATGGTAGAATATTCTATAATATCCAAAATTTACCATTATGTTGTTTATTCTTCAACTTGTTTAACTCTCTCTTACAATCTTTCTTAAAATAATTTCTTTTCTTTTTTTTTTCATATTTATTGTATGTTATTGATATTCCTTTTCTCCATCTTTGATATATTTCTCTCAAATCGTATTTATACAAATACTTGTTATTATCTCAATGTTTACGTAAGTTGTTTTGTTATTATATTTCATATTTACTTTAATCTGATGATCTTATCTTATTTTATCTCTCAATTTACTCTGATAAACAAAGTTAGAAAACACTTTGATACATACGTTTATTTTTGCTATCACATATACTATAATACACATATTTTTCTATCACATGTTTTAATACACGTATATTTTGCTATGATATACATATCTTATGCTCTCATATACATATATTAGAGCTCTTATGCATGTAAAAATCTGGTTTACGCTCATATATAATCTCATTACACATGTTTAGAAACTATCTAATGATTTTATCTTATATTTACTTTCAAACAACTAAAATAAGGATATGCATTTAAAAATAAAAACATTCTTTTATGAAAAAAAGGTATAATAAAAGGAACATATCCTTTAAACAATTATATATTAATAAAATCTTATGATATTTCAAAAGGGAACAAGTATATGGGAACTAGATAAATATAATTTTCGTTATTCCTTTTTTATAAAGAAAAAGGAATATATTGTTAAGATATAAATGATTTACTCATGTCGTCAACAATAAATCTACAACTTGAAATCTTGTTTAAAATTTATTTACAAAAATGTGGTGCTTCAGCGTCATTTTAAAGTTTTAAATTTTTGAATTTTAAAGTTTTAAATTTTTGAATTTTAAATCGTAAGTGGAAATTTAATTGATTTTTTCTTTAACCGACGTTATATGTTGTTTATTTATTTACAAAAATATCACAACGTTATTTTTAGTTTTAATCATCATTGAACGCAGACGTTAAATATCTATTTTTTACTAGGACATCCAAGTTTTGGTGATAAAGAAATATATCAAGATTTATATATTTAACAAACTTACTTTGTCTGAAGGAAAAAGCAAAATACCTTTGCTAGAATGAAAGCAAAGATCCCAAAATGAAAGCTTTAGATGAAGTCTTATGTGTCTCAAAAGAAGTCTCAAAATGTTAAAAGCAAGTTGTTCAACAAAGACTCTCTTGACCACATAAAACACACTATAACGAGGAAATATCAGATGCCTTATAAGCAACTATCAGATGCCTTTATAAGCAACTCGTCTTACCATGTGAAAGAAGTTTCACACTTATTTAAGAAGATTTAAACACATGAACGCCTTTTTTATGAGTTTAGATGCTTATCACGTTGATGTCAGAAAAACAAAAATAGCCATAGAGAAAAAGGTTTTCATTCACCAAACAAAAAGAACTTAACAATAAGACTTATCAATCAAGAATTTTCTAAAGACTCGGATGCAAGAATTTTCTAAAGACTCGGATGCAAAGGATAAACAAAAATATTTAAAGTCACAATTATTCTTTTTATAACATCTATAAACAAAAGCATCTATATGAAACATGAGAAGTAACAAAGTAAGAAAGAGTGAAAAAGTTGCATAACTAAAAAAATAAAGGCTATACACACATTCTACAATATCAATGAATATATCAAGTTTAGCTCCGTAAGTATTTTGTAATAGATCTTTTTATAGACATTTTGAGTTACAAAGATAGTTGTATATTTTTCATATTTGTAATACTCATGATTAAAGCAAACATTATAGTATTTTCATATCTTTTAAGAGTTTGCTTGTAACTCTTCAACTAATTATTGTTTTATAGTTTAGAGTTTTGTATGCGTAGTTTTGAAAAATTAAGTTTATTTCATACTTAATCTCAAGAGAAAATTATAAAATAATAATGAATAATTATTGTAATTAAAAAAATGACACTTAAATACTTGTAATATTTTAATATTAATGGAATATTTTCCATTTTAGAAAGGAAAATTAAATATAACATAGTTTTGGAGTAAATGGGTATAAATTGACATGTTTGTTGTTATTATTACATTGTAGTCCTTTCTATCTTTCAAGGCATTTATAAAAACCTTTAAAACTACTATAAGAAATCATCGTACAATTACGTATGACAAAGACTTTGTTGTAAAAACACTTTTAATCTATATTTATTATTTTCTAAAACTAACCTTTCTTTTTATGGTTCAATTCTTAATTTGATATATTTTATTGAACACACTAAATTTAGTTAGCAAAATTAAAAATTTTCATTTAAATTATACCAAATTTGGTATACTTAAAAGATTTAGTATATTAAAATTTTATTGCATTTAATAAATACTTCACTAAATTAATAAATATTGTATAAATTTTTTTTAACTGAATGTAAAAACATATTTGATATACCTAGCACATATTTACTGGTTTAATATAATAAATTTTGTATATTAAATACTAAGAAATTATACAATCCCTTTTAGATTAAAAAGTTACATACTTAGAAGTGATAATTGAAATTCCCCCACCACTTTCTTCTGTTCATAGATGGTTATGTGTTTGTTAGGAACTGGACTCGGAAGAATGTGATCTGAAGAGGGTGGAATGCATGGAACGATGCCAAGTAGGTGAGTGAAGGAGTCGTCGGAGTCTTTGTTCTCTATTTTTCAGTTCTGCTCTTGTTTGACGAAGAAGCACACGCTCAAGGAGAAGGAGACACAAATATTTTTATTTTTAAGGTAACTTTGTTTTATTTTTTATTTTTTAATTTGCTTATCCATATTATGTCGGTTGTGTCATTTTAGAATTAGTTTGGCCATGCTTCTTCTCTTAGGTTATTAATTGAGACATTTTTTTAATAATTTTGTTATTTTCTTGTAGTGAATATGGTGTAATCAAGATGATGAGAACGTGGACAGAGATGGTGATGGCGTGTGATTTCCGAAGTCTCGGTCGCCAAAACTGAGCTTAGGTTTTCCTTTCACTGCTTTCTCAGTTGTTTATTGAATTATTTGTTTTTTACTTTTTTTTCTATATTGGTTTTTCAGATTCCTTTTTATCTTAATCTTTTGTATTGTCTCTGATTGTGTATTGTGGGAAGATTGAAACATATGGAGAGAAGGAAAACATCATAATATGAAAAATAAAGAGATAAACAAAGATGAACATAGGATATGAGAATGAAAATAATGTCATTGTTTTTCTATTGTATTTGATCAAAAATAGAGAACTGAATATATATATATATATATATATATATATATATATATACTGTACCCCCACTCTAGGTCAGGGGTGGCTCAAGGCCCAAGCAGCTAAAGCAACTGCTTTAGGCCTCAAGGTTTCTAAGGCCTAAAAAAATTAATATGCTTTAGGCCTCAAGGTCATAAAGGCCTCAAAAAAATTTAATATGCTTTAGGCCTCAAGGCCTCAAAAAATTTAATACTCACATATTATTATAAAAAAAATATTTAATTTTAGAATTATACTAACAATTTTCAATTAAAAATTTAAATATTTTAACTGACTTTAAGTTTACATTGATGATAGAAATATTATTTAATGACTTTAAATTTATATTGGTACTATAAATGCTATTTAATGAATAATATTCTTGAAATTTTCTTATAATAAATTAATAATATTTTAAAAAAAATTGAACAATCAAGGAATCTTTCATATCAAAACTTTCTAATTTATCTCTTCCCTTCATGTCAAAACTTTCTAATTTATCTCTTTCCTATATTCCACGATTGATTTCATCTCTTTATATGTCCTATCATTGTCTGACTATTCCACTTCTCTCCTTCTTTCTTCACTTATCTCATTTTCTTCCTCTATCTCTTTGTTCCTTCTATAATATTATTTCAACTTGTTTTCAATTTCAAATTTCTTTCATTTCATATCTGATCATTCTATATTATGCACTTGTCTTTACTTGGAGACTTCGAATAGTAGATTGATTGAGGAAGAGCTTGTGTTCACTTTGGCTCCCTTTGAGTGCATCAATATTAGGTAAAAATAATATGAGATTGATCAATTGATCCCAATTTTTTTTTATTTTTCATTATTGTTTCATTAATCTTAAAATAATTTGTGCAGATTCAAGGAAGAGAATTTAGAAGTTACAAATTATATTTAAAGACATACCAAAGGACAGAATCAATCAGGTTTTATCTTTTTAACTTGGATTTATTTATATTGAGTGTGATATATATTATAATTTTTAATTTATATAAAAATATACAAATATGGCAACTAGAAAATTTGAATCAGGTTATTCAAAACTTCAAAAAAAAAGAAGAGTTGAACTTTTTGTTGAATCACAGAAAGGGGCTATGGATAAATTTATAAAAATAAACAAAAAAATGAATTAGAAAATACAGGTGAGTCTTCTTTGAATGAAGAATATAACAATATAAATTTAGGTGAAAATAACAATGTAAATCTAGGCGAAGACAATAATAAAGTAGTCAACGAAGATAATAATTTTAATTCTCAAACTCAAGATAATAATTTTGATTCTCAAACTAATGATAGTAATTCTAATTCACAAACTCAGGATAATGAGAATGAAATTGTAAGACAAAATGATTCTAATATTAAAAATATATACGATCCAAGTCAATGGAAAGATATTGATTCAAAATTAAGAGACTTATTAGTAGAAAAAGACCCTATTAGGATAACTGATATAGATTTTCCAAAAGATAAATACTCAAGACACTTTTCTGTATCATATTATATCCAAAAATTGTCTAAAGGGGAGAAACATGAAAGAAGATGGCTCATTTATTCTACAGATTTAGATAGAGTATTCTTTTTTTGTTGTAAATTGTTTAATGTTATTAGTTGTACTAGTAAACTAGGTAATGAAGGTAGTAGAGATTGGAGAAATCTTAGTGCTAAATTAAAGAGCCATGAAATAAGTGATGAACACATTATTAATATGAATGCATGGATTGATCTGGAAATGAGATTGTCAAAAGATAAAACAATAGATAAACATGTTCAAGAACAAATAAATATAGATAAAGAACAGTGGAGAAAGGTGTTGTTAAGAATTATTGTTGTTATTAAAACCCTTGGTAAAAATAACTTAGCCTTGCGTGAAAAAAATGAGAAGATCTACCAAGAAAGTAATGGAAACTTTTTAAGTTTGATAGAAATGATTGCAGAATTTGATCCAATTATGCAAGAACATATTCATCGAATTAAAAATGACAAAATTCATAATCATTGCCTTGGACATAATATTCAAAATGAGTTGATAAATTTGTTAGCAAGTGAAATAAAAATTATAAAAAAAATTATGAATGCAAAATATTATTCCATCATACTTGACTGTACCCCAGATATAAGTCATCAAGAACAAATGTCTTTTGTATTACGATGTGTGGATATTTCATCCACTCCAATACAAGTTAATGAGT